>ENA-UPSB01000096-UPSB01000096.1-bioreactor-metagenome-genome-assembly--contig:-NODE-96-length-161604-cov-675.081573_pt1 | contig 161604 bp, 132 predicted proteins | sample MGYA00238182_ERZ773286 | MGnify/ENA primary metagenome ERZ773286 (study PRJEB29026, sample SAMN07631240) | bioreactor metagenome | isolation source: Switchgrass digestor | place: USA: Dartmouth...
ATAAGGGATAAGACTGAAAGTATTGATTTTAAAGGGATTGAGAGTTATTATATTTTGAAAAAATAATAGAAAAATCACATAAGAAGATGCAACCTTATACCTTTTTCCTTTCACCTTATCCCTATTTGGAACCGACTTTATTTTAAAAATTACTACAAGAATTAAGGAATAAATGTTATTAAATGGAATGAAAATATGGAATTTTTGAACCGACTTTATTATCTGGAAGAGATTAGGAGAATAGGGTTAAGGCGAGAAGGGATAAGGGTTTGAGGGAAAGTCGTTTGGAGCGGAGTTTATTTTAAATATACACGTGTTGTATAATTCAAATAAAGTTCACTCCGTAATAATAAAGTTCGCTCTATAAAAATAAAGTCCGTTCCAAAATCCCGCAGCAGATGCAGGAGAAAACCTGCTTGGCTGCGGGATTTGATTTTTTGTAGGGAGAGTTAAGGGGTAAGTAATAAAGCTGAAGGAAACGATTTGAAAGGGATTGAGAGTATTATATATTGAAAAAAGAATAGAAAAAGCACGTGAGGAAATGCAACCATATAATTTTGCCCCTTGCAACTTACCCCTATTTGGAACCGACTTTATTTAAAAATTGTTACAAGAATTAAGAAATAAATGTTATTAAATGGAATGAAAATATGGATTTTTAGAATCGACTTTATTAGATGGATGAAATTAGGAGAATAGGGTTGAGGTTAGATGGGATAAGAGTTTGAGCGATTTCGCTTTGGAGCGGAGTTTATTTTAAATATACATTTTGAACGTTTTGTCTGTCTTAATTTCTGGTTTCATTATATAAATATTGAGAGAAGTGAGATGCTTATTGATTTTATTCATTTATTTAGATATAATTTTGATGTTCTGTAACTTGTTATAAATTGAGTAAGAACACCAAAAATGTGCCAGCAACTGGCAGTAAAGAAATAGGTAAAGGAATGAACATTGAAAATTGAAAAAAGTTTAGTTGATAGGAAGAGTTTACCTCCACAAAATGGTAATGCTTCGCTGAGCATAGGAATAAGGAGTTAATTTCCTATGGATTTAGCTACAGCTTTTGGTAACATAAATTCTTATAGACTTTAGCTAAGTCTTTTGCATATTGGAACATGCAAATCAAAGAATTTCTCACAAAGAAGTTTTTCGTATCCCTGAATAAGGGGACTTTAATCCGTTATTGAGCACCGTATGGCTGATTAAGGATTTTGACACGTGCCTTCATCTTAAGTTTTAAGCATCCGGACACTTGTGTAAATCAGCGGATGCCATCTTCAATGTGAGCTTAGACTGCCTTTCCATAGCTGGATTTACAACCAGGATTGTCACATTTATGCTTTTTCGCCAGTTCCTTAGAGCCATTTTCAGGCATCTTTACTTATGTTTTCTATTCTTCTTATCAATACTCCGGTAATAATAAGATTCAATATCTAAAGAATACGATCAACTGTGCCGGTTCGTGTATATGTATGGATAATGTTTCTTAATCCTATATGGGAACGAATTGTGAAAATGTTGCCTGATGTTAAGCATAGGCTCATGTATCGAATTATATACCGGATATTGCTAAAGAAGAAAGTACCGGATCTTACTGCTTTAATGAAGATTACCTGAAGGTAAGGAGAAAGAGTTATCGAGGAGACTAATCAAAATCTGATGAAGTTTTTGATTAGTACGAGAAGCCGGAGTTAAGCGTATTTGTATTTCAAAGCCCGGGGCGGGAGAAAGTCAAGAGAGAGAATATAACTTAAATATTATAATATTAAATTTAGGGAGGAAATCAATAATGTATGCAAAAAAGAGACTGCTATCATTTGCTATGATGATTTTTTTTATTTTTACTCAGTTTTTGATTGTGGGAGCGGAAACACCAATTGGTTTTAATGGCTTTAATGACATTGAAGGTCATTGGGCACATAGTTTGATCGAGTTGAATGCTAAACGAGGAAGAATTGCAGGTTATGAAGACGGAAGCTTTAGACCGTCTCAAAGCGTTACCAGGGCGGAATTTGTAACAATGGCAAACAAATTCTTTGGTAAAAGCGGCGGTGAAGAATTTGGATGTTCCTTCACGGACGTAAATGAAGACGATTGGTTTTTTGCAGATGTGGCTACTGCCGAAAAAGCCAGATACATCAGTGGTTATCCTGACGGTACCTTTCGTCCGAAAGCGTTAATTACCAGAGAAGAAGCCGCTGTAATTTTATGCAGGTTGATAAACTTTGATCCCATTTTAAATGCAGATAAAATTAAATTTACCGATTCAGAAAGCATTTCACCGTGGGCTTTAGGGTATGTAAACAGGCTGGCTTATGATAACATGATTAAAGGATACCCTGATAATACGTTCATGCCTAAAAACCCTGTGACCAGAGCCGAGGCTGTTGTTCTTTTGAATAATGCACGTGTAAGTTTGATGGAACCACCTATATATACTCCACATATTACGGACTCATATAATGTGAGCCCGTCACCGTCGGAAACGGCAACACCTTCACCTACACCCTCAACTACACCTTCTCTTACACCTTCACCTACTCAGAAAAAGGCGAGTGATAAACAAACGGGTAGTGATAAACAAACGGAAAAGGAACCGTCAAAAACCTATGAACCGACTCCCGAAGTTGTTAACAACAACGCTCCTGAGATTGATGCCGTTCATGTTTCTACATATACCGCATATAAAAATGAAAAGGTTAGATTAACCGCTTACACTTATGATGCCGATAACGACATATTATCCTATATCTGGAGTGCGGAGGGCGGAACGGTTGAAGGGAATTCAGAAACGGCTGTCTGGACTGCTCCTGAATCACTGGGAGTATATAATATTACATTAAAGGTCTATGACGAAAAAGGAGGAAACGCGTCAACATCCTGCACCATAAAGGTGGTTGAACCTGTCTATGGTATGGCTGATCCCTTGGATTTAATAAAGGATGATGGTGACGAAGACGGTGATAATCTTTTGAATTCCGAAGAAAAACTGTTTAGAACAAATCCCTTTATCAGCGATTCTGACTATGACGGACTAAGTGACTATGAAGAGTTGAAGGTATACGGTACCGATCCATTGAAGGCAGACTCCGATTCCGACGGAATTTTGGACGGTGCGGAGGTTATTCTTAAACTGGATCCCAATAAAGAGTCCAGCGATAATGTTTTGAAAGACGGCGAAAGAGTAATTGATTTTAAGAAAGACTTCATTGTTTCTGTGAGTGATTCGGTATACTCATGGGTTAGAACATCAATTTCTTCTATGTCAGATGAAACAATCACATTTTCACAGCTGTTCGAAGAAGAAACCTCTTTGGCAATAAATAAAGAGACTAAGGGAACTATAGAAATGAGCGGCAGCGGGAATCTGATCAGCGACATTAAGATAAGTACCGTTGACAATCCTTTGTTGTGTGCACGACCCAATGTTGTGGGGCTGCCGATTAAAATAGAAAGCAAATTGTTGAATGGACTGAAGCCTAACGATATGACCGTTACATTGTTCTATGATCCTTCTGAGGTTCAATCGAAAGGCATCGATGAGAACGACCTTCGGTTATACACCTATGACCCTGTAAGCAAAAAGTGTTCACCGATTAAAAATTCAACAGTTGATGTTGAAAACAATACAGTAACTACAGTTTCATGTGAAATGTCAACTTATGTTATGGGAGTACAACTGGAGGATACGGATTTTACAAAAATAAATCTGTCACTGGTTGTAGATATGTCGGAAAATATGCTTGGAGTCGATTATGAAAATACATACCGGTGGAAGAGACAGTTGGAAAATGTAATCTCGGCGGTGAATGATGTATCGACGGTATCATTATTGCAATTTACGGGTTCGTCATATACAATTCAGGAGCTTACAAGGGATAAGTCCACCGTACTTCATCTGTTAAACGATATGGAGTATGCTTATATTCCTGAGAAAGGAGACCTCTTGAGCGGTTTTGCGGAAGGAATCAACGTGCTGGATGATGCAGCTGACGGAGCTAAAGTAATGCTGATTTTAACAGCCACATATAACAGCAGTCAAAAGAGAGAACTGGTTGACCTGGCCAATCAGGCGGCTTCTAAAGGAATTATTGTGTACATTATTGACGATACCCGTAATGGGAATGCAAGAGAGTTGAAGGAGATTGTATCAATTACGGGAGGACGTTACTTTCATATAGATTACCACTACAGCCAGGCTAACGATATTATCCTGGATTTAAATTCTGTTAAAGTTGACGAGAGTATTTCAATGAAAAATCTGAATTTTGCAATGGCAAGTTTAAGCATGGCTGCTTTACAAGCTCCTGCAAAGGAGTGGTCATTAAAACTTTACGATATAACAAAGGATAGCTGGAGTTTTAGAAATCATGGTTCATATTTAAGCCCGGGAGGATTGTGTGCAGGGTTTGTTACCACGTGCATAGGAAATTATTATCAAGTTTTGCCATTGTCTATCACAACAAACACCGCGATCGGAAATACTACATTAAGCGATAGTGCTTTGGAATATTTGGATTATGCTTCTTGGTCACTTGACTTTGATCCAACGCGGGTTTTTTCGCTGCGAGGTTCTCCTGTAGATGTTGATACCGAGTGGAGAGAAAATCGGATAGCATATAACCTGAGGTTGTTTGATGATATATTTGATTACGGTAAAGAACCAGTCGACATCAACATTTATAACCTGACACCTACAGATAATTTGAGTTCAACACAGGATACTTTATCGAATGTTCGTAATGTTTGGGGAGCATTCACAGATGTAAGGGAACATGCTGTTAGAAAAGCTATTGAGAGTTGGCATGTTATAGCCAATACAATGCTTCCAAATGAATTTTATCGTGTAAGATATGTTGCGAATGATGCAGTACCGATGGAAGTAGTTAAGTACATTGTTGATTCGTTAGATCGTGGAGATGTGCTTTATGTCGGTGTCGGAGCCGATATAGGAGGTCATGCCCTGCTGGCATATGATCAGGAATCCGATGAAGAACTCAATACCGTTACATTGCACATATATGATTGCAATACTCCTTACAGTGAAGACAATGATGACTGGATGAATTGTCGAGTTATCTTGACAAGAAATGAAGGACTTAATACCTACACCGCCACTTACTTGCCATGGCAGAGTTGGGCTCCTATAACGAGATTTAGTGTTATGAAAACCAGTGAATTACTAAACTATATGTATGAGAATTCCACATACCTTGAAAAAGTAACTTATAATGCGGACGAAGATTCATATACTTTGACGACAAGGTTGCCTGTTGTCGATACCCGCGTACAAAATTACGGAAATGAAGACAGCCCGGTTTGTGTTGTTGAAAGAATAAATGATACAAACTTTGTAATAAGACCGGTAAACGGGCTTGGAAAAAGGCTGAGAGATTGCGGTTTCCAAGTGGAGTTTAACATTCAAATCCATGATGGTTTCAAAGAATGGGTGACTGTTTTTGACCATCCGGAAACTCAGCTTTTTACGGATGTTTCAATATCGGATTGGTATTATGAATACATAAAAGAGGTTGTTAAAAACGGCTATATGCAAGGTACGGGCAACAAACGGTTTGAACCTGATTTGGTTGTAACAAGGGCACAAATAATTACGATTGCTTTAAATATGCAGGGAATTGACTACAACAATCATCCGGCCCTTGAAGAGCCTGGGGATCCTTTCACTGATGTGGCTCCGGGATCGTGGTATTACAAAGCGGTGAAAGTTGCCAAGGAATTAGGATATGTAAACGGATACCCGGACGGAAGGTTTGGTCCGAATGACCCTGTCCAAAGACAGCATGTGGCGACGATATTGGTTAATATCTTAGATTCGCTGAAAGAACCACCTGAAGGCTACTATGAATTGCCAATGTTTTCCGATGAAGAGGATATTTCCAACGGACATATAAGAGATGTGAAAAAAATAGCGTATAACCGTGGATGGGAGGGATTCTATACCTTTATTTCCGATACTCCGGAATTTAGACCGACGTTAAATATTAACAGGGCAGAATTTGCAAAAATCATATATAAAATTGCCACATTGGATGGTTACATGTATTAATTGAGGAATCAGGGGGGTATTGAAGTTGAAAAAAAAGTACAGTTTGTTGAGTTTATTGGTAATTTTAGTATTTTTAATTTGTAATACTTGTGTATTTGCTGAAAATGCTATAGAGCAATCTGAATCTTCAAATGGCATAACGAGCAGCAACAATTTATCGAGTGTTGGATATATAACTTTGGAAAATGAATATATTAATGTAGCAATAAGACCAAACGGGAGGTTTACAATAGGAACCAATGAAGGCAACCCGGAAATTGCAACCGATAACCGCAAGAAGCTTTTGTATGGTTGGCCGGGCGGCGGTACGTCATACACCACCGTCAGGATTGACGGTATCGACTACTATTATGGCGGGGAAAATATTTCAACTCCCCCGCACAATATTGATGAGGAGTACCGGAATTCATCCGCAGCGAAGTATGGCAATGTTTATGTGCGACAGGACATAAGCCTGGTTGATGGAGGTTTTTCAGGCATGATGGATACTGTTGAAATCAAATACATTGTTACTAACAATGATACTATTCCCCATTATGTGGGGATAAGAATCATGCTGGATACGATGCTTGGAAGCAATGACTATGCACCTTTCAGGGTTCCAGGCATAGGGGATATAGAGACAACCACTACATTTTTAGGTGATGAAATTCCGGATTATTGGCAGGCAATGGACAGCCTTGTCAAACCGACGGTAGTTTCCCAGGGGACTAATATAAAATACCAGCAAAACCCGCCAGACAAATTTGTACTCGGAAATTGGCTTACTTTAGCTGAAAACATGTGGAATTCAAATTATACCGGTTATAACGGAGACAGTGCAATTGCGACTTATTGGGAGCCTAAACAACTGGCACCGGGTGAGTCAACAGAATACATAACATATTATGGTATCAGTAAAATTACCATTGCAGGAGATAAACCGCTTGTTGTTATTGTAAGCGGCAATACCAGCCTTAGTGCGACCGAAACAGGTTATGTTCCGAATCCTTTTACCATTACGTCATATATAACTAATAACACGAATGATACTATAAAAAATGTGATGGCTAAAATTATTCTGCCGGACGGAATAGTACCTTATACTGGAACCGATACTGATATAGTTATCGGAGATATGACAGCCAGGAGTCATAAACAAGTTTCATGGCAACTGTTTGCAGGGCAAATACCGGAGCAAAAAACTTTGGAGTATAAAGTTGTAGTCTGGGGAGATGATACGGAGCCCACTGAGGTGACCAGGCAAATAACAATTCCCGCTTCAATAAGTGATATATTTGATGATGGGACCGATAAGGAAAAATACAGGATTTTACGAGAGATTGGTAATGATTTTGAACAGGATATTACATCGAGAATTCATCGCAAACCGGAAATCAAAAATGTGAGAATAACGCCGGGGGACCAGGAAGGAGTATATGAACTGTATGTGGATGAATATTTCGTGGATACTTCAAAGGGAGCTTCTCCTTTCTTCTACTGGGCATCAACAAAGGGATATTTTGAAGATAAAAAAATTGATAACTATAGGAAAGTAATCTTTCACTGTGATGAAGGGACTTCCGGACAAAAGGTTAGTATTTTGCTGAAAATGGGTGACGGACTGGGGAATGTTGTATACAAGAAATTATATGTAGATGGTATCGGCACAACTTCTTCTGCCGGAACCCTTGAGGCAAAATTTACAAATCTGGTTGCATCGGTAAAATCATGGGATACCATGAGAATCAGGTATAATATTTCCTATACTGATTCGGAAGGCCGGCCCGTACCTGGAACCAAAGTAAGTCTGTATTATTCGTTGGATAATCAGGCTGAATGGAAACCCATTGCAAGGGATTTGGTAGGGGTCAACGGATACAACTGGATAGTTCCGGATTTATCGTCTTCAAATGCGAGAATCAAGCTTGTTGCAACGAATGATGGTGTAATAAAGGAAGTAATATCCCAGCCCTTTACCATTATGCCGGATATATACATAAAGGGAAAGGTTGTGGATCATAACGGAAATCCGATAGTGAACGCAAAAGTAATTATTGGGGACCGGTATACTTATACAGATGTAAACGGTTGTTATATAATTAACCGTTTATCGCCGGGAGTGTATTCCCTTAGGGTGGAAAAAGAAGGAGTAGAGTTTGAAAAGACTCAATACGATATTATTGTTCTTAGTTATCTGAACCGGAATACCACAAAGAACTTTTATGGGAAGCGGTAAGAAAAATAAAGTTTATTCATGAATATAACCTCAAAACCCACTGTGTTGTTAAGTTTTGCAATATTATGATTACACTTATTTTAGAGGTAATGTATATTGACTAATATAATAATTTAGTATAATATTATTAATCATAAAAATTGAATATATGGTGATGGAGTTCACCTGAATTGCTTAATGCTGATGACTCCTACAGGAATAAACAATATTGTACCTGTAGGAGTTTTTTGATATTTGTAGGGAGGTTGGCTTTAATGGCTGCAAGTTTAGCAATGATTTTATTGTTGGGGTTACCGGCAAAAAAGATGTTTGAGAAATTGAAATTGCCGGGTTTGCTTGGAATGCTTATATTAGGTGTCTTAATAGGACCGTATGGTCTTAATCTGCTGCAAAGGAATATGCTTCAAATATCGTCGGACTTAAGAAGTATTGCATTAATAATTATTTTATTAAGAGCAGGACTTGGACTTAATAAAGATGTTTTAAAGAATGTTGGTGTTCCTGCATTAAAGATGAGCTGTATACCCGGATTAATCGAGGGTTTATTTATTGCATTGGCATCTGTATATTTTCTTGACTTTTCATTTTCCCAGGGAGGAATGTTAGGCTTTATTATTGCTGCTGTTTCTCCTGCTGTTGTTGTGCCTTTTATGCTTAAGTTAATGGAAAGCAACATTGGCACGAAAAATGGGATACCGACTTTGATATTGGCTGGTGTATCTATTGATGATGTCTTTGCCATTACTGTGTTTAGTGCTTTTTGGGGTTTATACAGCGGCACTGATATGAATATAGGTATACAATTAATAAATATACCCATCTCGATTTTATTAGGTATTATGGCAGGAATAATTTTAGGGTTTGTTTTGATAAATATTTTTAAAAGATTTAACATTCGTGATACAAAAAAGGTATTGTTATTGCTTGGATTTTCTATATTACTCAATCAGTTGGAAGTTGTAATGAAGACGAAGATTCAAATAGCATCCCTCTTGGGAGTGATGACTGTAGGTTTTATATTGACGGAAAAACTTCCGGATGTAGGTAGGAAGCTATCCGATAAGCTCAATAAAATATGGGTATTTGCAGAAATATTATTGTTTGTATTGGTAGGAGCGGAAGTAAACGTAGGTGTGGCAATAAAAGCAGGTAAAATAGGGATACTATTGATTGTAATAGGTTTAATGGGAAGAAGCATAGGCGTAATAATATCTTTACTAGGTACAAATTACTCTTTTAAAGAAAAATTATTCTGCGTCATTGCTTATATTCCGAAAGCAACAGTACAGGCTGCAATGGGTGCTGTACCTCTGTCGATGGGGGTGGAATCGGGAGATGTAATACTGGCAATTGCAGTGTTATCCGTATTGATTACTGCACCGTTAGGGGCAATTGGGATTCACTATTCAGCGAAAAGTTGCTTTTAGAAAATAACTAGTATAAGCTAATAGAAGATGACAATGCTTTGAAATCGGTTGCAACACAAAGTTTCAGTTGCTGTAACTGCAGCAAAAGAAAGTTTTGATTTGGTTTTGGAAGGATTTCTGTATGAAAGTCAAAGACTTTATTAATGAGATTAACAGCATATATCCCGATATAGATAAGAATGAAGTGGCATCGGATGTCTTAATAAGCGAAAAAGAAAAGAGTTTAGGATATAAACTGCCGAAATCTTTTAAAACTTTTTTGAAGGAATTTTCAAATGGCATAATGTTATTGGATGCAGAGCCTATAGGAGGAGTCGGAGAAGACGATGATTCTCCTTGCGGGTCGATTTTTTTAGCTTCTTCTCAAATAAAGAAAAGTATTATCAACATAATTCCGACAAAAGAAACAATAACTCCTGATAAGCTAATTGCATTTTCACTGTATGATGCCATGGATTCGGCAAACAATTTCTGGGTATTTATCTGCGATAAGGAATATACTGATAATGAATATAGGGTTGGGTTGATCAGTCAATATACAGAAGATATTGTTGTAGTGTTAGATAGTTTTGAAGAATGGCTTACAGTGTTTTGGAATGCAAATAAGGATTCTGATGATGCAGTATCGGTATTTCATTCAATGTATAAAACCTGGGAAGAAAGAGAAGATTTATTAAGACCGGATTGGAGAAATCAGGATTAGGTTTTTGGTATGGATATGGATTTATGAATATAAATGTTGTGGAAGAGAACAATGTTAAAATCGCTGTTGTAAAAAGTAGCGATGTATTGATAACTGATGTGCAATCGGCACTGAATTTTATAGCGACTGTAGGGTTTGAAACAGGTTGTACGCGTATAATTTTGAATAAGTCGGCAATTTGCAATAATTTTTTGACTTGAGCACGAGACTTGCAGGAGAAATATTGCAAAAGTTTATTAATTATAATACTAAATAGCCATTGTAGGGGACTTTTCCGTTTATACAAGTAAGAGTTTAAAGGATTTTATTTACGAGTGTAATAAAGGAAAAGATATATTTTTCTTGCCTGATGAAAAACAGGCAATAGAAGACTAAGTAGGGTTTAGTTCTGTTGATGTACGTCATTAATAAAATGCAATAATCGATAAGCGTTTTTAATTACGTATTAGGGAGGCCTGCATGAATAGCGATAGGAGCATTGATGCCTATAAAAGATTTTATGAAGATATCAATTTCGACAGAGCAGGGTTGTTTGAAATATTAAAAAAGGAATATGGCTGCAATACGGTTTTATATCCGGGTTGTTCTATACATATAACACCTTCTTTTTATTTCCAGCATGTAGTATATGTGGACATTAGCAAAACAGCCAAGGATTTCTTTGATGATATTCATAACATTTTAAACTATATAAACAACATTAAAAAATATAAGCAGACTGCTTATGTTCAGTTTATTCATGCAGATTATACAAAACCGCTCCTGTTAAGAGAAGAGAATTATGATTTACTGGTTGCACTATATGCCGGAGAGATTATTAAGTCGTGTAAGAAATATGTCAAGCCCGGTGGCATTATACTAACCAATAATCACCAAAAGGATGCAGAAGAGTCATTAAAGGATCCATCAATTACTTTGGATGGATTGATTTATAAAAAAGGAAAGAAATATTTGATAGAGAAAAATAACGTTGGTGATTTTAAAGATATATTTAAAAAATACGGTAATACAAAAAAAGATATGAAAAATTCCGCTAATGGATTGGAGTATGTAGATAATCAATGTTACTTTGTATTAAGGAAGAGTAAGTAGGATTATTATGCTATAAAAGCCTTCAGTTAAAAGACTATTTTATTTTTTTATCGCAAATTGCGGTATTAAATTGGCAAGATAAGCTCCATGAAAAACAAATATATGGAGAAGAAAGGATATTTACTAAGTGCTGGATTTAATGTGAAAAGCTCGGATCATAGAGACTAATAAAACTGTTATTTCAATAAACTACGAAACTGATACCGGACAATACGGAAACATGCTGAGGGAATGGTTTTACTGAGTTGACATTGGGAAAAAATGTGTTAATATTGTATAGTGTATACTAAATGGATAAATTTAAAAGTGAAAAGATAAAATCATTAAACAAAAATTAAAAATAAATTAAAGAGAAGGAAATGTTGATATGAAAAACAGAGAACTATTTTCCCAAATAAACCAAGTAATTGCTTCTAAAGATTCTGAGGTGGCTGAACTTATTTCAGCAGAGAGTTATCGGCAAAGAAGTACAATTTGCCTTATCCCTTCAGAAAACTATGTTTCTGCCGAGGTGGCTTTGGCGTTGGCTTCACCTTTTACAAACAAGTATTCTGAAGGATATCCGCATGTTTGGAAGGAAGGCAACTTAATCGACAAAAACGGAAGGTATTATCAGGGACAGGAAAATGCCAATAAACTTGAGAAATTGGCTATTCAGAGAGCTCTTGAGTTGTTTACGGATAATCCGTCAGCTTATCATGCCAATGTGCAGGCAATCAGTGGAGCACCTGCCAACCTTGCAGTGATAGGAGCTTTCCTGAAACCGGGAGACACATTAATGGGACTTGCTCTTGATTACGGAGGACACTTGACTCATGGACATAAAGTTAGTGTAACAAGTCATTATTACAATGCCGTTCACTATACACTGAATGAAGAAGGAAAACTGGATTATGACGAAATTGAAAGACTGGCGGAAGAGTATAAGCCAAAACTTATAATTTCAGGAGCAACAGCTTACCCGTTGAAAATTGATTTTGAGCGTTTTGGCAGAATTGCAAAAAAGGTGGGTGCAATTTTATTAGCAGATATTTCTCATATTGCCGGTCTGTGTGTGACTGGGGAACATCCGCATCCTTTTCCGCATGCAGATGTAATTACTTCTACCACGCACAAAATACTTAGAGGACCGAGGGCAGGTGTAATTGTATGTAAAAAAGAATATGGTCCCCAAGTTGACAAAGCTTTATTCCCTGCATTGCAGGGCGGACCTCATATGAACACAATTGCAGCAATGGCTGTTGCATTTAAGGAAGCAATGTCTGAGGAATATAAAGCATATGCGAAACAAGTTGTGAAAAATGCAAAAGTATTGTCTGAGAAGCTGAAAGAATATAAATTTAAGCTGATTTCAGGGGGCACTGAAAATCATTTGATTCTTATAGATGTGGTGAATAATGAAAACGGTGTTACTGTAAAAAATGCAAGTTGGTTTGCTGAGAGGTTAGAATTGGCTGGAATTGTAACTAATAAAAATACAGTTCCGGGAGATGCCAAACCATGGAATCCATCAGGAATTAGAATGGGAACACCTGCAGTTACTACTTTAGGTATGAAAGAGAAGGAAATGGAAAAAATAGCCGAATTGATATGGTTAACTGCAAAGCATGCAGAAGATGATTCAAAAATAGCTGAGATAAGATCTGAAGTGGAATTGTTGGTAAGCAAGTTTACAGAAGATAGTAATTTCATTATATAAATTCCGATTTAATAGGATAATAAGTGAGATAAATGTGGTTGCCGGGGAATCGAGATTTTTCATGGCAGCCACATTTTGTCATGTTTGTTTTTTATTCATTGTTACTTAGGCAATCTGAGAATTTAGCATTACCCATCTTGTTTCATTTCAAATGGAATTATGTTATAGTAGAGTCGCATATATTTATTTGCACAAATACGGGATTATAGAGAATTAATAATGAAATACTGTGATTTAGAGAGGTTTGTATAAATGTTTTTGTGGGGAATATTTATCAGCGCTTTTATAATAGGCTTTTCAGGTGCATTGATGCCTGGTCCGATGCTTGGGATTACGATTAACGGCAGCCTAAAAAAAGGGTGGAAAGCAGGACCTTTGATAGTTTTGGGGCATGGAATACTGGAAATTATATTGGTTATTACCATGACTTTCGGGCTTAAAGATTTATTCGCTAATAAGACGGTTGCAGGAGTTATCGGATTAATTGGCGGTGCTTTTCTTGCATGGATGGGGTATGGTATGATAAAATCCGGTATCGGCAAATCCGTTTCTTTGGAGAGCCAAAGGACGGATAACGGAACCGAAATGGGCAATCTTGTTTTGACAGGAATAATTGTGAGTGCCACCAATCCGTATTTTATTCTGTGGTGGGCATCGACAGGTGTGGAATCGGTACGTCAGTCTTATGTGTTTGGACTGTTTGGTGTTTTGGTCTTTTTCATAGGACACATATTATCGGATTTTGTATGGTATTCGGCTATTTCCATCGCCTTTTCCGGCGGCAAAAAATTGATAAGCGATACCGTATATCGCTGGATTGTTATATTGCTGGGCTTGTTTCTTGTAGCGTTTTCCATATATTTTATAGGCAGTGGCTGGAAGATGCTGTTAGGTATGTAGATTGAATTATTATTTATGTAGGTTGAACTATTATTTATTATGAAATAAATCTTATAATTCATTCAAAAACTTACGATTATATTTACATTGTGTAAACTGAATTCCGTTTTTCATGAATTAATTAAATCAAATTTTTTTGCAAATTCAATCTTAGATAATAAAGATATTAAGTTTGAAAATTATAGTTTATTAAATGCAGAATATAAAGGAATATCACTTGATTTATTGAAAAAGTCCTCAGTCACCGATTGAACTTTTAAAGAGCAATGAAATTTATACAAAGCAAAAGGGATTTAAATAACGATTCAAATATCTAAAAAGAAATCTTAAAAAATTCAAGAGATAAAATCTGCCCTAAAATGGATTAAACAGGATTTGGAGTATAGAGTAATTAGCAGGATAATTCTGATAAAAAGCTTAAAGATATTATCGAACAATAAGGGCAAAGCAAAAAGAATTATAAGACAGCCACTGAATAAATTACTTGTGGTTAAAGAGGTAGCAAGACCCGTTGCAATATGTGGTGAGAAATCTATAAGGTCTTATTTTTAAAAGATGATTTAAATAAGGTGATAAAAAAGGTAAAATATTACTGAAATAATGGCTGTCAATCAATCGGAATTTTGGCAAATAGGGAAAAAGAATGTAGAAATATTTATTCTGCTCTTTGAAAGCTATGGGATACGGCAGAATTATATATAATCGTATATATTTTAGGAAACATAAAGGATGATAGTATGATTGAGGTCAATAACTATGTATATAAAAAAGAAGTAGATTGGTCTCTGTTACATCAGGGGTTAACGATTCCACTGGATATACAGGTGGTTTTTCAAAATGCTATAAATGAGTTTTTGCCAAAAGGAAGTTCAAAAGATATTTATTTGGTATTAGAAGGAAAAACTTATAAAGCAAAACTTATAAACCAGAAATTTAATGAGGAAAAGTATACCAACAGAAAAAGTATATTACAAATCAGGTATAACACTCAAAGTGATATTGCGGAAAGATTTAGAGATATTTTTATCGTAAGTTACAGGTATATATTAGGACAGAGAAACAACATATCTGAAAATAAACGAAAGCATATAAAAATTCCTGATGAACAAAGGGAATACCTTGCTATTTATACAACAGAGTATCCGGATACATATCTGCTTGAATGCATTACACAGGAAGATATGAGAATAATAAAAGAAGCAATGGTTCGTGAAGATGAACGGGAATATGAAGCCAGTATTAATTATAGCATTATTGATCCATTTGCCACAATCACTACTATGAATCAATTGGTGAAAATTCGGAAACTTAACAGAGCAATAGGAGAAAACCTGAAACTTCTTTATAATTTCTGCTGTCAAATATGTGGAAAAAATATTAGCAAAAAATATGGAGTTGATATTGTAGAAACTCACCATATAGATCCTTTTGTTGAATCTCTTAACAATAATGCAGAAAATCAGATTATTGTTTGTCCAAATCATCATAGAACTATCCATAAGGCAAGACCTATTTTTGACAGAAGAAAACTAATTTATATTTATAGTAATGGGATAGAAGAAAGAATAATATTAGATAAGCATTTGAGTAAAACGAAGAATTGAGTGCTTGTCTTATTTTTTATTATTTCATAATTATAGTTTTTCTGCATTATTTAATCATAACCCTATACAATGGCAAATCAAAAATATATAATTATAATATCGAAAAAGTGGACCGGAAAGAAGGAAAAATATGTCATTTAAGTGGGAATATATATCTACATTAAAATCAAAATCATTCTTGTACAAAGAGACGAAAAAAGTCGCGGGGCTTATAAATCAAGGATTTAACGAATTTGAAATAAAAAATAAGGCAAAAAAGGATAATATTTTTCAGGTAAATACAGAAGCCAGAAGAGGCGAAATTGCGTCAACCGTGCTTAAAAGGTTAAAGGTTCTTGATGATTTCTTTATTGAAAAGATTGTAAACGGAGATATAGAAACCGGCAAGCAGATAGTTGTCTATTCCATCATGAAAACCGACAGATTGTTTTTTGAATTTATGCATGAAGTCTTTAGGGAAAAGATGTTGTTTAAGGATTTTATTTTGTATGACAAGGATTTTAATATATTTTTCAACAGAAAAAAAGAGCAAAGTGAAAAAGTGGCTTCATGGAGTGATTCTACTTTTTGTAAATTAAAGCAGGTATATATCCGTATCCTGTTTGAGTCTGGTCTTCTTAAAGGTCAAAGAAGGAAACGAGAAGTTGTCAGACCAATAATTGAGGAAGAAGTTGTTCAGCATCTGAAAGAGATTGGTGATTCAAAATACCTTAATGCATTGATAGGAGAGGTGTAAGTGAAAACTATTAACCAGAGACTGGATGAAATTATCCTAAGGATTACAAAAGAAAACTTTAGAAAAAATACAGGTCTTGGTAATGAGATAGGATACTATATATTTGATTATGAACCAAGGTATGAAATGCTTGTGAGGGAGCATGTACAATTTTTGAAGCAGAAAATTAACGAAGGGGATTATGGTTATAATATAAAGGAATTTGACTTGTACGAAATAATGCTGGAGATCCTTGAAAGCAAAGGCTATCTTGAAAAAAACTTTAAAATGGAACAGGTAAAGGGCAGTGAATTTGTATTTAATGCTACAAGAAAGGCATTGAGAATTACCGAAAAAGATGATCTTATTATCCATTATATAAAGGAAAGAGTAGAAAAAGATGATATAGTGTTTATAACCGGTGTGGGAAAGGTATGGCCGATTATCCGCTCCCATACGGTGTTGAACAATCTTCACCAGGTTTTGGACGAAGTACCTGTAATAATGTTTTTCCCGGGAATATATGATGGGCTTGAACTGGTGCTTTTTGAAGAGATTAAGGACGATAATTATTACAGAGCGTTTAGATTAGTGGATAGATATTAAGGGAAAATTAAGCTTATGACAAGGGAGGAATTAAACATGTTCATAAAGGATATGTTTAAAAAGCCGATTGACAGAGACATCAAGGGTGTAATCAAAGTGGGTCAGGATGATGATAGCAATGTGAAACAGGAACTTGATGAGTATGTAGTTACGAGGGAATTGTCAAAGCATTTTGACAGTTTCTTTGAGGCATATAGAAAAGGGATAGCAGGTACTACCGATAAAATGGGAGTCTGGATTTCCGGGTTCTTTGGAAGCGGTAAATCCCATTTCCTGAAAATACTTTCTTATCTTCTCGAAAACAGGGAAGTTGAAGGAAAGAGAGCTATTGAATATTTTAATGATAAAATACAGGATAGTATGGTATGGGCCAATATGAAACTGGCCGGAGACACTTCAGCCGATGTTATTCTGTTTAATATAGATTCTAAAAGTGACTCGGATTCTAAAGCCAACAAAGACTCCATTGTAAAAGTTTTTAACAAGGTATTTAATGAAATGCAGGGCTTTTGCGGGTCCATGCCCTGGATAGCGGAATTGGAAAGGCAAATGGTAGTTGACGGTGTTTATGAAGATTTCAAAAAGACGTTTAAAGATATATCGGGAAGGGAATGGACGGAGGCAAGGGAGGATTTCTACTACGAAGAGGATGCTATTGTGGAAGCACTGGCCAGGAGTACCAAGATGAGCCATGAGGCAGCACGGAATTGGTATGCAAAGGCGGAAGAGAATTATACCTTAAGTGTTGATAGGTTTGCAAAACGTGTAAGGGAATACATAGAAAGAAAAGGCAACAACCACCATGTAGTTTTTTTGGTGGACGAAATAGGGCAGTATATCGGGGATAATTCACAGTTGATGTTAAATTTGCAGACCGTGGTGGAGGACTTAGGAACGGAATGCGGCGGTAAAGCCTGGGTTATTGTTACAAGCCAACAGGATATTGATTCGGTTACAAAGGTAAAAGGAAATGATTTCTCCAAGATTCAGGGCAGGTTCAACACACGTCTTAGTCTCTCCAGTGCCAATGTGGACGAGGTAATCCGAAAGAGGATACTTTTGAAGGATGATGTGGCAAGGGATACATTGAAACTCCTCTATGAAGATAAAAGTGCCATACTTAAAAATCTTATTACCTTTTCTGCCGATACGCCGGAGAAAAAGGTATATAAGGATGGTGAGGATTTTGCCGAGTGTTATCCTTTTATTCCTTATCAATTCAATCTCCTTCAGCAGGTATTGACTTCCATAAGGATACATGGAGCTTCAGGAAAACATCTGGCAGAAGGGGAACGCTCCATGATCAGCTCCTTCCAGGAATCCGCAATAAAATATATGAACTGTGAAGAAGGAACATTAATACCCTTTTCAGCCTTTTACGATACCGTTGAAGCTTTCCTGGATTCCAATATCAGAACTGTTATCATCCATGCGCAGGAAAATGAAAATTTAAATGACTTTGATGTGGAACTTTTAAAGGTTCTATTCATGATTAAGTATGTCAAGGAGATACCTGCAAACATAGAGAATCTGGCTACCCTTATGGTAAGTCACATAGACGAGGATAAGATAGATCTTAAAAAGAAAATTGAAGATTCCTTGAGGCGACTGGTAAAGGAAACCCTTGTACAAAAGAACGGTGATCAATATATCTTTCTTACCCACGAAGAGCAGGATATCAACCGGGAGATCAAGAGCATCAGCGTGGATTTGGGAGAGGTTATACAGAAGGTTTCTGAAATAGTCTTTGAGGAAATCTACCCTGACAAGAAATATAGATATTCATCAAAGTACAACTTCAGTTTTAACCAGGTAGTGGACGACAGATTTTTCAGAGGCAATCAGGGAAATGACATAGGCCTTAAAATTATTACTCCCTACTATGATACCGGAGAGGAACTTACCGATAATGAACTGAAATTGATGTCCATGAGAGAGAACAATTTAATTGTTAAGCTTCCCAATGATACCACTTTCCTTGACGAGATGGAGGAAGTACTGAAAATTGAAACCTTCTTAAGGAGAAAAGGAGGAACTTCCCTGACTCAAAAGATTGAAGAAATTAAGGACAGAAAGAGAAGGGAACTTGTAGAACGCAAAGACAGGGTAAAAAGGCTTTTGACAGAGGCAATTGAAAATGCGGACATGTATGCCAATTCTCAAAGGCTTGAGATTAATAAAAAAGACCCGGTTGAAAAAATAAATGACGGTTTCAAGGTGCTAATAGAAGGAATTTATACAAAACTCGGATATATTAATTTTTTTACCTCTGCAAAGGATCTTTATGACATATTCAGTGATAATGAGCAGATTACATTGACCGGTGTTGAAGCACCGAACAAGCTTGCCGTTGAGGAAATGGCAGGTTACATTGAGAGAAATACGGCGAGAAATATTCCTGTTACCATGAAAACAATCCTTGGCATATATGAAAAAGCTCCTTACGGATGGCTTGAAGAGGATATAGAATGGGTGATAGGCAAGTTGTTTAAAGCCCAGGAGATAAAGCTGCAGTTAAACAGCCAGTACCTGGATGTTCAAGACCGGGATATTGTCAAGTATCTTACCAAGAGGGATTATGCCGACAGACTTCTTGTTGAAAAGAGGATAAAGGTACCTGCTCATCAAATCAGCAGTGCCAAAGAATTGTGTAAGGAGTTGTTCAATATCACTGCTGTTCCTTCTGATGAGGACGGGCTTATGAAGAAATTTAAGGAACTGGCAAAGGATGAAATTTCAAAAATCGACAAATTGCTGGTCTATTATAAACAGATTAAATATCCCGGTAAGGATATTTTAGAAGAAGGAAAGAATACCTTGGAAAAAGTTTGCAAAATACAGGATCCGAAAGAATTCTATGAAGAGCTTCAAAAAGAGAAAGATATACTGTTGGATTATGCCGATGATTCTATAGACGTTAAGAAATTTTTCGACAGCAACCAAAGAGAGTTCTTTGACAAGGCTGTTCACAAAATAAATGTATACAACAGTAACAAGACTTATGTGTTGGATAAGGAAGTTATAGATCTGGTAGAACAGATGAAAAAAATTGTGGAGAGCAGAGAGCCTTATTCCGATATTCATAAACTGCCCAGTCTTGTTGACAGGTTTGTAGTTAGATTTACTGAACTTCTTGAAGTGGAATGCAAGCCTGTAAGGCAGGTAATAGAAAATGATTACAGGAAAGTCATTGATGAGCTGAATAAGTATGAATTTAAAGACGTGCTTTATAATAAATTTAAAGGTAGATTTGACGATCTCTTGGACAGACTGGACCATGCCAATAACTTTTATGAGGCAATAGCCATGAAAGAGGAAAGTGACAGGCTTAAATTAAGATGTTTTGATGATATTTCCGCAGAAATTGCAAAAATAAAAGCACCGACACAGCCAACGGAACATCAGGACCTTGGAAGCCCGGAAATAGTGAATAATCCTCCGAAGATATACAAGAAGACTATAAATATCAGCATTGCCAACATTCTGCACGGAGCAAAAACAATTGAAAGTGAAGCGGACATAGAGAATGTTGTAAATGAAATCAAAAACAGATTGAAAAGTGAATTGAAAGACGACATAATAATAAAACTTGTTTAAGGAGGCAGCAGCATGGATAAAGCGGCAATAAAGAAGTTTGCCGTATGGGCAAGAAAAAAACTTATCGAAGATATAAAGCAAAAGGCATATGAGTTGGGAATAACAGAAAAGGAAATAAAAAAGCCTGATGTTTCTACATCCGATACAGTGATAATAGGGGACAGAAGCCTGAACAGGAAAGAAATTGAGCAAAGAAACAGTCTTGTGTCCAGGATAGAGGAAAAAGGGTTTAACAATGTAATAGAGGAAGTGGCATACACCTGGTTTAACAGGTTTATTGCCCTACGTTTCATGGAAGTAAACGGTTACCTTCCCACAGGGATAAGAGTGCTGTCATCGATTGAACCTGACAGGAAGGAGCCGGATATTATTAGGGAAGCATTGAATATTGATCTGGATTTGGAAAGGGAACTGGTGTATAAACTACAGGACGACAATGATACAGAATCCCTTTACAGATACCTTCTGGTAAAGCAGTGCAATGCCTTAAACGAAATACTTCCGGGATTGTTTGAAAAGATTGACGATTATACTGAAATTTTGCTGCCTTCAAACCTTCTTGCCGAAGGGTCTGTCATAAGGCATTTGGTGGAAGATATATCCGAGGACGATTTTAGAGAACAGGTGGAAATAATCGGATGGATGTACCAGTATTATATATCGGAGAAGAAAGATGAAGTATTTGAAGGACTAAAGAAAAATATAAAGATAACTAAGGAAAATATTCCTGCAGCAACCCAGTTGTTTACTCCTGACTGGATTGTCAAGTACATGGTGGAGAACTCTTTGGGAAGACTGTGGCTGGAAGGGCATCCTGACGAAGAGCTGAAGAGCAAGTGGAAGTATTACCTGGATGAAGCGGAACAGGAACCTGAAGTTCAGAAGCAGTTGGAGGAAATACGGGCTAAGAGCAAGGACATAAGACCAGAAGATATAAAAGTGTTAGACCCTGCTATGGGTAGTGGGCATATCCTGGTGTATGCCTTTGACGTGTTATATGATATTTACAAGAGTGCTGGATATTCTGAACGGGATATTCCAAAACTTATACTTGAAAACAACCTGTACGGACTGGATATAGACGACAGAGCAGCCCAGCTTGCTTATTTTGCAGTTATGATGAAGGCAAGAAGCAAGAGCAGGAGAATATTTAGGGAAAAAATAAATGTCAATGTATGTGCCATACAGGAGAGTAACGGCTTTCCGAAGGAGGCAATGGACTACCTTGTAAATCCTGAGGAGACAGAGATAGAGAAGCGGTTACACAGGGAAGATGTAGAGTATCTGATAAATGTATTCCAGGATGCAAAGGAGTATGGTTCTATCCTTGAAGTAAAGCCTATTGATTTTGATGCAATTGAGAGAAGATTGGAAGAGATAAGGGATGGAGAAATTCAGGATTTGATTGAGTACCAATTTAAGAATATAATTATCGAGAGAATACCACCATTAATAAAACAGGCAAAAATAATGAGTCAGAAGTATAATGTTGTATGTACTAATCCACCATATATGGGGGATGACGGCATTAACTTAAAACTCTCTAAATTTCTAAAAGAAAACTATAAGGACACAAGAAGCGACTTGTTTGCAGTCTTTATAGAAAAAACTATTAAGTTTAGCACAAAAAGTTCTTATATATCAATGATAACACAAAATTCATGGATGTTTTTAAGAAGTTATGAGAAATTAAGAGGGATGATTTTAAATGGAGCAACTATTAATTCTATGGTACATTTAGGACCTAGGGCATTTGAGGAAATTGATGGTGAGGTTGTGCGAACAACTGCTTTTGTATTAAACAACAATGTTCTTAACGGTTATAAAGGTATTTATATAAGATTAGTTGATATTTATAAAAGTTTGGATAAGGAAAAAGAGTATTTCGTTTTAAAAAATAGATATAATGGTGTAAAGCAAAATAGTTTTAAAAGAATACCTGGTTCGCCAATTGCATATTGGTGTAGTGAAATGGTGGCTAATTCTTTTATAGATGGGATCATTTTGAAGAATATATCCGAACCTAAGCAAGGGCTAATTACAGGAAATAGTTCTGCATTTTTAAGAATTTGGTATGAAGTTAATATAGAAAATATTGGTTTTAAAATGAAAGATAGGGAAGAAGCGATAGTAAGCAAAAAAAAATGGTTTCCAATAAATAAAGGGGGAGAATATAGGAAATGGTATGGAAATAATGAGTATATAGTAAACTGGCAAAATGATGGTATTGAGATAAAAAATTATAAAGACGAAAAAGGAAAACTAAAATCGAGACCACAAAACATCGAATATTATTTCAAGAAAGGATTAACATGGACTAAAGTAACTTCGGCTAAATTTTCAGTGAGGTTTACTGAGGATGGATTTATCTTTAGTGAAGCAGGAATGAAGATTTTTGTTCATGATAATTTATTAGACTATATAGGTAGTTTCCTTAATTCAAATTTAGTGAATGTATTATTAGGAGCTTTATCTGAAACAATCAATTATGAGCAAGGGAATGTTGCGCGACTTCCATTAAAAATTTGTAATGATATTAATATAAATGAAAAAATAAGTCATCTTTTCAAAACTAATGTAGATATTTCACGTGTCGACTGGGATTCCTTTGAAAATTCTTGGGATTTTCGAAAGCATCCATTACTTAATTACAAGTTCAATGGCAGAACGATAGAACAAGCTTTCAATAACTGGTCAGCTTTTGCAGAAGAACAATTCAATCAACTCAAAACAAACGAAGAAGAATTAAATCGCATATTTATACAAATATATGGCTTGCAGGACGAACTTACCCCGGAAGTGGAGGATAAGGATATAACCATCAGAAAAGCTGACAGAGAACGAGATATAAAATCCTTTATCTCCTATGCAGTAGGCTGTATGTTTGGTCGATACTCCATTGATGCAGAGGGGCTTATTTATGCCGGTGGAGACTTTAAGGACAAGTGGAAAAATGAGGACGGTCAATGGAAAGTACGAAAGACAGTGAAAGATGATAATGGCAAAATTATTGAGGATACATGGGTGAATGCTACTTTTGTACCTGATTTAGACAATATTATACCTATTACCGATGATGAATATTTTGAGGATGATATATTAAGTAGGTTTGTTGAGTTCCTTAAAGTAACCTTTGGAGAAGAAACTTTGGAAGAGAACTTGGATTATATTGCGGATACTATAGGCAGAAGGACTACTGAAACGGCAAGACAGACTATTAGAAGGTACTTTCTTAAGGAATTTTATAAAGACCATGTGCAGGTATACCAGAAAAGACCTATATACTGGCTTTTTGATTCCGGTAAAGAGGATGGCTTTAAAGCTCTTATATATATGCACCGGTATGATGAGTTAACAGTGGCAAGGGTGAGAACCGACTACTTGCATAAGTTGCAGAAATCCTATGAGGCAGAGGTTAAGAGAATGGATATTATTATAGATTCCAATGCTTCTCAAAGAGAAAAAGCCAATGCAAGAAAGAAAAGGGAAAAGATACTGAAGCAGATGGAAGAATGTCTACAGTATGACCAGGTAATTGCCCATGTTGCAAACCAGAGAATAAAAATTGACCTGGATGACGGAGTAAAGGTAAACTATGCTAAGTTCCAGGGAATTGAGGTGCCGCAGGGAGAAGGAAGGAAGCCATTGAAGGCGGACTTGTTGGCGAAAATATAATTAGCAGGAGGTGCAACATGAACATAGATGAAATTAAGAAAATAATTAAGGATGGAGAAAATTCATATATTGAATTTAAAGAAGAAAATATAAGAGCAAAAGAATTAGCCGAAGAGATTGTTGCTTTTTCTAATTCAGAAGGAGGCATTATTCTAATTGGAGTTGATGATGAAGGAAATATTAAAGGGGTAAGCGACGATAAAATAGAAGAAACCGTGATGAATATTTGCAGAAACAGTTGTATTCCTCATATTGTACCTTTCTGTGAAATTGTTGAAATTGAGGGGAAAAAAATTGCAGTTATTTCTGTGCCTAAGGGACAAAACAAACCCTATTATACTGTTGACCATAAATATTATATTCGTGTAGGGACTACAAAGAGAATTGCATCTAAAGAAGAGTTGCTACGGCTATTTGAAGCAAGTGGAAGTCTTCATTTTGATATTTCACCTGTTGAAGGAACATCAATGAAAGATTTAAACCTTGATATTATCAGGGATTATTTTATGAAGTATAATACATTTGACTTGTTTGAGGAGTCTAGCGAATCTGTTGAAAGAATACTTGTAAATGCAGACATTTTAAAGGAAGTTGACGGACGGAAGCTTTGTACTGTGGGAGGATTGCTGATATTCGGTAAGAATCCTGAAAAGCATCTTCCGCAGAACGGTGTAAGCTTTGCCCATTTTAATGGCAATGAAATTTCCGATGAATTGATCGATAAAAAAATAATAATCGGAAGAATTCAGGATGTTGCAGAACAGCTAATGGTTGTTTTAAAAAATAATATGCTTGTTCCATCGGTGATAGATGGTTTAAAGAGGAAAGAAAAAGAAGAATATCCGATGCTTGTTATTAGAGAGGCCGTCGTAAATTCCCTTGTACATAGAAATTACAGCATAAGTGGTTCTAAAATAAGGGTGTTAATGTATAACGACCGAATTGAGTTCAGAAGCCCGGGACGGCTTCCAAATACAGTTACAATAGAAAAAATGAAAATAGGTGTATCCTATGCCCGAAATCCCTTTCTAGTTAAGTACATGGAAAATATGAGATATATTGATCAACTGGGAAGAGGGATACCTATGATACTGAAGAAAATGAAAGAAGCAGGAGCCAAAGAGCCGTTACTTATGGAGCAGGGTGAAGAATTTGTTTTAATAATATATAAGGCATAAATAGGTTTATATATAAAATTTATAGTGTGCAAAACTGTTAAAAAGGTGATATTTGATGGATTTAAAACAGATAAAAACATTGCTTGAAGATGCTTTTAATAAAGAATTAACTGACGGGAAAAAACGTCATATTGTTTTTTGGTATGATGATGACGGAGAGTTCAAAGAAGATATTGATTCCCTGGAACTTGAAAATGCCAAAATACTTACATTGAGTGACAATAATATTTTTTTTGTTAAATACCAATTGGAAAAAGCAGATACCCAATCCAATTACCTTATTTATGCACCTTTTGGGAAGCCAAGCTCAAGGGAAAACTATTTGCTGGATGTGCTAAAATACAGTATGGAATTTTCCACCGATAAGGCAACTGTTATCATGAGGGATTTGAATGTCTCAGAGGATAGCTTAAAGAGCACCTTCAGAAAGTATATAAAATTCTTCAACAACAAAGACAGGTATAAAATTTTCAAAAGTTATGAAATAGAGAATTACACCGAAGAAATAATTGATGTGGCTGTACTGTCAGCATTGTGCCGGCTGCCTTATCCGGATTTTGACGAAGTCTTGAGAATTCTTTTGATGGAAGAGGACTTTAAGTGCAACAAGTATCTGGAAGCTATAGAGAAGTTCGGAAGGACGGACGTACTGTGGAAACTTGCAGACAAGTATTACGGATATACCGATCATGAACCGGATCTTGAGAAATTGGCCATATTATTGCTGGTTACCAATGTTGCATATTCCTTAAGCGGTGATATACCTGAAAACTGGAGGAAATACATTTCTTTCAAAAAGGCTGACTGCGTGGTGTTCTTGAGCAATTTTATGAACCACTCCCTTTACTCGGAAAGCTATGACAGATTGGCAAACTATATTGAAGAGAAGCTAAAATTAAGTGAATACATTAAAAACTGGGAAGTGGAAGATTATATACGATGTGACACTTTCAAAGTTTTTGATGAGACGATTGTAAAAAAGCTTAAGGAGCAACTGGTCGCTGATATTGGGGAATTTGAAAAATATAGGGATATTATTCAGGAAAGAAGGACAAAACATTGGTATAATTTATATAAATACGAATATGAGTGTATTTACTGGGCCATTGACCTGTTTGACTTTTGGAAAAGGACAGGCAGTGAAATAAAACAGTATTCTCCGTTGGAGTTCATGGAAAAGTATTCGAAGGAGTATTATAAAATAGATACTGCTTACAGAAAGTTTTATGTATCCTTTGATCGTTTGAGTAACAAGGAACTTCTGATGGAATTAAAGGATAAAGTTGAAAATGTATATGTCAACGGTTATCTCAATACACTTTCCATAAAATGGGCTGACAGTCTCGAAACTTTAAAGGAAGACTGGAAAATCCCAGGTATGATAATGCAGAAGGATTTTTACAGCACTTATATAAAGCCTTTCAACAACCGTGGTGAGAGGGTTTTTGTCATTATTTCCGACGGACTTCGTTTTGAGGCTGCGAAGGAGTTTTGTGACTTGCTCAACAGGGAGAGAAAGGGTTCAACGGAGATTTTATATATGCAGGGAAGTATACCCTCCAATACTTCAATTGGAATGGCATCCCTTCTTCCCCACAAATCCATTTTAATAGACGAAGAATTTAAAGTGTACGTGGACGATATAGATTCAAAGGGTACGGGAAACCGGAACAAAATACTGAATAATTACAGTAAGGAATCATTAGCTGTACAGTTTACCGATATTGTCGATATGAAGCGGGATGAAATGCGAAAATTTTTTAGCGGAAAAGAATTGATATACATATACCACAATACCGTTGATGCCAGAGGCGACAATGATAAAACCGAAAGGGAAGTTTTTGATGCAGTGGAGGAAGCCTATAAAGAATTAATGGCGTTGATAAATGATCTGGTTAATAACATTAGTGCTACAAACATTGTTGTTACTTCTGACCACGGATTTATTTATAAGCGTGGGAATTTGACGGAAAGCGATAAAATAACCAAAGGTTCCATTGAAGATGCGTATGAAAACAGAAGGTTTGTATTGAGCACCAAGCCTTTGGAACTGGAAGGTACTATGACTTTTGGAATGGAGTATTTGCTTGAACCCGGCTCAAACCTCAAGTATATATCTCCTAGGGGCATAAACAGGTTTAAAGTGCAAGGCGCAGGGGCCAATTATGTGCATGGCGGTACATCCTTGCAGGAAATTCTTATTCCTGTTATCAAGTTTAAGAATGACAGAAGCAAGGATCGTAAAAATGAATTGAGAAAGGTCGATGTTAAACTCACCAGCATAACCAGGAAAATCACCAATACCATTTCTTATTTGGAGTTTTTCCAGACTGAGAAAATTGAGGATAAGCGTATTCCGCTAAGGCTTAAAGTATATTTTGTGGATGAGGATAACAACCGGATATCCAACGAAAATATAATTATTGCCGATAGTAAATCCGAAAATTATGAAGACAGGAGTTTCAGAGAAAAGTTTGTATTGAAGAACAGAAAGTATGACAAGACCAAGAAATACTATCTTGTTATGGAAGATGAGGAAGAAACAGTAGAAAAGATATACGAGCGGATACCTTTTATTATCGATATAGCCATAAGCGATGATTTCGGATTCTAAGGGGTTGAGATAATGGATGAATTAAGCAAAAAGCTGAATCAATATTTTGCAGGCAGGGTTGTAAGAAAAGATCTTACAAAAAAAATAAAAGAAGGAGCCAATGTGCCGGTATATGTCCTGGAATATCTTTTGGGTATGTATTGTGCCACTGATGATGAAGAAGGAATCCGGGAAGGTGTTGAAACGGTAAAGAGAATTTTAGCCGATAATTTTGTGCGCCCCGATGAAGCAGAGAAAGTTAAATCTAAGATAAGGGAAATAGGAAAATATACCGTTATTGACAAGGTTGGTGTAAAGCTCAATGAAAAGAAGGACGTATATGAGGCAGAGTTTTCAAATTTGGGTATTAAAGGGGTAGCTATATCCCCTACTTATGTAAAGCAATATGAAAAGCTCCTCTGTGGTGGCATATGGTGTATTATAAAAATGGATTATTACTACGACGAAGAAGCTAAAGGGACAAGCCCTTTCAATATAAGCAATTTGACACCTATACAGATGCCCAACCTTGATATGGAAGAGATTTTTAACGGAAGAAAAAATTTTACTAAGGATGAATGGATAGATGTGCTTTTGCGGTCAATAGGAATGGAACCTACCAGGTTGGAAAACCCGGTAAAGTGGCATCTATTAGCCAGGATGATACCGCTTGTGGAGAACAATTACAACCTGTGTGAATTAGGACCCAGAGGCACCGGTAAATCCCATGTGTATAAGGAAATTTCCCCGAACAGCATTCTGGTATCAGGAGGACAGACAACTGTAGCCAATTTGTTTTACAATATGGCTTCAAGGCAAATAGGTCTTGTCGGGCTTTGGGACTGTGTAGCTTTTGACGAGGTTGCAGGGATTACGTTCAAGGATAAAGACGGAATTCAGATAATGAAGGACTACATGGCTTCAGGTTCCTTCGCTCGAGGAAAGGAAGAAAAAAATGCCTCTGCCTCCATGGTGTTTGTAGGTAACATTAACCAAAGTGTTGATGTACTGCTTAAAACATCCCATCTTTTTGAGCCCTTCCCTGAAGCTATGGCAAATGACAGTGCGTTTTTTGACAGAATGCATTACTATGTTCCCGGTTGGGAGATACCGAAAATGCGTCCAGAGTTTTTTACGGACGAATACGGCTTTATTACTGATTATATATCTGAGTTTATGAGGGAGATGAGAAAGCGTTCTTTCTCCGATGCCTTGGATAAATATTTCCTACTGGGTAACAACCTTAACCAAAGGGACGTTATTGCGGTGAGAAAAACTGTCTCAGGGCTTGTAAAACTCATATATCCCAACGGTGAATTTACAAAGGATGATATTGAAGAGATACTGCGTTATGCTTTGATAGGAAGAAGACGTGTGAAGGAACAGCTAAAAAAGATTGGCGGTATGGAGTTTTATGATGTCCATTTTTCCTATATTGATAATGAAACAATGGCAGAAGAATTTGTTTCGGTTCCCGAACAGGGTGGTGGCAAAATAATCCCTGAAGGTATGGGAAAACCCGGACATCTGTATACAGTTGCCCGAGGGAAATCCGGCATAATAGGAACTTATAAGATTGAAACCCAGGTAATATCGGGCAACGGTAAATTTGAAAAAACAGGCCTTGGTTCCGACAGGGAAGCAAAAGAAAGTATAGAAACTGCTTTCAGATACTTTAGAGCTAATAGTAAAAATATAAGCGGAAGTATAAGTATTACCACGAAGGACTATTTAATGCATGTACAGGATATAAACGGGGTAGGAATGACTTCAGAACTTGCACTGGCAGCTTTTGTGGCTTTATGTTCAGGAGCGCTGGGCAAGCCGCCACAGAGTCAGTTGGTTGTATTAGGTTCACTTAGCATAGGCGGTACCATTACCAAAGTTGAGGAATTGGCAAATGTACTGCAGGTGTGTTTTGATTCGGGTGCCAAAAAAGTGTTGATTCCAATGAGTTCTGCAGTAGATATTCCGACGGTTCCTCCTGAACTATTTGCAAAGTTTCAAATTTCATTCTATCAGAGTCCGGAGGATGCGGTATTTAAGGCCTTGGGCGTAGAGTAACATGAATAATTATTATAAGTGTACAAAGAACCGTTGAAATAAGTGGATTTTATATTGTATGGAACATGAACGACTACATGGAAATGTTGAAGTTATTAGCGGAGAAGCTTTTTGAAAGTATGCTGCTCTTATTTCACATCGGATTTGTAAAAGGTTGATATAAATTAAGAAAGCTTAATTCTATGTATCTAGCTTATCAATGTATAACATAAGTTTGTGCATATGTTTAGCATATTCTCTTTTACTGTCAGCAATTGTCTGAATAAATTGAGAGAGTATGCTTTTATATTTACATAGTTACTTGTATGGATTTTGATATTGTGAGAAGGAAGTATAAAAATCTGGATTATAAGTCCGTTAGATAAAATTTGAGTAAACATTTTTATTAGAACTACGATATTTAAAATAAATCTAAAATATCAAAATAAACATATGAATTATCTAGATTTGTAAAGCAGTAAGAGAGTAATTGTTAAAATTATGGTAGATGAATTAATGATAATTTGAATTTAGAGAAATGTACATAAACTTAGTTGGAGGTGTTGGGAATGACAATAACAAAAGAATGTCTTCTAGAAGAGATATCCGAATCTTCAGAGTTTTCCAAAATATTTAAGAATTGTAGTCGTGAATTACAAGACCTGCTGATAAAATTAGTTATCGAAATTTCAAAATATTCTTGCAACAAAGAAGGTTATGTTAAGAATATGAAAGAGACTAGCATAAGATTTCAAAAAACCATATTTAATTGGGAGAAAGAGTCAGAATTATTGTATGTTAACTTTACGTCCATTACATAATAAAATTATAGTAGATATTAGGACAGATGGTAAGAATGTTTACTCTGAAACTCTTAAACTTATTAATCTTGGAAATATATATAATGGTGGATTTGAGTAGCATCGATTTATTGTTAAAAACGAAAATGAGATTGAGGAAGCAGTGAGATTGATTTCAGAGTGTTATAAGGGCTAAAGTTGAATCCAGGCATTGCAAGTAATATTGCTGCATAACCATTAGGGAAAGAGACCAAAATTCTTTCTTTTTTTTATTTTGAAAACGTTTTAAATGGTGCAGGGAGGTTGATTAGTAAGTAAAAGGTAATATATAATCAAAATAAATTGACATTTATGTGATATTTAACATAAATGTCCAATACGATAATACTTCAAGATATTAGTTTATGGAGGAATTAAAAAATCAGTGCTTGAGATAATTAGCTGCAGCAGAAGAACGGATATTCCTGCCTTTTATTATGACTGGCTCCAGGAATGTCTTAAAAATAAATATGCAGTGGTGAGAAATCCTTACAATAATTCTACATACATGGTGAACTTGTCTTGTGATAAGGTGCATTCTATTTGCCTGTGGTCTAAGTCCTTTGCCAATGTGCTTAAAGACCCAAAGTATTTGTCATTGTATAATCTGTACTTTCAGTTTACCATCACGGGATATTCCAGGTATTTGGAGCCAAAGGTCATTGACACCAATGAGGCGGTAAGGCAAATGGAACAGTTGGCTTTGAGGTATTCACCGCAGCAAATCAACTGGAGATTTGACCCCATAATTTTAAGTCTCAAAGGAGAAAAGGAACCTACGCCTGATGACTTTGTAAAAGCAAGACTTAGAATGTTTGATGCTTTGTGCAGAGACATTTCTTCTTTTGGAGTAAATCGCTGTACGATAAGCTTTCTCTGCTTATATAAAAAAGTAGAACAAAGACTTAAAAGAGCCAATTTTGATTATTCTCCACCTTCACAACACAAACAAATTGAGGTTGTAAGTCGACTAGTTGAGATTGCCGATAAATACGGGATTACCATTTATACATGCAGCAGTCCTGTTATTGAAGGAGTCCATGGAGTAAAAAAGAGCCATTGCATAGACGGAGCTTATCTTGAAGCATTATTCGGTAAAAGAGCTTCCCGTGCAAAAGATGCGGGACAGAGGAAAGAATGCGGCTGCACCCGGTCAAGGGATATCGGTGGATACAGCGGACAAAGCTGCGGGCACGGATGCCTTTATTGCTATGCAAATTAATTGAAGTGGTTTTGATTAAAAGAAAAAGCATGGATAATATAGTCTTAAGTTTTATGAAGGTAATTGTAGTGTAAAGTGTTTGATTTTTGCCCGAAAGATGGGAGGAAATTTATGAGGAAAAAAATAAAAATTTTATCGATCATTATCACTGCACTTATGTTTTTGGCAATAATTAATTTTCTGCCTACATTCAATTTAAAAACGAGTAAAATGATATCTATGGAGACCGATGGCTTTGTTTTATATTATGAAAAACAAGATGAAAAAGCGGCACAGGACATGGCAGAGATATTGGAGGAGACATACAAAAAAATCAACTCTGAAATGAATTTTAACCGAACTGAGAAAACTAAAATATATATTTATCCCGACCAGAAAACCTTTCAGACAAAAAAGTACGGTAATATATGCAGAATTATTGGCCCCCGAATGGTATATCGGAGATAATGTAAAAGATAAAGTCGTTATCGTTTCACCGCTAAATCCGGGACCGGCACATGATTATGACAGTATAGTTCAGGCAGTTGTGCATGAATATGTCCATACGGTAGTTTATCAGATAAATAAAAAGACACCTAAATTTTTAAATGAAGGGTTGGCAAGCTATCTGTCGGGTAATGCAAAACCTTATTATCCATTGGGAGATGTGCCGGATATAAAGGATACAAAAATAAGCAATCCTATAAAATTCGGCAATAAAGGGCTTTATCCCTTTTCTTACACATATATTGAGTTCCTGCATAAAAATTACGGTATGAATAAAGTTTTGAACTTGATAAAGAAGCCTTCAGCTTATGAAGAAATATTTGGTGTGTCTGAAGAAGAGATATATAAGCAATGGGCTCAATATGTCAAAGATAATTACTAATAAAGAATAACTGAGATTTTAGCGATTGAAAAGGTTATAATAATAGCTGCGGAATAAACAGTTTTTTTGATTATTCAAAATAAGGATACAGTTATGACAGAAGGAATTAATTTTGAATATTTCTAATCCAATTGAACGTAACAAACCGGGTAAATCAACATAGAGAATTTTAAGGAGAATGAAACATGGATAAAGTAGTGATAAAAAAATTTGCTGTATGGGCAAGGAAGAAGCTAATTGAAGATATAAAGCAAAAGGCTTATGAATTGGGAATAACCGAAAAGGAAATTAAGCTTCCTGGGTTTGCCACATCCGATACTGCAATAATAGGAGACAGAAGTCTTAGCAAGAAAGAGATTGAGCAAAGAAAAAGTTTAGTGTCCAGGATAGAGGAAAAAGGATATAACAATGTAATAGAGGAAGTGGCATATACCTGGTTTAACAGATTTATTGCTCTGCGTTTCATGGAGGTTAACAATTACCTTCCCACAGGGGTGAGAATTCTGTCATCGGTTGAACCGGGCAAAAAGGAACCGGACATTATTAAAGAAGCATTAAATATTGACCTGGATTTGGACCGGGAACTGGTTTATAAATTGCAGGATGAAAATGATACCGAGTCACTTTACAGATACCTTCTGATAAAGCAATGCAATGCCTTGAAAAAAATTTTTCCCGGATTGTTTGAGAAGATTGAGGATTATAGTGAAATTTTGCTGCCTTCAAACCTTCTTGCCGAAGGGTCTGTCATAAGGCGTTTGGTGGAGGATATATCCGAGGAAGATTTTAAAGAACAAGTGGAAGTTATTGGATGGATGTACCAGTATTATATATCCGAAAAAAAGGATGAAGTTTTTGAAGGGTTAAAGAAGAATAAAAAGATAACAAAAGAAAACCTTCCTGCTGCAACCCAGTTGTTTACTCCGGACTGGATTGTCAAATACATGCTGGAGAACTCTTTGGGAAGACTGTGGCTTGAAGGACATCCCGATGAAGAGTTGAAGAGCAAATGGAAATATTACCTTGAGGAAGCTGAACAGGAACCTGAAGTTCAAAAGCAGTTGGAAGAAATTTGGGCAAAGAGCAAGAATATAAGGCCGGAGGATATAAAGGTTTTAGACCCTGCTGTGGGCAGCGGGCATATTTTGGTGTATGCCTTTGATCTGCTCTATGATATTTACAGGAATGCAGGATATTCGGAAAGGGATATTCCGAAACTCATCCTTGAAAACAACCTGTACGGTCTGGACATAGATGACAGAGCCGTTCAATTGGCATATTTTGCGGTTATGATGAAGGCAAGGAGCAAGAGCAGAAGAATATTTAAGGAAAAGGTAAAGGTTAATATATGTGCCATACAGGAAAGCAATGGTTTTCCGAAAGAGGCAATAGACTATTTTGTAAATACTGGGGAGACAGAGATAGAAAAGCGGTTACTCAGAGAAGATGTGGAGTATCTCATAAATGTTTTTCATGATGCAAAGGAATATGGCTCTTTACTTGAAGTAAAGCCTGTTGATTTTGATGCCATTGAGAGTAGATTGGAAGAGATAAAGAAAGGAGAAGTTCAGGATTTAGTTGAGTATCAATATAGAAATATTATTCTTGAAAAAATACCGCCATTGGTTAAACAGGTAAGAATAATGAGCCAAAAGTATGATGCGGTATGTACCAACCCGCCTTATCTCGGAAGAAGAGGTATGAATTCCAGGCTGGCCAAATTTGTTGAAGACAGTTATACCACGGGCAGAAACGATTTGTTCGCCGTGTTTATTAAGATATGTTTAAATTACTCAAAGAATTACGTTTCCATGATAACTCAGCACTCATGGATGTTTCTGTCCGGTTTTGAGGAATTGAGGAAAGAAATATTGAACTTAACTGTTATAAAGAATATGCTTCATCTTGGAACAAGGACTTTCGAGGAAATTGGAGGGGAAGTGGTACAGTCTGTCTCATTTACAATTTCGAAAATTAAAGTAAGAGGATATAATGGATTATATATAAGACTGTGTGATTATATGAGTTCGGAAGAAAAAAGGAGAAACCTGTTTAACAGAAATAATTATTATACGGTAAACAGTGATGAATTTTTCAAAATAGAGGGTGCACCTATTGCCTATTGGGCCAGTCCGAAGGTAAAAAATATTTTTTCAGACAGTATAAAACTTGGAGATATAGCGTACCCGAGAAAAGGTAACTCAACATCTGACAATGACAGATTTTTGAGATTATGGTTTGAAGTTGATATTGACAAAGTGAATTTTAATGCAAAAAAAATAATCAAGGAAGAAACAATTGTCAGAAGATGGTTTCCTTACAACAAAGGCGGCGGGTACAGAAAGTGGTATGGAAATAACTATTATTTGATTGACTGGAAGAATGACGCTGAAGAAATTAGAAAAATTCCTACAGCGGTTATAGCAAATTACCATTACTTTATGAAACCGGGATTAACCTGGTCAACTGTTTCGACAGGTAAATTCAGCATTAGGATTTTCGGATACGGATTTATCTTTGACAATGGCGGCTGCTGTCTGTTTACCGATGAGGAAGATAGACTTTACTATTTGGCATTGCTAAACAGCAATATATTTGATTATTTGTTGGGGTTATTAAACCCTACCGTTAACTATCAGTCGGGTGAAATTGCCAAATTCCCTGTAGTTTTTGCGAAATCTGAGGATGCCGGGAATAGAATCAATTCATTAGCAGAAGATAATATTCAGATAGCAAGAATTGACTGGGATTCTTTTGAAACCTCCTGGGACTTTAAAAGACATCCGCTACTTGCCCATAAAGGGGATAGCATTACTGTACAACAGGCTTTCAATAATTGGTCTGCTTTCGCAGAAAAGCAGTTTAATCGGTTGAAAGCCAATGAAGAGGAACTTAACCGGATATTCATTGAAATATATGGCTTGCAGGATGAACTTTCACCGGAGGTGGAAGATAGGGATATAACCGTCAGAAAAGCCGAAAGAGTAAGAGATATCAAGTCCTTTATTTCCTATGCGGTTGGCTGTATGTTTGGAAGATATTCCATTGATGCAGAAGGACTTATCTATGCCGGTGGCGAATTTAAGGATAAATGGAAAAATGAGGACGGAAAGTGGAAAGTCAGAAGGATAGTGAAAGATGATGAAGGAAAAGTAATTGAGGATTTATGGGTGGATGCTGCTTTTATACCCGATATGGATAATATTATACCTGTCACTGACGATGAATATTTTGAAGACGATATTGTCAAAAGATTTATTGAGTTTCTTAAAGTAACATTTGGCGAAGAGACTTTGGAGGAAAACCTTGATTATATTGCCGATACCGTAGGTAAAAAGGCGGATGAAACTTCAAGGCAGGCTATAAGAAGGTATTTTATCAGGGAATTCTATAAAGACCACGTGCAGGTATACCAAAAAAGGCCTATATATTGGCTTTTTGATTCCGGTAAGGAAAATGGATTTAAAGCACTCATTTATATGCACCGCTATGATGAGTTTACAGTAGCAAGGGTGAGAACCGATTACCTTCATAAATTGCAAAAATCCTATGAAGCGGAGATTAAGAGACTGGATATTATTATAGATTCCGATGCATCCCAAAGAGAAAAAGCCGGTGCAAGAAAGAAAAAGGAAAAAATATTAAAGCAAATGGAAGAGTGTCGGCTATATGACCAGGTAATTGCCCATGCTGCAAATCAAAGAATAGAGATTGACTTAGATGCTGGGATAAAAGTAAACTATGCAAGGTTCCAGGGGATTGAGATTCCCCGGGGAAATGACAGAAAGGCATTGAAGACAGACTTATTGGCTAAAATTTAATTTAAAGCAAATAAAAATTTTCAAGAAAGGATGTGTTAAAATGGTTGGAGTAGAAATTGATATGATTGTGTCAGACAGTTTGAAAGCACTGGAATTGTATGAAAAAATATTTGATATAGAGAGGGTTGAGGTTACCAATTTTCCAAAAGGCGAAAATGAAGTTGTTTTTAAACTGTATGGAGTACGTTTTCACATGCTGGATGAAAACCCAAAATTCGGACTTAAAGCTCCGGACCCGGATAAACCCAATACAATTTGGTTTAACGTAATGGTACCTGATATTGAAGAAACCTTTGCAAAGGCTATTAATGCAGGATGTAAGGAGACTCAGCCCATCACTGAAATACCTGATTACGGTTTATCCAATGCTGTGTTTGCCGACCAGTTCGGTTATCAATGGATGCTGCATCAGATACACAGAGAAGTGAGCTTTGAAGAACGTATGAGACTTTGGGAGGAAAAAAGGGATAAATTATAAAATTAATTCTTTAGTAAGGGGGACAAAAATACGAGAATATAATTGTTGAATTTATACCCTAAATTATAATAGGTTTAATGAGGAGATAAAAAATGGTTGATTTTAAAAGATTCTCAAAGAATTTATTTACTGTGCCTTTAGCTTTGATTCTGACTTTTTTGTGTGCTTGTAACAGCAATAGCAGTGGAAATATGCCTATTCCAACATCAGGTGATTTGATGACTGATGCCCCGTTGAAAACGGATGCCCCGGAAAAATCCGATGATTTAATTGGCCAACAGCTAATAGGTATATGGCATGCTGCTCCTTCAATAGGCAGTGGGTATAATGATATGTTCTTTTTTTACAAGGATAACAGTTTTAAGTTATATTACAGTCAATATGATGAAGAAAAGCGGGTATTGGATATATCCGGCAAGTGGACTGTCAATGGGAACAAATTGAATCTTTCCGTTGATGAAAAAACAGTTGTAATCGGGGGTGAACTTTTTGAGTCATCTCCATCGGCAACTTCAGAATATAGTATAATTAACGGAACCATTCAAAAAGAGAAAATTGATCCACCCGAAATTATTGAATATAGTATCGGACAAATAGAAAATGCCACGGACTCGCCCTATGAGAACAAACTGCTGATTAATGGGGAATATTACTGGAAAATTAGCGATAATCCGGATGACGAGTATTACAGCAGACAATTTACTGAAGAAAATGAGAGCAGCACTGCTGCAAAGTTTAATACATATTATAATGTCAAATATGGTTATAGCATTAATTATCCCGATTTCTGGCATATATCCGATGAACCTCCTGCAGGTGACGGAGTTTTTCTATATGATACTGAAGAGGCAGATATAAGAGTTTATGGCGGATTTTTATTAGGTATTGGTACTGACACAATGGAAATTGATGAGGCAAAAAATAAAGGAATTCTGGTAGAAGATTTTCCTGCTTCAAATAATAATAAAGGTTATAAAATTGTTGAAAAAGACGGAGACAGGGTTAAACTTCAGATAATAATATACGGTCAAAATATACGTTGCGAATTGTATGCCGATGTTTCAAAGGAGTTTTACGAAAAAAATGAGAAGTTGCTTATTGATATGGGAAAAAGCATTGAAATTACAGAGTAAGAATGCAAGAATAATAAAGTCTTTATTGTAATAAAGAAATTGCTCTATTTCGAATTAATTTACTCAAATGCTATTTACTGTTATAATATGATATAGAAGCTTTTTTATAGGAGGAATATTATGCTTAAAGCTGAAGATTTTTTTGATCTTTCGGGAAACCCGTTTGAAGCTATCTTTGAGGGCACAGAATATGTGTGGGAAGGACTTGGAAGACTAAAGAAGTTTATAAAGGACAGTCTTGTACCGAACTTGGGAGGAGTCTATAGCAGCAGATTGGTACTGGATAAAACATTGATACTTTATGACGGCAAAGTTATCGATGACGGATTTACCATAGATAACTCCAAAAAAAGTCCCGAAGTTATTATGGACGGCCAGGTTTTAGAGGGTGCTAGTATCCTTTATGCCGGGGCAGTTTTTATGGATGGAAACATATCCATCGGAAAGAATACTATTGTTGAGCCTGGAGCATTGATAAAAGGTCCGACAATAATAGGTGACGGCACGGAAGTACGCCAGGGTGCCTATATAAGAGGAGATGTGCTTGTTGGAAATAAATGTGTCGTGGGACATACAACCGAATTGAAATCCTGTATTTTGCTTGGTGAAAGTAAAGCAGGGCATTTTGCCTATATAGGTGACAGTATTTTAGGTAAGGTTAACCTTGGTGCAGGTACAAAGCTTGCAAACCTCAAACTTGTAGAATCACAGGTGGTTCTCAATATAAACGGCAAACAGTATGAAACTGGATTAAGAAAATTAGGAGCCATTCTAGGTGACGGTGTTGAGACAGGTTGCAATAGTGCCACAACTCCTGGAACCCTTATAGGAAAGAACTCTCTTCTTTATCCCAATGCCACTGCCAGAGGATATTATCCTCCAAATAATATTATTAAATTCAAGCAGTGTCAGGAATTGCAAGAGAGAAATTAGACGGGAAATTTTCAGACGTAAGATAAATTCCGCTGCTGTAAGCAGCGGAATTTATTGATTTGACTTTAGTTTTTGCCGGGATAAGTTTCATACGGTTAAAGCCTGGATAAAATTTTTTGCGGATGAGGAGAATCAGTTATGAATGATATTATTAAGATTCTTGAGAAAGAAGGTCCGTTAACCGGAAAAGAGTTATATGAGAAAACCGGAATAGATGAGCTGCGTTTGTGGAGGTACTGTTACAAAGCCAATGAAATTACAGTAAAGACCTTTGGGAAAAAATATTTGCGTCTTGATAAAAAAATTGAAGGCTATGCCAGACTTTCACCGTCAATAATGAGAGAATTTCTCACTTATTCGGTGGTGGGCCTGAATAAGGATATTGCCGAAATTGAACGCAAGGCAGAGATTCTGCATGAGAATGTAAAACTCATCAGCAAAAGAAAATATGAACTGGCATATAATACTGTATCAAAAATTGTAGATTTCCTGGAGGATTCCGAAAGTATAAAAAACAATATATGTTTTATGATTGCCGGAGATGTAGTATATGATATGGCCCATTCGGAACTTAGACCTGAAGCGTCGTCAGGCAAATTGGTGAGAGGTTCCGACCTTGACATAATTGTTATATCCAGAAATCTTGCCGATGGTTTTCTAAGAGGTCTTGATCTTGCAATATATAAAGAAAAGGGATTCCTTATAAAGAATCCGCAATATATGGAAGAAATCGATTATGTTATTAAAGACATATCCAAAGCCTATGAGCAAATGGAGTTCAATGATTTTAAATCCATGGTGGCTTCAAAGATTCTTCATGAGGGCATTTTTCTCTATGGCAACCGTGAAATTTTTGACGACGTAAAAAAAATGCTTGTGGAGAAAAACATTCCCGAAAAGTTGTCAAAGCTTGAAGATGAAGCTATTGCACACAGTAAGGCAGCTTTCAAATATTTGCTTGAAAATGAAAATGAACTCTTGGAAGAAGAGTTCACAAAATATTTCTATACAAAAGAAGAAAGCGAAGAAATATTTTAATTGTATTCATTCATAAGCTTTTCAACGTATTTATAATGCTCAATGTTGCTGAGCTTTGAGGCAGCAGCCTCGTCAAGAACTACAGTTACATTGCCGCTGTGGAGTTGTATTGCAGAAGCAGTAATCTGTGAAGTAATAGGTCCTTCAATTGCCTTGGCTACAACAGAAGCTTTTCTTTCGCCGTTGGCAATCATTAAAATATTCTTTGCTTCAAGGATTGTACCTATTCCCATTGTTATTGCAAAACGCGGCATTTCGTCTCTGGAAATTCCCGATTTTTTAAAGAAGCTTTCGTAATTGTCATCTAAAGTTTGCTTGGCAAGAGGTATTACTCTTGTCCTTGATTGCAGGGATGAACCCGGTTCATTGAATGCCCAGTGACCGTCGCCGCCTATACCTAGAAGCTGAAGGTCGATTCCTCCGGCCTTTTTTATTTCTTCTTCATACCAGCGGCAGAACTTTTCGGGTTCTTTGGTCAGACCGTCCGGAATATGAATATTCTCTTTTTTAATATTTATGTGCTTAAACAATTCCTCGTACATAAACCTTGCATAACTCTGGTCTTCGTTATATGGCTTGTCAAGATTCATGCCTATTCCAAGGTATTCGTCGAGATTGAAGGTCTTTACCCTTGAAAAATCGAGACCGTTATTATGCATTTTAATTAGCTCTTTGTATGTACCTATTGGAGTGCTTCCTGTAGCTAATCCCAAAACACAATCCGGTTTTGCCCTTATACAGGATGCTATTACTTCTGCAGCATATTTACTCATTTCTTCATAGTTTTCCTTGATTACTATTTTCATAAATATCCTCCAGTCGCAGAAATTCGAACTAATTCGATTTTATCATATTTAATTATAATTATGCAAATGCAGGTGAAAATGCTAAAGAGTTATTTATAAGAGAGTATAAAATCCATTGATATTCCATACCATAACAATACAAAACATTGTATGGGAGGAAGATAATAAGTGTCAGTAAAAAATGATATGACTGCAGATTTTTTGCGTTCCGCTTATGGCGGGGAAAGCATGGCTCACATGCGATACCTTATATGGGGCGATATAGCGGATAAGGAGGGCATGCCCAATATAGGAAGATTGTTTAGGGCTATAGCCTATGCAGAGTGGGCTCATGCCGATAACCACTTTAGAGCGCTGAAAGACCGTGTTGGGGATTATAGTGTTACTGCGGGTGCAGTTTTTGGAGCGGGTAAAACTGTTGATAATCTGCAAGGCGCAATTGACGGCGAACTGCATGAGGTCGAACAGATGTATCCTGTTTATTTAAACGCAGCACGATATCAGGAGGAAAAAGATGCCGAAAGGGCTTTTCACTTTGCATTAGAGGCAGAGAAGATTCATGCCCGGCTGTTTAAGGAAGCACAGGAAGCTGCAAATCAGGGAAAGGATATGGAATTAGGACCTGTGTATGTATGTCCTGTATGCGGGCATACAGTAAAAGACCATCTTCCGGATGTATGCCCTGTTTGCGGGACTAAAAAAGAAATGTATAAACATTTTACGGCATAGTTTTTGTATATCATATGTTTTTTTATTTTATCCCATTTGAAAACTTGAAAACAATTTTAGATGTGTAAAGGTGCGCTTTCTGGTTTATATTTGCAGTCAAATATAAACCAGAAAATTTTATGACAGCAGATTATGAGTCTATGAGCTTGCAGGAAACTTTTATGTATATATTTCAATTGAAAGTCAATCTGCTTGCGGTGGCCAACTATATAAGTTTGCCTTGTTCAATCTATTTTATATTTAAAAAGTTTGTTTTCAGAATTGGTCAAGTATATCTCATCACCGTTTACTGCTAAATTACCGTCCACTGGCATACCTAAACCATAAATAGTAAAATTGTGTCCGGATTTATCAATAGATACTAAGTCAGTACCTGTTGTAAAAAATATTGTGTTGTCTTTTTGAGATACACTGGTTATAGTTCCATTGCCTTCATAGATGTAATCCAAAAGGATGTTGCCGGTTTCCAAATCAACCCTGAGGTCCATAAAAGATTACCGGTATTTACATCGGTTACTTCCAGAAAACCTTTTGCATTGCAAGCAGCAATGATATTAGAGTCGGTATAAAAGTCGACGGCATAATTGAAATTTAAAAAGCTCTCGTAGTTCTTTTTACCGGTGTCTTTGCTGATATTAAACAGTACATTTTTACCGCAGATTATGACATTGTTGCCGTTGACAATCGGCTTATAATAAGAATCTATACCTTCAAATTCCCATACTTTTGACAAGGTGATATTATTTCGATTATCATCATTGCTGCTTGGAGAATTTGGTGTAGCATCCATTGAGTCTTGTAAATCAGAGGGTAAGGCATTGCTGTTGTGGGTGGTTTGTATTGAAGGTGTGCTGAAGTTTTGATTTGTATAGTTGCTTGATGCTGAGTTCTTACATCCGCATTGTGAAACAATTACGGAAATTGCAATAATAATGTTTATTGCATTATATATGTACTTCACTTACATTAATCCTCCATTACTATAGATTATTTTATATAGTCATTGTTAAATAGGTTTGCTGAATTCGCTTCCATGGACAATGCCTGAACCTTCCAGTTTGGCAATTAGTTGCACAATTCCTTAAATAGAGGATTATACTTGCTTTTTAGTTCCTTATTCGTTGTGTATCTATAATTTATTTCTTTTGTTGTAATTTCATTGTAATTCCCAGCTGTAGAATGGTCATAGTATGTGGCAAAAAGGCATACAATTTCTGCGTGTCTGTCATCCTTTATATATATTTTGTAAAAATCCTTGTTGTCATAAACTACAGGTGGTTTTTCTATCATTGCAATTTGCTCATCACCCGAATATATACAGACAAATGTACCTTCTTTGCCCATTCCGACATCATAGCAGTTGTAAACTTCTGAATTAAAAGTAATCTCCTCATATGTGTAACCGGACAAAAACTTTCCTACAAATCTGTGAGAAAGCTTTCCGCATGTTTCTCCATCGGGTTTTATTATATCAAATAATTTATAATTCCTTTTAAAAGCTTGTGAAAAAGGATTTTTATCTTTATTTCTTAATAAGAGAACTGGCTCATTGTTCTTAATCAGGGTGATACGAGGCATGCCCATTATAGCCAAACGAACTTCAGATGTATAAATAACATAATTGTCGATAGTGGAGAGAACAAAATCAGCACCACCGAAAGTTCTTGTTTGATTCATGTTAATTATCATATTATTCAACTCTCTTTATTATCAGATTTTTTACTTTCATATTCTTTAAGTTTTTGATTTATAAGATCTCTGAATTTGAATTCTTCAACATCTACATTCCGATGAAATAAACCGTATTGGTAACAACTCTTTCATATATTTGTCCTCCTAACGATACTTGATTTTGTTTAAATTAATTATTATTTGGTTACATTATAATTATACTAAATATCAAATATTTTGCCAGCTTATTTATAGATTTAATCCTAATCTGTCCAAACAACTTAGTTTTCAATCTAAGTTGTTCTCATCTTTTTTATATCCAAATCGGCTTTAGTACCTCCTGAGAGTTCTCATAGCTTTATAGTTTCTTAAAACGATAAATATTGATTATTAACTAAACTTTAATTATGATAATTGTATTGGTTACGTAAAATTGGATAATTATGCAATTGAATTTTTGTCTAAGAATCAAAATTAAGACGGAGGTAACATAATAATGAGAAAAGCTCTTGCAATGGTTTTAGTGTTTGGCCTTTTATTTGCTTTTGGCTGCAATAAAGCCAATATACCAAATGCGGATGAAAATTCGAACAGGGAAAATATTCAAGCAGAAAATAGCTCGAGTGTTAATAATCCCTTTTTCAACCCTAATGTTGAACAGTTGAATTATAAAGGAAAGTTTATATTTGATGATATAGTAGAGAAAGATGTAAAACTTAATATAAATGAAGTAGCTAAGTTGGAAGATGGGATAGTTTATGAATTGAGAATAGATGGGATAATGGAGGTTCCGGAGGAACGTTTGAGTTTAGGCTATTTTTATGTTCAAAAAGATAAGATTTATAAAATTGAACCAACTGAAGGAAATCTTAGAAAAATAAAAGACAACGGGCAATTGCCCGAAGATAGCGTGATTGTTTGTCAGGATGGAGAAATAAACGACGAATTGGGAGAAGAAAGAGGTCTACATCGATATTTAGAAGTTAAAGGGGATGTCAGAAAATATCATTCGTACAATGACCTGGTTGAATCGGGGTACTTTGAAACTATAATTTGGGAAAAAGAAAAGGGAATGATTAGCTATAGGAGCGGATTTGGTGCAGGTAGGGATTTAGTGGAGTTGGATTTGGGAAAATATAACAAACAGGAAAGCGAGGAACAGTCAAATATAAATATTTCCGAAAATAGTGAGAATTTTTACGGTATATGGGAATTTATCGAACCAGTAACTGTACATGGATTTACACCGGAAGAAAGCTTGAAATATTTGAGTAAGCAGTTTATATATATGCCGCTGTTTTGTAGATGTGGGCCGAAAGGGTTAAATAATCCGAAGTATTTAATTGAAAAGTTGGGTAGGGAAAGCTTTGGTGATGATTTACGACAGTATCTTGACAAAAATAACATAGACGTGGATTTTGCAAACAAAATAGTGATATTTAGAGATGATGAAAAGCAGGAAAAGTGGGAAGCTTTTGGAGGAGAGTTTTATATAGTCGGGGATAAAATTATTGTTGTTATTGACGGAAAATTGTACGGGATGAAGAAAGTTTTTGAGGGTGAAGTTGAAAATTATTTAGTAGATGAAGATACGGTACATGTCGGACAAAAAATAGGTTCCCTAACTGTAAAAAGTATAGAAAAAAATTCCGAAATGATAGGTGATATAACATTTTCAGGAGAAATAACCGTTAAAGGAGTATACGAATGGGATTATACCGGTGACGGATATGGATGTGTCATTACTTTGGATGAAGAATCGAGAAAAATTATACCTGTATTTGAAAACTTTGCTGATGAAAAAACTATATTGATTAATAATACGGAAATAGCACATAAGCTTTTGCCAAAGGAATCCGGTGAAGCGGAAATTGTAATAGATAACTACTCAATAGGTTATAGACAGATAATGACAAGTGCGGATTTGGTTAGGGTAGTTAGCCTAAAAAATGCAAAAGAATAGGCTTCCTTTCATCCTATTAAACGTAATTAAAGCATTACAGAATTTAATATTAATAAAGGATTATAACGGGGGATTTTAAGAATGAAGAAAATTGTTTCGATGTTGGTTTTAATAATATTATCAATGAATCTTATATCATGCAGTAGGAATACTGTTGATAAAGTTGACAATGAGAAAAATGACAATCAAATTGAAAATGCAGTTAAAAAAACTTCAAATACCTCTGATTTGATTAAGGCTTATATCAATGAAAAATTAATCGAAGATAACGAAAAAATACTGTTTTATTCCGATGAAGATATAGACTTGGATGGAAACAATGAAGTAATTGTGGCTATTGGAACCGAAGGAGAAGACAAATTATCAACCTATATCGGAAAGGCATATGTATTAAAGGAAATAGACGGAGAAATAAAGCAAATTGGTGATAATTTCGCCGAAAGCATTTATGCAGTATATGAAGTAAAGCTTATATCTTTAGCCGGAGATGAAAAAAAGTACATATATTGCGGATTGACAAACGGGGCTAATCTGGTAGGGTTCAGTATATTTGAATTGGGTGACAAGGAATTTAAAGAAATCGCTTATAGTGCTTCACCAACCGGGGCAGGCAGTGATGAAATAATAGACTCTGACAATGATGGAAAAATTGACGGATATGTGCAAAACCGGTGGAGTTATGATGTTTTATATTATCCTGTGAAAAACATTTATGAATATAATAATCAAAAATTTGAATTGGTAAAAACGGAAGTCGAATTGCCTGAATATCCAAATACCCCTGAAGAAATTGTTCGGGAGTATATAGCTTTAAATGTATTGGAATTTCAAAAATCGGAAGAAGTAAGTGAAAGACTGGGCAAACTATGCTCTCAGGATGTCAGAGGGGGAATTGATTTTTCAAATGAGGAATTATTTGAAGCTTTGGCGTTTGAGAAATTGGAATTTGAGAGTGACCAAGAAATTGCCGCAAAAGAAAACGGAGCAAAAGCTAATGTTATAGTTTCTGTCGAAGGAAACAAGAGATATAAATTCACTTTAAACAAAGAAAATGATATTTGGAGTATTGAAAATATTGTCAGGATAAGTTAATCAGCATCATAAAAGTTAAAATCAATTAAAAAAGCAGGAAACATAAGCGAACCCGGAAGGGAAAGTAACATAGTTGAGATTGCTACAAATAGAGATTATGCAGAAATTCTGATTAAAAAATGTTTATGGTTGGAAATGAAAGGGTGTGTTTTTTATTGAACAGCAAAATGTTATATAGATTTGCAATAGTGCTTGGTATAATACTTTTATTGTTTTCGGGATGTAAACAGACAAAGGATAATTTTAACGGTGAATATAGTAGTAATGATAGTATAAATGACAATGCAAATTATACAGAAACCGAACCAACACCACAACAGACAATTAGTAAAGCAGAGGATTTAAAAGTAATAGAAGAAATGTTGTTGGCGATTAAAAACTCTGATGCAGCAGCATTAAAAGAAATTATCAGTCCAGCAGGACTCATAGTTATGAGGAATTTCAGTTCCGGACTAGGAGCAAGGGGAAAAGATGTAAGGAATTTATACGCAATTGATGAGATTCAGGATAATCTTCAGTTTGAAGTTAGTGGTGAAACTCCTATTGATCTAAAAGACCTATTTAAAGAAAGCCAAAAGGTTTCAATAATTGAGCTTCCGGTATCCCAATTAGATTCTGATGGCTTTAACTTTATCCATGATGTAGAAAATGATATATATGAGCCATCATCTGACGATATCATAGATTTGTGCGAAGAATTAAGCAGTTATGAATATAGCTCTTATATTGTAAAACTTGAGGATAAAGAAATGGTTCTTGGAGAGTCCCAAATTGTCAATTATAGTATCATTGGAAATTGGGCTGTTTTTGAAAAAACAGATGGAGAATTTTACTTAAGAGCTATTATTGATTTGCGATAGTTTTAACATGATTTATATCATAGAGTTTGAAGGGTGGTTAAATGGTATATAGAAAATTGTGCTTAATTATAGCAATACTAATGGCATTATTATGTGGATGCGGTAAAGATGGAGTAATAAAAGACAGAGATCAGGACAGTTACAATAATAATGGAAGTATTGAGAATACGGGAAAAGTGCAAAATCAAGAGATGAAAAATAACGGTTATGGAAATTTGATAAATGGCGGATATGCAATATATGATAATGGATATATATATTTTACAAACGGTTTTGCTCCTGATCTTACAGAAGCTGACTGTAAACTGTACAGAGTCAATTACGATTGGGCAGAACCGACTAAAATATTGGATGACACTGCAGAAGGCATTAATATTGTTGGGGATTGGATATATTACATTAATCTATCTGATGGTCATAAATTGTACAAAGCTAGAAAAGATGGAACACAAAGAATGATGTTACATGATGAGAGATGTAGCACCATATATGTTCAGGGAGACTGGATATATTTTAGTACTTGGTTTGTGGTTGGCGGAAAAATTGACGGTGATTTATATAAAATGAAGATAGATGGGAGCAATAAAGAGAAACTAAGTGATGATTGTGCTGAGAGTTTGATAGTAAAAGATAATTGGATATATTATTTATCTGAAGAATATGTTCCGGGAGATGTAATACACAAAAGTTATCTTTACAAAATGAAAACAGATGGAACTGAAAAGAACAGAATATCCGATGAGGAAATGCATTCATTTGTTTTATATGATCAATGGATATACTTTACTGACCATAATGACAAAATGTACATGATGGATATTAGTGGCAATAACAAAAGTTTAATTACAGAAGATAAAGTATTTAATTTTAATACCGATGGTAAATGGATATACTATTGCAATTTATCTGATTTTGAAAAATTATATAGAATAAAGCCTGATGGAAGCGGTAAAGAAAAATTAAGTGAAACTCGTAGTCCTTTTATACATATTGTTGGAGATTGGATATATTTTATATATCTTCATAAAGATGACATGGCCCCATTTAGAATTAAATTGGATGGGTCAGAAGAGGATTATGCTGATCCTAACGTAAATCAAAATGTTGAAGATAAAGAAGCGAAAGATTCCGCTAATGATAATGGAGGGAATTTACCCAAAGTTCTTTTTAATGCGGCTAAATATGGAGAAAAAGCATTGTATTTAGGAATGCCCATAGAGGAAGTCAGAAGGTTACTGAATGAAAAGGGCGAAGAGACATATGAAATAGAGAGAACTTCTCATCCCTATGATTGGAGGTATGGAAATAGAATATTTGATATGAGATATTATATAATAGAATTTGATAGAGAAGAGAAAATTTACGAGATATATGTTAATGACAATATTCCTACAGAACGGGGTTTGAAATTTGGAGATCCAATTGAAAGAATGGAAGAACTCTATGGAAAGAATTATAATAAGCGACCAGAAAATGGAAAAACGTATTTTAATTATGACATGGGTGGATATAATTTTTGGGGATATTTTAATGAAGACAATAAACTGGATTTATGGGTACTAACTGTAAAAAGAGATATTGATGCAGAATTGCAAACATGGGAAGGCACTCTGAAATATTCGGAATTTGTTCCCCCTGACCAAAACATGTTTTATACAATAAGAATCCACAAGGAAAATAATGAATATTATGGAGATATCAGTATTAACGGATTTCAAACTAAACAAAGGATAAGAACAAAAGTAGTAGGGGACAAAGCTGCAATTAATTTGGTATTTGAAACCTATTTACCGGACAATATGCTGGAAACGTATGGAGAAGGGGATATTTTATTGAAACTGGAAAGAAAGGATTCGAAAGTTTATACAACATGGTTCTGTTTAAAACCTATTCTTTTAGAAAATAATGATATTCAAGGAGTGTATTTCGAGTATTGACAGTTGTAATGGTAGATGTAAGAGCATAAAAATGGGAGTAATGAATTGAGGAAAATAATATATGCTGTCATTATGGCATTACTTGTATATGCTTCTTATCTTTATTTAATAAAAATAACAGTTTGTAATATTTAAAATGTATTCGTTGTGGGTCTGCCTATAGGTGGACCTACAGTTGCACAATAGAAAGTGAATAGTTTTACATTTCGTACCTCTAGTAATGCTGAAAATGAATACTGTGGATATTAGAGCATGGAAAAGTCCATTCAGCTTATAGTTAATATATTGGGGTAGTGGAGAGGATAACTATTTTTAGAAAAATTGCTAAAATTCTTATGATATTAAAAATTGAAAAATCAACCAAACTATTTATGACATTGAGTTTTGAGAAAATTTCTTGTATTTTTCCATAATATCGGGATTTAGCTCTAAAAATTTATTGAACGTACTTATCTTTTGCAGTGTTGAAACTGAGACATAATGTTCGATTAATTCAGTTTCAATAAGTATATTTTCCTTCACACCGAGGTTTTTTAGAAACGATTCGATGATATTGTGCCTTTCTAATAAAAATTTTCCAAGTTCTTTTCCGTCTTCCGTCAAAGAAATAATACCGTATTTTTTATAGTCAATCAGACCTAAACTGTTCAATTTTTGAACCATTTTTGTAGCCGAGGATGCTGCCACATTTAAAAGCTCAGAAAGGGTATTTATACGCATATACCCTTCAATGAGGCTGTTTCTGTATATCATCTCCAGATAATCTTCCATTGATGAAGTTAAAAGCTTTTTATTCTGTTCAAGCAGTTGATATCCACGAACAGTATGGAATTCCGATATTTCCTTCATTAATTCACAACCTTGTCAAAGTGTTATATTGCACTTTCTTGGAATTAGAAAAGTTTCTTAATTATTTATATTCACAACGCGGTGAATTTATTTTACATTTTAAATGTGATATTATAATTACATGAATTACATGGCTGTAAAAATAGTTTAAATTTTAATTTAAAGGGTAAAGCATTTGAGACAATATAAAGGTCTAGAGGTTGCTATGAGAAAATATAAAACGTTAATAAGATTAATCGGCATAATTATGTTTGTTTTGTATTTATTTTATTTAATATATTTGACTTTTTTTGACCATACCTATGGCAGAAATGTTTTTCAGCGGAGAATAAACCTTATTCCTTTTAAAACAATTGTTAAATTTCTTACGTCATCATATAATTGGGATTTTGTTATGATAAATATTGCCGGAAATATTGCAGCTTTTGTGCCAATGGGCTTTTTGCTGCCTATGGTTTTCAGTAGGATGAAAAGCTTTTCTAAAGTTATTGCAGTGGTGTTTTTGGCAACTTTGTCCATTGAGATTTTTCAATATGTATTTGCTGTGGGTACATGCGATATAGATGACATTATATTGAATGTACTCGGAGGAGTTGTCGGATACTTTATAATAAGAAGTACCGCAGCATTAATATCCAAGAATCGCAATAATATAAAGTGTCTTTGAATTATTCTGACAACAGGAGGAGGAAAATTGGCAATGTTGTACGAATTATTGAAATCCCGAAGAAGTATCAGAAAATTTCAAGACAGAGAAGTGGAAAAGGATAAGATGGATATATTGCTAAAAAGTGCTTTGCTGGCTCCTTCATCACGGTCCAGAAGGCCTTGGGAATTTATTGCAGTAACTGATAAGGAATTGCTAAAAAAGCTGTCTAAAGCAAGAGAGCACAGTTCATCATTTATTGAAAATGCACCCTTGGGAATTGTTGTAGTTGCGGATCCTGAGAAATGTGATGTCTGGATAGAGGATGCCTCCATTGCTTCAATTATAATTCAGCTAACAGCTCAATCTCTGGGCTTGGGCTCATGCTGGATACAGATTAGGGAGAGATTCCATTCCGGAAATTTGAAAGCTGAAGACTATGTAAAAGAAGTGCTTGGAATACCTTCAAATTACAACGTTGAGTGCATGATTGCCGTTGGATACCCGGCGGAAGCAAAGAGCGCTTATTCCGAAGATGATTTAATGTATGAAAAGCTGCACTATAACAAATATTAACAAGCAGAGTACATATATAAACGGCTTTTGAATCAAAATAAAAAAGGTTGGTTTTGTTAGTCAGCATTGAAAAGGTTTCATATTTCCTGACTTAGTGATTAAAACTAATGAATTTATGCTCATGATTGAGACTGGAATTTGAACATAAATTTATGTAACATACAAATAAAATGTAAGGAGGGGTATTGGGCATGAATTCAATTTTCCATAGGAGAAGTATAAGAAAATATACAGATAAAATTGTTTCGGAGGATTTAATTGAAGAAATTTTGAAAGCCGGTATGGCAGCACCTTCAGCCGGAAATCAGCAGCCATGGCATTTTATCGTTATAAGCGATAAAAACATTATGATTGATATAACGAAATTTCATCCCTACTCACAGATGCTTAAGGAGGCAAGTCATGCCATTGTTGTTTGTGGCGATCTTTCTTTGGAGAAACATGAAGGATATTGGGTACAGGATTGCTCGGCTGCAATGCAGAACATGCTTTTAATGGCAGATAACCTCGGTTTGGGTGCGGTATGGCTTGGAGTATACCCCAGGGAAGAGAGGGTAAATAAGGTGAAGGAACTTTTGAATATTCCTCAAAATGTGATTCCTTTAGGCATTATGTCGTTAGGTTATCCGGCTGAGACTAAAGAACCTGCCGATAGATTCAATCCGTCAAGGATTCACAGGGATAGATGGTAAGATAAATTGAAGATTGAAATTACATAATGATGCAATAGGAGGTGTTGAAAGGATATAAAATGAAAGGGAAATCAAAGTGTGAGTATTGTGTGAACTATATTTTTGATGACGAGTATAATTACTATGTTTGTCAAGTAAATTTGGATGAAGATGAAATGGTTCGATTCATGAAAAAATCCTATGACAATTGTCCCTATTTTAGGTTTCATGATGAATATAAAACAGTAAGAAAACAGATATAAAAAATTACAAAGGAAGCTTTAAATGAAAATTGAAGGAGAACTTGTAAAAGGACGTTTTGTTGAGAGACTTAACCGTTTTGAAGCGGTGGTGGAAATTGAAGGAAGCAGAGAACTTGTTCATGTTCCCAATACGGGAAGACTTAAAGAACTACTGACGAAAAAAGCTGCTGTGTTGGTAAGGAAATTTGACAATCCGAATCGCAAGACAAAGTTTGGGCTTTTATTTGTAAAAAAAGGTGGGGTTTGGGTTTCCATCGATTCTGCTAATTTGCCCAACAGAATAGTATATGATGCTTTGAAGAGCAACACATTTGAACAGTTTGCTGCTTATAGTGAAATTCGCCGTGAAGTAACTTTACTGAACAGTCGCTTTGATTTTGGATTGTTTAACGGTGAACAGGAATACTATATTGAAGTAAAAGGTGTCACACTGGTAGAAGACAGACAGGCGTTTTTCCCGGATGCACCCACCACAAGAGGTACAAGACATCTTGAAGAATTGGTAAATATAAAGCTGAGCGGGAAAGGCGCGGGAGTTATCTTTATTGTACAAAGGGAGGATGCCGATGAAATAAGGCCTAATGACAGGACTGACAAAGGATTCGGCATTGCATTGAGAAATGCCAAAAAGGCAGGCGTTGATTTATTTGCCTATGTTTGTAAAATTGATATAGATCAAAAGCAAGTCAATATAATTAAGAGCATTCCGGTTGTTCTGGATTAAGGGCAACCGGATTTCTTTATGTCAATGTTTTATAATAGTAAAAACCATTTATAATAAGACTTTCCACAACTTTCAATAAGATATATAATAATCATTGTAAAATTCTTTTTAAAATAGAAATGTATATGATGGGAGATATCAGATATGTCCATTATAGGAATAGATTTGGGAACCACAAACAGTTTGGTATCATGCTTCATAAACAACGAATGTGTTATCATACCGAATGCCCTGCAAGAAAAATTGACACCGTCGGTTGTGAGTGTTGATGAAAATGGTGAGATTTTAGTAGGTAGAGCTGCCAAAGAGAGGCTTATTACACATCCGCATCTCACAGCAGCGGCTTTTAAAAGGTATATGGGAACAAATAAAAAGTATAATTTGGGTAAGTATACCTTTACACCTACAGAACTTTCTTCCTTTGTTTTAAGATCACTTAAAGCCGATGCAGAGGCATTTCTTCAAAAGGAGATAACTGAGGCGGTAATTAGTGTTCCGGCATATTTCAATGATCAACAGAGACGTGCAACAAAACAGGCCGGCGAAATGGCCGGACTGAAAGTGGAAAGGCTTATTAACGAACCTACTGCGGCAGCTGTTGCCTATGGCTTGCATCAATCGGACAGTGAGAGAAATTTTTTGGTATTTGATTTGGGTGGGGGCACTTTTGATGTTTCCATTCTCGAGCTTTTTGACGATATTATGGAAGTCAAAGCGGTAGCGGGAGACAATTATTTAGGCGGTGAAGATTTTGACCAATGCTTGATTGATTATTTCCTGAAGTACCATAAGTTAAATAAAGATATATTGGATTTAAAAACTCTTTCAGTGCTGAAAAAACAGGCAGAGGGATGCAAAATTGCATTGTCCGGGTTAGACAGGCATGAAATGAATTGCACAATTAACGGGAAGGATTATATTCTTCAGATAACGAACAGTGAATTTGAAACACTGGCACAGGATTTGCTTCAAAAGTTAAAGCAACCACTGCAAAGAGCTTTTAGGGACTCTAATACATATACCGATGACCTCGATGAGATTATAATGGTTGGTGGGGCTACCAAGATGCCCATAATCCGCTCGTTTGCTGCGAAATATTTTGGACGGCTGCCCCTTTGTTCAATTAATCCTGACGAAGTTGTAGCCTATGGAGCCGGAGTTTATGCAGCAATGAAGGAACGGAATGAATCTTTGAAAGAAACGGTGCTCACAGATGTATGTCCATACACTTTGGGAACAGAAGTAGCAACATATAACGAATTTGGAGAAATTGTAGAAGGGCGTTTTTATCCCATAATAGAGCGTAATACTATACTTCCGTGCAGCAGGGTTGAAAGGTTTTATACTATGTATGATTTCCAAACAGTGATAAGAGTTGGAGTATATCAGGGGGAAAGCAGGATGGTGGAAAACAATATTAAATTGGGTGAACTGGAAGTACATGTTCCGCCTGAGCTCCGCGGAAAATCAGCAGTAGATGTAAGGTATACCTATGACATTAACGGTATTTTGGAGGTGGAGGTCAAATCTGTGTCAACCGGTGAAGTTACTCGTAAAGTAATCCTTAAGAACGAATGTACATTGACGGAAGAAGAGGTTGAGGCTCGCCTTAAGGAACTGGCCGAAATTAAAATTCATCCGAGGGAAAACGCAAGGAATCGGTATCTGCTGGCAAAAGGTGAAAGGCTCTATGAAGAGACCCTTTCCGATGTTAGAACTCAAATTGCCCAGGCTCTTGAACATTTTGAAGCGGTATTGGACAGGCAGAATCGTGAAGAAATTGAGGCTGAAGCTGAAAGACTGGAGAAGTTTTTAAATAGAATTGAAGAATGGGAGAAATGATGGAATGGATATATGGTCCATATTGGGTATTGAAAAAACTTCTGATGTTAAAGAAATAAAAAGGGCATATGCTAAAGCAGTAAAAAAATGCCATCCTGAAGATGACCCCGAAGGTTTTATGCAGATAAGAAAGGCTTATGAGGAAGCATTGGAACAAGCGCAAACCGGCAGGGGTAATATGGAGTTCCAGGTATTTGTTAATAACAGTTCTAAGAGCAATCTGGACTACTTTGAGGACAACTTTATAGAAACAGTTTCAAAACCTGAAGAGACCTTTGATAGAGTACGTATAAGGAGTAATAGGGAAAAGTATTCTTCAAAGGTAAAACCACAACTGCTTGAGAAGGTGGAACTGTTATATAACGATATTTTTAGACGCAGAGATGTAAAGTGTTGGCAAGATTTGTTGAATAATGAACTGACTATAGATGAATATCACTACTTGGCTGAAAATGCGTGGAATTTTTTTAATAACAATTATTGTTTGCCTTATGAAGTATGGAAGCTTATAGATGCGGAATTCTCAATTTCTGAAGATCCAAGGTTTAGATGGGCAAAATTTGTTATGTTTGATTTCGGACTGCCTTTTGATTGCTTTGATCCGAATCTTGATATTGACTACTCCTCCTATGCAAAATTCAGGTTTAATGCCTTTGAGGTATTTGGGGACGGTGATTATCAAGAAACTGTTAAATTGGCCCAGGATGCTGAAAAGATTTACAATGGAGATTATTTTATCTACAAAATTAAAGGCATTTCTCTATATTTTTTGCACAATTACGATCAGGCGATTGAATCACTGTCAAAGGCACTGTCTTTAAACGACAATGATTTGGAACTTTTGCTGTATAGGGGCAATGCCTTTTTTAAGTGCGGTCAGTATAAAAAGGCTTCAGTAGACTTTAAGATTGTTCTTAAAAAAGAAAAGGATAATCTTGAAGCCTTAAAAGGCATGATTATGTGTCTGTGCAACATGAAAAAATATGGATTGGCAGACAAGTATTTTCGTAATTTTATTGAAAAGTCTTCTGTAGGGGATATTCAAGTCAATATACTATTTGAAAAATACGAAAATGAAAGATTAAGAGGAAGATTAAGGAAAGTTATTAAATATGTTAAGGATGTAAATTATAAAATATCAACAGAGCATTCAATACTGAGTAACATATTGGTTTTTGTATACTGTACTGTACTCATTCCTATTTTAGTTATTTCAATTTTTATGCCTTTTTTAGGCCTTATTTTTGCAGGTATAATAATTGCGTTTTATATAATAAAGTATCAAAGCAATAAAAAAAATTACTGAGCACAGTGCAACAGTTTTAGTAATGGTTACTCAAAAAGTGGTGGTGGATATAATGGTAAATGAAAATATACGAAAATTATGGAAAATATCATTAAGTATGACTTCTATTTGGGGAGCAAAAGGAGATTTTGAAATAATAGATAAATTTCATCCTTTTTGGAAAAAGTTGAATGATGGAAAGCTAACGATAACAAATGAAATACTGTGTGGGATACCTGAAGAAACCAATAAGATATTAAGGGATAGGCAGACTTCGGATATAAGGTATTTTCTTATGAACAGATTGCAAATATATGATGAAAATAGTTTTAAAAATTGTTTGAACTACTTTTTTAACGGTACTGATATTAATAGATCTTTTGAAGAAAAGAGGATTTTTATTACGGCACTTCCTGATAAAGAGAGAAAAGCTCTTATAAATTCCTTGAGTAAAAATAATAAAGAATACATTTGGCTGTCAATAGTTAATCAATATTATAAAGTACTGCCTAAAGCCGGAATTTTGGCATATGATATAAGTAATTGTGTAAGTATTTGCCGTTTAGGGCTGTATCATGGATATTTGAAGGAGTCTGAGTTTGCAAGTTATTTGGATACTTTAGCTATAAAAGCACAGGAGAACTATTCAAATTTTGAGGAATTTGGTCTTGCCAGTGTTGTTGGATTATTATATTCAATGGAAAGAATTCCTAATAGGGCATTTGATTATGATGCTGCAATTATTTATTATACGGAGATGCTAAAATTAGCACTTACACATCCTCAAAGTTATTGGAGAAATCTTGACTGGAAGTTGGACCTTTCCTGAGGTAAAGTTTTATAATGTAAGTTAAAAGTCAAAAAACATTAAAAAAATTTTTTTTCAAAGCAAATTACGGGAAGTATAAATTTTTTGCACATATATAATAGAATTATGAACTGTATCAATTTATAAGATACTGTAATATTTTTTTATCATGTTTACAGTAAGTATTACTTGTGGTATTAAATTCTTAAAATGCGATTAGTAAAAAGCAGTTTGAAAAAAGGCGGAAATCAATGGAATTAACAAAGCTTAAATTGTGAAGGAGTGATATGGTATGAAATATACATTGGTTGAGAAAATTTTCAATGCTCACAGAGTTGATATGCCTTTTGAAGATACACATGTATTAAAGCTTGATGCGGTATTTTGCCATGAGATTACAACGCCCATTGCAATAACAGACCTTCAGGCAAGAGGTATGGACAGGGTGTTTGACCCGAGCAAAATAAAGGCTGTGATAGACCATGTAACCCCGGCAAAGGACAGCAAAACTGCCGAACAGGGGAAGATCTTGCGTGAATGGGCAAGAAGACATGGAATAAAAGATTTCTTTGATATAGGAAGAAACGGTGTTTGTCATGCCCTGTTCCCTGAAAAAGGTTTTGTAAGACCGGGATATACTGTTATAATGGGTGACTCACATACTTGTACCCATGGGGCCTTTGGTGCCTTTGCGGCCGGAGTTGGTACCACAGACCTTGAAGTGGGTATTTTAAAAGGGGTTTGTGCCTTCCGTACTCCAAAGACAATCAAGATTGTTTTAAACGGAAAGCTTAAGCCGGGAGTATTTGCAAAGGATGTTATTTTGTACATTATAAAGGAATTGACGGTTAACGGTGCAACAAACAAGATAATTGAGTTTACTGGACCGATAGTGGATGAGATGAGCATGGAGGCCAGAATGACTCTTTGCAATATGGCTATTGAAGCCGGCGCTACCTGTGGAGTTTGCTATCCCGATATGACCACTGTTGAATATCTCTGGGATTATATAAAGGACGAGTTTGAATCCAAGGAAGCAGCTTTGAAGGAATACTCAAAATGGATTTCCGATGAAGGGGCCAATTATGAAAAGGTATATGAGTTTGATTTGTCGGATTTGGAGCCAATGGCTACTTTCGGCTACAAACCGGATCAGGTTAAGCCGGTTAGAGAAATGGCCGGAACAAAAGTGGATCAGATATATATCGGAAGCTGTACAAATGGCCGTATAGAAGATTTGAGAGTTGCAGCACAAGTTTTGAAGGGCAAAAAAATAAGTGACAATGTTCGTGGAATTGTAAGCCCTGCAACACCTGGGGTTTACAGTCAGGCATTGAAAGAGGGAATTATTGAAATATTCCAGGATGCCGGTTTTTGTGTTACAAATCCCACCTGCGGAGCTTGCCTTGGAATGAGCAACGGGGTATTGGCCAGTGGTGAATCCTGTGCTTCCACTACAAACAGGAACTTCAATGGCCGTATGGGTAAAGGCGGCATGGTTTATCTTATGAGTCCGGCTACTGCTGCTGCCACTGCAATTGCAGGCGAAATCGTAAATTCCGATTTGTTTAAAGGTTAAGTCGGAAGGAAAAATTTAAGGGGATTATCAGGAGGGATATGAAAATGAAAACATTTGGCGGAAAAGTCCTGTTTTTGGATAGAAGTGATATAAATACCGATGAAATAATTCCTGCGAAATATCTTACCGAAATAACAAAAGAGGCACTTAAGCCTTACCTTTTGGAAGATTTGATACTGGAAGGGTTTGACTCTAAAAAAGATATAGAGGGTAAGTCAGTAATTATAACCCGTGAAAACTTTGGATGCGGCTCTTCAAGAGAGCATGCTCCATGGGCTTTGGAAGTAAACAACATTAATGTTGTAATTGCAGAGAATTTTGCCAGAATTTTTAGGCAGAACATGTACAATTGCGGTATGTTGGCTATTGAGCTTCCGAAGGAGAAAATCGATTATTTGTTTAATACCTATTCCAAAAAGGATGTTACTTTGAACATAGATTTGGACAGGGATAAAATCATAATTGAGTCGGAAGGCAAGAAAGAAGAAATAGATTTTAAAATCGGAGAATTTGACAAAACATTGGTTAAGGAAGGCGGCTGGGTAGGTTACGCCGATAAGCACTATTAATATATAAGTTCATTAAAAACTCTCCAATTTAATTTTTTGAACTTAATCAAAAAAGCATTCAGGTTAAAAACCTGGATGCTTTTTTGCCAGCAGTTTATAGGTCATTAAATTTATAACCGCTGAGAGCAAGAAGCAAAATGGCCGGTATGTAAAGGACCCAGATGAAGCTGTTGGAAAGCTTGTATATAACATCGGAATCTGTTATTATCGACAATCCGACTAAAATATCGCTTATAAAAAAACAAGCCATTCCTATACAGACCATAAGTGAATTCTTTTTCGGAAACAAGCCCAACAGGTAATTGGCTATTCCGATCCAGAGGGATATACTCAGTACTGAAGCGTATAACATAAAAGCCATTAGTAATGGACTCGATTTCAGAACGGGATAAAATACAAATCTAAATATAAGTACATAGAGAGCAAGTATTATTGTGCTGCAATCTAAAAGCTTAAGTTTTGATGCTTCGGATGCGGAAGAAAGTTTTTGTTTAAGACCCGGACTGTTTCTCAAAATGAGCAGTACCTGTGCGATAAAGAAAAAAACAATACCGCCAAAAAGGCTGTTGAGAACAAAAGATAATTCCGCAAAGCATACAGCTATAAATGTAGTTTTCAAAAGCACCGAGTCTTTGCTGTTTAAGCTGTCTTTTCCTGAAATGGCGACTATTATTGATATTAGAACAACATTTATTCGTTTTATTATGGAACTTGGATATGAGTTTTCTATGAGCCCGAATAAAAAGGAGAAATCCAGGTACGTATATACAACTGCAACCAAAGAAATAAGTATGAGAAGTGCTGTTATGATAATTTTTTTATTTTTTTTCATATAAACCTCTCCCTTTTGATATCCTTTGGTCTTGACAATTTTTTTAATGATATCGATGCTGTTTACACTAAAATATGGTTTATTGTTTAGTATAATACATACTTTTTGCTTTTTTTAATAAAATTTGAAAAAATGTTGCAAGCAGCACTTATTTAAAATATAATGTTTTATACTGTTTTGTATGCGGGCAGCAAAGATTTGCTGTATTCTGAAATATAAAAATGGGGTTAATACACATGAAGAGAAAAACGGGTTTGGATATAATAAGAACCTTTGCAATTTTGTTTGTATTAGGTGTACATTTTTTTTATCATACAGAATTTTATAGGGTACCGGTAACGGATAAAAATATGATAATACAGGTTGCGTTAAAATGGCTTTTTACCATTTGTGTACCTTTGTTTATAATGCTTACGGGTTATCTCCAGAATGAAAAGAAGCCAGAAATCAAATATTTTAAAAAGTTAATACCCATTTTGGGGATTTATGTGTTTTATTCCGTATTGTCAATCATAATGAGGATAACATACCTTAATGAAGAGAAAAGCCTTTTGTCATGGATAAAGGCCATACTGGTTTTTGATGCAGACAAGTATGCATGGTATATAAACATGTATATAGGGCTGTTTCTTTTAACACCCTTTTTAAATATGATACACGAAGGACTGAACAGTGCGAAAGACTATAGAATATTTTTGTTTATTTTAATTTTTTTAACGGGATTCCCGGCGTTTTTTAATTCTTTGGCTTCCAGGACGCTGATCTTTAAAGCACTGGTTTTTACAGACTGGTGGACTATGATTTATCCCATTACTTATTATTTTATTGGGGCTTATATAAAGAAGTACCCGGTAAAAATCAGCAGAAAAGTGGCCACCTTATCCCTGGTGTTGATTATAGCACTGGAAACGTGGCTGACGGTGTTTTATTCCAGGAACAGTACCTTTGTGAATGTGATCGGTGATTACGGTTCGATACTTATTGTGGTGGAGACTGTATTGTTCTTTTTGATTTTTTATGATATTGAAATTGAAAGTGAACGCATGAAGAAAATACTGAGTACTGTATCGGTTTTGTCCCTTGACTTGTATTTATGCTCCTATATAAGTGACAAACTGGTTTATGTCTTTTTGATGAAAAACATATTTAAATCGCAGCAGCAGATAATTTTCTATTTCGTTTTTGCCGTTTCGGCTTCATTTACCATTGCTTTTGTTATTGCCTTTGTGAGATATAAAGCTGTAAGGCTTAAACCTGTGAAAAACTTCAAAATTTTATAGCTTGTCACAGTAATATTTTTGGAGACTATGATTCGGGTAAAATTTATTATTACATTTTCATATTAATTAAATTAGAAAAGCAAGGTGGTGTTTATATGAGCATAATTCACTATTTAGCAGCAAATAGAGAATTGCCGCTAGGAAGTTTTAACAGTACCGAAAAAAATGCTCCAGACAGCGAAAGGCGCGTATATGAATCGATGGAAGAAGCGGCAGGAATTTATGTGGAAAAGCTTGAACCCAAAATATATAGCGGGGAAATAGCAAAACATTTTAAGAACAGTAACATATATGTTGTAAGTCCTAATTTCGGAAAGTTTTTTATATATCCTGATCTCAAAGAAAGGTTTGAAGAATCTTACAATGCCAATCGAAAGTGTCTTATTGAGCTGTTTAAATATATACGTGATAACATTTGTGAGGGTGAAGAATTTGAAATATATAGCTGCTGGACAGGAGAAGAGTCAATTCACGATAACAAAGTGTATAAAGTAATAGACTTAAAATCTTTTAAAATGGGTGATGAATTTTCTTTTGATGATAAAGAATATATACTGATTAAAGGATAAAAATAAAAAAAGCGGTTTATAAAAAAGAGATTGGCTTCTTTGAAAAATTGTAAAGACACAATCTCTTTTTTGCTTAATGGAATTATGATTTTTTGATCTGCTTTCTCCTGCAGAATACCTTTCCTGACAAAATCAGAAACTTCTTCCTCCGCCACCGTGAGTTCTGCCGCTGCTGCTGGTATGGGTGCTGCTGCGGTTATGACTGCTGCTGCCGCTGCCCGATGATTCAGTATCAATTCTGGTCCTTGTAACTGATTCTCTGAGAAATTGGTCGGTATTCTGCGTAAGTACAAAGGAACCGGATTCCTCATACGTTTTGTTGGTTATTGTAACTTTTCCCTTACTGGAATAGGTAATTATAATTGTGGCTGCTATGGAAATTATTAAGGGAATAACGTATACAGGCCATGATCTTAGCAATCGGGATACCTTTTGCCAATAGGTCGGATTTTTCTGATAAAAATCGGGAATACGTTCCTCTCTGTACTGACCGCTTGGCACCCCACTATAAGCATAGGTGAATACATCATCTAAGAATTTGTGGCAAGCTTGGCTGTAGTTACCTTTGGAAAGATAAGGTGCCACTTTGTCTGTCATATCGGAAATTCTACCATCGGTAAAAATGTCAATAGCCCTGCCTGTAGTTGATATCCACACTTCCCTGTCCTTCATGTTGATTAGCATTAATAAACCGGAATATTGACTATCTATCCCGTAACCGTTATAGTCATAATAGTCATCAGCATATGCCATGGAAGATTTGCCGTTCATTTTATCGGTAATAACAATGACAACATCAAGTCTGAATTGATCTTTTATTTTGTCAATTCTATCTTGAAGCTCTTGAATATCGCTGTCGGATAAAAAGCCCATATCATCAACCACGTTGATGGAATTGGAAGCATAAGCCGTAAACACTGCCAAATTGAAAAACAATAGGAATACAAGTATTAAGAAACTCAGTTTTTTAAACAAATAAAGCACCCCCAAATACACATATTATCCATACCACCACAAATACAATCAAAGCAAAGACAAACTGCCTTAAGAGACTGATTGGAGTATCGCCAACCACCTTGCCCGTTTGACCGTTTATAATGAAAACGTGGTCCTTGCCATTAAACTTGTTGATAAGAAGATAAATGGGCAGCATGGCATAGGATGCTTCTATATTGGAAATATTTATATTTTTCTCCCTTACCGAAAAGGAGGAATAACCGCTTATAGTATTTATAAGCCTTTCTTCAAAATAGGTTTGGACCCTTGCTTTCATTGAAAATTCAGCCCTGTCGGACTCAACATCGTACCTTTCAGCCATAAAACCGGACATATACTTCATTGAGAAATCCTTCAAATCGGAGTAATCATAGGGCTCAGCCAAATACATAAAATAGTCATCAAGCTTCTTCGAAGCGTCTACCGGAACGCGCTTGTAAAAAGCAGCACCTCTTCGAGTAACAAGATAATACTTAGTGCTGGTGCATCGGTAGTTGCCTTCACGCCAACTGGTAACTGTGGTACCCTCTCCGCTAATCACACCCACTACTTTACAGTCAAACAACCAAAAAGGAGCATATATACCTGTTACCTTGTCAATTTCCTCCTTTAGTTTGAATTTCTTTGGAGCAAATAACTTTTTAGTAATCCAGTTTTTATATATTTCCTTAGCCTGATCCTTTGTTATACGGAACGGGATAACACTTTTCGGTTTGAATTTTCCTGAAAACCTGGTTTTAATAATTGCAGGACTTTTACAGTACAGACAAAAGGTGGCGGAAGTTGTGGAATCAGCAATTAATTCCGCACCGCAGCTGCTGCACTTGTATGAATCCAATTCCTGCATATCCTGGTCGGAAGCTTCATCCCTGTGCACCTTGTTTACCTGCTCTAAATTGAATTCGCTTGCGCAGTAATGACATTTCCAGTTCTGAGTCGGTGGATTAAACTCTAATGGTGCATTGCAGTTAGGACATTTATATTCTTTTACTGAACTCATTTATATTCTCCTTGTTTAAAATATAAATTGTATAAAAGAACACTGTCAAAATTCTGTGACAGTAAAGTTTAAGCAGAACAATAAACATACTTGTAGAAATATTAAAATTCGGTAAATTGTTAAGCTTAGACTTAAAAAGTTCAGTTCAGACTTTAAAAGCTATACGATTTAAAATATTTATCGGTAAATTTTTGGAATATCTTTATCGGGACTAAGTTTTGGAATATTCCATACTAACTTAATTAATTATACATCTCAATTATACATGAGTCAATTTGATTATATGATAATTGGATATAATATAACATGACAATATTTGTGAATTTTTATGATGGGAACTATTGTAATATATGGTTAACTATTATATAATAAATTTATAAAATTCTATAAATTTTACTTATTTAGAAATAGCTTAATCTTTTTTGTGCTGACCATAAAAAACAACGGGGCAGATGCAAAACAAGTCTGCTTTTTCAAATAGTTTCTATAAAGGATTAACTTCCTGTCGCAAATAGCAAAATAATATCTTCATAAGATTGAAACGATTTTAAGGAGAAGAATGAATGTGGATATTAATTGCGCTTCCTTTAACTTTAGTACTATTGGCGTTGGTGAACTGTTACCTGCAGAAAGATTTGATTCTAAGCAAAAATAATCTCCGGGATAAATTTGCAGCTTTTATGCCGAAAAAGACAATATATCTTCTGTTTTTGCTTGGCGTATTTATGGCAGGAATTGCAGTCTTTGGGGCACAGTACCGTTATTTTTCCGATTATATTAAGGCGGCAAAACTGACAGTACTGATACTGTTGCTTGCACCGGTGGCTTATATTGATTTAAAAAGCAGGATTATACCGGACAAAGTTTTGCTGGTCGCTTTGTTTTTACGCATTGTATTTTATCTATTGGAAATTTTTGTCGGGAGTACAGAAATTACTGAAATTTTAGTCTCGGATTTGAAAGGTGTTTTATTGGGAAGCGGAGTTTTTATGTTAGGTGCCTTGATTGCAAAAGACAGTATCGGTATCGGAGATATAAAGATGTACGGTATAATCGGACTTTTTGTGAGTTATTCTGGAACATCGGCATCAATGATTTTAAGTTTACTTATGTGTTCCTTTGTGTCAATAATACTGCTGGCTTTCAAAAAGAAAGACAGAAAAGATACTCTGCCTTTGGCACCGTTTTCGCTTGCGGGAACGTTTATTGCTATACTCATTGGAAGTTGTTAATACATTTTTAATGAGATGTACTGGATTTTTAATTTAAAAATTGATTTATGGCAGGTTTGAAGGATGAATTTCTTAACGTTTTCCTTAACGGATATTGGAATATCCAGAAGTGTAAATCAGGATTCAATATGTACAAAGATTATTTTGTCTGATGGAAAGAAGGCAGCCTTTTCAATTGTATGCGATGGAATGGGAGGCCTGTCCGAGGATGAAACAGCAAGCCTTTCTGTTTTAAACAACTTTTGTCAATGGGCAGATAATATACTTCCAATACTCATAAAAGACGGCTTTGCTTTTAATGATTTAAAAGAGCAGTGGTCTAAAATCATTTCCAAACAGAATCAATACTTATTGGACTATGGAGCAAAGAAAGGTATAAAGCTTGGCACCACATTGACAGCCTTGCTTATTTTTGACGGTTGCTATTATGGAGTGCATGTGGGGGATTCCAGAATTTATGAAATAAAGGACAGAGTGCGCCAGCTAACTCGAGATCATACTTTGGTCGAGCGTGATATTAGAGAAGGAAACATTACAAGGGAACAGGCTCAAAAGGATCCGAGAAGGAATATTCTTTTACAGTGCATAGGGTCATCAACATCCGTTCAGCCCGAGTTTTTGGATGGCAAGACCGAAGAAAACACTGTCTATGTGCTATGCAGTGACGGTTTCACTCATGTTATATCCGAAGAGGAAATTTATGAAAATTTTAACGGTGCAATTTTGCAGAATGAAGATATTATGAAAGACAGAACAAAATACCTTATTGATTTAATTAAATCGAGGAAGGAACAGGATAATATTTCGGTAGTATTGGTAAAAATATTAAACTGTTAAAAAATTCTATTTATTCTCCCCGGATAATATAAATACAATAGAAGATATATTATTCCGGGGAGATCTGCTGTAAATGAATATGAATCTAAATGCCAACCTCGTTCTTGGAGGCGGAGGAATTAAGGGAATAGCCTATGTAGGAATGCTTGAAGAAGCTGAAAACAGAGGTATATATTTTAGAAACATTTCCGGAGTTTCGGCGGGTGCTATAGCAGGTGCCTGCATTGCTGCCGGTTATCAGTCGAAAGAGTTAAAAAAGGAGTTTTATGAGTTCGATTTCGGAAAATTGAATATTGATACTATAGCGGAAAAGGTTCCGGTTATTGAAAGATATATGGAATTTTGCTCAAGTACAAGGTTTACCGATAAAAGTATATACAGTTTTCTTAATATGCCGTATGAAGATAAGGTAAGAAAAGAAGAGAGTTTGGATGATGATTTCAGTTTATATAGGGGGAATTTCTTTAAGAATATTATAAAATTTAGCAAACAGGGATGTCTTTTTGATGGTGATCTTTTGGAAGAATGGGTATATAAGCTTCTGGCCAGAAAAGGAATCAGAACTTTTGCCGATTTAAGGGGAGGAACTGCCGATTATGCCAATCCAATGGGATATAAAGTGAGAATGACGGCAGTTGATGCCAAGAGGGGAAAAGTTATTGTACTGCCCGATGATATGAAATATTACGGTTTTGATCCTGATAAGCTGGAAGTGGCAAAAGCTGTAAGAATGAGTTCCAGTGTTCCTTTTGCCTTCAAACCGGTAGAATTTTATACTAATACAGGCGGAAAAGCTAAAAAACATTATATAATTGACGGTGGGGTATTGGACAGTTTACCTGTATGGACCATCAGCCCATCTATGAGAAGGCCGCTGATTGCATGCAGGCTTGACGGAGGAAATCCAAAAAAAGTAGCCTTTGACCCTTTGAGTCTGTTAAAAGGTTTTATTACTGCTGTACATGATATCGGAGTTCCAAAATACATAGTAAGAAATTGCTACTACATCTCTATTAACACTTCAAAAGTATCCTTCTTGGATTTTAATTTAAATGACGAGGACAAGGAATACCTGTACAAGGCAGGAAAGAAAGCATCCATTCCTGTTTTTAACAGACTGATTTATATGAAAAATATGGAAAGGTTAAATTTATTCGGCAGGATAAGGTATTTGTTGTCTGTCAGATATTTTTGAATACTTTTAAAGCTTTTGATTAGCACAAAAAAATCCGGTTTACATATAATGTAATTATAGTAAACGCAAATGATATATTTCAAAGTATTGCCCTATGAAATTATGCTTTATTTTTTATTTGATTTGTTATATTATTATTTAATAAAAGATATGTTAAGAAAAAATTATTGCTTATGGTAATAATTTCGAATATAGCTTTAATACCGTCTCTTGGTGTAAAATTAGAGGGGCAAAGGCTATTGGCTGAATGCCTCTTAAGATTTTATGCCGTCTCATTGGAGGAAGGGACAGGAACAAAGGGGCTTTAAGTCCTGGAGTTTTTATTTTGTCGGAATTAGGAGGAAGTAAGATGCTATATGAAAGTACTCGTGGAGGTTTAAAATCTATTCAATCTGCCGAAGCGATAAAAAGGGGTTTAGCACCTGATGGAGGTCTGTTTGTTCCTGAGAATCGTGTTAAATTTACTTTGGATGATATAAATGAAATGGTTAATATGAGTTATCAGGATAGAGCAGTGTATATTTTGAAAAATTATCTGACAGATTTCTCCGATCAGGAGCTGGCCGATTGTGTCAATAATGCCTATACCGCTCAGAAGTTTGGAAATAGCAGTATAGCGCCTGTATACAAGCTGAATGAAAATGTGCACATTCTTGAATTGTGGCACGGACCTACTTGTGCCTTTAAGGACATGGCTTTGCAAATATTGCCTCATTTTCTCGTGAAGTCAGTCAGAAAAACCGGTGAAACAAGTGAAATCGTGATATTGGTTGCTACATCGGGAGATACCGGAAAAGCTGCTTTGGAAGGATTTAGAGATGTAGACGGTACCAAAGTAATTGTATTCTATCCCAACAATGGTGTCAGCGAAGTACAAAAGTATCAGATGATTACCCAGGAAGGCAAAAATGTATATTCAATAGCAGTAGAAGGTAATTTTGACGATGCACAGAATGGCGTTAAAGCTATTTTTACCGACAAAGGTTTTAAAGAACAGCTCGAAAAGGCTAATTACAAGCTGTCTTCGGCCAATTCCATCAATTGGGGAAGGCTTGTTCCTCAGATAGTTTATTATTTTTCCGCCTATGCGGATATGATTAAGAATAAAGAAATTGAATGTGGGGAAAAGATCAATTTTGTTGTTCCGACAGGTAATTTCGGTAATATTTTGGCTGCATATTATGCTATGGAAATGGGACTTCCGGTAAATAAGCTTGTGTGTGCATCAAATGATAACAATGTTTTGACCGACTTTATAAACACCGGAGTATATGACAGGAACAGAGAATTCAAAAAGACTATTTCTCCATCCATGGATATTCTTATATCCAGCAATCTTGAAAGACTTCTTTATGAAATTACCGACCATAATTCCGAATTAATCAATGAATGGATGGAAGGGCTCAGGGCTGACGGAAAGTATTCGGTTGACCCTGCTACCAGGAAGAAGATTTCATCCGTTTTCTGGGGTGGCTTTTCCACTGAAAGCGAGACAATGAAAACCATTGAGGCAATTTACAAAGAATATAATTATGTTATCGATACTCATACTGCGGTGGCAGTTGATGTTTATGACAAGTATGTTATTTCAACGGGAGATATTACGAAGACGGTAATTGCTTCCACAGCCAGTCCATTCAAGTTTAATGAAAGCGTGGTAAAATCCATTTTTGGAGATGGGGCTGCAGAAGGTAAAAGTGAATTCGAACTTTTAAAAGTTTTGGCGGATAAGTGTAAAATATCAATACCGGAAGGTTTGAGAGATCTTGATAAAAAGCCGGTAAAACATAATAAATTATGTGACAAGTCCGGTATGAAAGACATTGTAAAAGACATTCTGAAAGTGTAATTCATAGGGTGTATTTTCTGGAGGCGGGAAGGGTGATATTGCTTTTAATCTGAACCGCCTCTTTGCAATTCATCATAATGAACTTATCATGCAATTCTGTAATTTCAGCAAAGGTTTCCGGAGTGTTTTTCAAAGGCAGTTTTAATTATGAATATATAAAAGCAGAGGTGTGGCGGGATGGAAGATACCAAAATTTTGGTGGTGGATGATGCAATTTTTATGAGAAAGCTTCTTGGAAACACACTGAAGGAACTGGGGTACAGTAATATTGAATATGCCCGGGACGGGTTTGAAGCCATTAAAAAAGCGGAGGAAATTCAGCCTCACGTTGTAACCCTCGATGTCTCAATGCCGGGAATGGATGGGCTTGAAGCTATCGACAAGATATTGAAAGTCAGTGCAAAAAGCAAAATAGTAATGGTTTCTGCAGTCAAGTCCCAGCAGGTAATCAATAGTGCAATAGCCAGAGGTGCTGCAGACTACATACCGAAACCCTTTAGCAAGCGTGAAATAGAGAACAGTATAAAAAAACTATTGTAAAAAGGGGATTATGTAAAAAACGGGACGAGGGTGTCCCGGTATTTTATTGAAAGTAAAGAGAATTTTGATTTTCATGCTCGATAGGGGAGACTTCTCTTACCGGATATGGAGCATCAACATAGATTATTTTTCTTTCGGAAATGGATTTTAAAGTATCAAATACCATTTTAACGTCTCCATACTCAATATCCGGTGTGACGGATATTTGTTCCGTTCCGTTCAAAGCGTTGTAGAAATTTAGCAATTCATTGTAATAGCCCCGTTCCGGTGTGTATTTAACTTGCTCCGTTTTGCCGTCATGGTATGAAATATTTATTATTCCGCAGTTTTTGTCTTCTAAATATATTTCACCTTTGGTTCCGAATATCCTCAATCCCACAGGAGGTTTCTGGGTTTCGATACCGGAAGGAAAATAGGTATATTGGCCTATTACTCCGTTTTTAAACAAAATATTAGTGTTAATGGAAAGGTAAGGATTAAAGTCTTCCTGCTGTGGTTTGCCGAAAGCCTGTACACATTCCACAGCACCGAATATATGCCTCAAGGCTGCGAAATCATGGAGCGCCGCATCCAAAAATGCACCTCCGTAGTATTTCGGGTGCTGCCGCCACTCTTTTGCAGCGAAGGTATCTTGGGTCATTTCACAGGGGAAGCATGAAATATTGTTCCTGATAAAGTATACCGTATCACCTATTTTTTTGCTGTTTACAATATCACGGATTATATTGTTTTCTTCATTATACCTGTAGTTTTCTGCAATCATTATTTTTACATTATATTTTTTTGACAATGTCAGGTATTTATCGGCTTCTTCCATACTTGAAGCCATTGGCTTTTCGCATATAAAATCAATTCCGGCTTTTGCCACAGCTTCCGATACAGTGTAATTCAATTCAATGGGAACCAGGATATCTACTGCGTCAAGGTCGCCTCTTAAAAGCATTTTATTATAATCATCGTATACATTGCTTAGGTCAAGGTTTATCTTTTTTGCGAAGTCCTCCGCGTCTTTGCGTGTCCTGTTGCATACTGCGACAATTTGGTATTTGTCGCCAAGTTCCTGCAGAGCAGGATAATGAAGGCGTTCAAGTGCCATACCGGTTCCGATTATGCCTAAACGAATTGTTTTCATATCAATCCTCCGTTTTATTGTGTATTGATATTGACGATAATATAGCTTGCTTTATAAATTTGCCGTCAGTTTTTATCTGTTATGGTAAAGTCATTTCCGTGTTTTTATAGTATCCCTCATTAGTTTGTTATTAATGCAGGTTCAAATAAAAAAGAGCAAATTAATTGGTAAAATAGAAAAATATTCATTATATAATCGATTTTTTATGCCGATATAGGTTTATATAGCAATATTTTTCTATCAGGAGGTTGGAAAAATAGCTGGAATTATGAGGTTTTATATTGTTAGAGATTAAAATTGTAAAAATATACAAATAAGAAACTATAGAGAGATGGTTTGTCATATTTGCAATTATGTGCTTGTAGGTTCAAGGGAGGATGTATCGTGAGAAAGAAGAATATTGAAAAAAAATCGGAGTACAAAATAATTGTGGTTGACGATGACGATGGTATTATTGATTCGCTGTCGGTAATTATCAAACGTTTGGGATACCATTTTGAAGGGGTAAACAACCCTCTGGAGGCAATCGAGAAAATTGAAAGGGAAAACTACGATTTACTGGTGCTGGACTTTTTAATGGAGCCCATACAGGGAGATGAGGTTGTAAAAAGAATCCGGCAGTTCAACACCGATATCTATATTCTGCTTTTGACAGGTTATAAAGATGTTGCGCCGCCTCTGGAGACCATAAAATCTTTGGATATACAAGCATACTGCGAAAAGAGCGATAACTTTGACCAACTGATATTGCTTATTGAATCGGCAATAAAATCAATATACCAAAAAAGGACAATAAAGAAGTTCAGAGACGGCTTAAAGAGAATTCTTGATTCTGTACCCAAAATATATCAATTGCAGTCTATAGGAGATATAATTAAGGAAATTTTGACGGAAATTCTGAAATTAGTACATAGTGACAACGCATTTATACTTATAGATGATTTTGTGGGGCTGTCAGGTAACAAGAAAAGCTTTATAAAAGGTGTCGGAAAATACGATAAATCCCTGGAAGAACTTCTGGATATGCTGGATTATCAAATTATGGAATCGATAGGGATTGCAAAATCAAAAGGACGGCCTGTAAAACTGGAACAAGGCGTTTTTTTGCCATTAAACAACAAGAGCGAACTGGTGAGGACCGAAGGTGTTATTTATCTGGAAACGGATAACTATGAAGAACAGTTGGAGTTTCTTGAGATTTATTCTACTCAGGCTGCAACCGCCATCAGTAATGTATTTCTTCATTCTATGGTAAATGCCAAGAACAGTGAGCTGGAGAGAACATACAATGAGCTGAAGCAAAGATATTTGGATGCAGTACAGGCTTTGCGGTTGGCTGTTGATGCAAAAGATGTCTACACAAGGGGGCATTCCGACAGGGTGGCATTCTATGCCGTAAAAATAGGCAAGGCTTTTAATTTACCCACAGAGGAAATTGAAAGACTTGAAGCCGGAGGAATATTCCATGACATTGGCAAGATAGGAACTGCCGATGATATTTTGCTGAAAACCGATAAGCTAACTGAATGGGAATATAAGGAAATAAAAAAACACCCTATAAAGGGTGCCAATATACTTTCCGCTGTATCTATGTTTAGAGAAATAGTACCTATAGTGCTTTATCATCACGAAAGAATAGACGGAAAAGGATATCCTTACGGAATAAAAGGTGATGAAATTCCGTTTTTGGCTAAAATTATTTCTGTAGCGGATGCCTTTGATGCTATGACTTCAGACAGAATGTATAGAGCCAAACTTGATTTGGATGCTGCCAAGAGACAACTTGTATCAAATGCCGGTACGCAGTTTGATGCCCAGATTGTTAAAAAATTTATGACAATTTTGGAAGACTTTAATTCACTGCAGAAGGAGATACAAGAAGCTTGCAAATAGAAAGCTAAATTGTGAAAATAGCAAAATTTCTATAAAAGCTATTAAAAAAGGATATGCATCACAGCATATTCTTTTTTTTGAGATTAAAAGTAAAATTCGGATTTTTTGCCTTTTTAAATTTTAGTTTTTAAATATTTAAAATTTTTTACATTAAAAAAATCTATAAAAACTATTGATTTGGAGATTGACTTATGCTAAGATTACACCATAGAAGTACATTTGTACGTGAGACAGAGACACGGAGGATGACATGAAAAACGCCTCAAAATACTTTCTGGTGGATACTTCGGTACTTCCGGAAGTTTTTATTAAGGTTGTCGAAGTTAAAAAACTGCTATCTAGCGGCGTAGTAAAGAATATTAATGAGGCCGTGAAGAAAGTTGGGATAAGCCGAAGTGCTTTTTACAAATATCGGGATTATGTATTCCCGTTTTACGAAACCTCAAGAGGAAGAGTCATGACTCTGTTTTTTGTGGTGGAGGACTTTTCCGGAATACTTTCAAGCATAATAAACAAGATTTCGGCTGCAAAAGCTAATATTCTTACTATTAACCAGAACATACCCATTAACGGTTTGGCGGATGTGACAATTTCAATAGAGACCGATGGCATGATAATTGAGATTAATGAATTGATGGAAGAGATTAGTAAAATTGATGGCGTCAGAAGACAAGAAATTCTTGCCAGAGAATAGAGGGGGTTTTTTAAGTGATTAATGTTGCAGTATTAGGATATGGTGTTGTTGGATCAGGAGTTGTTGAGATTATTAAAAAGAATTGCGAAAGCATATCTCAAAAAGCCGGTCAGGAGATCAGAGTTAAGAAAATATTGGACATTAGGGATTTTGACGATACCTGTCCGGATAAAGCTCTTATAACCAAGAATCCGCAGGAGATTTTTGAAGATGATTCCATAAATATTATTGTGGAAACCATCGGCGGAGCAAAAATTGCCTATGAATATACAAAAAGGGCTTTGGAATCCGGTAAGCATGTCGTTACTTCAAATAAAGAGCTGGTTGCAACCCATGGCCCTGAACTGTTAAAAATAGCAAAGAACAACAATATAAATTATCTTTTTGAAGCCAGCGTTGGAGGCGGAATTCCCATAATCAGACCTCTTAACCGCTGTTTGGCTGCAAATGAAATATATAGCATCGTTGGTATTTTAAATGGAACTACCAACTATATTTTGACTCAGATGAAAAAAGACGGAAAAGACTTTGATGTGGCCCTGAAAGAAGCACAGAAAAACGGTTATGCAGAAGCAGACCCGACTGCCGATATAGAGGGACACGATTCTTGCAGAAAAATAGCTATACTCTCTTCCATTGCTTATAATGAATTTGTGGACTACAAAAACATATACACTGAAGGTATATCAAAGATAACTCTTACCGATATAAGATATGCCGAAAGTCTCAACGCTTCCATCAAACTTATAGCAATGAGCGAAAAAGTCGGCGACAAGATAGTTGCAAGGGTAAGCCCAGCCATAGTTGACAGGGACAATCCTCTGTATAATGTGGAAGACGTTTTCAATGCCATTGTGGTAAAAGGCGATGCCATTGGAGAAGCTATGTTCTATGGCCGTGGTGCCGGTAAGCTGCCTACTGCAAGTGCAGTTGTTGCCGATATAATTGAAATAGTTAAGCATTGGGGAAGCTGTGGAGGTTATGACTGGAATGTTGCTGAGGGATCCAATGTTATAGATATAATGGAAACCAAGACAAAATATCTGGTTAGAATAAAAACCGACAATGAGAATGAAGCTAAAGAATTGGTGAGCTCCCTGTATGGAAATGTGGAATGGCTTAAACCGCTGAAAGTTCAGCAAAAAGATGAGTTGGCTTTTGTAACCGAGAACATTCTTGAAAGGGAACATAAGGAAAAATTTGAAGTTATTAAAAACTCAAAAGCTGTCAGGGAATTGGTTAACACCATAAGAATATTGTAAGAATAAAATATATCAAGATCCCTAAAAGCTTAAACAATCTTTGAGAATTTACTGTGTTGTGGAGGTTAAATAATGAAAGTTGCAAAATTTGGAGGAACATCGCTTGCAAATGCAGAGCAGATTAAAAAAGTATGTGATATTGTTTTATCAGACCCTGACAGACGTTTAATAGTTGTGTCGGCACCGGGGAAACGTTATAAAGATGACATAAAAGTGACCGATTTGTTAATTTCCCTTGCAGAGAAGTGTCTTGGCGGGGGCAGTGCAGAAGCGGAGCTCAATGCTGTTGTGGCAAGATATGAAGAAATTGCGCAAGGACTTAACCTGTCCGATGAAATCGTAAAAGTTATTGCCGACGATTTAAAGGAACGTATGAGTATGGATAAAAGCAATCCCGGAAAATTTATGGATACTCTTAAAGCCGCCGGGGAAGACAACAGTGCTAAGCTGGTGGCAGAATATCTTAAGAGCAAGGGTGTTGATGCTGAATATATCAATCCTAAGGATGCAGGTATGCTGCTTAGTGATGAATTCGGCAATGCCAGAGTACTTCCCGAATCCTTCAGTCACCTGGCTAAGTTAAAAGACAGACCGGGCATAATGATTTTTCCGGGATTTTTCGGATATTCAAAAAATGGAGATGTGGTAACATTTCCCCGTGGAGGTTCCGATATTACCGGGTCAATTTTGGCAGCTGCCGTAAAAGCCGATTTGTATGAGAACTTTACCGATGTTGACTCGGTTTTTGCAGCAAATCCCAATATTATCGACAATCCGAAACCTATTCCGGTTTTTACATACAGGGAAATGAGAGAACTGTCCTATTCGGGCTTTTCAGTGCTGCATGAGGAAACTCTCGAACCGGTATATAGAATGGGTATTCCTGTATGTATAAAAAACACCAATAATCCTAAAGCACCGGGAACTCTTATTACACCCACACGTGAGGTAGGAGACAATCATGTGGTGGGAATAGCCAGCGGTACAGGATTTTGCACAATATATGTAAGCAAGTATATGATGAACAGGGAAATAGGATTTGGCAGGAGACTGCTTAATATTTTGGAAGACGAAGGAATATCTTACGAACATACTCCTTCGGGGATTGACAATATATCCATTATTTTAGAGGAAAAACAGCTGGACAAAGTAAATGAAGAGCATTTACTAAAGCGCATTAAAGAAGAGTTAAATGTAGATGATGTTACTGTAGAACGGGGCTTGGCGTTAGTTATGATAGTCGGGGAAGGAATGCTGAGAACTGTGGGAATTTGCGCCAGAGCTGCCAATGCCCTTGCAAAAGCCGGAGTAAATATAGAAATGATTAATCAGGGTTCTTCTGAAGTTAGTCTGATGTTTGGTGTAAGAGCATCGGATAATGAAAAAGCTGTCAAGGCATTATATAATGAATTCTTTAATTAGGCTATTCGGAAAATTGAACAAATTGGCAATAAAAATAGGACTTAATGCAAAAAGTAGTGTTTCTGCATAGTAAAGAAATACTACTTTTTGTGAATTGTTTTCTTTTGTTCAAACTTACAACAGAATGAAGAAAAGATTAAAATATATATAATATATGTATCGAAATTACTCAAGAAATGATATAATTAATGTAGCATAAGCGTATAATTAAATGTGCAGTGTAATCTTAGTTTTTTGTTTCAGAAATTTCGGAATGTTCAGTTTAGGTTTGTAGTTCTGCCGATCCGGAAAGCAAAAATAGTTGTGCGAATTTATCTATTCAATGCAGAAATCTTGATGCAAAATATGAACCCGAAGCATAATAGGGTAAAAAAGCACCTTCTTTGTAATAACTTCAAAGGGATTTTTAGGAATATGTATTTTGTATTGAGTTTAATATAATTGTATAGTATTGAAAGGGGACATACTAATGAGCCTATACCCGCTGATGGATGTTTTTATTGCCTTTGTGCTTGAGGTAATTATAGGATATCCGAAATGGATACCGCATCCGGTAAAGTTTATCAACTGGTTGGCAAAAGTTGTGGAAGTTGGTTATAGGAAAATTACGGACTTGCTGTATAACAAGAAGGTTAAGGCTTTGGGTGACGATTATGTACACAGTGGTGTAAACAGGAGTAGAACTGAAAAGTATTCCGGTATGTGCTTTACAATTATTATGGCTTTGTTAATTACCATAATTATGTTGGTATTGGTTGGAGTAGCTTACTTAATAAATCCTGTTGTATACCATGTTATTAATGTGTACTTTATTTATTCTGCTTTTGCCATAAAGACTGTGGCGTTTGAAAGTGTTGAGGTATGTGATGCTCTGAAAGACAGGGATATTTTCAAAGCCGGAAATATTCTTTCGAAAAATATAGGAAGAGAAATAGAGCATTTTGATGAGCAGGATATAATAAGAGGCGCTGTTGAGCATACTGCCGACAGGGCAGCCGAGAGTGTTATTTCACCTGTTTTCTATGCGGTAATAGGCTCGTTGTTTGGATTAGGTGCCCCCATGGTTTACTTGTATAAGACAATTAATGCTTTGAAATTGACAAAAGGGCATAAAAATGGAAAAATTGAAAACTTTGGATATGCTGCGGTAAAAATAAATGATTTGGCGAATTTTCTACCGGCCAGGATTACCGGGATATTGTTTGTTATAGCTTCAATATTTTTGAAAAAAGACTTTAAGAGCAGTTTTGCCATAATGAGGAGAGACAAAAGAAAGCATCACAATCCTAATTTGGGTTATCCTGAAGCTGCTGTTGCCGGCGCATTGGGCATAAAATTGGGTGGATCGGGATTATATTTTGGAGATATTATAGATAAGCCTATTATAGGAGATAATAAAAGAAGTGCGGAGATAAGGGATATTTCGGATACAATAACTCTTATGTATATAGCCGCAATTATTGGAATGATTTTGTTCGGTATAGTGTACTCGCTGATTTTTGCAGTTTGGTATTTTAATTGAACATGGGAATTGATTATGAGTCGGGCTATGTAGTATTATATATCCTAAGTATAAGGAGTTTGGTAGATGAAGCATTTGATTGTAGTAACCGGAGGTGCCAGAAGCGGCAAAAGTACTTTTGCTGAAAAGATAGCAAAGGATTGCAATTGCGATGTCGTATATATAGCAACTTCAATACCTTTCGATGATGAAATGAAGGCTCGGATAAAAAAACATGTTGAGCAGAGACCTGCTCATTGGAAGACAATTGAAGCCTATAAGGATCTGGATAAGCATTTGGCAGGTATAGAAAGCGGACAAGCCGTGTACTTACTGGATTGCATTACAATAATGATTACAAATCTGATGTTGGAGGCATCAATCGATTGGGACAATGCTTCCGGCAGTGAATGCGATTTTGTAGAATCGCAAATAAAACTGGAAATGGAAAAACTATTGAAAGTAGTTGATGAAAAAGATACTACTTTTATTTTGGTTACGAATGAGGTTGGAATGGGGATTGTGCCTGAGAATAAACTTTCCAGGATATTTAGAGATATTGCTGGAAGAGTGAATCAAATGCTTGCTCAGGCAGCCGATGAAGTTTACTTTTGCGTATCGGGCATACCGGTAAAAATAAAATAAATATACTGAGAGATTACTGATAAACTGAAGATGTGGGAGAAAAAAGTGGCTATTTTTAAAAGATTTGTTGCAATGGTTCAGTTCTTTACATCAATACCTGTACCGATTAATTTGAATTGTGACGAAAGGGACTATGGCAAGGGATTGGTATTTGCCCCTGCTGTTGGATTGATTATAGGAGTTTTGATACTTGCTTTATGCAGTGTACTGAAACTGTTTTTACCCGCAAAGGTAGTTGCTGCATTTTTGATTGTCGGATATATTGTTTTAACCGGCGGCTTGCATCTTGACGGACTGGGCGATACCTTTGACGGTTTGTTTTCCAACAGACCCAAGGAAAGAATTCTTGAGATAATGAGGGACAGCAGGGTTGGGACCAATGCGGTTTTGGCCCTTATAAGCATTGTCCTTTTAAATTATACTGTGCTTTTGGAGTTGGACTTGATGCCAATGGCTTTGCTGCTCTTCCCTGTGGCAGGCAGGATTGGGTCGCTGATAGGTGCGGGTTCATCGGTTTATGCCAGAAAAAATGAAGGACTGGGTAAAAGTTTCATAGATTTCTGCGGGAAAAAAGAAATGATTTTAGGATCAGTTATATCTTTTATAATTTTTGGAATAGTGTTAAAATTAAAGGGCTTACTTATGGCTTTTATTTCAATTGTTACTGCCTGGACTGTAACAAAAATTCTTACCCGAAAGCTGGGCGGTGCTACAGGAGATATTCTTGGAGCAATTTGTGAATTGAACCAGACAGTTTTTTTGATACTGTTTTTTGTATTGGAGAAATTCTTAAGCTAATAGGGAATGCGGGAGAGTTGTAATGCTGGAATTAATTCTTATACGACATGGAGAGACTGACAGTAATATAAGAGGATCATATTTGGGATGGACCGATATGGAACTCAATGAAACCGGAATAGATCAGGTTAAGTTGCTGAAAGAACGTTTAAAGGGAATTAAGGTAGACAAAATATATTCCAGCCCCTTAAAAAGGGCACTTCAAACTGCGAAAATAATCAATGAAAATTTTCAACTGGATATTGTAACAGATGACGGATTAAAGGAAAGAAACTTTGGAATTTGGGATGACCTTACCCATGAGGAAATGTCCAGGAATTATCCCGAAGAATACAATGAATGGATTAATGACTGGATAAAATATCGTATAAAAGGCGGCGAAAGTGCCCTGGAAGCCTATGAGAGGTCGGCATTCTTTGTGGATGGGGTGATAAGGAGAAATAAGGATGGCGTTATCATGATGGTGACGCACCTTGGCACTATAAGGTTCATATTGGCACATCTTTTGGACTTGGGTATTGAAAATTCATGGCATTTCAGAGTTAATAATGCCAGTATTACAAAAGTAGAAATCAATGACGGTTATAGTGTGCTTACAATGCTTAATGGTTAGTGCTGTAATTTTTTTATAGATATGGTTTGAAACTGTATGTGATTTATACGGAATATATTTTTAAGAGGAGGGATTTTGTTGGGAGATGTCAACAATAACTCAAAGAAAACAAAAACGATTATTTTAAACGGGTTAATGATAGCATTGGTTTTATTGGTGACAATGTTTACAAAAATACCCGGTCCATTGGGATATTTTAATATTGGAGATACAGCGATAATTATTGCAGCTGTTATACTTGGAAGAAGGAGCGGGTTTATTGCCGGTGCCTTCGGTTCGGCCCTGGCTGATATTTTATTGGGTGTTCCGTACTTTGCACCAATTACCTTTGTTGTAAAAGGATTGGAAGGATTTATAATAGGCCATATAATTTATGTTGCAGGAGATAAAAAAAGAATAAACGGTGAAGTAATAAGGATAATTGCAATTGCTGTGGGTTGCATTGTTATGGTGGCAGGATACTTCTTTTCGGAAATATACATACTGAGGATTTTCAGTACTGAGTACGGTTATGCCAAAGCTTTGTCCGAACTTCCGTATAATTTGGTCCAGGGAGGTATCAGTGCAATTATAGGCTATGGATTGTCTACATCCCTTTCAAGGATAAAGGCTGTGACACAATTATTGAATTAAATATATCAGCAGATGAGAGGTGAAGAGGAAAATGAAAATAACAATTCTTGGAAATAACGGACCTTTCCCATCGGCGGGAGGAGCTTGTTCCGGGTATCTTGTAAGAGAAGGAGATAAAAATATTCTGATAGACTGCGGAAATGGAGTATTGTCAAATTTGCAGAAATTTATTCCCATTGAAAAAATCGATGCCATTATTTTAAGCCATCTTCACAGTGACCATATGTCTGACTTGATGATCCTGCGTTATGCAGTGCAGATAAAGATGAACAGGGGAAGTGAAATCAAACCTGTAGATGTTTATGCTCCGCCACAGCCGCAAAATGAATACAGTCAGATAGATATTCCTGGAGTGTTTAACTTAAAACCTATAACCGCTGATTTGGTGTTAGACTTAGGGGATATGAGGATGAAATTTAAGGAAATGGTGCATCCTGTTATGAGCTTTGCCGTTTCAATAGTATCTCAAGGTAAAAAATTTGTATTTTCCGGAGATACTTCATGGAATGAAGGAATTATTGAGTTTGCGAAGGATGCGGACTTGTTAATGCTTGATGCAGGGCTGCTTTCGAAAGATAAGAAAAGTGACAATGTTCCGCATTTGACAGCGAAAGAATGCGGTGTTGTTGCTCAAAAAGCCAATGCAAAGAGGCTTTTGCTTACACATTTTTGGCCTGAAGATAATGTTTCGGATCACATTGCTGAAGCCCGTGAGAATTTTTCCAATGTGGAGATTGCCGGGTTGCTGAATACCTATGATGTTTAAGGAAAGTTAATTTAGAATTTCGTATAAATTAGTTTAAAAATGTCGGAAATGAAAAATATAAAAATAAAACGAAAAGTTCCAAAAACTTAGAAGTTTCTGGAACTTTTTCATATGCTTATTTTTTTCATATATTAAAGCTTTGCTCCATTCAAAATTCTAACGAATAGAATAGTTGTTCAGTTTGGTGTTGAGCATATTTACCAGGTCAACAAGGTTCTTGATAGCTTTCTGCATCTCTGAAATTGCCTGAAGCTCTTGTTCTGTAGTAGCTGCAACTTCCTGGCTGGCAGCAGCAGTTTCCTCCGAAACGGAAGAAATGCTTTCGATTGCAGAAGTAACTTGAATTTTGTCCTGCTGCATTTTGGAAACAGCCTGATTAACTTCATTGATTTTGCCTACAATATTGGTTATGGCATTTGCAATATCGTTGAATGCGCTGTCTGTCTTGTTAACAGCAATGTTCTGTTCCTGAGACATCTTTTTCATCAATTCCATCGATTCAATTGCCAACTGGGATTCTTCCTGTATGCTCTTCATAAGGACATTTATTTCTTCTGTTGACTTTCTGCTTTGGTCTGCAAGTTTCCTTACTTCTTCTGCTACTACCGCAAAACCTCTTCCGGCTTCGCCGGCTCTTGCAGCTTCAATAGCGGCATTTAAAGCCAAAAGATTTGTCTGTTCGGCTATGCTTTCGATGGATTCGACGAAAAGACCGATGTCGTTGGTTGTATTGGTTAATTTTTCGATTACTGCAAATATTTTTTCTGCAGTTTCGTTGTTTTCTATTGACTTTTTACGCAATATACTTACCGAATCAAGACCGATATTGTTTAAATCATTAATCTTTTTGGTTTCCTCTGTTATTCTGCTGTAACTTTCGTATACAAAATCAATTTGTTCGCTCAAGTTGTCCACCATTTCAACACCGTGCTGTGCCTGTTGTGCCTGATCTGAAGCGCCTTTTGCAATTTCGTCCATAGTTTTGGATATATCGTTCATAGCGCTTGCAGCTTGCTCGGCTGTTACAGAGACAGTCTTGGAAGATTCAAGAATGGAGCTTGAGAGATTGTGAAAGTTCTGGAGGAGGAGTTTTATATCGTTGATCACATCATTAACACTGCGAGCAATACTTTCAGCAACGGAAAACTCGCTGACATCCAATGTTTGGGAAAAGTCTCCCTTTTTTATTGCATCAACGCATTTTTCAAATTTTTTCATATTATTTCTTACACCCAATTTGGCAATGATATATAAAGCATAACTAGATAGAACGGTAGATAGCATGATAAGTATAACTGTAGCCCAGCTGCCGGTTACAACTTTGGCAATTATGGTAAATACTAACGTGACGAGTATAGGAAATACAAGTGCAATTCTGGATGAAGAAAACAGTTTTTTCATATTACATTTTACCTCCAGTTATGTAAGATAGTGAGAACAGACTAGTATCATAGATATGTATATAGCTATATATTAATATTCTACATAGACAGTTAAAATCCTCTTTAAAATTCGAGAAAAATTATATTTTATATTTATGTATTCAAAGCGTTTTTATCGGTACATACTGGACTTGATTTATTGCATAGATAATTCGGTTTTACGGATATAATAAGGCAATGACAAATTTGATGTATGACCGGGGACAAAAATTCGTTTTGCTGATTGGTTTGTTTTAAGGGAATACAGTTTGATTGAAGCATAAGCTGCGGTATGTTATAATAAACAGAAGTCATTAAAGATTGGAATGGAGCTTTACAGGTATGAAATTACCCGCTGAATTTCTGGAAAAAATGAAAAAGCTTTTGCAGGACGAGTATGAAGAGTTTGTTAAGTCATATGAATTGCCGAGATATTACGGACTTAGAGTTAATTCCCTTAAGGTGAGTGTGGAAGACTTTCTAAAGATATCACCTTTTGAACTTGAACCCATTGCATGGACTTATGACGGCTTTTATTACAGGGAAGGTGAAAATCCCGGAAAACACCCGTACTATTATGCCGGGCTTTATTATATACAGGAACCTAGTGCAATGCTGCCCGGAGCCATAATTGATGCAAAACCCGGTGAAAACGTTTTGGATCTTTGTGCGGCACCCGGAGGCAAAACCGTTCAAATGGCTGCCGCAATGAAAGGTAAAGGGTTGCTGGTGGCAAATGATATTAATTCCGACAGGGTAAAGGCCCTTGTTAAAAATATAGAACTTTGTGGAGTAAGCAATGCCATAGTTACAAATGATACTCCGCAGAATCTCTCCCGAAAGTTTGGCAATTTCTTTGACAAGATTTTGGTTGATGCACCCTGTTCCGGTGAAGGAATGTTTCGAAAAGACGAAGATGCAGCAAAAAGTTGGGAAAAGTTCAAATGTGATTTGTGTTCCGGCATGCAGAGGGATATTTTGAGCTATGCCCATGAAATGTTAAAGCCGGGAGGTTATTTGGTGTATTCCACCTGTACCTTTTCCCCGGAGGAAAATGAGCAAATAATAGCCGAATTCTTGGAGAAACATCGTGAATACGAACTTGTTGACGTGCCAAAGACGGCAGGAATAGCTGACGGCAGGCCATGGTGGGCGGATAACAATCCCGAGCTGAAAAAGACAGCAAGGCTGTGGCCGCACAAGGTTAAGGGAGAAGGACATTTTGTGGCACTTATGCATAAAAAGGACGGGATTTTTCAGGATTATAAAAACTTTGACAGGGCTATGATTTCAATTAACAATGAAGTACTGGATAGTTACAGGAATTTTGAAAAGCACAATCTGAATATGGAATTGCAGGACAATTTTATAGTTAAAGGAAACAATCTTTATTCGCTTCCGGTCAAATTGCCTGACCTGTCGGGAATAAAGGTTGCAAAGTTCGGAAGATACATAGGAGAAGCGCTGAAAGGTAGATTTGAGCCATCCCATTCCTTTATTTTATCGCTGCAAAAAAGTGACTTGAAAAATGTGATTGACTTGGATTCCAATTCTGAAGACGTGATAAAATACCTCAAAGGTGAAACTCTGCTGAAAGAAGGAGAAAAAGGATATATTGGCATTTTGGTAGATGGTTTTACTTTGGGATGGGCAAAGCAAACCGGGGATATGCTTAAAAATTTATACCCCAAGGGATGGAGAAAAATGAGCTGATTTTTTCGTAAAAAGGTGGGAAAGCTATGAGAGAGACGAAAAGGGTGGACAAGATATTATCCAATTTGGGTTTCGGTACAAGAAAACAGATTAAGCAGTTAATAAAGAACGGAGAAGTAAAAGTTGACGGTCAGGTAATAAATGACAGCGGAATGCACATAGATCCGAAGAAAAGCCAGATAGAAATATCGGGGCAGAGGCTTAAATACAGGCAGTTTATCTATATTATGATGAATAAGCCGGCAGGGGTGATTTCAGCTACTTTTGACAACAAGCACAAAACTGTAGTTGATATTTTGCCGGATGAATACAAGTGTTTTAACCTGTTTCCCGTCGGAAGACTTGATTTGGATACTGAAGGACTTTTACTCTTGACAAATGACGGACAACTGGCTCATGAGCTATTATCCCCGAAAAAACATGTACCGAAAAAATATTTTGCTTTTATAGAAGGGGAAGTTTCTAAGGACGATGTCAAAAAGTTTGAAGAGGGAATAACTTTGGATGACGGATACAAAACCCTTCCTGCCGAACTGTACATATTGGACAGCGGTGCCAATTCAAGCGTTGATGTGATAATATATGAAGGCAAGTTTCATCAGATTAAAAGAATGTTTGAAGCTGTCGGTAAAAAAGTAAAATATTTAAAGAGAATTTCCATGGGAAGCCTGGTACTGGATAATGAACTTGCCCCGGGGGAATGCCGGGAATTAACCGAAGAGGAGATTTCAAATCTGATCAATGAAGTGAAAGGTAAGAATGCAGATAAATTGAATTAAAACGGAATGGGGAGAGGATATGAACAAGCAAAGTTTAAACAAGCTTACATTGTTTCTGACGGGACTTGAAAACAGAATTGAAGAAAACAGGGAATATTTTAAGAAAATTGACCTTGTTTTCAAGTCGGGAACTAAAAAGTTTTACGGCAGCGCAGAACTTTTGGGTGACAAGTTGAAATTAAGCTACAGCGGGAACTCCGAAATCATTGAAAGAAACTGGCTGGCCCTTAGATTGTCAAAACTTTGCCAAAACTACGACAGCTTATATCTTACATATGAAGAAAGAGGAACCACTATATATATAGAAGCCGATGACAGAAATGTCAAAATGAAAACCAATGAAAATAAGATTGAAGAAGTTCTAAGCAATCACAACGACATGCCTCAGATATCTAACCGGGACTATTATATAAAAGTAGGCCAGGCCAATGATTTACTGAGAGAAATAGGTATTTTGGCATCCAACGGTAAAATTAAAAACGATATGATACGCAAGTATAACCAGATTGACCATTTTGTCGAATTAATCGATGATATGCTGAAAGAACTTCTTAAGGAACAAGAATCGATAACTGTTTTGGATTGCGGATGCGGAAAGTCCTATCTCACTTTTGTACTGAACTATTATATCAGGGAAGTATTGAAAAGACCCTGCCACTTTATAGGAATTGATAACTCAGCTACAGTTATAGAAGCTTCCAAAAAGATAGCAGCAAATCTTGGCTACCACAATATGGAGTTTAAACTTACCGATATAAACAGTTACAGAGCTCAGAGGGATATACATTTGGTCATAAGTCTGCATGCGTGCAATACTGCTACAGACCAGGCAATAGCTTTTGCTGTCAACAATAATGTAAAGTCTGTAGTTGTGGTGCCTTGCTGCCAGCAGGAAATATTGAGCCAGTACTCATATCCACCCTTTGAGCAAATAATAAAGCATGGAATTTTAAAGGCGAGAATGGCAGATATAATTATCGACGGAATAAGAGCCCTTTTGTTGGAAGCGATGGGTTATAAAGTTTCTGTTGTGGAATATGTTTCACCGATTGACACTCCCAAAAACCTTATGATAAGAGCAGTTAAAGCATGTCCGCCAAATCCGGCGATGCTGAATGAATATAAAGAGTTGAAAAAAATATTGAATATTAATCCGACTTTGGAAAAACTTATTTTCCAATATTGAGTATTTTGAAAAGAAGCTTGCAAAAATTTGCATTTATATTTAAAGTCAAGAAGATGAATTTTAATTCTTTTTGACTTTTTTTATATATTTTTTTATATATTTTATATTTTATAAAGAACTCTTTTTGTATAAACAATGAGAATATACATATATTAATATATATTAAAATTGATTGCAGACTGGCAAAAAATTTTAAATTGAACTTAAGCGAATATTTTTTGTAAAATTTTTAATTTTGCTATTAAATAATTTGGCAAATTATCCGATTAATATAAGGAATAATTTAATTATGATTATTTTGTGTAATTTTTGCCATGAAAAGTAAACCTTAAGAGGACTGTTTTTTTGCATAGAATCATAAAAATTGTATAGGAAAGGAAATGAAATTATTTTTAAGATAGAGCAGTTAATTACAAAAATAAAAAAGCTTATTAAAAACAAAACGAAGAGGTGATTGTTTTGGCAAAGACTAAGCAATTGTATGCAGATAACGGAGTTGAATTATCAAAATCTACAATCAGTGTCGGGGATGAGGTTACACTCTTTTATAGCGGTTTGCTTGCAAAATGCGGTGCAGATTCCGTATATGCCCATATAGGCTATGGAGACAATTGGGAATACAAAGAGTTTATTCCTATGGAAAAAGTAGCTGACGTATTTAGGGCAACAATTATAGTAAATCATCCCGATAAACTGAATATTGCGTTTAAGGACAGTATAGACAACTGGGACAACAATTCATACCAGAACTATTCCTTTAAGGTTTCAACAAAATCTTCCAAGTCAAGTACTTCAAAAACAAAGAAAACTTCTGCCAAAACCAAGGCCGGTACTTCAAAGTCGGAAGAAGTAAATGAAAAGGTTGAAACAAAGACAGCAAAAGCTAAGACTTCATCAGCTAAGAGTACGACAAAATCAACAGCTAAAAAATCATCGGCGTCAGAAAAGACAACGTCGTCTAAGAAAAGCAAAGCAGCAAAAAAATAAAACTAACAAAGGGCAGTGACTTATATTGAAATAAAAGGGGGCAAAATTAATTGGAAAAAATAGTGCAACCGAAAAGAGCGATAAAGCTCACTGAAGCAGAAAAAAAGATAATTGCCCAATATTCCGCTTATAATCTCAACAATGTAACCAAACCGCTATATACTGCTAACGTTCATAAAAAAATTGTAAAATGACGTTTTGAGAATGGAATAAAAAAAGAGGCAAGAGTCCTCTTTTTTTATTTTTAAACAGTTATTATTGTTATTGGTTTTAATTTGGATTAAAATAATAAAAATACAAAAGTTACGATGAAAAATTTTGTTTGTTTATACCTGCATAGGGTATATATATTATAAAATATAATATATTATAAATTATAATATTATTTATCAGGAGGTAATAATGATGACTGTAAAAGTATACTCGACACCGACTTGTCCTTGGTGTACCAAGGCAAAGGAGTATTTGAAATCAAAAAATGTGGACTTTGAAGATATAGATGTTTCGAAGGACCCTACTGCAGCAGTTGAGATGATTAAGAAATCGGGACAAAGAGGAGTACCGGTTTTGGATATAAATGGCAATATTATAGTGGGATTTGACCAAAGAGCAATTGACAGACTTATCAATTAACAAAAAAGGAGGAAATCCTCCTTTTTTGTTTCAACGAGAAGGAAATCTATATGATTTTACATATTCAACAAACATTTGACAAGAATTTAATAACGTATTAATATTAATTTAAGAATATTTAATATTAAGCCATTTCAAAAATGCTCTATGAGTTTTACAATGGCTCAAAGCTGAAACTAATAAATAGCAAAAACTGTGAAGCAGTTTTGAACAATTTTGTTAATGTATCTGATTTTTAAGGGCATTTCTAAAATTATGCAATATGATTCTGTTGATGTGATGTTAATTTTTGTTCGGGAAAAAATATTGTTTGCTGTTTTATTGGAGTAAAAGGGAGGATCTTGCATTGTTTAGCATCATGATTGTTGATGATGACCCGTTAATCTGTGAATGGCTTACAACCCAAATAAACTGGACTCCTATGGGTTTTGAGGTTGTATGTATTGCCAATAATGGAATAGAAGCATTGCAGAAGCTTAACGAATATAATCCCGATGTTGTAATTTCCGATATCAATATGCCTAAAATGGATGGAATAGAGCTTTTGAACTGTATAAAGGAATATGACAACGGACCGTTGGTGATTTTATTAAGCAATGAAGATGATTATCCAAATGTTAAGCAGGGAATTTTACTGGGTGCTTTCGGTTATATTCTGAAACCCGTAGATAAGGATAAATTAAAAGAGTCAATGAAAAAAGTATTTGACGAATTGTTGAAAAGAAAGAAGGAACAGGAGAAAGACCAAAAAATCAGTGAGAAAATTGAGCTTTTCAGAGAAAGACTTCTCTATGATATTTTGAGAGGAAAAGAATATCCTTTTCAAAGGTTTGACGACTTGGTTTTGGAGTATGGACTGAAACTGCGCAAAGATATGATGGTGCAGGTAGCGATTGTCGAAATAGGTAATTTTGACGATAAATCTAAGGAATTAGTAAAAAGTGGAAAGTTTGACGAGCTGACCGAAAAAGTTCGTAAAGAAATAATTAAGATGGTTGATGGTTTTAGTGACGTAAGTTGCGAAATTGGGGATATGGATATAGGAATATTGAGTGTGATTATTCAGCCTGTTAGAAGTATTGGAATTACAGAGTTTGAAGAGATATCCTATTCTTTTTTTTCTAAGCTTTTGGAAAAGATTAAACTGGATATGAATGTCAGAGTAACCATTGGTGTTGGAGAAATTCAAAAGAGATTGAAAGAAATAAGTTTAAGTTATATGGGAGCTAAAGCGGCTTTGCGGCATAAGTATATATTAGGCGGCAACCGCGTTATTCATATAAAAGAATTTGAGTTTGACAGGCAGCAAAAACTGTTATATCCTGCTGAGCGTGAAAAGCTTTTGGTCGATTATATAATGGCTGCCGATGAAAGAGTTTTCCAAACCGTCAACAATTTATTCAATGAAATCAGTATAGGATCCCAGGGGGTCTTGAACAGAATTGCATTTGCCGCCAATCAGTTGGTGTATAATATATCCCGTTACATTGATTCTCAATATAGCTATATTAAAAAGCTATACGATTTCAGTAAGTTTACCGATGTGGATTTTACAAAGTTCAAGTCGGAAGAAGAAATTAAAGAGCACTTTATATATTTGGTAAAGGATATGGTTGAAGTAGTGAAAGAGTACAAGCCCGGAAACGGAAATCCTATTATTAAAAAGGCTTGTGATTATGTACTTGAGCATATTGACGAAGATATTACCCTGTTAACTATTTCCAATAAATTAAACTTAAGCAAAAATTATTTCTGTTCCCTGTTTAAGCAGGAGACAGGCTATAATTTCCTTGAATATGTGACTAAAGTAAAGATGGAATGGGCAAAAAGATTGCTTAAAGACGGCAACTGCAAAACTTATGAAGTGAGCGATATGTTGGGATATCGCGAATCCAGTTATTTCAGCAGATTATTCAGAAAATATACAAGTTACAGTCCTGCGGAATATAAGAAACTGTTTAAAAATGATTCCAATGACACAAAAGAGTTAAAATGTAATTGAAATGATTTTTTAAAATTTACGCATTTAATAAAAAAATATGAATACAATAATGAATGATAGACGAGTTCTTGACTTCTATGTTCAATGAATGAGGGGGAAAATTTGGATCGGAATATAGAAGTTAAATCTTGTTAAAATTTCAAACTATGCCCTGGAATAAAATAGAAAACGGAGCATTAGCTTTTTTGATTGAATATGAAAATCTCCTGTACTAATTTTTGCAAAGGTTTTGAAAATTTGTTCATTTAAAAAAGGAGAAAGCTACTAAATATAGAATATATTAAGTGAACTTTAAGTGACCATAATCATAGCAAGGTGGGGGATTGGATGCAGAAAAAAGAAATTATTGCTTTGCTGTTGGCAGGAGGTCAAGGCAGCAGACTGGGAATTCTAACTAAGAATATAGCAAAACCTGCAGTTTCTTATGGCGGTAAATACAGAATAATTGATTTTTCATTGAGTAATTGTATAAATTCAGATATCGATACTGTAGGAGTACTTACGCAATATCAACCTTTGGAATTGAACGCACATATAGGAATTGGCAAACCATGGGATATGGACAGAATTGATGGCGGTGTAACAATACTTTCCCCCTATCTGAAATCTGAAATGGGAGAATGGTATAAAGGAACTGCAAACGCAGTCTTTCAAAATATCCATTATGTTGACAAGCATTCACCTAAGTATGTGGTAATATTGTCTGGAGACCATATTTACAAGATGGATTATTCGAAAATGCTCGACTTCCATAAGGCGAATAATGCTGACGCTACAATTTCGGTTATTAATGTTCCCATAGAAGATGCTTCAAGATACGGTATCATGAATACTTATGAGAACGGCAGAATTTACGAGTTTGAAGAGAAACCTGCCCATCCGAAAAGTACTCTGGCTTCAATGGGAGTATATATTTTCACCTGGGAAGTTTTAAAGGATTATCTGATAAGAGATGATCAAAACCCGCAGTCGGACCATGATTTCGGTAAAAACATTATTCCGATGATGCTGAATGAAGGCAGAAGTATGTGGGCTTACAGATTCAACGGTTACTGGAGGGATGTGGGGACAATTCAGGCATATTGGGAGTCCAACATGGATCTGATTGCCAGAGTGCCGGAGCTAAACCTTTTCGACCCTGCCTGGAAAATATTTACCCCTAACCCGGTGAAACCGGCACACTATATCGGTCCTGAAGGAAGTATTAAAAGAGCAATTGTTTCAGAAGGCTGCATGATTTACGGAAAAGTTAAAAATTCTGTTATATTTCCTGGTGTATATATATCTGAGGGTGCGGTTATAGAAGACTCAATAATAATGTCCGATTCTTACGTCGGAAGAGATACTTACATTAGCCATTCCATTTTAGGCGAAAACGTAAAAGTCGGCAATAGAGTAAAAATGGGCTTGGGAGAGAATATCCCCAACGAATTGAAACCTTCCATTTATTGTTCCGGAATAACTGTTGTAGGAGACAAAGCTTGTATACCTGACGATTGCGTCATAGGTAAAAATGTAGTAATAGATGTGGGCATTACCGAAGATGAGTTTTACTCATTAAATATTGAATCGGGAAAAAGTGTTTTGAAAGGTGGAGAAGGTGAATGAAAAGCACAATGGGGATAATTCTGACCGGAGGAAAAAACAACAGACTTAAAGAGCTTGCGGAAACGCGTTCAAGTACTGCTGTACCGGTAGCCGGAAAGTACAGGATGATTGATTTTGCACTTTCAAACATGGTTAATTCAGGAATTACCAATGTAGGGGTTCTTACTCAGTATAGTTTCCGCTCACTTATGGACCACCTGGGCTCCGGAAAAGAGTGGGATTTGGATAGAAGAAATGACGGACTTTTTATTTTTCCTCCATCATTGACCGGTGAAAATTCGGGATGGTATCAGGGAAGTGCTGATGCCATGTTTCACAATATTACCTTCCTTAAGCGCAGTTTTGAGGAATACGTTGTAATTGCAATGGGCAACTGCGTTTACAACATGCGCTTTGATGGCATGCTGGATTATCACTTGCAAAAGAATGCGGATATAACAATTGCCTACAGGGATATGAGCGATTTTCCGCCGGAAGAATTGGTATATATGGGCTCGCTGAATGTGGATGAGGACGGAAGAATTATCGATTTTCAGGAGAAGCACAACGATCCGAAATATGTAACCTGCTCCATGGGAATTTATTTGCTGAGACGTGAACTTTTAATTGAGCTTCTGGATGAATGTGCTTCCCATGGGAAGTATGATTTTGTTAAGGACATACTTATTAAGAAGCTGGAAACCCTAAAAATATACGGATATAAATTTAACGGCTATTGGAGAAATATCAGCACAATAAATGCCTACTACAGGCTAAACATGGAAATGCTGAAGCCTGAAGTCAGGAAAGAGCTTTTTGAAGGAGAAGGAAAAATTTATACGAAGGTTAAGGATGAAGCACCTGCCAAATACAATGAGGAAGCCGAAGTAACCAATTCAATTGTGGGTGACGGGTGTATAATTGAAGGAAAAGTGGAAAACTCGGTACTTTTCAGAGGAGTAACTATCAAAAAAGGTGTGCATGTTAAGAACTGCATTATTATGCAGGGAACAGTTTTGAATGAAGATGTTAAGATTGAGCATACCATACTTGACAAGGGAGTAGTGTTATCGAGAGGAATACATCTGAAAGGAACTGAAAAATTCCCGATAATAGTTGCAAAAAATGTTACAGTATAGTATTTTTTAATTATAAAGTATTAAAACCGACTTTTACAATAACAGCAAAAATGTGATTTCAAGAAGGGTAGTTACGATGGAAAAGGCTATTTTAATTTATAATCCTTTGTCAGGGGATAGAAGCATAACTAACAGAATTGATCATATAATAGGCAGATTCCAAAAAGAAGGTATATTGCTCCAGCCCTTCCGAATAACCGAAGATGAAAACAATGATCTTAAAAATGTATTGAAGCAAAATAAATACAAGTATATTATTGCATCGGGTGGAGACGGCACATTGAATTATGTAAGCAATTTTATACTGAAACTGGGGCTGTCGGTTCCATTGGGAGTAATTCCTTCAGGAACGTGCAATGATTTTGCTTCAATGCTCAATATTTCTTCCGATTTGGATGAGAACATCGATACAATACTGGCCGGCAAAACCGTTAAAGTGGATGTAGGATTAATTAACGGTCAGGACTATTTTTTAAGTTCCTGCGCCGGCGGAGTATTTGTGGATGTATCTTACAGTACCAACAATGACCTTAAAAAAAATTTCGGGCCTTTTGCTTACTATCTGAAAGCCCTGGGCGAAGTCACAAATTTGAAATCGGTGAGGCTGAAGGTAGAAACGGATAATACCGTTATTGAGGAAGATGCCTTTATGTTTGTTATTATAAACGGAAAGCATGTCGGGGGATTTGATAATATTTTGAAAAATGCCGATTACTCCGATGGTCTTATGGATATTATAATAGTAAAATGCTGCAAACATATAAATTTAGCCAGTATATTCTTTAAAGTGTTAAGTAATGAATCAATCAACAGCAGGCATGTAATTACACTGAAGGCAAGGTCGTGTGAAATTACAGCTGACAGGGAACTGGTGCTTAGTGTTGACGGTGAAAAGGGGCCAAGCTTACCGGTAAAAGTTGAATTTATTAGACAAGCTCTGGATGTTTTTGTACCATAAGCAGAAATTAAAAATTCCGTTCAAAGTCGGTGTTTATTCCGGTTTTTACTGATCATTGAATGAAAATACTGTAAATCTATTACAATATATAAATAATTGTCATTGACAATCCTTAAATAAAAGATTATAATCTAGATTGCAAATGTTATATGGGCGATTAACTCAGCTGGTAGAGTGTCATCTTGACGTGGTGAAAGTCGGGGGTTCGAGCCCCTCATCGCCCACCATATTTAACCTCTTTCGATTGATTCGAAAGAGGTTTTTTTCATTATTCTGAAAAAACAAACAAAGTGCAAAAGCATATTGCGGAAAGGATATAAAGTTCTTGAAGCGATATATACTTATACGGAAACAAATCTCAAGAATATTCAACGAAAAAAATACCCTAAACAAAGTGCAAGGGCATATTGCGAAAAGAACATAGCGAAGAGCCTTAGAGAATGTAGACGAAGCGGAGGATAAGTCGAATCACCTGTTCGAGCGAAGCGAGTTTGATTCGACCCGGAGCGAGTGGAACATTCTCTTAGGCTCGGAGCAAAAGTTCTTGGAGCAATACTCCCTTGCACGGAAGTAAGCCTTTCAATAATTCAACGAAAAAACAACCTAAACAAAGTGCAAGGGCATATTGCGGAAAGGATATAAAGTTCTTGAAGCGATATATACTTGTACGAAAACAAATCTCAAAAATATTCAACGAAAAAAACACCCTAAACAAATTACAAGAGCATATTGCGGAAAGAGCATAAAGTTCTTGAAACAATATATTCTTGCACAACATAAGGTTATTTTTTTGAAATCCCCTTAATATACTTAATAGAAAAACATTTTACAAACAAACGGGATGTGACTTGATTCATATGGGGACAAATATTTCAAGAATGCTTTTCAGCCTGATGATAATACTCATTAGCTGCGAATTCTTTACCAATGGCATAGAGTGGCTGGGGAAAAAACTAAGAGTAGGGGAAGGAGTGGTGGGAAGTTTACTTTCAGCTGTTGGAACATGCCTTCCCGAAACCATGATACCGGTTATTGCCATATTGTTTTTCAGAGAAAAAAAACTGGCCGATATAGGAATCGGCGCTATAGTGGGCGCACCGTTTATGTTAAGTACCCTGGCATTTTTTATAACAGGGCTGAGTGTTTTGATATTTTGGTCAAAGAGAAAAAAAGGCATGGTCATGAACATAAACAGTGAAATTCTATGCCGGGATATGAGCTTTTTCATAACTTCATATACACTCGGTATTTTGGCAGCCTTTATACGAATAAAGACAATAAAAGATATAATTGCTTTATCTTTAATTGCCATTTACGCTTATTATGTATATCTTACTGTAAAACAGGATAAAGTTTATCATGCTTCTTTAGACAAACTTTATTTTTCGAAAATATTCCATGTCAAAACCAGGTTTCGTGTTGTTATGCTCCAGGTTTTTCTGGCCCTTTTGGGAATTGTTGTCGGAGCCCATATATTTGTCATTAAAATAGAGGCAATTTCAGCATTGCTGGGCATTCCGGCCATCATTCTGTCCCTTGTAATAACTCCAATAGCTACCGAACTGCCGGAAAAGTTCAACAGTATAATATGGGTGAGAAAGAGCCGGGATGCCCTGGCAATGGGTAATATTACCGGGGCTATGGTGTTTCAGAGCTGTATACCGGTTTCAATAGGAATTTTAGCTACCGATTGGAGATTGGATTTCAATGCTGTTGTAAGTGCTTTGATAGCAGTTCTTTCGGCGTCAATAGTGTATTTTTGGATTGAAAACAAAAAAAGCTTGAATCCCATACCTTTGATTATGGGGGGATTCTTTTACTTGATTTTTATTGTATTGCTTTCAGGCCATATCTGAAAATGCACAGGCTTTAGAAAATATTTTTGATACTGAAGGCTTCCTTTTTGGGTATGTGACCGATAAAGTTCTTCAAGGATGCCAGTTCTGCAAGGGCTGAGGATGAATCCTTGGCTTTTATATATTCGGCCACCTTTATTAATGCATCTTCAATATTGTCTATTTCTGCATGATCAAGCAGAATTGACCATTTGCCTTCTACTTTGGGCCATTCTTCCAATATGGAAGTAAGTCCGCTTTCGGCGGTATTCCAGTCTTCATTTTTCGTACTGACTTGAACATGGTTTATTTTTTCTTCAAGGCTTTGGGCATCATTCTTCAATATTCGGTTTGCATAGGTGGATGTACCTATGATAAACACCGATATTGCTGCAATAGTTGTGAGAACCTTAGCTGTATGCAAATTACTTCCCCCTTTTTGAAGATTTTGTCTGGCAGTACAGATTGCCTTGGGTGTCCAATGATGCGAAAAGAACATCTTCAGGCTTTTCTGCACCGAATTTCCCGATTTCATTAATAAGCCATGAAAGATCCAAATTGGCTTTTTGCAGGTTTTTGTGGTTTACACTTCCGTCAATAATAAGGTCGAGGGGCAACCCTTCATAGTTTGTGCTTATATTAAGGTCTTCAGCAGTTACAGTTCTTTTTTGGGATTTGGGGATTACACTAAGCTGTCCGTTGGTTTCAAGTATTGCAAATTCCACGTCGGCAATATTCGGAATATTGTTGATTCTCAATTGCTCCAATAAGTCATTTAGGGTAAACATTTCTTTCTTTAGTTCATCTTCCTGTATTTTGCCGTTAGCTATAAGTATACTGGGTTTTCCGCATATAATTCCCCTGATTTTTACACTTTTTAAGGAGATGAAAGATAAGGTCATTTGTGCTATCAGCAAAGTAAGTATGGGGATTATTCCGTTTACCAGAGGGATACCTGTATTTTGCATTGGAACTGCTGCCAATTCCGATATAAGGATGGCGACAGCTAATTCAAAAGGCTGCAGTTCACCAATCTGCCTTTTTCCCATTACTCTCATGGTGACAATTACAAGCGTGAATAAAATTAAAGTCCTGGCAAAAACTACAAGCACAGAATCATCCTTTCGATTTTACTGTCGAATGTTCTATCAGTAGTATTTTTTCTAATTGGATTTTTATTATTCATATATAGACCTTTGCTACAACCACATAATCCGAATAACGACGATAAGACGTGCAATATTTAGATAAGCTGAGGAATTGGAAAATAAACTGTTGAAAGATAGAAAATAAATAGTTATTGCTCGATTTTTTGGAAATTCAACATTATGTAAGTACAGGCTGAATGATATAAAATAATTTTCAATAGGCTTTAAAAGTAAATTTGCAATTGCCATTTCCAAATTTGTTTTTGACCTGGCATGAACAACAAATTTGGGAATGGCCTTATATGTTTTTTAGATGGGTTGGCTGAAGGATAGTACTTACAAAAAATTTTTGCAGGAGGAAGTATATGCAAATTATTGTTATCGGGTGCGGCAAGGTTGGATCAAGATTTGCGCAGGTGTTGTCGGAGGAAGGCCATGATGTGGTTGTTGTGGACAAAGATAGCAACTCTTTTAAAATTCTTGACCCGGATTTTAACGGTATAACCGTAACTGGAGTGCCCATTGACCAGGATGTACTGAAAAAAGCCGGAATTGAGACTGCTGATGCTTTGGCTGCCCTTACTCCTGACGATAACATCAATATTATGGTATGTCAGTTAGCAAAGGAAATTTTCAAGGTACCGAAGGTAATAGCAAGGATATTTGATCCTGCCCGTGAACAAGTATTCCATGAATTTGGGCTTACAACCATATGCCCAACCAAAATGACGGTGGAAGTCATAAAATCCATGGTTGTCAATGAACCTTCCACTTCATTGCAAACCATAGGCAATACCACTGTGGCATATAATTATATCAAGGCACAGAGTTCCTATTTTGGGAAAAAACTAAGTTCTGTGAATCTCAAGGACAATTCTTTCATTTTCGGAATTATTCATAACGGCAGCTTTTACTTTTCCAATGAAGATGTCACTATAAATCAGGGAGATACCTTGGTTATAGCACAGAAGAAAAATTAACTCTAAATTTTCACTTAAGAAATTTATATATTTTGGAGGTTTGTAGATGTACATTATTGTTGCCGGTGGAGGAAAACTGGGTTATTATCTGATAAAAACCCTTCTGTCTTATAAACATAAAGTTGTAGTTATTGAATCAAAAGTAGAGTTGTGTGAAAAGCTTGCAAATGAGCTTAATATTCCTGCATTTAACGGAAATGCAACCGATTTGGACATATTAACCCAGGTGGAGGCTGAAAAGGCTGATACATTTATTGCGGTTACAGGAAAGGACGAGGACAATCTTATTGCATGCCAGCTGGCAAAGAGGAATTTTGGAGTTAAGAGGACTATTGCCAGGGTTAACAATCCTAAAAATATAGAGGTTTTTCAAAAACTTGGCGTTGATTTTGCAGTGAGCAGTACTTCAATAATTGCAGATTTAATTGAGCAGGAAGTGGATTATACGGGAATGAAGACTCTCATGAAGTTAAGAAGCGGAAAATTGGTTTTAAGTGAGATAACCATAAGCGAAAACTCTCCCGTTGTAAACAAGAGTCTGAAGGATATAAAAATACCCAAGGACTGTATAATTATTTCGCTTATAAGAGATGAGGAAGTAATTATTCCAAATGGTTTTACTGTGTTAAGAGACAAAGACTATATCATTACTGTTTCGTCAAAAGAAGACCAGGAAGAATTGAAAGAATTTTTCCTGGGGAAAAAGCGTATTTTATGATGTCGAAAGAACAGTTTAATATTGATATTTTAGAATACTGAAAAACTCCGGGACTTTTTTAATCCCGGAGTTCTGAATTCTGTAATACTGTATCAGCCTACTATTATCTTACCTTCAGGATATACTTTATCGGTATTCCTTTTTCCGTTTCTAAGAGAAAGGGATAAGGCAAAGCTGAGAGGTCCCACTCTTCCCAAAAACATTGTAATCATCAGGATAATTCTGCTTACCGGATGAAAATTGGGGGTGCCGAGGGATGAAGACCCCGTAGTGGAGAAGGCTGCAATAGCTTCATACAGTGTATCGATAAACGGAAATCCTTCAATTGCAAGAATTATGGTAGTAACTGTGAGTACAATTATCAAACTCAAAACAATTATTGAAAGGGATTTTATAACGAGACTGTATGAAATTTTATGTTTAAAAATGATTGTTTCATCTCTTCCACGCATCTGTGAAAATATTGCGGCAATTATGATACCGAAGGTGGTTACCTTAATACCGCCGCCTGTTGAGCCTGGAGAAGCACCTATAAACATTAGCATTACATTTATTACTTTTGTAATTTCCCTCATATTAAATACCGGAATGGTATTAAAACCGGTTGTTCTTAAACAGACCGACTGAAAAAAAGCATTTAGAAGTTTATTGGGAATGCTTAAAGGGCCTAAGGTATTGGGATTATTGTATTCAAATATAAAAATGTATAATGTTCCGAAGGTCAGTAATATTACTGTAAAAAGGAGAACAACTTTGGTGTGCAGTAAAAAGTGCCTGTTTTTTCTGAATTCATACAGGTCCTTCCATACTAAAAAGCCCAGACCACCGATTATAATCAGGAAAGCGGTGGTAAGCAATACAAGTGGGTCATTTCTGTAACCTGTAAGACTCCGGTAATTTCCCATGAGATCATAACCGGCATTACAAAAAGACGATACCGAATGGAAGACAGACATATAAATACCTTTCAGACCGAACTGGGGTATAAACCGTGCTGCAAAGATGACTGCACCGATAAACTCTATAATAAAGGTTACTGTTATAACTCTTTTTATCAGTTTCAGTATATCTTCAGAACTTAAATAGTTTAGGGATTCCTGGGCAAGTATTTTTCCCTTTATGCCTACTTTTTTCCCTAGAAGCACCGAAAAAAATGTGGTTATGGTGACAAGGCCAAGTCCGCCGATTTGTATCAGCAGTAAAATTACTGTTTTGCCGAAATAACTCCATTGTGTGGCCGTGTCCACGACAGTCAGTCCGGTGACACAGGTGGCGGCTGTAGCGGTAAAAGCGCATCAAGATAGTCTATCCTTGGCTGGTCGGGATTGGAGGCCATTGGAAGATATAAAACAACCGAGCCCCAAACAATAACGGCTAAAAAGCTGAATACAATTATTTTGGTCGGTTCAAGAGAAATAATTTTGTTGTTTTTGAATTTAAACTGTAGCTTTACCATTTTTACCACCATATCCATATGATAATGACTTTTTTAAAAATACAAAGTACATTATATCATAATATTTTTATTTTTCCACAATATTCTACAGCTTTTAAAAGTATTCTGCATTCAGTTCTTGCTTTTTAAAAAATCATGCGCAATGCTTATTGAAACATCATTTTAATTTAGCTATAAGCCGCGATAATAAAAAATAGCAGGAGAATTATCTCCTGCTATTTTTTATTGCTTATACTTATCTTGAAGTATCACCTAAACGTTCAGAAGGGTAGCTGTTTCCTGTATAGGATTGGAACACTTTCTTAACGATGTTACCACCTATTTTACCAGCTTCTCTTGCGCTTAAATCACCGTTATATCCTTGCTTTAAGTTAACTCCAACTTCCTTTGCTATTTCATATTTTAAGTTTTCAAAAGCAGTTTTGCTTTTGCTGTTTGCCATTATTATCACCTCCTTAGTCTTATTGTGCCTTAAATAAAATAGATTATGAGTAGAAAGATTTTCTATTTTATTTGGCTTTGTTTTGTATCCTAAGGAAGTGACAGAGCCAAAATACTGCCTTTGGTTTATATTATGTCAATAATAAGTATTATATATTTTTATTCTTTTTAAGAATTATTTTTCTCTTTAATTTTATCTTTCTGGGTATATTTATCTTTTTTCCGATATCCCAAAATTTTGTTGTATTTTCGTCAGGAATAATTATTTCTTGAGGAGCTTCAATACTTAAAATAAAGTCAACAATCTCCTTGGCAACATTGGGGTTTAAAAATTTCTTCTGTGATCTTTTTATCTGTTTCAGCTTGCTGCCATTGTTAACAAGCAGTTCTTTGATTACCGATTTGAGCCTTCGGGTATCTTTGCATACTACTCCAAGGTTGTGTTTTATAATATATCCCGGATTTCCTTCTTCCTGTCCCGGCAAGTTACCTGTAACAACCAGAGGTACGTTGCAGGCAACTACTTCCATCATAGTATTTGGACTTCCGCGGGTAATTGCCAAATCGGAGGAAAGCATCAAATCCTGAATATTTTCGGTAAAACCGTAAATTTCAACCCTTTCAGTACCGAACTTGTCATAGAGAGTGCGTTCAAGCCTTCTTTTGAGTATTTTATTCCGTCCTGTAACAATTTTTACTTTGCAGTTAAAGTTTTTAAGGAGAATACGGGCAATAGTGCTCATATTTCCGGAACCCTCACCGCCGCTCATGATGAGACATTCCAATGGACGGTTTTTTGTATAAAAACGCTGCTCTGTATCCTTATTGAGGTGTTCAAGGAATTTTTGCCTTACAGGAAAACCTATTAATTTCAGCTTTGATTCCGAAACACCGAATTCAAGGCATTTATATTTCGATTCCTTGGTAGGGCATATAATGTAGTCAGCCCTGGGATCTGCCCACAGGGGTGTAATGGATACCAAATCGGCTATGAATGTAACGAAAGGAATTTTTATATTGTTTTCTTCCAAGATATTTAAAACCGATCCGTTAAAGTTCGGGTGTACCGAAAGTATCAAATCCGGTTTGATATTTCTTAAAAGATCTAAAAAGTTATCCCGTATAGACACTTCAACCATTTCATTGACAAGGGAAGGTCTTTTCAGGGACATATCCCATATTAATTTCCACAGTTCCTTTGCGTTTCTTGTAATGGAACCGTAGAGTTTGCCGATTCTAAGTCCTAAATTGCCGATGAGAGTAAAACCGTCGATGACATGGACCTTGACCTCAGGATAGAGAGAAAACTTTTCAAGCAGTGAATCGGCTATGCTCTTGTGTCCATGTCCGGTATAATCCGATGAAATTATTAATATATTTTTTGCCATAATTCCTCCTCCGTTGAGCATGACATAAACTGTAAGTATAAATCTGTATGTTATGTCGCAATTTATTCCATTAACACATAAACAAAACTATTGAATATTTACATCACTAATATATTATATTACTTAATTTTTATAAGTAAAAGCCCATATATAAGTTTTGCCAAAAATATTTTACTGCAAAAAAAAAGCCTTTAAAGGCTATTAAAACATGGACTTTAAGGGGGTTTAAATGTATAGAGTAAAAAGGGGAATTAAGGCTGTTAAAACTTTTGAGATAAACAAAAGTTTTAACTTTTTTATTTATTTTATTTTATTATCAATAAATATTATCAAAATCGTGATAAAAAACTTTGCAGTTTGTTCTTTAATGTGTTTGCAATTATGTTTGCTTCAGTTCGTTGTTTATACAGTAAAACGAAGTGGCAATTGTGGGTTTGGTTATTTCTACCTGGTGTTTGTTGACAATAAAGGTACAGTTTGGATAAATTCTTTTAGTTACTGTAATTTCGCCGTTTCCTTTGGTCCGGAGGTATCTGTTGATATTTTTCTGTTCGTATTCGAGAGCTTTTATTTTTTCTTGTATTTCTGCCAACCGGTTAAAGAGCTGATTGTACATTTTAATATCATTAGGCGACAACTCTTGCCGGGAAGCATCGGATAGCTCTTTTTTCAAGTCTTGCCTCTCGCTTCGTAGATCTTCCAGATTTTGTTTAATGTCTTCAAGCTTTTTCAAGTAGTAATCTCTGTCAAAACCGCTTACTTCAACTACGGTTTTTACTTCCAGCGATGACCCGATCATGGCTGATGTCACTTTTGTTTCGGCTTTGGTATAACCGCCGATGATACTGCCTTTTGGAGATTCAATGCATACCTCTTTAGCTTCAACAGTACTGTTAATACAGTAAAAACCTATATTTACGAGACCGCCGCAGCGTAAAATTGCATTATCGGCAAACTTGGTATAGATATCTTTTTTTGCTTCAATTAACGAGTGATTTTTGGATACAATTCCGCCCTTGATAAATATGCTTCCCTGATGACTGCGGATTGCTTTGACATTTCCTAAACCCAGCGGACTGTTTATTTCAATGTCTTTAGTTGCTTCCACCGAAAAACCGTCGGTAACAGTGCCGTTTATGGATACATAACCGTCAAACTTGATATTCCCCGTGTTGAAATCCACATCCCCGTTTATTTCCAAATGGTTTGCCACTGTTATTCTGCCTTCCACGTAATTTACAGCACCGTCAATTTTGGAATACAAAACAGTTCTGTCGTTTAGAGACACTTCATAAACGGTATTTTTGTCATAAAGCAGCGGAAATTGCTTTCCTTTACGGGGCACAATTATTTCGCCGGTTACGGTTCTCCCGGGGGAACCTTCTTTTGCCTCAATACGTTCACCAAGCCAGTCTCCGGCTTTGACGGCATTTATCAGTTTCAAATCATAGTAATTGGTTTTTCCGTCTTCTTTAATTTCAGGTTTAGCTTCTTTTAATTGATACATTTTAATTATACTGTCTTCACCGTCAATGCATGGGTTACCTTCAGCAATGACATAGGTCTTTCCTGCTTCAATATTGCTGAGGAAAAAATCACGTTTAATTCCGAAAGTAATATTATTGTTCTTAAGGGCTTCATAGGTTTCTTTCATGAGAGTTTCACGTTTTTTGATATCGAAATAATCTTTAGGTGCATAATAGGTAACAGTGGCCTTAAGCTTGTCCTCAGATATTTTAATTGATATTTTTTCCTTCAGCACACCAAACTTTTTAGGGGGTTGGGGTGCGTTATTGATAGCATTCTTTATTGCATTGAAATCGGTAATTATAAATTCGGGATGGGAATTAACAATATCGTTTAATTGACTTATAGGCATACCTTTTTTAAAAGATTCAAGGTATAAGCTGTCCACTATCAGATATATTGCAATATATTCGTCGGAGTATAGAATTTTATCGTTCATATAAGTCAGCTCCACCCCCTCTCTTATCATAAATATCGGTGCTTGTTTGCTGTATATTTATAAAAATTTTGATAATTTTATTGAATTATATTGTTTTTTTGATACGAAATAATATAAAATTTGCCGTTACCGGATATAAACTTTTTAAATGTTACATATAGATTTTATATGTGAGTGGTTTTAAGTATGGAACAGGTTAAATACCTGCAAGGGCATGGCTTTAAATTGACCGAAATTGCAATGCAGGTATAAAAATTATTTATGGAAGTGATGGGATTGTTTAAAAAGCTTCTTAACAAAAAAAATATAGCTCTGATTACATGTCTGATTTTAATTGTTTCATTCGGTATAAGCATTTTGGCCGATGATTTCAATGAAGATTATCCTTTAAAAGAGATTTTTTCGATTGAGACGAGTGTATCCACTGATGCAAAGCCCCCCAAAATAGAGGCTGGGGCTGCAATAGTAATGGATATGAAAAGCGGAAGGGTTTTATATGAAAAAAATGCCCATGCAAGAAAGGCAATAGCAAGCACTACTAAAATAATGACAGCCATAGTGGCACTGGAAAGGGGAAACCTGGAGGATAAAGTAAAGGTGAGCAAAAGGGCGGCAAATATAGGAGGCTCTACCATAAACCTTAAAGAGGGAGAGGAATTGACCCTCAAAGAATTGCTGTACGGGTTGATGCTGAGATCGGGAAATGATGCAGCCATAGCAATAGCTGAGCATATTGCAGGAAGTGTGGAAGGTTTTGCCGCTCTGATGAACGAAAAAGCCCGGGAGCTTGGCCTGAAAAACACCCAGTTCAAAACACCTCACGGCCTTGATACTCCCGGACACTATTCAACAGCTTATGAACTGGCCCAATTGACAAGGTATGCTTTGAAAAATCCGATATTTTCCGAAATAGTGGGTACTCAGAATATTTCAATTGGAAGATGGAATTTTTATACTACCAATGAAATGCTTGGGGCTTATCCCGGTGCTGACGGTGTGAAGACGGGATACACAGGTCAGGCGGGAAGGTGTCTTGTAACATCAGCTACCAGAAATAACATGAGGCTTATCTCTGTGGTTTTGAATTGCTCGAGCCGGGCGATAAGGGCAAAAAACAGTAAAGAAATTCTGGACTATGCTTTTAACAATTACAGCATGTCAAAACTTTTGGATGAGTCGGATAAAATAGCGGAAATTCCGGTGTCAAAAGGTAAGGCGGAAAGTGTCAGCGTTTTGCCTGTAAAAGGTATTGAAATGCCGGTCACCGAAAAGGAAAAGAACAATATGGAGATGAATATTTGCCTTTACCATGAAAAATTGACTGCGCCTGTTCCAAATGATTTTGAGGTTGGATATATGGAATTTACGGTCAATGGCAATACAATAGCCAAAGTGGCTTTGAAAACCGGAGAGAGTGTGGAAAAGAAGCGTATTATCGACTACTACAGGGATATTGTCGGAATATGGTATAGGCTCATGAAACTGGAATAATAGCCCGGAGAGTCTTGAAAAAGGCCATGGAGTTTTGATATAATTACTCGAACATCTTTTTTGGGAGAAGTACTATGAAAACGGTTATAGTTGCATTGAATTCGAAATACATCCACTCGGCCCTGGCTCCATGGTATCTTAAAGCCAATTGTACCCCTGACTGCGGGGAGGTTAAGGTCATGGAGTTTTCCATCAATGATATGGCTGACTCCATACTTTCGCAAATATATGAAGAAAATTGCGATATAGTTGCTTTTTCGTGCTATATTTGGAATATTGGAGAAGTACTTAAAATAGCCGACAATTTAAAAAAAGTTCTTCCAAAAGTCAGGATTGTTTTGGGAGGCCCCGAAGTTTCCTTTTCTTCCCAAGAAATAATGAAGAATAACAGTTGTATAGACTTTATACTGTCCGGGGAAGGGGAAGAGGCCTTTAAGAATCTGCTGCGTTCCTTTTCCGATCCGTCGGTAGCATTAAGCAGCATAAAGAGTCTTACCTACAGGGACGGTGAAAATATAGTCTGTGGCGGTGAGTATGCCCTGATTGAGGATTTGAACACCATAGTATCTCCTTACAGTGAAGAAATGCTTGATAGTGTAGGAAACAAGATGCTTTACTACGAGTCTTCCCGAGGATGTCCCTTTAATTGTTCTTACTGTTTGTCTTCTACCTTTAAAGGTGTCAGGTATTTTAACCTTGAAAGGGTAAAATCGGATATTTTGATGTTTATCAAAAGGGGGACAAAAATAGTCAAATTTGTTGACAGGACTTTCAATTGCAATCCTGACAGGGCTAAACAGATTTTTACGTTTATTATTGAAAATGCAGGGGATACATGTTTTCACTTTGAAGCAGCAGCCGATTTGTTCGACGAGGAAATGCTATCAATACTGTCTAAAGCCCCGGAGGGGCTAATTCAATTCGAGATTGGCGTTCAGACTACCAATGCCAAAACCCTTGAAGCCATCAACAGAAAGACGAATTTGAAGAAAGTATTTGAAAATGTACAAAAGCTGAATAAAATGAGGAACATCCACCTACATCTTGATTTGATTGTTGGTCTGCCCTATGAGGATTATGAATCCTTCAAAAAGTCCTTTAATGATGTCTGCGGCCTTTCTCCCCATCAGCTTCAGGTGGGATTTCTGAAATTGCTTAAAGGTTCTTCAATACGCAGGGAATCGGACAAGCATGGTTACAAATTCAGAGATTATCCGCCTTATGAGGTTTTAAGCAGTGATTGCTTAAGTTATGGTGAAATAACAAGACTAAAGGATATGGAAGATATGGTGGAGCGCTTCTATAATTCGGGAAGATTTGAAAAGACGCTGCAATACCTTATCAAAGCCTTTTCTTCTCCCTTTGATTTTTACGAAAAACTTTCGGAGTATTTTAAGGCTTGCGGATATTTTAAACGTTCCCTCTCCGGCCGTGATTTATATACTGTAATTATGAATTTTGTCACGGACAGGAAACTGGATGTGGATTTGAAAGTAGTCAATGAACTGCTTAAATTTGATTTCCTGGCTTCAAACAACACCAATAACCTTCCGGCTGGTCTTGTAAGGAACATGGAACCGGGTTTTAAGGAAAAGTGTTTTGATTTCTTAAAAAAAGAAGAAAATATATCTGAATATATACCGGATTTTGAAGGATTGACTGCAAAGCAGATTTATACCAAAGTGCATTTCGAAAAATTTCAGTATGACGTTACAAAGGACAGTATTATACAGGGCAGTACTGTGGTGCTGTTTGACTATACTCATTATAACAGTGTTTCAGGCAGATACAATTATATAAAAGTTCCCGTTGGCTGATAAATTCGGCAAGGTTTGATGATGTTATTAACAAACATATAAGTCCTACATATCGGAAAGGGATATAACTACGTTGATTTTAGTGCCTTTTGGGATGTTTGGTGTGATTTCCATACTGTCGCATAACTTTTTTATTATCAGAAGTCCCCATCCCCGGCCATTGATTGAATTCAAATCTGTGCCTGTGTTTTCGAAATCAATCGTTCGGGGATCAAAACCGGATCCTTCATCGGCTATTTCCAAAGTGATGTTATTGTCATTTCTTTCAACGTAAAAGTGAATTTTTCCTCCTTCTCTTTTGTAGCCATGTTCGAGGGAATTGACGAGAAGCTCATGGATGGCGCTTTTTAATTTGAAGATTGTATGTTCATCGGAAATCATCTTGCTTATTGTATTCTCACATAAAACCAAAAAACTTTCAATACTCTCATTTTCAAAGGGAACATATGCATCCAGTTTACAATTAAGTATTTGCATGAGCTGATCCTCCGAGTATATAATAAACCAATGCTATCCAACACAACAAATTAAGATTTGTAAAGCAGCAAAATATGCTTTTGCTGTAATGATATGAATACTTCGGTAAAATTATATCATAAAAATATAAACGAATAAAAGTATGTATGAGATTATTTTATTATTCTGCTTTATATGTGTTTTTTTGAGAAAAACTTACAATATAAAATCAAGTTTTTACGAATTTTGTAAAGAAGTTAATTGAGCTGGCAAGACATATATTGTAAAATAGTATTGAGCATACAAATACTCAATTTGTATTCATTGAGAAAATTTGATATTATTATCCTGAATGTTTTACAAAGATTCTATATCTTTTTTATGTTTCAGAAAAATATTACTTGTGACTCATTGGCTGTCATTTATATGAGATGTTTGAGATTAAATATTATAAGAAAATAATAAATTTTAGATAAAAAAAGGGTGATGGAATGTGATAAGCAAGAGTGACAAGGATTTACTGAAGGTTATGGAGGAATGTCTTAAGAAATACTTGAAGGCTGCAAGTATGATTTCACAGGAAGCATTCGAACTGTTGTCGCAGCGTAACGGTCTTTTGTGGATGGAAATAAGCTCTCAGGTGGAAATACTGGAAGAACTGGGCAGGTATGATACAGCAGAAGAAATTGAAACGCAGAAACAGGAAGAACCTGAATTAAAAACAGAACAAGCCACGGATAACGTGGGTGAAAAGCAGGATATAAAGGGACAGGAAACGGAACCGGCAGAAAAGGAAAACAGCCCCTTCTATTTGTTTGACAAAGTGGTTGGATTTATGAAAAAACAGAAATGCGATGAATTGCATTGGGTAAGAACCTATTCATATAAATGCGACTATAAAGACTTTGAAGATTTTCAGATTAAGTACTTTGAACATAAAGATCCTATACAATCGGGGAAGAACTATCTTATGTTCGGAAACACCAGAAAGCATTTTTCAATACGTAAATCGGGAGATGACGTAGTGGGTGATACCGCTGAGTGTTTTGAAATCATTTGGAATCTGTCCGAGCTGTTTAATATAACATAATGGAATTTGACAAAATTTGATATTAAAAGTATAATTATAATATAAGCAATTTTTACCTTTTCATTTAGTTTTCAGAATTCTCTTTTTTCTTGTTTTTTAGATTTTGTGTCCAAAAAGTATTTGTATTGGTATATAATTATAGTTGGTTATTAGTATTGTTGACGGGGGAAATATTATTATGGCGAGGTTAAAACTTATTATAGCTGACACCGACGGGACATATGTGGAAAGTATAGCAGAATACATAATGCTTAATCATTCTCAGGAATTTCAGGTTAACTCCTTTACAGATAAACAATGTCTGATTGAATATCTTTCCGGTGAAGGTAATCATGCAGATGTTTTATTGATAGAGTCAAGTTTGTATTCCGATGAAATACCAAAAGAAAATATTGCAAATGTTATTTTGCTTACTGCCGAAAAAGCAGACGGCAATACCGGCGATTATTATACAATATGCAAATACCAGAAAGGTGACAAGATTGTAAGCGATATTTTTAATATATTTGCTCAAAAGAGCAATGGAAATACAGTAAGTGTTGCCGGAGACAAAAACACAAAACTTATTGCCGTTTATTCTCCCATAGGCGGATCGGGTAAGACTACCGTCGCCACCAGTTGTGCAATCCAGTGTGCACAAAGGAGGATGAAAGTTTTTTATCTAAACCTGGAAGACTTTCAATCGACACCTATGTTCTGTGATTGCAAAGGGGAACATACTTTTTCAGATGTATTGTACTATCTGAAAGACAAGAGCAGCAACTTGCAGCTCAGGATTGAAGGATCCAAACTTTATGACGCTGAGTACAATTTGTACTATTTCAATCCTCCGGAAAGCCTTCTTGATTTGCAGGAATGCAAGCCCGAGGAATTAAGGACTCTTCTTGACGAGTTCAGAAATATGGGACAGTATGACCTTGTTTTTGTTGATATGTCAAGCAGTTTTGACGATAAAAATATTGCAGTCCTTGAGGCATGTGACGAAATACTCCTGGTTCTTCCTCAGGATGCAGTATCCGATATAAAGATCAGCTTGTTTGCAAAAGAAATGTCCATCTTGAAAGATAGAAGAGGAATAGATTTTATCGATAAAATAAATATGGTTTTGAACAAATACAACACCTATATGGCGCTGGAAGTCGATACAGCTGAAGTCTGCGGCAAATCTATAGAATACTATATTCCGGCGGTACCCGGAATGGCAGCAATAAAAGGCAATAATCGTCTTATGGATCTTCAGGGTGATTTCACTGAGAGTATAGAGGAGATTATCGAAAAATATTGTATTTAAAACTGAGGTGTATGTATGGGTGCTTTCGACAAAGCAAACCTTGTAGCTGAAGTTAAAAAAACCGTCAGTGACAGCATTGACCTCGGCAAAGACATATCCGACGAAGAAATACGGGAACTGATAACCAGCGTTGTTTTCGAAAAATCCAAACATGTCTATTTGACCGTCTCGGAAAAAAGGGAAATCTGTGAGGCGGTTTTCAACTCAATGAGACGTCTTGACATACTTCAACCCCTTATTGATGACCCTTCTATAACTGAAATTATGGTAAACGGAGCCGATGACATATTCATAGAGAGGAACGGCAGGATTGAACAAGTGGATGCAAAGTTTGAAAGCATCCAAAAGCTTGAAGATGTTATCCAATCAATTGTCTCAAAAGTGAACAGAAGCGTTAATGAAGCTTCTCCGATAGTTGATGCCAGATTAAGTGACGGATCCAGGGTTAATGTGGTCCTTAAACCCATTGCCCTTAACGGACCGATAATGACAATTAGGAAGTTTCCGGAGAAGCCTATGACTGTCGAACAGCTTATAAATTACGGATCTCTTACTGAAGAAGCGGCAAAAGTTTTGGAGGCTATGGTGCGGGCAAAATACAATATATTTGTTTGCGGAGGCACCGGCTCAGGAAAAACCACATTCTTAAATGCACTTTCCAATTTTATTCCCAAAGATGAAAGAATAATTACAATTGAAGACTCGGCAGAGCTTCAAATAACAGGTATTAAAAATATTGTCAGACTGGAAACCAGAAATGCCAATACCGAAGGCAAGGGAGAAATTACAATACGGGACTTGATCAAGACTTCTTTGAGAATGCGTCCCGAGAGGATAATTGTCGGGGAAGTCAGAGGAGCGGAAGCATTGGACATGCTCCAGGCAATGAATACCGGTCATGACGGTTCGCTGTCAACCGGGCATGCCAACTCCAGCCGTGATATGCTATCAAGGCTTGAAACTATGGTTTTAAGCGGTGCATTAATGCCTATCGAGGCAATAAGGCAGCAAATTGCTTCGGCCATTGATATATTAATCCATTTGGGAAGGATAAGGGACAAATCGAGAAAGGTGCTTGAAATTTCCGAAGTAGTAGGTTACAAGGACGGCAATATCCAATTGAATCCTTTGTATGAGTTTGTAGAAGAAGGCGAAACAAAAGACGGAAGAGTTCTCGGTTCACTGAAAAGAACCGGTAATGAAATGGTGAATACATTGAAGTTCAAAATGGCAGGCATATCATGCAAAGTATGAAAGAGGGAGTGCCCATGATAAAAAATCTGGAAACACGGGATGTAATTCCGGAAACCGGCAGTAACTTACCCGACTACAATATGTATGTCATGAGTCCGAGAGAACGTATAATGTACATCTTGCTGGCAGCGGTTGTAATATACATCGTTTCTTTCATATTTTATCAGAGTTTATTCATTTCTTTGGCAGCATCCTTTCTTGCTTTGCTGTATCCAAAGATAAGGACTAAGGAGATAATTGAAAAAAGGAAAAATGAATTGAATCTGCAGTTTAAAGATATGCTTTATTCACTGTCTTCTTCTCTGTCTGCGGGAAAATCGGTTGAGTCATCCTTCAAAGAAGTTTTGAAAGACCTTTCAATTATATATCCTGACAGAAATGCTTTCATCATAAAAGAAGTGGAATATATTGTCCGAAGAATTGAAATGAATGAAACCATTGAAGCTGCATTGGAGGATTTTGCGTTTAGATCCCATCTTGAGGACATAGAAAACTTTGTGGATGTGTTTAAAACAAGCAAAAGAGCAGGCGGCAACATTGTAGAAATTATAAAAAACACATCCAACATAATTACCGACAAGATTGAAGTAAAAGAAGAAATAGACACACTTTTATCGGCCAGAAAGTTTGAACAGAAAGTACTGACCCTAATGCCCGTATTCCTCATACTGTTCCTGTCCGCCAGTTCCAGCGAATATATGTATCCCATTTTCAACACTTTGGCAGGAAGGTTCGTAATGACTGTAGCTCTTATATTGATTGCAGCGGCATATTTTATATCCAAAAAAATAATGAATATAAAAATTTAGGGTGAAAATCTATGCAAATCAATACGGTAATACTGGTAATATTTCTGATTGTGACAGGCACAATTCTTACACTTTTCCTGCTTTCCTCAAAAAAATATAAAGAATTTATTGAACCGTTGGATCCTAATGAATACAGGCTGAAGAACTTTTTGCCCATCGGTCTGTATATCACAGATCTTATCAAGTACAACTACGGTTCCAACTATGACAGAAAGCTTACGGCAAAGATAATTGAACTATATGGGGCAAAGTATTCTCAGTATTACCTTCGAATTTATTGGGCAAGCAAGATAGTCTTTGTACTGATGGCTGCCTTCTTCATAAGCCTTTTCGGCCTTAGCAGTGAACCTGATTGGGTTTACGGAATATTTGCGTTGATTGTGCTTGTAATTACTTTCATGCTTCCTGACAGCGAACTTGACAAAAAAATAAAAGAAAGACGTACATCGATACAGCTTGACTTTCCTGATTTTTTAAACAAGCTTATCCTTTTGATAAATGCAGGAATGACGGTTTCAAGAGCTTGGGAAAAGATTGTGACCGACAGTAAAAAAGACAGTGTGCTGTATGAGGAACTGAACATTACAATAGCCGATATACGCAGCGGAAAACCGGAAATTAATGCCTATGAGGATTTTGCAAAAAGGTGTAAAATTCCCGAAATAACCAAATTTGTATCGGTTATAGTGCAGAACATGAAAAAGGGTAATTCGGAAATGGTGTCAATTTTGAGGCTTCAGGCTGCAGAATGCTGGGAGATGCGAAAACGCACAGCCAAAAGGATTGGGGAGGAGTTGTCGACCAAATTGCTGTTTCCGATGATGATAATGCTGATAGCCATACTTATAATTGTTGCGTCACCTGCCATCTTTGCCATGAGGGGTATGTAAAAAATTAATTAGGGGGTTGATATATATATAGTTAATTAACCAAAGGGAGGGAGGTGAAATGTATGTTTGGTTTGATGAAGAATTTTGTCCTGGAAGAAGACGGCATGAGTACGGTTGAAGTGGTTCTGATTATTGCAGTACTCGTAGGTCTGGCAATTCTTTTTAGAAACTATATAACCGATTTTGTTAAGTATTTGCTTGGAATTGTATTTAATAAAGAGAAAGCAGGTACAGATCCTTACGATCAGACGACACCAACTCCATATAAAAAATAAAGGGAATGGGAAATAATTTCTTACCTGTTTTATTTGGCAATTTATACTAAAAAGCAGTTACACTGTATGTGGACTGCTTTTTCTATTATTAAATCCTATAATTGCCACAAATTCGGTTTTTGGATATAAATATAAATAATAAAAATCATAAAATTGATAAAGCTAATTTAAGCAAGAAATATAATAACCGTTTTATCCGAGCTGTTGCTTAAAGACATACAAATATGAGATATTCAATCCGGGAGCATGAAATATGGCAGGAATCTTTGAAAAAACTTATGGTAAGGCTTTCAAATATACATTATTCGTAATAAACCCTTTTAAGAGGAAAATAATAAAGACTGAATGCCAAATACACAAACACATTAATGTACAGGCATTGGAAATACTTAAAAATGACAGATATCTGGATGCCTATTATTTTTTCAGCGACTATATTGCCGATCTGAATGAGGGGGTCGTATGGGCAGATCAGGATTTCAAAAGCGTAAATCATTTCTACAGTCCTTCAAAAAACAAGGGTCTGTTTGGAAATAACAATGCTTTGAAATTGGCTGTAGAATATTATGAAAAATCCAAGGAATACTGGTATCTTTACGACATAAATCTGTCAATGTTCTATTTGGGTGCAGCACTTCACCTTGTTCAGGATATGACTGTACCTCATCATGCCAATATAAGACTTTTGGACAAGCACAGACAGTTCGAAAACTATATAAAGCGCGCCTATATGATTTCTCCGAAATTTATGGCAGACAGAGGCGGCTATTATCTCAATGAGGGAATTGAGGAGTATATCCGATGCAATGCCAGGACTGCCATAAAAATATACAGACGGCTGAAGGATATTAAAAACGAGGAGAAGAGATATTATACAATAAGCAGGTTCACTTTACCTCTCGCGCAGAAAACTACAGCCGGATGCTTGCTGATGTTTTATAGAGACGTTTCCAGAAATCCTTGGGGAATATAAACATATAGACAAGGAGACGGCCCGTAGCCGTCCCCGGTTTGAATCTTTAACTTCAATTTGTTAGTACATTGAAGGTGTAATTTCTCTGACCATCTTATTAAATTCCTGTGTTATTTGTTCCATTGACTTGTTGTTCATATTGCTGAACAGCTGCTGTATACTTTGTTTAACATTGGCAGATTCTGTTATGACAACATTGGTGATGGAGGGATCAATACTTTTTACTCTTTGCGTTATAGTATTCCTCAATTTAGTGACATCCACACCGGTTGATTTCGGGCTGCATGCTACCAGGGCAGTATTGCCCACTACCATAACACTTGCGTCATTAACATCGGTTAAACTTTCCAACTGTTGTTCGATTCTTTCCGCTTTGTTGCGCAAATCATTCATATTGTATGCATTGGCAGCAGGTGTTGTAATTATGTCAGTACGTGGTAACGGAGTAGTTCTTGCTATGTTACTGCTAATATCGCCAATACGGTTATCCGGTAAAGGAGAAGCTATTCTGTTTATTCTATTGTTAAGACCAGTGTTGTTTATTCTTTGATAGCCGGTATAGTTCCTGATATTATTGTTTTGTCTGTCAATAATTCCTGTTTTTTGAGGAGCGGTATTGTTTGGGCGCATATTACAAGCAGTCAGAGACAGACCTATAGCTGACAAACCCATAGTGATAGCAGCAGCTTGTAAAAATTTTTTATTCATCAAGAACCACCTCCAACTATATTCTTCTCAATAAGACTCATTTTATTAGAGTTAAATTTATATAGGAAAGTGAAAAATTTATAAGTTTGCATTGTTTTTTTATTAATGATTTCAAAATATTAAAAAAATATATTTCTATTGCAGTAGCAATATTTACATAAAGCTCATATTATGAAAAAGAGTGAATAAGAAAATTAAAAAGGAGACGGAGAGATGAACAGCAATAATCCGAATAAAAATAACAGCAACATGATGCCCTATGAAAACAATATGGCAATGCCTTATGAAAACCCCGTAGCAATGCCCTATGAAAATCCCATGGCCATGCCTTACGAAAATCCCATGGCGATGCCTTACGAAAATCCAATGGTTATGCCGCAGCAATATATGCCTTATGAAAACATGACAGTCATGCCCCAATTTAACATGCCGCAGCAATATAGCCCCATGGCAACAGCTCCTCAAGTTAACTGTCCGATGTTAAATATGGGCTTCCCCATGCCGATACAGCCCATGTATTATCCGATGGTTACAATGCCCGAAGATCAGCTTGAGAACATGTATCCTAAAACCTATAAGATTGTTAATCCTGTAGTTCAAAGCTATTGTGACAAGTTAGATGTTATGAGCAATCCTACCAAGGAACAGTTGGCTGAGATCTGTGAAAAAATATGCAAGGATGTTGAAGGGGAAGTTGAAAAAGTAATTTCAGAAGAAAATAAAGACGACAAGAGACAGTTGGGATTTGGAGGAAGAATAATTCTCAGAGATCTTGCAGGAATACTTTTGATTAGGGAATTGCTCAGAAGAAGACGATTTTACGGATATCCGGGATACGGTTTCCCCGGTTATGGCGGTTTCTACGGCTATTAAAACATAGTTTGAATATAGGCATGCCGAGTAATTTCAGATAAGAGTTTTGGTGCCTATAATAACATACAGAGTGTACATTGGTTTCCGAAGTGTTCGGTTTGGGACTGACCAGGCCGGACACTTTATTTTAGCCTTTGATTTGTGAAAAAAATGTCGAATTTTGCCAGCTGCAAGTGGAAATTTAGTAAAAACTGTGGTACAATAAGAGAGCAGAGGATAATTTGTGTAAATCAAAAGGAGTAGTTTGCTAATGAATAAGTCCTGTATGAAGCTAGTTGGAAGCAAACCTGTGGAACTTGATTTTTCCTCTTTAATTGAAAGAGACGAAGCGTTTCTAAAAGTTCAAAACTTTTTTGAAGAGCTTCTGAAAAAAGGACGCGGAGTACTTAGGGTGTCCGGAATTTCCGGTGCTGGCAGGACTCGTTTTTTAAGCGAGATTGCCAAAAAAGCCGGTGAATACGGTTTTGAAGTGGGATTTCTAAATGCTGAGGAAGAATCAAAGTTTCAAATAGCAGCTACATCTGAAAAAGTGGATATATGGAATTTTGAAAGAAATATTGCCCAAAATGACAATTTCAATAACAGTGGGATTATTTTAATTATAGATAATGTCCTTTGCTTGAGTGAGGAAGAGTTAAATTTCGTGCACAATTTTTTAAAATGCAATATTCCCGTTAATTTGGGTTTGGTTTATTCAATTGAGCCGGAGGCAGTGTTCAGTCTGGACTATCTTGATATTGAGCTGTGTGAAACGGTATGCATTAACCCATTGTCACCTAAAGGTATCCAGATGTGGATTAAAAGTGTCTTGAACTGGGATGATGCGCCGGCAGCATTTTTAAAATGGCTGTATAAAGAGACAAAGGGTTTGCCCAAGCTCCTGGAGGAAAATATAAGCTGCCTTATAAAAAACGGCTTTTTGATATACAGTCCCGACAATAACTGGACGGTTGCGGGGAATTTTGATGATTTGCTTTCAAGTGATGGTAAAGGAGAGCAATATGAGCTGTTGAAGGACAAGACCGATGTTTTTATGGCGGAAAGTTTTGAAAGTGAATTGAAGCTGGCATGCGGCATGGGGCAGATTTGGAATACATGGAAATCATGGAAAGAAAGTCTGGCAAGATTGAAGGAGATAATTAAGAAACAGGAAGAAGTTCCGAAATTGGAAAATGTAAAACTTCATATATGGTTTGGAAGACTCACAGATTTTGACGGTGATTATGAGAAAGTTGTTGCCGTATTGGATGAAGGTTTGGAACTCTTTAGAAAGACTATAGACAAGGAAGGGGAAGCTGAGGTATTCTACCTGAAAGCTTTGGCTATCAGTACTCACGGAGACTTGAGGAAAGTATCGGTACTGCTTCAGCAGAGCCTTGACATTTACAGACTTCTGGACGATAAAGCCGGTATTACCCGTATACTCCAGTATTTGGGGATGGTATATTACTATCAGGGAGAATACGACAAGGCAGAAATGCTTTTGGTAGAAAGTCTCGAGATATGCAGAAAGCTAAAGGATGAATCGGGAATTTCGGGATCCCTTATAAGACTGGGAATTATAGCTAAAGGCAAGGGTGAGTTGGCACAGGCACTGAAATTTTTTTATGAGTACCTTAAAAAGTCCAATTCTTCAGCAGATGAAGAAAACCTTTCCATTGCGCTGATAAATATAGCCGAGATATCCATCCGGCAAAAAGATTATTCTTACACAAGAAATCTTTATGAAAAGAATTTGAAGCTTTTTCATGAAATGAACTGTAAACCGTTGCTTGCACGGGTACTGAAGGATCTTGCCCAGCTTTTCCGGTATGAAAGGGATTATGACAGGGCAAGCAAGCTTTTCAATGAGAGTCTCAATGTGTTTGAGAAATGCGGCGATAATACTGAAATGATGTGGCTGTATCTCAGCATTGCTGAGATGGAACTTGAGAGAAGCAATTATGATGCTGCAAAAGAGATGTTTATAAAAGGTTTGAAAGTATTCAGGGACAGTGCTCAGACTAACTGGCTGTATGCTATGACTGTTTTTGAAGCGCTTGCGGAAATTTCGTATTATGAAGAAGAAATGGCACGAGCAGCAAAGCTATTAGGTGCTGCCGACAAGCTGTCCGATCTTTCGGGGAAGTTTACAGCCAAAAACGACTTTGCGCAAATTTACATGCGTCACAAAAGAATTCAGGAAAAGATGAACAGGGAAACTTTTGAATCTGCGTGGGTTGAAGGAAATTTAATGAATTTTGATGAGGCAATTAATTTTGCCATTGGAGAAAGCAATGACGAGATAGATAATGAAATGGCAGAAAAAATGATAAATTACATAAAGGAAAATTACAGCAAGGATATATCCCTTACCGATATGGCAGATTATTTCAATATGTCTCCCTGCTATTTGAGTACAATGTTTAAGCATTACACCGGGGAAAATTTTAAAGACTATTTGAATTTTTACAGGGTTAAAAAAGCAAAAGAATATTTGCAAAAAGGCAAAATGAAAATGGGAACTGTTGCAAAGCTGGTGGGATGTAACAGTATCAATACTTTTATACGTATATTTAAGAAATATGAGGGCGTTCCGCCGGGACAGTTCGGTATAAAAAATAAGAATTAGAGTAAATTTTATATATTTTGCGGTGGGTCGATAAAATGGACAGATTTTTAAACAGCCAAATTAAATAGACTCTGTTTGTTTAGGGTCTTTTTTATTTATTCCATAGACAATTATAAAAGTTATATAATATAAAAGATGTGCACTAAAATGTGAATTGTTGTCGAATTAGTATCCATGAAGGGAGCTTGATTTGGTTGAATGTCCGGAATATTTTTAGACCTGAGGGGAAAAACAGTAACGATCGGACTGATGATACATTTTATAATATATTGAAAAAGATAAAATGTGGGGACGAGGTCCTGAGAAATGAATTTATTTCAAACTATATACCGTTTATATTGAAAGTTACTTCCAAAACAGTGGGGAAGTTTATTGATGTAAAAAACAGTGATGAATACAGCATAGCCTTGTCTGCTTTCAATGAGTCCATTGACAGCTATGATTTTTGCAAAAACTATAACTTCTTTTTGTTTTCCGAACAGGTTATAAAGCGAAGACTCATTGATTATTCAAGAAAAAGCAGCAGACAAAAGGAGTATCCTTTTTCATATTTTGAGGAAGAATACGATTTTAATGAAGAGCCCTATGTGAACTCATCATATTTTAATATAGAGGATATTGAATCCAGGGAGGCAATTATAGATTTCAGCAACAGGCTTAAAGAGTTCAATATCAGCCTTATGGATCTTACAAGGAGTATTCCTAAGCATAAAGATTCCAGAAGGATGTGTATAAAAATAGCGAGAATTTTGGCAGAAAATGATGAATTGTATGAAAAACTGAAAAGAAACAAAAACATTCCCAGAAATGAGCTTAAGAAGCAGATAAAAGTACATAATAAAACAATAGGAAACAATAGAAAATATATTATTGCAATGTGTCTGATAATAAGGGGAGATCTGCAAATCTCGCAGAAATACTTGCAGTATACCGAAGAAGGGGGTAGACGGCATGATGAAATTGGGGATAGTCTATGAAATTCACAAAAACAAGGCAGTTGTGCTGACACCGGATTGTGAATTTTTAGTAATAAAGAGAAGAAAAGATATGTACTTGGGTCAGCAGGTTAAATTTAGTATTAAGGATGTCAGGAAAAACGTAAGACCGATGCATAGATATGCTTCAATTGCAGCAAGTGTTGCGGCGGTATTTCTTCTGACTTTTATACATTTTAAAGTTTCGTTTTACAGTGAAATATACGGATACATTGATGTTGATATAAATCCAAGCATCGAATTTGTAGTTGACAAGGATTTTGAAGTGTTAAAGACCAAAGCACTGAATAATGACGCAAAGAAAATTGCCAAAGAGCTTGATGCGAAAGGAAAAGATGCCTACAGTGTTATAAATGACTTTCTGGATAAATGTGAAGAGTATGGTTATATAGCTCCAAAGAAAAATAATGTGGTGCTGGTTTCGGCTTCAGTAGATGGCAGTGTTACGAAGGATTCTGAAGAGAGTGAGGAATTGGATAAATTTCTCCTTGACATAGATAAAAAATTAAGTATTGAAAATAAAGAAAACATAACAAGCATGATAGTAAAAGTTTCTCCGGAAGACAGAAAAGAAGCATTGAAGTATAACATTTCCATGGGTAAGTACTATCTGATGGAAAAAGCAAAGGAAAAGGGCATGAATTTATCTTCCGGGGACTTGAATGAAGAAAGGGTATCTGAACTGTTGGCTGCATTAGACGCCAAAGATGATAAAGATGTCAAAGGGAATATAATAGCCAGAGAAGCAGTGAACGATTTGCAAAAAGAAGATAAAAAAGAAGATAAAAATGAAGGCAAAGCGGAAAACGAAGGAAAAGACAGCAGCCAAACTGTGGGACAAAAAACATCTGTAACTGATCCTGCAGCCCAAAAGATAACGGAACCTACGATGGAACCCACCTTTATACCGGCGATAAATCCTGCAGCGGAACCGAAGACGGAACCGACACAAAAACCGTTAAAAAAACCCGATGAATTGCCTAAAAATGAGAAAAAGGCTGTTGCAACACCTAAAGATAAAAAGGAAAATCCGGTTAAACCGACTGAAAAAGCGAAAAGCGATGAGGCTGTTTATGAAGGAAGTTTGATGATAAAAATGCTGAGCAAGCATAAGAATATAAAGTCTGAGATAATAAGCTCCGATTTTCAGATTATAAATACTTCAGGGAAGGACATTGACCTTAAAAAAGTAAAGGTGAGATATTATTTTACCAGAGAAGGAAGAGCCGATTTGGAACCTGCAGTTTACCATTACAGCATACGGAGTAACAGAGATGAAAGCAAATGCACACAGTACAGTAACAGTGAAGTGAAGATTAGTTTCCATAAAGTGTCGGGTTCTGATATGTATATGGAAATAACGTTCACCAGAGGTGTATTGAAGAAAGATGAATATGCCTATGTTATGACTGCCTTTCACAATACCAAATGGGATAGGATGGACCAAAGCGATGACTATTCCTTTATTCCTGACGCTTACGATTTTAAAGTGACCCAAAATGTGACAGGATATATATCGGATAAATTGGTATGGGGCAAAGAACCCTATTAATGCAAGACAAATTGAGAATTTTAAACGCCTATGTAATTTCTCTCCCAAGAGAATTTACATAGGCGTTTTTTTATCTAGTTATTTTCCTGCATTCGAGATAGAATCTCTTTTCATCGGCTTCGCCCATTGAGAAGGTCTTACGCGGCAGCACACCATCAAGAATTACCGTTTTAAACAGGTCGTGCTTGCTCATTTTCGGAAGGAAGAAACCGATGTTTTGCTTCTGGGTACCCAGTTTCAGCACTGCATCTTCACCATGTATATAGTCAACTTTAATATCATTTCTGCCCTTTATATATGCATCAAGGAAAGCTTGAAGAGTGCCAACTTCAAGATTCCGGGACGGATTGGCAACTTCTATTACTCCAAAGCCTTCATGGGTGCAAAAACCTATTGCTTGAGATTGTTTGTTCGCATCGAGGGCCTGGAGCTCGTTAAGTATGGACTCCATAGAGTTTAACTTTCTATAGGAACAATTTTCGTCTTTATAGAATCTTACCATACTTTCCAAAAGCTCATCGGGATTTACATTGAACACAACCCTGTGAATAGGCTCGAAAGCAAGACCGGAATCGTGCACATTAACTACTTCAACCAGAGCATACCTTGCAAGATGGTTCTCAAGTTCCTGGGGTATGCAGCTGCTTTTTATAAGTTCCCAATGGGCTTTGGCCGTTGCTAAGGAATGATTGCCGTCTCCCACGGCGAACAGCAGAATGTCTTTGTCCTTTCCGACCGAATACTTTTGGCGGAAAGTATCAGGGTCTGCAAGCTTTTCGAGGGCTGAGACAATACCTTTTATGGTTTCTTCATCGTCAATCTTGTAGCCTTTAATGTGACCGCCATTCATCATAAGATCAAAGTCATAAACCTTTTCAAAGGAATCTGCTTTTTTTGCCAGCGGCTCAATAACCGATCTTTCAGGGTCATCAATCAAAAGCATAACATGGGGAAGTTCCAAAGAAGCTTTTTCTCTGATTTTGATTCTCGGAGGAAGCCTTTCAATTACTGTCCCTTCCGTTGCCCGTATCAAAGATTGAGAGCCCGGCGAGTAATCGTATTTTTCAAGGTCTATCGCCATTATCAACCCTTTTCTTGAAGGTGTATGGGAAGTTTTTCTGTCAACATAGATAAAACATGGTCCATGGGCTTCGAGAATGTTTTCATTGATGTATTTTTCCATGGTACTGTTAATTTGGGCAATTCTCTCTTCACTGTTTCCGCTTTCAAGATATACTTCAGGAAAAGTCAGTTTAAGGGAAGAAGGGCTGTCTCCGACTATTTTTTCCACTTCGGCCCAGTATTCCGGCTCAGAAGTATACTGGTCGCATGCGATAACCGACCATTTGGTCATGTCAATGCCTTTTTTGGGAAGCAAAACAGTAGGTATTTTCACACCAATTTTTTCAAAATAACTCAAACTATCCATTGTAACACCAGCCTCACATAATACATAAAATATAAAAATAAATATTTTTACCCTTTTGATTTTTTACTTCCGAATACCTAATAATTAATATTACTTCTCATTCGAATAATAAATGCCGAATATATACTTTTTTAATATTGCCGATATGTATTGAAATTCGTAAACGACAACTTTTTTATTTTATCTGAATTTGAAATTTTAGTCAAACCGAAAGTTGTGTATTTTTTTACATTATACGAGAAATAATACTTGTAAACATAAATTAATTGCAATCGATTTGTTTTTTATCAAGCAGTGGCCGGAAGAAGGGAAAAGGGTTTATACGAACGGAGAGATGTTCGGTGCAAAAGTATAGTGAGGTACTTGGATTGCCGGTAATCAGTCTCGATAACGGCAAAAAAGTGGGGAATGTGAAAAATATAATTTTTTGTCCTAAAAAGAAAAAAATTCTTGCTTTTTTGCTGGAGTGCAAAAGCTTTGAATTCAGTAAAAAAATTATTTATACCGATGATATAGTTAACATAGGAAAAGACGCAGTTATTATAAAGGAAGAAAACAGCCTGAAGAATTATAAAAAGACAAAGAAAAGCCATGAATTTACTGAAAAGGGTGAAGTAATCGGATTAAGGGTTATCTCCAAAAAAGGAGAGGATGTGGGAATAGTCAAAGATGTGATATTTGACTATAAACACAACTGTATTGAAGGATTCGAGATCTCTGACGGACTGATTCACGACCTTGTAAAGGGAAGAAGTGTATTGCCTCTGATCGGAAAGGTCGAATTCGGCGAAGAGATTATTTTGGTGGACAATGATGCTGTAGAGGAAATAATGGAAACAGGTGGCGGAATAAGTAATATTATCAAAGACAAAAAAAGATAACATATTTATTGCAGAAATGAACACAATAAACAAAAGAGAGGTGAAAATATGAGAAGAAGTGGTTTTGCAAAAGGAATATTGATTGGGAGCATGATTGGTGCTTCAGTTGGAATGGCGATAAACTCTGATATTATGAACAGTAGAACAAGGAAAAGAATGAAAAGAAAAGGTATGGAATTTATGAGGAAATCAGGAACCGTCATTGGAGATGTTATGGATTGGTTGAGATAATGCTTTTTTAAAATAGCTCTATTCTCTTTTCTTTCTTCGATTCGCGAAGGGAAAAGGCACATACTTTCAAATCCTCTTAAAGACTGGAGAGATCCAGTCTTTAATACATAACGAATAAGTACTGTCATACCTAAAACCGGGAAGGGATATTAAGTATGCCTGTAAGAAGAAAGACAATACTTTATTTGATAATGATAATTGTACTGACAGGTATTATTGTATTTTTCTACATGTACCGGGGGAAAATAGGTAAAATATTCCTGCCTTTTGTTATGGCCATTATTATTTCCTATATGCTGCACCCGTTGGTAATAAAGCTGGAAGAAAAAAATATCAAAAGGTCCACGGCAATTATACTGATATATTTGGTTTTCGGAATTATGATGACGTTGCTTATGATATTTATAGTGCCCCAAATGATTAACAATACCCGGGAACTTATTAATATTCTTCCCGGTATAACTTTGGAATTCAGCGACAATTTTAACGGAATAGTAAGGATCATATCTACGAGTAAATGGCCGGATGACATTAAAAGTGCTATTTTCCGCGAACTGAACAATGGGGTTGCATTGGTTGAAAATATGGTTAAGGATACTCTAAGAAATACTCTTGCCGGTCTTGCAAAGACGGTGAGTACATTTTTTGACCTGATACTTGCAATGGTCATTGCCTATTATATTTTAAAGGATGCAGAATATTTCAGGCACGTTTCCTTATCCTTAGTTCCGAGAAGCTGGAGAAGCTGGGTAATCATTACCTTCCGGGAAATTAACGGCGTTTTGTCGAGATTTATTCAGGGACAGCTTCTTACAGCACTGATTATCGGTATTTTAGAGACCATTGCATTGATTTTGGTGGGAGTGAAATATCCTTTAATCTTAGGAATGATAGGCGGAATTGCCAATATAATTCCTTATTTCGGGCCTTTTATAGGTGCCATTCCTGCAGTTGCTATTGCGCTCATTGAATCGCCGGCAAAAGCTTTATGGACTGTGGTTGCTTTTATCATTGTGCAGCAGCTGGACAACGGTTTTATTTCACCAAAGATTATAGAGGGAAGAGTTGGCCTTCATCCCGTTACCACAATACTGGCAGTCCTTATCGGCGGTGAATTTTTCGGCATAATAGGAATGCTTGTTTCAGTGCCCATAGCCGCAATTATAAAAATCATAGGAAAAAGAACCATTGAAGCCATAGTATAACCTCAAAATCCTTGACACTGAAAAAATACTTTTATATAATTTTACTAATAAGTGAAAGAATTTGAAAGGGAACTCTCGCCCGTCTTTTTTAAATCTGGGAGAGAGCTTTTATTTTATATAGTTATAGGAGAGGAAGAGGAATATGCAGAAATTGGGGTTAAATGAATTAAGAGAGAGATATCTTAAGTTCTTTGAAGGTAAAGGGCACTTGAGACTTCCAAGCTTTTCGCTTATACCGCAAAATGACCCTAGCCTTCTGTTAATAAATTCAGGAATGGCACCTTTGAAACCGTACTTTACCGGCAAGGAGGAACCCCCAAGAAGAAGGGTGACCACATGCCAGAAGTGTATAAGAACTCCCGATATTGAAAACGTGGGTAAGACTGCAAGACACGGCACATTTTTTGAAATGCTGGGGAACTTCTCCTTTGGGGATTATTTCAAAAAAGAGGCCATTCCATGGGCATGGGAATTTGTAACCCAGGAACTGAAAATGCCTGTGGACAGGCTTTGGGTCAGCATTTACGAGGAAGATGACGAAGCCTTTGAAATATGGAACAAGGATGTGGGTGTTCCGGCCGAAAGAATAGTAAGGATGGGCAAGAAGGATAATTTCTGGGAACACGGTACAGGGCCTTGCGGACCATGTTCCGAAATCTATTTTGACCGTGGAGTGGAAAAAGGCTGTGGAAAGCCTGACTGTAAAGTGGGCTGCGACTGCGACCGCTTTATAGAATTCTGGAACCTTGTTTTCACTCAGTTTAACAAAGACGAAGACGGAAATTACACAAGACTTCCCAACCCCAACATAGATACCGGAATGGGTCTGGAAAGATTAGCTTGTATTATGCAGGATGTGGACAACCTCTTTGAGGTTGATACCGTAAGAAATGTACTGGATTATGTGTGCAAGACAGCCGGCGTAAAATATCATGAGACGGAGAAAAAAGATATTTCCATAAGGGTAATAACAGACCATATCAGAAGTACCACCATGATGGTTTCCGACGGTGTAATACCTTCCAATGAGGGAAGAGGATATGTATTGAGAAGGCTTCTTAGAAGAGCTGCAAGGCACGGAAAATTATTGGGAATCAACAAACCTTTCCTTTACGATATTGCCATGGTCGTAATAAATGAATCGAAAGAAGCATATCCTGAACTTGAAGAGAAAAGAAAATATATACAGGATGTAATAAAAAATGAAGAAGAAAAGTTTGAGTTAACCATTGACCAGGGACTTATCATATTAAGCAAATATATTGAAGAGACCAAGGCTAAGAACAGCAAAACCATAACCGGTGAAATGGCCTTTGAACTGCATGGAACCTATGGATTCCCCATAGATCTTACCCGGGAAATAGCCGAAGAAAGTGGTCTTTCTGTCGATGAAGAAGGCTTTAGGGAAGAGATGGAAAAACACAGAAAGATAGCAAAGGAGGATTATCTCAAAAAACAAGGATCTGCATGGTCCGATGATATTTATTCCACTTTGGACAAAAATATAAAGACAGAGTTTTTGGGATATTCGGAAAATGCTGCAGAAGCTAAGGTAATGTATATCATAAAAAATGACCAGGTTGCAGAGTCCGCAACAGAAGGCGATGAAGTAATACTAATACTTGACAGGACACCTTTCTATGCCGAAAGCGGTGGACAGGTCGGTGACAAAGGCGTAATCGAGTCCGAAGAAGTAAAGATTAAAGTTGAGGACTGTAAAAAAACCGAAGACGGAAAATACCTCCACTACGGTGTGGTGGAAAAAGGAAATGTTAAAGTTGGTGCTTCTGTAAAAGCAGCTATTGACGCTAAGAGAAGGATGGCCATTGCAAGAAATCATACCACAACCCATCTTCTTCAGAAGGCGTTGAAAAATGTATTGGGTGACCATGTGCATCAGGCCGGTTCATTGGTAGAACCCGACCGCCTGAGATTTGATTTTGCCCATTTTACTGCCATGACACCGGAGGAAATTGCAAAGGTTGAAAAAGAGGTAAATGACAAGATTTTAGAGAGCATTATGGTTGAAACCATGGAACTGCCCATTGATGAGGCAAAGAGACTGGGTGCAACCGCACTTTTCGGCGAGAAATACGGAAGCATAGTAAGAGTTGTAAAAATAGGGGACTACAGCATGGAGTTTTGCGGTGGAACTCACCTTAAGGCTACTTCTCAGGCAGGATTTATTAAAATAGTAAGTGAAAGCGGAGTGGCTGCAGGGGTAAGAAGAATCGAAGCCCTGACAGGTGAAGCGGCATTGGCTTATTTGCATGACAGGGAAAAACTTATATCGGATATATCGACGGCTTTGAAAACATCACCCCAGGATAGTGTAAAGAGAATAGAGAGCATTATGACAGAGTTGAAAAACGCCCAGAAGGAAATAGAGCAGCTTCGCAGCAAACTGGTAAGCAGTTCACTGGATGAAGTCCTTTCAAAGGCAATAGATGTAAACGGTGTCAAAGTGGTTAAAGCAAGGTTTGATCAGCTTGACATGGAAGCATTGAGAAATACCGGTGACACAATCCGAAATAAACTGGGTTCCGGATTGGTAGTGTTAGGAAGCGGTTATGAAGGAAAAGTAAGCTTTGTGGTTATGGCCACAAAAGATGTTGTTTCAAAGGGAATACATTCGGGAAATATCATAAGAGAAGTAGCAAAAATTGCCGGCGGTGGCGGTGGCGGAAGACCGGATATGGCCCAGGCCGGAGGAAAGGATATTTCAAAACTGGATGAGGCACTGGATTACTCGGTCAAAGTTGTTGAAGCACAATTGAAATAGAATTGGTTCTTAATTAAAAGAAGATTAAGCCTCTTTATGAGAATTTAAAAGTATAGGAATTTATAAAAGTATTTTTGTAAATTCCTATACTGAGGCTTGCAATTTATAGAAGCAATAACAAAAGCATAAGTATAAAATACATTATAGGAAAGGATGATTAATGTGGAAAATTGCATTTTCTGTAAAATTGCAAGAAAGGAATTGCCTTCTACAATTGTATATGAGGATGACAAAGTAATAGCTTTTAACGATATAAATCCTGTTGCGCCGGTACATGTGCTGATTATTCCGAAAATTCATATAAAAAATGTAATGGAACTGGATGAGCAGAATGCTGATATCATGAAAGATATACATTTGGCTGCAAAGAACATTGCAGTTAAGCTGGGAATAGACGAAAAAGGATTCAGATTGATAAACAATTGCGGTGAGGAAGCAGGGCAGACAGTATTCCACCTCCACTATCATTTAATTGGTGGGAAAAAACTGGGGCAGGGCTTAATATAGTATAAACAAATGCGAAAAAAATAATGCAAATATATGTCAAATCGTTATTGAAATACTTATTGAACTATGCTAATATTATATTGACGGTTGATAGAAAATTTTGCATATTAATTTGTATATAAATTTGCTAATTTTAGGGCTTTAGCCGTTTTAGAGATAGAAATTGTATGATTTTCGGTTTTAAGCCCATGAAGTCAGAATTCTTATTAAGTAACCGACTGTTTTTTGAAATGGCTTCATATATGATTTGGCATTTCTAATCCGCTTCTTTTGGTTGGCTTACAGTTTTTTTATAGGTTTTATTTGTTTTGTATGTAATGCGCTGTTATTTTAACTGAATAAATCAGTGTATTATTTATATTCTGAAGATGTTTAAGGGGGAATATGTGTGAACAGAAGTCTGACTAAACTCTCACGAAAGCTAATATGTTTGCTGCTGACTATGTTAATGGTTTTTGGAATGATGTTTACTACATCCTATGCTGCTGGTACAAACCTTGACCCGGTACAGAAATTTATTCTTGAGGTAATTGAACTTGACGATGATGCAAGATCCGAATTCGTAGATATACTTGAAGATGTCACACCCGACAATTATCAGGAATATGTGGGTAAGGTAAAAAAGATAGTATCACTCAACGATGATGATATTACCGCAGCGCTCAAGTCATTTGCCAGCTATTTCAGTAAGTCCGGTACATACAAAAGTCTGTTTTTGCTGATGATTGAAACTTTTTCATTGAACAAAATTGAAGCAAAGGACTATACTGTTTTCGGCTTCAGGCGTATACAGAAGATGATAAACTATGAAGTAACAGGAGATTACTATGATGACAGAGGTATAAGATTGTTTGTCAGCGTCTTTACAAGACTTAAAGCGCTTACAGGAAGAGATGCTTTCTTTGATGATCCTTCAGACCAATATAAATTACAGATAAAAGTTGGAGGCAATTTGCTCAAAGAACAGCTTGACAGCCTTATAGGCCATATACAGACACTTAAAAACAGAAAAATTTATACCTTTGATGACTTTATTGACTATGTTGAAAAAGAGATAAATTCCTATGAAAATATAGAGATTTATAATTTCAAACGCTTTTTAAAGAGTGAAGGCTTAGGATACAGCGGAACCCTTAAAAAACCTTCTACCGACCAGGGCATTAGTCCTATCGAAAGACTTTATCTTGAACTGATATCTCTCAGCAAGGCTGAAAGAGAACTGTTCGTGATAGAAGTTTTGGACAGATTGATTGCCGGTGACTTGTACGGAGCTATTGAAAAGGCTCAGAAGATATTGGGTTCAATGCCAAAAGAAGATATTGAGGCAGCGTTGAAAGCTTTTGCTTCCTATGCTGACGACAATAAAGTTGCAATTAAGCTGGCAATAAAATTTATTGGAATGGACATTGAAAGTGAGAACTTTGATACATCCAAATTCAGTAATATTACCGAAAGAATCAACTTCTTGCTGACCGGTGACTATGATGACGAAAAAGGATTTATTGTGTTTGTTAAAATGATGGGTACTTTAAGAGGACTCTCAACAAGTAATTTTATCTTTGACGATAAAGATGACCCCTATAAAATTGATATAGATGTATCAAAATTAAAAGTTTACAGTACATTCAAGCCAATGCTTGATACATTGATTAAGTCAATGAGTTCATTAAATGCTAGAGGTATTAACTCCTTTGATGATTATATAGCTGAATTTGAAGCTATGGTAAATGCTCATAGCAATGAAGAGATTTATTACTTTAAGAAATTCTTGTATGAGGAACGTTTGGGATATAGCGGAAAATTGCTGAATCCGAACGATGTAAAACCGACACCGACACCGACAAGTGGTACACCAGGCGGCAGCGGCGGTAGCGGCGGTTCAGGTGGTTCCGGTGGAGGCAGCGGCAGCAGTGATACACCTGTTGTTACTCCAACCAATACACCACTGCCAACCAGTACACCGGTTGCAACTGAGCCAGTTCCAACCAGTGTGCCGGCAGCAAATCCGTTCAAGGATTTAACCGATAACCATTGGGCTAAGGAGAACATACTTGAACTTGCCGATAAGAAAGTGTTGACCGGATATCCTGATGGCACAATAAAACCTGATCTTGAAATTACAAGAGCTGAAATGGCTGTAATAATAGTAAGGGCTATAGGACTTGTTCCGGTTGAAAATCCTGAACTTAAATTTAAGGACAAAGATGAAATTGGTGAATGGGCTGCAGGATATATCCAGGCTGCAGTGGATAATAACATAATTGTCGGTTATGAGGACAATACCTTCAGACCATCCAACAAATTGACAAGAGAAGAAATGGTTGTAATGGTAATGAAGGCATACAAGTATGAACCTGTACAAAATCCTGAAGTTGCCTTTACAGACAAGGCAGATATAGGAAACTGGTCCATAGGATATGTGGCTAAAGCTGTGGAAACGAAAATTGTTGCAGGTTATCCCGACAACACCTTCAGACCTAAGAAGAATGTGACAAGAGCGGAAGTTGCCACAGTTATAGTAAATTGCATAAAAGCATTGGAAGAAAAGGCAGCTGAATAAGCTGTACAGTCAAGCAGTCAATAGGAATATAGCGATATAAAGCTGAAAATGCCAATATAAATTAGGCAGCTGGCGGTAAAGCCGGTTGCCTAATGTTTATTAAAATGCTTTTTTAAGACTAAATTACTACCTTTTTATTGTTTTCTCCATTCAAATAAATATACTTTTTATAGCATTTATTCTTTGCAATTTTTTTGTACAAACAGTATAATTATAATATAACCAAATACTAGATTGAGGCTTAATAGGGGTTTTTTTGATGATTGATATTCATTGTCATGTACTTTATGGGCTAGATGACGGACCGGAGAATTTGGAACAGTCCATGGAATTGATAAGGGAACTTGAGAAAAAAGGTGTTGAAAAGATTATAGCCACTCCCCATTATATCAGTGGAGAAGATTATGTTCCAACCTGTGAAGAAATAAGAGAAAAGGTGGAAATTCTCCGGAAAGAGATAGAAAAAGAGAATTTAAAGATTAAGTTGTATGCAGGTATGGAAGTTTACGCTTCCCATGATACTGTCGAAAGAATAAAAAATAAAGAAATTCTTTCTTTAAATGATTCCCGGTACATACTTATTGAATTTCCCTTTGAATTAATACCGAAGTATATGACAGACCTTTTATTTGCCATGCAACTGGAAGGTTATACGCCAATTATTGCCCACCCTGAACGTTATTGCTCCGATTACAGGAAAAGCGGGCTGTTTAATGAGCTGGTAGATAAAGGGGTTTTGCTGCAGATTAACTCGGAAAGCATTATGGGTTTTTACGGCAAAAGGGCGAAAAAGCAAGCATACCGTCTGCTGAAAGATGGAATGGTGCATATGGTGGCTACCGATTCCCACAATTTGAAAAAAATTTTATCCGATAGGAAATTGATTGAGAAAAAAATTTCCGATATCAGTGGGATTGAAAATACCGAAAGAATTATGTACGAAAATCCCCAGAGAGTGCTTGAGAATAAAGATGTTTTGGCTATGAGTGAAGTAAGAAAGCGACTGTTTGTGACGAACATATTTAGAAAATTGAGTCAAAAAATGTAAATAAAAGTGAAATATATGAATTGACAAGAATATGTAAATATATTAATATTGTCTTGTATGTTAAAAGGAGTAAATTATGAAAAAAGGGATTGTTGTTATTCTTGCTTTATTGTTGACCATAGGTGTAGGATTTGTGACACCCATTCTTATGAATGCAGATAAAAATAGTTCATCGAGGAACACAGCGAGAAGTACAACACCCGACATTAGAACCCCAACTGCAGAGGCTGGCGTTATTAAAACTGTCAGTCCGGAAGATGTTGTACCTTTGGTTTCGACAACTCCAAGATATAAATCCGATATTGAACTTGGGACTCCAAGTCCGGATATTTTACAGGAAGATGGAGATAAAAATACAAAGGATGAAGAGAAAATATCATCACCGAGTCCGGTGGTTTCAAATCCAGATAAAAAGAAGCCAGATGCCCAGCCAACAGTCAATAAAGAGTCGGAGGACTGGGTAGAGAGAAAAATTCGCGAACATAGAAATGAAATTGACGACGAAGATTTGGGAGATTTTAGAAGAATTTATTCCAGGCTTAATATTGCATACATACAAAGTATTATGAATGACGGCCTTGATGAAGAAGGAATGACAAAGTTGAAAACATATTTAAGGAATACTCTTGGAACGGCAGATTATGAGCGTGCAAAGGAGCTCTTCTATAAATATTCATATTTATTATCTGAAATTTAATAAATTTTAAAAAAGGGGAATTGGAGTAATGGGGAAAAATGACTACATTGAGATTGATATCAGGGAGTTATTGATTGTTCTTCTAAAGAGATGGTATCTTATTGTAATTTGTTTCATTTTAGCCACAGGCTCATCTTTTGCAATAACCAAATTCTATCTGAAACCTGTTTACAGAGCACAAACTACACTTTTCTTAGGTAAAGAATCGGATAAAGTAGCAAGTTTGAGTATTGCCGATATACAAGTGAACAACCAGCTTGTAGCCGATTACAGGGAATTGCTTAAGTCCAATCTTGTTGCAGAGAGTATAGAAAAGAAGCTGGGGGTAAAACCGGCAAAGTTTAAAAGCAGTGTAAATGTTCAAACGGTTAAGGATTCAAGAATATTCAGTATAAGTTATAGTGATACAGACCCAAAACTTGCAGCAGATGTTGTTAATGAACTTGCCCTTGTAATTAAACAATTGGCTACCGATGTGATTCAAGTAAAAAATGTATCCATAATTGACGTAGCTAAAGTTCCGGAACGTCCTGTGGGACCAAGCGCAAAGAAGAATGTCGCAATTGCCGGAATTATTGGATTGGCATTGGCGGCCGGTTTGATATATATATTGGAAATAATGGATTATACCTTCAAGAAGCCTGAAGATATTGAAAGATTAATGGAATTAACTGTAATTGGTGCTGTACCGAAATTTGAGGGTGGCAAAAGGGGTAAAAGCAAAGAATCCAGTGAGAGCGAACAGGATTATCTTAAAAACCTCATTACCAAAAATGATCCGAAAGCACCGGCTTCAGAAGCCTTTAGAGAGATTCGCACAAACTTGCACTTTAAGAGTTTAGATAAAGAATTGAAAACTATAGTAATTACCAGTCCGTCATTGGGAGACGGTAAAACAGTGACAGCGGTTAATATGGCTGTGACTCTTGCAAAGTCAGGCAATAAAGTATTATTGATTGATTCGGATTTAAGAAAGCCAAAGGTTCATCTCTATTTCGGTATACGTAACGAAAAAGGACTCACCAATATTATTAGAGGAGATATTGACGACGTAGATATGTATATATTGGAACTTAGGGATATATCAAACCTTAATATTATAACCAGCGGACCTATTCCGCCAAATCCTGCAGAAATTCTAAGTTCCAATAGAATGCAAAGTCTATTGGAAAACTTAAAGAAAGATTATGATTATATACTGCTAGATACTCCACCTGTGGGACAGGTGACTGACGCTGCAATTCTTGCAGGTATTGCCGACGGTACCATAATGGTTTGTGCTTGCAGCCAAACCAGAATAGATATGGCAAAGAGAGCAAAAAAAGCTTTGGAAACTGTAGGTTCCAATATTTTAGGTACTGTTCTGACCAAATTGGATATTGGAAGAGCGAAGTACTATAGTTATAATTATGAGTAAAAATGGTAAGGTTTGTATTCTGAACACGCGTTTTGAATTTTGGAAAATGCAGAGGTTTTGGTGAAAAAATATCTTTAAAATAAATTGATAGATATATTGTTTTTTGCTGTGTAGTTGGTAGCACATAATTAAATAAATATTGCTGTTTTATGGTACTGTTTATAAGATTTTTCAATTATATATATCGTAAATTCTGGAGTAAGACTAAGACCTGCATATTCGGTTTTGGAAAGCTATATGTTAATGCTGGTTTTTAACTACATGTTTAAATATGGCAGAGAGGCTTTGGAGATATTTTTATAAAGCAGAACTGATGATGGTTTAAAAACAATGCTTAAGGAGTTTAGATATAGAAAGGTATGGCACTTGCAGGGGAGGAGGAACACGTCTACATTCTGTATTAAAAAGGATTTCAAAACTGATATTTCCTTTATACTATTACAAACTAAGTGCCTATTATCTTGTTGTAGGTATTAATGCTGACAGGAGTACGGTAAATATTTATAACTATACTCCTTAAAATATATTTTTGCTTGAAAATGGCCTTGACTGAGTCTATAAAAAACTATAAGGTCTTTATTTAGTGGTCAAAATTGCACAAAAATTTTAAAAGATGAACTTGAAAATTTGAATTTAAAGTACTACTGTTAATTAGTAAATATGCGAAGTATGTAACTAATTTATTGGATAATATAGATATTTAATTTTGAGGTCAGAAAGAGGTAGAGAGGCACTTATTGACAGATAATCGTTGGGGGGACACGTTATCTGTCAATAGGGAATATACAGGGGAGTTTCTGTAGCTTGTCAATTTTGACAAGTGAAAAGGCAAGCTATGTCTATTTTTATATAATTATTGTGAGGTTGGGTATAATGTACTGGTATGTGCTTTTTGTTAAAGCAGGCAGGGAAAGAAAGGTTGAACAGTACTTGAGAAAACAGTTGAATCCGGATATAAGTGTACCCTTTATTCCTCTGCAGGAAATACTCTTTCGCAGATCGGGAATTGTAAAAAGAGAGATAAAATTTTTATTTCCCGGATATGTATTTATCGAATCCGTTTTATCCGACCTACAATTTATACAAAAGATAAATCCTGTCATTAACAGGTGCAGTGATATAATTAGTCTTCTCAAATATTCAAATACAGAAATTTCAATGAAAGAATCTGAAAAAAATATGCTGATAAATTTGTGTGATAGCGAATATTGTATTGGGGCTTCTTATGGGATTATTGAAGGTGATAAAATACATATAATTGATGGACCACTAAAAGGTCTGGAGAGTATTGTGAAAAAGGTAAACAGACACAAGCGGGAAGCTTTGATTGAGATGGAGATTATGGGAGAAGTCAGATTGGTTACAGTGGCATTGGAAATTGTGGAAAAAGTAGCATGTAGTTACAGTTGAGGAATTTTATTAAGGTATTTTCTATAAAAATCAATTTGAATTTAATATATTAAAATTTATTAATATATTTGTGTATATATTTATTAAATACTTATAAATCATATTGTAACTAAGAAAACAAGCTAGATCCTTATTTTTTCAATCAATGTAATACTCGCAGGTAATGTGAAAAAATTTAATATAATTTTGAGTTGTTTTATGAAATATCGACGGGGGAAATTTTAATGGAAAAAAGGCAAAAATTGTTGTATTTAGTTGAAGCTATGGGTGGCGGTGTTTTCACGTATATTGTTAATTTAGCAAATGAGCTTGTAGATTCATATGATATATATATTGCTTATGCTACCCGGCAACAAACACCTCATGATTATAAAACTTATTTTGATAAACGTATACATTTAATTGAAGTAAAGAATTTTGGGCGTTCAATTAACCCAATTAAAGATATAAAAGCGTTTTTTGAGATTAGGAAAATTGCTGCTAAAATTAAGCCTGATATTATACATATGCATTCATCAAAAGCTGGTGCTTTAGGACGTTGGGCTTTTAATGGTCGTAAAGTTCGACTTTTTTATACTCCTCATGGTTATAGTTTTCTGATGCAAAATCATAGCTCAATTAAAAGAGCAATATATAAAATAATTGAGAGCATTTCAGCAAAACGTTGCTGCACAACCATTAGTTGTAGCGAGGGTGAGCATCAAGAAAGTTTGAAACTTACAAAGAATGCCGTTTATGTAAACAATGGGATTAATATTAAGGAATTACAGGATTTAATTGATTCGGTTGATAAGAAGGATGACCAGCATCCTTTTACAGTGTTTACTTTAGGTCGTATTTGTCATCAAAAAAATCCACAATTATTTAATAAGGTTGCAGAATTAATGCCAGATGTAAAATTTGTGTGGATTGGTGACGGAGAATTGCATAGTTTTCTTAATTCTTCAAATATTGATATTACAGGTTGGGTTGATAGAAAAGAAGCTCTAAAGTATGCGCTTAAGGCAGATGTTTTTATTTTAACTTCTTTATGGGAAGGTTTGCCGATGTCTTTACTTGAAGCAATGTATATGAAAAAGTTATGTATTGTAAGTAATGTTATTGGAAATCGTGATGTTATTCAAAATGGTCAAAACGGCTATATTTGCAATTCTGTGGATGAATATGTTTCAGCAATTAGAGCTGCACAAGCCGGTCAGGTAGATCAGTTAATTGAAAAAGCTTATTTTGATGTACAAAATAAATATAATACAGCAGTAATGGCAAAAAAATATAGCAGTATTTATCAAAAAGGTATATCTGATGTTGATGAAGCTATATAGGGGAGGCCAACTGGTAAAATGAAAAAAGTTGCAATTGTTTCTTGTTATTTTCAACACAACTATGGAAGTATGTTACAAGCCTATGCGACACAGATGGCACTCGATAGATTGGGATATGAAAATGAAACAATTGATATTTCCGGTTTTCGAGGAGAAATAAAAAAGGCAAAAATCAAATATTTTATAAAAGCTTCTCTTACTTCTGATATCTTACTCAATAAAATTGGTATGGCAAAAAATGTGATGATAAAAAAGTTCTTGAAAAACGAGTATGTTTCACAGGCCAAAATTAGAGACCGGAAGTTTGACGATTTTTATAAAAAGTATTTTAGGCTTTCTGAGAAATATGAATCTAAAGCTGAATTGGCTGATAAATGTGCAAAAAAATACTCAGCTGTGATAGTTGGGAGTGACCAGCTTTGGTTACCGGCAAATATTGCCGCTGATTATTATACATTAAACTTCGTACCGGAAAGTGTAAATACAATTGCCTATGCCACTAGCTTTGGACAATCGACTTTACCAAAGGATTCAGCTAAGAAAGCAAAAGTATTTTTAAATCGAATCAAGCATATTAGTATACGTGAGGAATCAGGACAAAAACTTATCAAAGAATTGACTGGCAGGGATGTACCTGTTGTATGTGATCCTACTCTGCTTTTTACAGGGGACGATTGGATGAGTATTCAGCGGGAGGAACCGATTATAAAAACACCGTATATATTCTGCTATTTTTTGGGTAACAATCCTCCGCATCGAGAATTTGCAAAACGTCTTCGAGAAGTTACTGGATTCAAAATTGTAGCTTTGACGCATTTGGATGAATATGTGAAATGTGATATGAACTATGCTGATGAAACACCATATGACATTGATCCTTCGGACTTTTTGAATTTAATTCGAAATGCATCATATGTTTGTACAGATTCGTTTCATTGCTCAGTATTTTCTATTTTGTATAAGCGAAAGTTTTTTGCTTTCCGTAGATATACACGAAATACAAAGCAGTCAACTAACAGTCGTCTGGATACATTGTTTAACTTAACAGGAATAAGTGGACGTATTATGAAGGGCGATGAAAATGTCAGAGACTGCTTTAATATGGAGATTGATTATGAAGAAGCTTATAAAAGATTAGATAAATTGAGAGAAGATTCTTATGCTTTCCTTGTTAAGTCACTTAATGGAAAGTAGTTTTATAAGCAAAGTTTAAAACATTATTATATGATTGAATGTGAAAGATTTATTTTGAATAATGCTTTTCTTATGCCTATTTTATTTAAAATAGATATGTAACAAATATAATAATGCAAACAGAATCTGTTTTAATTAATAAAACAGATGTACTACATTAAAGAATCATGGTTTTATCAAAAAACATTTAAGACTTAATTTTTAAACATTTTATCTAAATAATATGAGAAAGTATTAAGTACATTCTGGGAAAAGGATAGGAGATAAATAATATGAATAATGCTAAAATTAGTATAATAGTTCCGATATATAAAGTTCCAGAGCAGTATTTAAGAAAATGTATAGAAAGTGTTATGTCTCAAACATTGACAGATATTGAAATTTTATTAGTGGATGATGGTTCACCTGATAAATGTGGAAATATATGTGATGAATATGCGAAAAAAGACTCAAGAATAAAAGTTATACATAAAAAAAATGGTGGACTTTCATCTGCACGTAATGCAGGTTTTTTAGAAGCTACAGGCAAATGGATAATGTTTGTGGACGGAGATGACTGGATTGAGCCAGATATGTGTGAAACAATGTATAAGCTGGGAGAAGAAAAAAAAGTCCAGCTTGTTATGTGTGGTATAGTGAAGGAGTATAGCCACTCGACCTATAAATATAAGTTTTATTTGCAAGAAAACAAAATATATTCCGGTGATGAGTGTAAATGGCTGCAAGCACAACTATTAAATTATAATGGTAATATAGCAACGGCTTATAGTAAGTTGATTTCCAGGAAATTGCTTGTAGACAATAACATTTTACATGATGAAAATCTGAGACAGGGGGCAGAAGGATTAGAATTTAATCTTCGACTATTTGATAAACTTGAGAGTGCAGTGTTTATCGATAAGCCATTTTATCATTATATATATAATGATAAATCAATATCTGCATCTCATAATGAAGAAAATCATGAATATGTTGTTAAGTGTTTTGAGAAAATTAAGTATTTTATTGAGAATAGTAAAAATAAAAAAATGCTACTTTCATGGTTTAATAATAGACTTCTATATGTGATTATTACTACAGCAATTAGCGGTTATTTTAATCCGACAAATACGGAGTCTTATGCGGATAAAAAACGTAAATATGCAGCTTATTTGGAAAAGCCAATTATTAAAGAAGCATTAAAAACAAAAAATTTAGCTGGTCTTTCAATGCAGAGAAAAATTGTATTGTGGATGATAAAATATCGTATGTTTTGGATGTTGAATCTAATGGGGATTGTTAGAAAGTGGCAAAAGGAACATAAATAAAATATATTGAAAAAAGGATATAGTAAATTTTTAGATTTATTATGTAGAAGTAAAAGAAATTTTTGGGAGCATTATAGTTTTATCTGGTAAGAGAAGTTGAAATATTGTGAATGAAAAGAAACATTTTTTATAAATTTGATATATGCCTTTGGCACACAAGATATATCACTTATATTAAGTACTTTGATGTCATTAGTTGTTTCTAAGATAGTGGAGTATAAGAATTTGCCTATTAGCAACTTTTTTATTTTATATTAGGTGTGCAAACTTTTTTACATTTAGGAATTAATGATGGGGCATGTTTGAGATTATATGGAAAGAATATAAAGACTTAAGCTATTCAGAAGTTAGAACTAAAATAAAAGTTGTTGCTTTTCTACAAACTATTTTAATGCTATGAATATTACTTATTTCGTAAATATTCATAGATGATTTGAGTAGAAATTTTCAATTATTGTGAGCGCTATGTATGTTGATATATACGACTTTACCTGTTTGTTTGGTTTTATATTTCAAGCATAAATGAAGCAAAATATAATCAATGTCAGTTTTAATTGAGAGGGTATCATTTATACTTATAACAGATATACTACTTTTTACTAAAGCAAAATCCTTTAAAATAATTGTTGTTTTTTATTTATTAGGATAGATGTTAGCTTTATTCTATATAAGCTATAAAGGTAGAGAATTAGTTGTTGCAAATTATGCAAACTGTCTAGAGTATTTGTAACAATTGAATATGATATAATTGTAAGAATCAAACTTATGCTTGCTAGTATAGTAAGTGCCTTGGTTCTAGGCATTAGCCGTATGTTTGATGATATGGCGTTAAAAATAAAGGATTTTAGGGAAAATTTTTGCTTGCCTTTTCACTTACAAATTAATTTTTTATTATTTATATATAAGACAAGTAAGTAAGGTATTATTTCTTGTTTTTCGAAGGTCGACATCAGAACAATTAGTAAAGGTATATAATGTAATAAAATTATGCTTGGCAATGTTACTCTCAACGATATTACTATTCTATATACCTACAATGCTAATTTTGGCTATATAGTTACAAAAATATGAAGTCAGTTTAAGTTATATGGCATTGTTACTACCGCTATGTACATATAATTGCAAAATGTAATTACACTGCAATACTTATTTAAAGGTGTATAGAAAAGATTACTTGGAGTGAATATTTTTGCATTGTTTATAAGCTTAATTTTAATACTAGTTTCAAGTATATATTCTAAAAAGTATTTATTTTACAATTATTTGGCTAGCTATTGCGATCGCAATTAGAAAAGAATTGCTGCAGAAATTGATTTGGCAAAAATGTTGAATTTATGTGTTTGTATAAATTTAATTAAGGAAAGTTTATTAGCAATAATATTTGTCATGGTTACATGGTTTAGAAAATTTCATTTTCATTTGTTTTTCTTTTTTTGCAATATTTTGCATCTGTTTATAAGTGGAGAAAATATTAAAATGCTTAAATGCGCATTTTTAAAACAAAGAGTTTCATAGAGATCAAATATATTTCTTAATAAATAGAATAGTAATGAAGACGGTGGAGGGCGTTGATTTAAGATGGCTAATAAAAAAATTGCAATTATAACAATGCATAATGTTAAAAACTATGGTTCTGCATTACAAACTTTAGCAACTCAAAAAAAGTTTGAATCATTAGGTTATATTGTGGAAATTATTGATTTTGTACGACCAGATTTATCAGAAAAAAATATACTGAATACATATACAATGAAAGATTCCGGAATAAAAAAGAAAATAAAGCAATTAATTTATATACCTACAATGAAGAGATGGAATAAAGTTTTTAACTCATTTTTAAAAGAAAACATTAATTTATCTGAACACACATATTACACTAGCGAGGATTTTGAAAAATATCCGATTAAAGCTGATGTATTTTGTACTGGTAGCGATCAAGTATGGAATAGTAAATGGAATAAGGGATTTATTCCTCAATATTTTTTGGATTTTGCCCCAGAAAACTCGTTGAAAATATCGTATGCATCGAGTTTTGGGAAGGATAAGCTGGATGATTGGGAAAAAGATATGACTAAAAAATTATTGGAGAGATATTCTGCAATTTCAGTTAGAGAAATAAGTGGATTAGATATATTATCAGATTTAGGTATTTCATTTGGAAAATTTATAATAGATCCTACTCTAGCTATGCCATATGAGTTTTGGAAACAATACATAAAGCCTGTTAAAATTAAGGAACCTTATTTGCTTGTCTATCAATTGAATACTAATAAACAGTTTGATAATTATGTGAAGAAATTATCAAAAAGAAAAGGTCTCAAATTAGTGAGATTTTGTAGAAGGTATGACCAAGTGTTTCAAAGCGGAAAATCGCTGTTAATACCAGAAGTTACAGACTTTATTTCATATATAGCAAATGCTGAGCTAGTTGTAACTGATTCTTTCCATGCAACAGCTTTTTCAGCAAATCTAAATACAAATTTCATTGCTATATATCCACCGGAATTCAGTGGACGATTATCAAGTTTTTTATCTTTAGTGAAGCTTGAGTCTAGAAAGTTAGAATCATTTGAAGATTTTGATATTGCAGATAAAAAAATTGATTTTTCTGAAGTAAATAAGATATTAGAGAGAGAACGAGAAAAAGTTGACAATTATTTGAAAGAAGCTTTAATGAGTTTAAAAGAGAATAGAAGTGCTTATATTTGATGTAGTTCTATATTTATTTTAATAAATATAGAACTACATAATATCTTGTTAACAGATATATTGATATATTCTAATATATCAATATTAAGATTAATTCGAGTTTTAGGCATAAAATAAAGAGGTGTGATAATGTGCATAAAATAGTTCTTTATGAAGATAAGAAAGACTGTTGCGCTTGTAGTGCATGTATGAACATATGTCCAAAAAGCGCAATTAATATGGTAGAAGATGAATATGGTTTTTTATATCCAGAGATAAATGAAGGGCTTTGTGTTAGATGCGGTGCATGTTTAAAAGTGTGTGGATTTCAGAATAGTGAACTAAATAGTGTACCAATGAATACTTATGTAGCGGTAAGTAAAAATACTGATATTTTAAAGTCAGCGTCTGGAGGAGTATTTGCAAGTTTAGCAGATGCTGTTTTACGAGATGGTGGAATTGTATATGGTGCTTCTATGGAATATATAGATTCAAAGTTGGTGCCTATGCATATATCTGTAGAGAAGAAAGATGAGTTGCTAAAGTTACAGGGATCTAAGTATGTTCAGAGTAGTATAGGCATGATTTATTCAGAAATAAAGAAACATTTGAAGAGCGGTCGGCAGGTTTTATTTTCTGGTACACCATGCCAAGTAGATGGATTGAAATTTTTTTTAAAAGAACCATACGAGAACTTATTATTAGTAGATATAATTTGTCATGGCGTTCCAAGTTCAAAATTTTTTCAAGCATATATAGAATATATTGAAGAAAAGAAAAAATGTAAAGTTATTGATTATAAATTTAGAGATAAAACAATTGGGTGGGGACTCACGGGAAAAATAACGCTAGAAAACAAAGATGGAAAAATAAAACACAAAATATTTCATTGTCAAGAATCATCTTACTATACATTTTTTTTAAAAAGCTATACTTATCGTGAATGTTGTTATTACTGTAAGTATGCAAGTCCGAATAGAACAGGTGATATTACTATTGGGGATTATTGGGGGATAGAAAAAGAACATCCGGATTTATTACATTTAAATCCTAGAGTGATAGATAAATCTAAAGGAGTATCGTGTTTGATAGTAAATACATTAAAAGGAAAAAAAGGTTTAAAAAAATATGGTTCTGGTCTTCAGCTTTGGGAATCAAGCTTTGAAAAGGTTGCAAAAAAGAATAAGCAGCTAAATTACCCAAGTAATTTGGACGAAAAAAAGAGAAATTTAATTTTAAATTTATTTAAAGATAAAGGTTATTTTGCTGTAGACAAGTTGTTTTATAAGGAAGCAGGTATACATATATATAAGGCGAAAATTAAGAAAATAATAAAAAAGTTTATTAAAAGGTAAGTTTTGCTGAATAAATATAAGATTATATTTGTTTAGATTTTTATTTTGTCCTTCATAAATAATATATAAATCTAAAAATTTTTTGAATAGTCTATCTACGACACCAAATTTTAGTTTCTAGTAATTAACTAAAATTAAAGATAATATTATTTATCTTGTATTTTTTAAGAGTTGTAATAATTTTTTAGTAAAAATAGTGGATTGTTGTGAAAAGTATGATATAATACTTTTAGCTATAAAAGAAAGAGAAATTATATAGATTATTTTATTTGTTTTTTTATTTTATGGAAAAGGAAAGTATAGAGTTATTCAAATCATATACTAAGATTTTATAATTCAGATCAATAATTTATATAGCTTTTATTTTTGCTAAAGATTTAGGGATATTTGCGTATTTCTAGTCAATTATTTATTTATAATTTCTGTACTATCAAGGGGGAAAAATATGTACAAGTCTAACAAACTAGCTTATGCTAATTTAGGTCAATTCTTTCTTGATGTAATTTTTTTGATTCTGTCATATATTGTAGCATATCATATTTCTTCAAATTTAGATAAATTAAATAGAATTTCGGAATTTATATGGGTTCCTATTGTTTTTATACCTATATGGATATTGATTATGATGAGCCTTGATATGTACAATAAGACTACTTTTAATTATAATGACAGGATTATCAGAAATATTTTATTCTCTTCATTTGTTTCCGGAATGTTTCTTACCTTTGTAATGTTTTTCGTAAAAGAAACCATGTGCAGCAAAACTTTATTTGTAAACTTTATAATAACCACTGTTTTTATTACAGTTATTGAGAGAATGATATATATCTATTTCATCAATAAATTCCGCAGCATTAATGCTGCAAACGTAATTTTCGTGGGAGTACCTGAAAAAGCTTTGGAATATGCTTATTATATTAGAAAAACGAATGTAAAAATTAACGTAATAGGTTATGTTAGCATTTATAACAACAAGCCTTTCAAAAGTAAAAAAACCCTGGGATATATAGATGATTTAGAAAATATATTAAAAAGCAATCCTGTAGATCAGGTAATTTTTACATTACCTACAGGTTATGCCGGTGAGTTCGGAAAATATGTACATCTGTGCGAAGAGATGGGGATAACAGTTAAAATGGTTGTTGACTTATATGATTTAAAGATAGCAAAGACTTATATGGAATACATAGGTACTTTACCGGTAATTACTTTCCATTCTGTAAGTGTAAATACTTTTGAACTTGCAATGAAGAGATTAATAGACATTGTAGGTGCAATTATTGGTCTTATTATTACAGGAATTGCATCAATATTTATAGTCCCTGCAATTAAACTGACTTCTCCGGGACCTGCTATTTTTACTCAGGAAAGAGTTGGGCTAAACGGTAGAATTTTTAAGATATATAAGTTCAGGACAATGTATATAGATGCGGAAGAACGAAAAAAAGAACTTATGGAACAAAATGAGGTATGCGGTGGATTAATGTTTAAAATAAAGTCCGATCCTAGAGTTACGAAAGTTGGTAAGTTTTTGAGAAAGACAAGCCTTGACGAGCTACCGCAATTTTTTAATGTATTAAAAGGAGATATGAGTCTTGTAGGAACACGACCACCTACAATTGATGAAGTAAGTAAATATGAAAATTATCATAGAAGGAGAATAAGTTTCAAGCCTGGTCTTACTGGGATGTGGCAGGTAAATGGAAGAAGCAATATAACGGACTTTGAAGAAGTTGTAAGTTTAGATACTCAATACATAGATGAATGGTCATTATGGCTGGATATTAAAATAATTTTGAAAACTATATTGGTTGTATTAAAAGGAAAAGATGCTTACTAAATTCATATATTTTATTTTAGTAAATGAATTTAGAATTTGTTTGATATAATTACCTTTGTTTTTTATTATCAAAGTAAAGGTTTTTTTTTGAAAAATATTATTTTTGCAAACTTTTATTGGTTTTAATATAATAAAATAGACAAAATAAACCATATATAATTGACATTAGATATAAGTAAAAATATAATACTAGTAGTTATATATGAGAAATTTTGTCAACAAAAAATCAATATATTAGAGAGGGGAGTTTATTTATTAATTGAATATGGAAGCTATGAAAAAGAAAAGAAGAATTATTGCTATTATAGTTTCTTTACTTATACCAATTACTTTTTATATAGGGGACTTTTATTTTACATCTAAAATACATCATTTTGAAAAATATAAGACTGTTGAACCAACTGAAAAAGAGTACGGGCATACATTATACAAATGTAAGCATTGCGGTATGATAAAGAGTGATAATTATGTTGAACCGACAAGCTACTTAATGCCTAATATTGTAATTAATGAGGTATGTGGCGCTAATGATAGCCTTTTGCCTGATGAAAATGGTGATTGTTTTGATTGGATAGAGTTATATAATCCTACTGATAGAACTATCAATTTATTGGGATTTGGATTATCAGATAAAAAGACTGATTTATTTAAATATACCTTTGGAGATGTTGAAATTAAACCAAAGGGGTATTTAGTTGTATATGCAGTTGGAGATGAAGTTTTAGAAAGCTTTGATACAAATATATTATATGCTAATTTTAAGTTGACTTCAAAAGGCGAATCTATATATCTTACACTTCCTACTGGAAAAATTATAGATAGAATAACTTACCCAGAATTAAAAGGTAATGAATCTTATAGCAGATTTGAAGTAAATAATGAAGTTGTTTATAAAATTACTAAAGGAACTCCGTTGGAAGAAAATAAAGAATTTGTTACTGTTAAACCTCCTGTTTTTTCTGCCAATTCTGGGTTTTATAGTAATCCGTTTATGTTATATTTGGAATCTGAGTCTGATACAGAGATATATTATACTCTAGATAGTACAGAACCGAATAAAAATTCAATAAAGTATGAAGGACCTATTTTAGTAAAAGATGCGACTCCTAATGAGAATGTTTATCGGATGAAAAAAGATACAACTATTTATAAAGAAAAGTTTCCAAATGAATTAGTTGATAAAGCAACTATTATAAGGGCAATTGCTTATGACAAAGATGGTAATAGTAGTGAGATTGTAACAAAAAGTTATTTTGTAGGATTAGATAAATATAAGAATACTAATGTGATTTCTCTAGTTACAGAACCAGATAATTTATTTGATGAAGAGAAAGGTATTTATGTTAAAGGGATTGATTATAAGGAATGGGAACTTGGTAAAAAAGAAGGCGAAGCACCTTTTTTGAATTGGAAAAATAGAGGATTTCTTTGGGAGAGGCCCGCAGAAATCAGTTATTTTGATAAAGGGAATTTAGTTCTTGAACAAAAGCTTGGCATAAGAATACGAGGTGCTGGTTCTCGAAACTTTCAACAAAAAAGTTTTAATGTGTTTGCAAGGAAATTTTATGATGGTAATAATAGGTTATTGACTCCATTATTTAATGAGCTATCTTTCCAAAAATCATTTATTTTACGTGCATGTAACTATAAAGAGGGCTTTTTGCAAAGTTTAGTTTCTAACCGTAGTATATCAACGCAAAAGTCAAAACCATGTATTCTTTTTATAGATGGTGAATACTGGGGTGAATATCATATATTAGAGAGGTACAGTACTCACTATTTAGAAGAGCATTTTAAAATAAATAAAGATAATGTTAGTATTATAAAAGGTGAAGCACTTGAATCTGGGGAAAAGAGTAGTTTGGATGATTATAAGAATCTATTGTTTTTTATAAAAATTATGATATGTCAGTACAACAAAACTATAATTATGTATGTGAGAGAGTTGATATTCAAAGTTTAATTGATTTCTATTGTACTAATATTTATCTAAATAATGTTGATTTTTCGTATATAAAAAATACCCAAATTTGGAGAACTGAAACAAAGTCTAGTAATCTATATGAAGATGGCAAATGGCGATGGATGTTGTTTGATTTGGATTTTTGTATAGATAAAAAAGAAAAAGGGGTTAGATATACTTACGATTTTAATACATTTAAAGAGGATTTTCCATACACATATGGAATTTACGAAGACCCTTTTATAACTAATTTAATGAAAAACGAAGATTTTTGTAAACAATTTGTAAATACATTTATGGATCTTGCAAATTTTAATTTCAATAAAGATGTGGTAATAGAAAAGTTATATAAAGTGACAGATAAACCTGACGATTCAATGATAGAGTTTTTTGAAAAAAGATTTGAATACATTACCAAATATATGGCAGAATTCTTTAAATTAAAAGGTAAATTGACTAATGTAACATTAAATATCACTACTCCTGAACAAGGCACTATTAAGTTAAATACATTACATGATAACATTAAAAATGGCCAATGGATCGGCAAATATTTTACCGATTACGAAATAAATGTTACAGCAATTCCTAAAGAAGGATATTCTTTTGCTGGTTGGAAGATAGAAGGGGCAGAAATTGTTGGAGACAAGAATTCTCAATCTATATCTGTTAAGCTTATTGACAATCAGAATTGCACTATTGAGGCAATATTCAATAAAAAATAAAGGTAGAAGGGGAGAGAAAAGAAAGTGATAAATAGAAAACTAGTTTTAATTACAAGTATTTTAATGGCTTTAGTCTTAGTAGGATGTAGTGAAAAGAAGCAAGAGGTAGTGCAACCTAGTGAAGTTGTTCCGGGAGCAGTTAATGCAAAAATAGTATTTGATAATGATAAAGTGAATGCTGATAATATTGATGGATTAACTGTTGGTGATAGAGAAGTAAAGATTACAAAACCAGGGTCTTATACGTTTAGCGGAACTTGGAATGATGGACAGATATTAGTTGATGTGGGCAAAGAATCAGAAGCTATATTAGTGTTAGATGGAGTAAACATAACAAATACAAAATCAGCTCCAATATACATAAAAAGTGCTGAAAAAGTAAAAATTGAATTGGCTGATGGAAAAGAAAATGTTTTGACCGATGCTGAATTCTATGAATTTGAGAACCCTCAGGATAATAAACCTAATGCCTGTATTTATAGCAGAGATGATATCACTATAAAGGGTAATGGAAGTTAGATAGTTAATGCAAATTACAATAATGGTATTGGGACAAGCAATGATTTAAAAATAACCGGTGGAAATATTACTGTTAAAGCTTTTAATAACGGATTAAAAGGTAATGACAGTGTGACTATAAGTGGCGGTAATATTAATATAACTGCAGAAGCTGATGGAATTAAGGTAGATAATACAGAGAAAGCTCATAAAGGTTTTGTAAATATAACCGGAGGTAGGATAAAGATTAAGGCAAAAGATGATGGAATAGACAGTACAAGAAGTGTTACTGTTAACAATGCAGATGTTAAAGTAAGTGTTGGTGGACAGGATGTAAAGTGTGAAGGTATTATGAGTATAGCTGAGGGTTGTATTAGTGCGTTAGAGTCTGAATAATGAATAATTTGATAAAATAAACAATTCGAATTCTATAGGAAGAAAAAGCAGTTAATGCTGACCATATCAATATTTATCGTTATAGCATTATTTGTCGGATTCCTGCACTTTTTTACTATTGCACATCAATGATAAATTAGTCTGTAAAAAGGTATTTATATGACGAAAGTATTAATTTTTCAATGTTCAGATGTATTTTACAAATACGTAATTTGGGTATATAATTTATAGTATATAATTTTATTATGAACTTTATCTCGTAAATAAAGCATGCTTATTCAATTTTGGAAAGTTATGTGATTATGTTGAGTTTATAACTGCATGTTAAATATTGAAAGAACTTCGGAAAGATATTTATTTAACAATGATGATGAAGCATATAGCTTGTTAAAATAAGATTATAAATAATTTTATTACAAAAGATGAATTGAAAATTCATGTTGAAAGTAGTAATTTAAATAATGTATATGTAAAGTATATAGTCAATTTACTAGATAATATAGATATATGACTTAAAGAACAGAATGGAAGAGAGGCACTTGTTGATGAATAATCGCTGGGGGTCACGTTATCTGTCAATATGGAAAATATAGAGGATCTTTTGTAGCTTGTCGGTTTTGGTAAGTGAAAAAGTAGATTTATGTCTATTTTATAAAAAAGTTGATGAAAGGAAGAAAAATATTTAAAAATTGGATCCAGACATAAATGTACTTTAAATTCCTCTCATGAAGTAATCTGAAGAAAATATGCTGATAAATCTGTGCAATAGCGAATATTATATTGAGATTTTTTATGGGTTTTTTAGAGGTGAAAAAATACATAAGTCAAGTTAGTTTAGTTAATGTATTGTTTGTGTAAGCTAAGCAAAACAGCAAATAAAGTGAGGTGGGGAGTTTTGTTAAAGATTGCTGTCGCCGGAACAGGATATGTAGGTTTGTCAATTGCAGTTTTATTGGCACAAAAAAATCAAGTTACAGCAGTAGATGTAATTGAAGAAAAAGTAAATAAAATTAATAACAAAATTTCACCGATTGTTGACAAAGAAATTGAAGAATATTTAGCAACTCGCAAATTAAATCTTAAAGCGACAACTGATGGAGATAGTGCATACAAGGACGCTGATTACGTTATTATCTCCACACCAACCAATTATGATCCGGTTAAGAATTATTTTGATACATCTTCAGTAGAGAGTGTTTTAAAGCAGGTAATGAAAATAAATCAAAATGCGATTATGGTTATAAAATCTACGGTACCTGTTGGATATACAAAGAAAATTCGAGAAGAATTAGGATCGAATAATATTTTTTTCAGCCCTGAATTTTTAAGAGAAGGACGTGCTTTGTACGATAACCTTTATCCAAGCAGAATTATTGTAGGTGCACCTCAAGATGATAAACGATTGGTAGAAAAGGCAAAGGAATTTGCAGCACTTTTGGTTGATGGTGCAATCAAAAAAGATATTCCAATTCTATTTACTGATTTAACTGAAGCAGAAGCTATAAAACTTTTTGCAAATACATATTTGGCGCTACGTATAGCTTATTTTAATGAGCTGGATACATATGCTGAAATGAGAGGGCTTAATACTAAACAAATTATTGAAGGAATTGGATTAGACCCACGCATTGGCAATCATTATAATAATCCATCTTTTGGTTATGGAGGGTATTGCTTACCAAAAGATACAAAACAATTATTGGCAAATTATAACGATGTTCCGCAAAACATTATGAAAGCTATTGTTGATGCTAATAGGACGAGAAAAGATTTTATTGCAAGCCGTGTATTGGAGAAAGCGGGTTATTACTCGTATGATGAAAATATCGACTATGATGCAAAACGTGAAAAAAAAGTTGTAATTGGTGTCTATCGCTTAACTATGAAAACAGATAGTGATAACTTCCGTCACAGTTCAATACAAGGAGTTATGAAACGTATAAAAGCTAAGGGTGCAACTGTTATTATTTACGAACCAAATTTAAAAGATGGAGATACTTTTTTTGGTAGCCTTGTGGTTAATGATTTGGAAAAATTCAAATTACAAAGCAATGTTATTATCGCAAATAGGTATGATGCTTGCTTAGATGATGTTAAGGAAAAAGTATATACAAGAGATATTTTTGGAAGAGACTGACATGGGAAAATTAAATGAAAGAAAGACAAAAATTATTTTATGAATTTGAAGCAATGGATAGAGGTATCTTCACATATATTGTTCAATAAATAAATTTATGAAAATGGAAATGGTAGGAATCACGAAAGATTCAAGCGTGATAGTCAAATAGAAAAGTATTATATGTTAGAAGAAAGAGGAAGTGACATTGATTAAAATTGTTGATAAAGTTGAATGTTGTGGTTGCGGTTCATGTGCTAATGCATGCCCATCACGTTGTGTAAAAATGAAAGAAGATGAAGAAGGTTTTTTATACCCTATTGTTGATGATTTTGACAAGTGTATAAGATGTAATATTTGCAGTAAAGTATGTCCAGTAAAAAATCTAAAAAAAGAAGAACCTTTTGTTCAAAAGGGATATTTAGTACAACACTGTGATGAGCAAATCCGTAAGGAGAGTACTGCAGGAGGAGCTTTTACTGCTATAGCTCAATATGTCATTGAATGTGGTGGAATAGTTTTTGGAGCTGCATACGATGATCAGTTACAAGTTGTACATATGGCTGCTGAAGATATAGAATCACTTAAGAAATTCCGTAACAGCAAATACGTACAAAGTAATACAAAATATACATATCGAGAAGCAGAGCAGTATTTAAAAGAGGGAAGATTGGTATGTTATAGCGGAACTCCTTGTCAAATAGAAGGATTAAAGGCATATTTAAGAAGAGAATATGATAATTTGATTACTGTTGATGTAGTATGTCATGCTGTACCTTCTCCGTTAATTTGGAATAAATATTTAGAAATGCAAAAGGAGAAACTTGGTAAAAAAATTGCTAACATTCGTTTTAGGGATAAGTATTACGGATACAAATATTCTGCCATGGTAATCACAGGAGAGAATAATCAGGAGTTGTATGCAAGAGGTGTCGATTCCGATCAGATGTTGCGAGCTTTTTTTTCAAATATTTGTGATCGACCATCATGTTATAATTGTTCATTTAAGAAAAGATATAGAGTAAGTGATTTTACAATTTGGGATTGTTTTACTGTTTATAATTTTAGTAAGGAACTTGATGATGATAAAGGTACAACACGAGTTTTAATTCATTCTTCTAAAGGTCAAGAAGTATTCGAGAAAATAAAAAGTCGTCTTCGATATTTGGAAGTATCGCCTGGAAAATTGACAGACGGAGTTAAAGAAATGTTTCAATCTGTTGATATGAACCCTAAAAGACAGCAATTTTTTTCTGATGCAAAAACAAAATCCGGAAAAGAATTGTTTGAAGAATATTTTCCATGTTCCATGAAGGTAGTAGCGGAACGCTTTATACGTGTCTTTTGTGCTAAAACTGGTATATATTCTGCAATGAAGAGAGTATATAAGGCAATTGTAAAGAAATAGGGAGGATTATGAGATGGAACCGCTACTTACTATAATAGTTCCAGTTTATAAAATAAAAGAAGAATACTTAAGGCAAAGCATTGAAAGTATGCTAAACCAAAACTCTGAAGAATATCGTATTATTCTGGTTGATGATGGTTCTCCAGATAACTGTGGACAAATTTGCGATGAATATGCTAGTAAAAATAAGATTATTCAAGTAATCCATCAGCAGAATTCAGGTGTTTCCGCAGCAAGAAATTCTGGAATTTTACAAACCCAAACTCCGTGGTTAACTTTTGTTGATCCCGATAATTGGATAGAACCTAACGCAGTAACTACAATTCTTAATGAAATAAAAGGCGATGCAAAATCTGCAGATATAATTATGTTTGATTATTCAAGAGAGTTTGAGAATGGAGGATATGTAGAAAGTCTTAATATAAAAAGTTGCTTTTGTGATGAAGAACTACTTAATGCTTGTAGAGAGGCACCTTTTTTTAAATTGATTCAAAATGGTAAAGTAAATCCTTTTTCGATAAAAGCGGTTTGGAATAAAGTGTATAAGAAAGATTTTATTATTAATAATAAGTTGTTTTTTATACCGGAGGCACGAAAAGGACAAGATCTTTTGTTTAATGCTGATGCTGTTAATTCTGCTAGAAAAATTTATTATTTAAATCGAATTTTATATCATTACAGGTGCTATAATGAATCGATTACCAATAAATATAATGCTGATATTGTTCATTTAACAAAAATTGAAATAGAGGAATTACAGCGGCAGATAAAAAAACATAATCTTCCGAACAGTGTTATAAACAGTTTTAATTGTCGTATATGTACTAGATTGTATTCTTGTATGCGTCTTTACTTTTTTCATGAGAATAATCCATTACCTAAAAAAGAAAGAATAGCTGAAGCAAAAAGACTAGTTGAGTCAGAACCCTTTGCTTCTGCAATAAAAAAAGCTAATAGTAAATATCTTTCTTTACAAGAAAGAATATTTATATTTTGCTTAAGAAAAAAACTGTATAATCTTTGTTTTTTTATTTGTAAAATTACGGGCTAAAAAGTATTTGAAGAAATTAAGTTAAAACGGAGGATAAAATGATACGTGTATTGTTGGTACTAAAAGATTTAAGGGTAGGTAACGGGATTGCAAGTTGCATTATGAACTATTATGATTTTTTAATTGATAATGGATTTTCTATAGATTTTCTTTTGCTACAAAATATAGATAGCGATTATATGAATAAAGCTATGCAACATGGCAAAGTTTTTGTACTTCCTTATTCGAAGATGAAGTATAGTAAATCAGTAAAAAAATGTTTAGATTCGATATTTAAGAATAATAAATACGATATCATTCATGTAAATGCTCGTGGACCTTATGGTGCATGGATATTGAAAAAAGCATCGAAAGAAGAAATAAAATATAGGATATATCATAGTCATAACCCTAAAAATAATCTTACGCTAAAAAGTACATTAAATTCATTTATATATAATCGACTCTGTGTAAAAAGAGCTACCCATTATTTGGCTTGCTCAAAAACTGCAGGTAATTCAATTTTTGGTGAAAGGAAATATTCGATACTGAAGAATTGTATTGATCCTGAACGTTTTATGTATAATAGTGATCATAGATTAAAAATAAGGCGAGAATTAAAAATTGAAGAATCAACGATTGTTATTGGAACAGTAGCTCGTTTAGATAAACAAAAGAATCCGTTATTTGTGCTAGATTGTTTTGCTGAGTTTTTATTGATTAATAATAATGCAGTGTTAGTATGGGTCGGAAATGGTTCGATGATGGACCAGGTTAAGGAATATGCAAAGGCTCGAAATATAGATAATAAAGTATATTTTGTAGGAGTAAAGAAAAATGTAAATGAGTGGTATTCAATGATGGACTATTTTTTATTGCCTTCAAAATTTGAAGGATTGGGAATTGTATTTATTGAAGCTCAGGCATCTGGGCTACCTTGCTTTGGTTCAACTGCTGTACCGGAAGATACTGAGGTTACTAATTTAATGCATAGGCTTGATATAAAAAGTGGTGCGAAAGTATGGGCAAATGCAATAGCCAAGTGTGAAAAAAATGTCAATCGTGGCGAAGCAGTAAATCAAATAAAACAAAGTGGGTACGATATTAAGAATGAGTATGATGCTTTAGCTAAATATTATAATTCCTTAATTGAAAGAGGATAATTTTGGGATATAGAAAAATATGTTTTGATATTAGATTTGTGAGGCGATCATAATGAGGATATTAGCTGTTGCACATGATAAAGAATTTATAGGTGGAGCAAATCGCTCTCTTTTAATGGTCCTTTCTTCATTGAAAGCTAATTACAATGTTGAGTGTGATGTTCTTTTGCCGGGAAAGGATGGTTCTTTTGAAAGTAAACTTAAAGAAGCAGGGATTAATTGTATTGTCAGCTCGTATAAAGGTGTATTTTGCGCTTGTAAGGGAGATAAAAAAGATATTCTTCGCAAAGTGAATGTACATTTTAAATATATTAAACAAAAGTTTTTAGGACGTCAATTAGCTAAACAGCTAGGTGATAAAAAGTATGATTTAATTTATACTAATACACGTTTTCCAGCAGTTGGTGCAGAGATTGCACATTGTTTAAAAATTCCTCATATTTGTCATATACGTGAGATTGGTTCTCCTGCAATGTATTGTGGTAAATGGTCTTACTCAGAAATTTATCGCAAAAGTGATAAAATAATATTAATTTCTCAGGCATTATACAATCGTGTTGCTGAAGATGTTCCAACAGATAAACTTGTGATGATTTACAACGGAATAAGTGGAGATATAGGACTACCAGTACATGAACTTTTCCCAAATGGTAGGTTTAATATGGTGCTTGCAGGGAGGATTGTTCCGGATAAAGGTCATGAAGATGCAATTTTAGCAGTATATAAAATGATACAGGACAATTGCGAAAATATTCATTTATATATTGCAGGGAGTTCACCGAGTTCTGGAAAACAATATGAAGATAAATTAAAGAATATGATAGAAAAATATTCATTACAAGATAAAGTAACATTCCTCGGCGAAGTACAGAATATGAGAGAGATACGTAAAGATATGGATATTGAATTGGTATGTTCAGTCTGTGAAACTTTTGGACGAGTGACAGTTGAGGGAATGAGAAACGGCTTGTTAGTTATAGGCAGTAATACAGGTGGCACACCTGAAATAATACAAGATAATGAGACAGGCTATTTATATGAACAAGGAAATCCTTCAGATTTAGCTCGGATTTTAAAAATGGTTTATCATAATCCTGATAGAGGAAGAGAAATAGCTATGGCTGGTTATGTTATGTCTCAAAAGAAATTCACAGAAGAAGATAATGTAAGGAGAATATATGAGGTTATGTGCGAACTATGTAATTAAGAAAAAATAATTTGAAAATGGAGGTATAGTTTTTTGTTAGGAGATATAAAAGAGGTAATTTATAGAAATGTTTATATTGTTTCAATAATGATATTGTTTTTGATTCGTCCAGCATATTTGAGTAATTCATTTGATTTGTTGTTTCAATTTGGAATGTATATTACATGTATTATTATTGTTGCCCTATATTTATTGACTAATAAAAAGAAAAATAAAATGCTTCTGTTTTTTTCATACTTTGCTGCAATACTATTTTCGACAGTTTATCAAAATGGTAATGTAGTAGAATTTATACGCTCTCAATTGCCTATTCTTTCTGCATGTTTACTTTTTTATTTGTGGCTGGATAAATCACCGGAGACATTATTACGAGCTCATGCAGTTATAGAAATACTTACATATATAAATTTAGCTACTGTTATAATGTTTCCTAATGGCCTATTTCAAACCAATGTTTATAGTAGGAATTGGTTTCTAGGTTATCAAAATACATTGATTCGAACTATCTTACCTGGAGTGTGTTTGTCTTTTATTTATTCATATAAATTGCATAATAAGATATCATTAAGAACATTTTTGTTACTAGTTGCAGCATTTGTAACAGTTATAAAGGTGAATTCTTCTACATCAATTGTAGGATTAACTGTTTTTATATCTTTATTTTTAATTGTATCAAAAGTAAATAGAAAAAAAGTATACCATTTTATTAATCTATTTAGTGGATTTATTATAGTTATTGCTGCAAACATATTAATTGTAGTAATACAATCAAATGCAAAACTTATATCTTATGTAGTGGAAAATATTCTTCAAAAAGACTTAACATTTACTGGACGAAATATAATATGGGCAAATTCAATAGAGTTGTTTTTAAGACATCCTATTATAGGTAATGGTTATTTATCTGAAAAGGATTATCAGCAATTTTTTGATTATGTTTTAGCAACTCATCCTCATAATTTTATATTGTATCAGTTGACAATGGGTGGAATTCTTTTGTTTATTATATTTTGTGCTATTATAGTACTTTCAAGTTATAATCTAAAAAATTCATCAACGATTTATTCAAAAATTGTTCTTTGCACAATTATTAGTTTTATGGTAATGGGAATATCAGAATCTCTTGTAAGCACAAGGTTATGGTGGCCGATGTTTGTGCTTGCTATAAATATAGACAAAATTGATAAATGTCAATTTTCTCAAGTTAGAAGGTATGTAATTTGCGTAAATGGAAAAAGGCTATTAAAAATATAGATAGTAAAATCATAAAAGTGAATGAAAAAATATTAGTAAAAAAGTTTATAAATTTTTACTTTGTATAATTCAAACAACTTGTCATATTAATGTGTTAAAATATAAGTAAATTTTATAGACTGTAAAAATAATAACATGTAGAAGGAGTAAAAATGTCAAAAACAAGTATTAAGAAAAATTTTGCTTATCAAATGTTATATGAAATACTTATACTTATTTTGCCTTTTATAACTTCACCGTACATTGCGAGAGTGATTGGAGCAGAGGGATTAGGTAAATATTCCTATTCATATTCTGTTGCATATTATTTTGTTCTTTTTTCGATGCTTGGTTTAAAAAATTATGGTAATAGAGTTATCGCTCAGAAGCGTAATGACCAGACACAGCTTAATGAAACTTTTTCTAATTTACTTGCTGTTCATATTTTGATTTCAATTTTATGCTGTATTGCATATGTGTTTTATATCTGGAACTTAAAAGACGATAAGTTATTCGCACTAATACAAGGAACATATGTTTTAAGTGGATTATTTGATATTAGTTGGTTTTATTTTGGTATTGAAAAATTCAAGTTAACAGTAACAAGAGATACAATTATAAAGATTATAAATGTTCTTTGTGTATTTATATTTGTCAAAACATCAGATGATTTGTGGAAATATTGTCTTATTATGGCTTTGGGAATGCTTATTAGCCAATTATTCTTGTGGATTCCATTAAAAAGATATGTCCAAATAACTAGACCACAATTGTCGAAGATGACTATTCATATAAAGCCACTATTTATACTTTTTATACCTGCAATAGCTGTTAGTTTATATAAGTACATGGATAAGATTATGATTGGTTATTTGAGTAATAAAGTACAACTTGGGTATTACGAAAATGCAGAAAAAGTAACTAATATTCCATTAACAGTAATTACATCTTTTGGTGTTGTTATGCTGCCTAAGATGTCTAATTTGGTAGCATCAAAAAATAGAGAAGCAACATTTAGATATATTTCTCTGTCAATGAAATATGTTATGTGTCTGGCATTTGCTTTAGCGTTTGGTTTAGCTGGAGTAGGCAATGTATTTGCACCGGTGTTTTGGGGTGAAGACTTTAGAGCTTCGGGTATTATCATTATGGGATTGTCAATAACAGTTCCATTTATTTCTTTTGCTAATGTGATACGTACTCAGTATTTAATTCCGAATGAAAAAGATAAGGAATATTTATTGTCTGTTATTTCAGGGGCAGTTGTTAATTTAATTATTAACTTTCTTTGCATACCGAGTCTTGGTGCGATAGGCGCAACAATTGGCACAGTTGCTGCAGAGGCTACAGTATGTTTAATACAGGTATTTGCTGTTTGGAAGGAATTGCCGTTAATTACATATATAAAGAATTCTTTTTTGTTTATATTAACTGGAATAACAATGTTTACTGGAGTGTTGTGTATTGGAATTAAGTTGGAAACTGGAATTCTAACTTTATTTATTCAAATACTTTTTGGTGCTTGCTTCTACTCTATTATTTGCGGATTTTATTTTTACTACACTAAAGATGAAATATTTATGAACATACTTCAAGTAGTAATGAAGAAGACTAAATCAATAAGGAATAATGATATCCACAAATTAAGACAAACAAAATGATCAAAATAAATCATTAGAATATTGACATAATAAATAATTTTATGTAAGATAGAAGCATATTTTTTTACTAGGAGTATAATTATGGCTTTAGTTGTGGGGTTGTGTTTATGTTTGCTTGGGTTACTTGGAGCTTATATCAATAAAAAATGGTATAATCCAATGACGCTATTTTGTGGGCTTTGGTCTTTTATTTGTGTCTTATCTAGCTTCAGATTGTACGGAATGTATACTTTTTCAAATAGGCCATATATTATTATTCTTATAGGTTTTATTGGATTTTGCTTTGGATATTTAGCATGTTTAATAAAAAGAAGAAAAATAATTATTCGCTTTTGGCGTAAAAAAGATTATGGGCGATGTGAATATTTTATAGATGAAAAATTATTACTGATATGTAGTGCCATAACAACTTTTTTTTATGCGATTATAACGGTTAGAGTTTTATCAATCATGTCAACTGGATTGTCAGCATCAGCAATAAGGGGCTTATACTTTGAAGCTTCCGACATGACATATGGGTCAGCACTATTTGCTCAAATAAGTGCATTTATAATTAACCCCATGATGTTTGCATTGATTCCTGTAAACGTAATTTATTTTCTACAAAAAATGAGACTTAATATAATTAATATATTATTTTTAATAAATCTAGCATTGTATTGCACGATAACTTTTGGAAGAATAATAATTGTTAATACAATAGTCAGTTTGATTATTGGCACTTTAATTATGGGCTTATCATTAGAAAAAGAAGTTAAAAGAAAGTTAATTCGTACTTTTATAAAATATATACTTCCTTTTTGTGTTATATTGTTTGTTGTTATTTATAATATATCAAATATGAGACAAAGTGAAAAAAGTGATCCAATTTTATTTGGAGAGCAATTTTATTCTTATTTGACTGTAGTAATACCATTAATGGATAACAATTTAGCTTATATTGATAACAACCAATACTCAACTTATGGTGTTATATTTTTAAAAGGAATATTAAATTTTTTAATGGCGTTTGGCCGTAAATTTGGAATTAGGTTTCCTTTGTTTGAGCAAGCATCATCAATAATAATTCATACAGAGGAATATGTTCCTGTATTTCCCGGACGTGTATATAATGCTTTTGTATCAATATTCTTTGCATTTTATGTTGATTTCCGAGAGTTTGGTGTATTTTTAGGTAGTGCATTTTATGGATGGATTATGTGTAAATATTTTAAAGAAATCCATACAAAAAATATAAAAGCAATAGCAATTTATTTATGGCTGATGCAAAGCTTAGTTAAGTCTTTTTTTAGATGGGAATTTGTACGGATGGACTACTGTTTAGCGTTTATATGGTTAATGATTTGGATAAGGAAAAAATATATATTATCAGATAATACACAAATCGACATAGGATAGCAAAATAAGCCGGTATTTTAACATAAGTTTGCTGGGAAATGTTGTATTTAGTATTAGTGAATATAGTGAAGAAATGAACATATCGTTATAAGGACTGAGATAGAGCACTTAATTAATTGATGATTAAATGTTGGTTAGACTAGAAGTGCATTATATAAAAGTGTTTACTCCTGCGACTATAGCAACGGATTGGCCAGACATCACAAAGTACAAAAAGACCTTCTAAAAGCTCTAACCATTGTAAATATTTAGTGCTGCATTTAGATAAGTATATGTAAAAATTAATAATATGGTGAATAATAAAATTTAAAGTCAACATAGATTGATATTTTGCAAATTTTGATAAACTATGGATATAATGGTAATATATAAATAAGCTTTCTATGATATAATATAAAATCATAGGAGGTTTTTTTATAGCAAAAAGACAATAGCGTATGCATGAGAGGAGAGGACATTATTGCAGGCTTAATTCAGGAGTATGATATTAAAATTGAAGAAACATCCTGTAAATGTCAACAGAAATTTGGTTTTTTCCAAAGTTAGTTGAAACAAAAAACATGATAATGTAAATAAGAATAACAAAAGAAAAGATACTATACTATGGATAAGTTTATCAAACAATTAGATCAAAATTTAGACTATATTAATCATGATATAAATGATGGCAAATGATATATAACAGTAGCTTTTAACTGCAAAGAGGTAACATGCCCATTTTGCGACCGACCATCATCCAGAATACATTTCACATATAACAGAACCTTTCAGGACCTTCCAATACAAGGTAATAAGGTATTTATTATTATATGTAACAGAAAAATGTTTTGTGATAATTCTGATTGTAAACATACTACTTTTGCAGAAAGGTTTGATTTTATGTACTATTGAAATGATATGTAAAGAAAATCTGTTTTTTTGAGAAGATATATAAAATAACATGGGAATTTAAGAGTGTACTAATTAATAAAAATATTTATGCTTTCGATAAATGGATGGAGAGAGCAAAAACTCTAAACATATCGGAGATAAACAGTTTTTCTTTTCTTTATTTTTCAAATTCATATTAAAATATTACAGTTTTATTTTTTATTAATTTGAGAATAAATATATTTGTGAATAAAAATGGAGGTATGTTAAATGGGTTTTTTTAGCGAAATTAATGATATGAGTAAAGTTTTTAAAGATATTGAAAAAAATAAAACTGAAACTAAGATAGATGTAATTACAATCTATGAGTATAATGGGATTGTAGAAATTAAATCTACAAAAAATAGTGTAGTATGCCTAAAAAAAGATATAACTGGATTTTCATTTAAAATAGATAATCTGAAGTTAGCAAAGACAATTATATACATTTATATAAAAGGTAAAAGCATTGATTTTGAAATACCCACCACAAATTTAGGTGCATTTTATTTACTGCAAAAACTTAATGATTATTTTGGATTATAATCATTCTTTTAAATTTAATCTAAATCGAACATAAAAAATTTTTTGTATAGATGAGTGAATATTCTCCTTATTGGAAGAAAAACAAAAATAAAAGCTAAGGATGACAGTTAGTTGAAATATAACAAGTTTATAATCCTAAATCGCCTATTTAATATAATTATCTTAATTTTTCAATAAGGATGATAAATGAAGATGCAGACCTATTTCTCAAAGTTATAAATGAAATTCAACAATTGAAACCAGAAATAATTGAAGAGAATATTTTTAAAAAGTTTTATTTAAATAAACAAAAGTAGATGTCTTTATATAAGTTACATCGTTCAGCTGTTTGACTTTTTTTGCTATTCCGGTACAAATTCTGCGCTTACAAAATATGTTCAACTTACTATGTGACCGAAAAATAATACAAACCCCGCTTGAAAATGAACAGAATATCAAAGAATTTTGCTGAACGAATGGAGTAAGCAAAGCCACATATTGCTATTGGCAGAAAAAAGTCACTGAAGAGAAATGTACAGTAGTTGAAAAAATTAAAAATCCAAAACCAAAGTATCAAGTGGATGGATGCAGCTTGCATCAAAACCGGTGTACTCTGTAAAAGCTACACTGGAAATTAAAATTAATGGCTGTAATGTCACTGTTTTTTATTTATAATTTTTATTAGCTATGTACGAGTTTAATTGACACTTGCTGAAGAAGCATAAAAATATGCTGTTATAGGAGAGTGAATTATGGAGAAGTTAAAAAATTGTAGAATTGTAATTGATATAGAAGAAATTGAATCGATTTCATGTACAAATCGAGAATTTGAAGTTTTACTTATGAGTAAAGATAAGAAAAAGTACAAAATAGTATTCGATTATGTATTGGATATGAGATACTCAATAGAAAACGCTTCTATAGATAGATTTTGTAATTTCCGAAAAAATATATCTGAGAACTTGATAGATAATAGTTTTTTTATAGTTGAAAATTCAGAATATATCAAGTATTTGTGAATGTCAAGTAACTTTTTACAATTTTCGGTCAATAATTTTTTACACCT
>ENA-UPSB01000101-UPSB01000101.1-bioreactor-metagenome-genome-assembly--contig:-NODE-101-length-156297-cov-21.896641_pt1 | contig 156297 bp, 134 predicted proteins | sample MGYA00238182_ERZ773286 | MGnify/ENA primary metagenome ERZ773286 (study PRJEB29026, sample SAMN07631240) | bioreactor metagenome | isolation source: Switchgrass digestor | place: USA: Dartmouth...
GAGCTATTTCATTTTACTTTGTCCTACCCCAACAATTGACGTAGAACCGTTTTTTATAAAGAATATTATTATTTCAGTTTTTCATCTATACTGCTTTAATCGTGCCTTTAAGCACAGAATACCTCTTTCGCATAAGAACAGCAGCAACCACCGCAACTCCTGAGAGTACTATTGTCGCCGAAAAAGCCATACGTATCCCAAACTGACGTAATATGTATCCGGTTATAATCGGTGTCAGCAAGGTGATAAGTGCGGATGATATGGATATCATAGCTGAAATTGTTGCCGCATTATTGCTGAACAGTTCTCCGCCGATACCAATTCCGATATTGAAGGTTACTGCCACTACAAAGCCTGATACGAAGATCGCGACTATGAATAACGGAAAACTTTTTGCCAGTACACTTATACTGAAAGAAACAAACGCAATGGCAGAATTCGTAATCAGGAGCACTGTTCCATGCACACGTTTTATAAGCTGTGCAAAGAATATGGTTCCTATTACACAACCGATATTGTATGTGGCAAGTATCAGGACTGATGCAGTATCGTCTATTCCCAGTTTATCTGCAGCAAAAGCCGATACCCAATTCATAGATACAACACCGGAACCGTATATGAAAAATACCACCGTACACAGCAGCAGGCCGTCCCGTAAAAGGCTCGGCTTCACAGCAAAATCAGTCTCATATGATTTTCTGATATATCGTTGCGGGAAGGGTATGATAATTGTGGCGACAAGAAGTAAAACCGTGTATACAGCAAACCCCCAATACAGAAACCCCCAATATAGACCGCCGGAAAGCAGTCGATTAGCCACAAACGGAGTGATGACACCTCCCATGGAGAATAGCAGCTGCACATAATTTTGTGCAGTTGAATTTCGGCCTGTTGGAGCGAAACAGTCAAATATCAGGGCCAGCATGGACGTATTGATCATTCCGAATCCCATACCTCCGATGATACTGACTGCAATTGCAGCAGGAAAACTTTTCAGTATCGGCATCAGAGAAAAGAAGATAAGCACCATTACCAGGCCGCTTAAAGAAACAACCTTACGTCCGTACCGGTCAGCCAGGGGACCGCAAAACAACTGGGTAATAATGCGGCCTATGCCAAGGCATGATATGAAAAAACTTACCTGGGATATGTCAGTGGCATAGATGGCTGACAGCGGCACCAGTGTTGAATTGATAATGTTAACGACCGCGCCTAATATCAGTATGCAGCAATATGCCAGAACGGCCGGTTTCTTTTGCACTTTTATATCCATAGTATCTTCTCCTTCACAAAAATACCCCAGCCCCTTTTCAATCAGGGCGGGGTATTCTCTAACTCGTACTATATTACCTCTGTTCCCCGAGATAGGCTGAAATTACTTTTGGTGAATTCAGCAATTCCTGACCTGTTCCCGAAAGAGTGATTCTTCCATTTTCGAGTACATAAGCTATGTCACAGATCTCAAGAGCTCTCTTGGCATTCTGTTCAACCAATAGGATCGTAACTCCTGAATCGCGAATTTGCTGAATATACTTAAATACGTTAGCAATTATAATCGGAGCAAGACCCAGGGAAGGCTCATCAAGAAGCATAATTTTCGGATGAGACATCATACCGCGGCCTATTGCAAGCATTTGTTGCTCACCGCCCGATAATGTACCGGCATATTGCTTTTCACGCTCTTTTAATATTGGGAAAAGCTCATAAATCTCTTCCAATGTCTTTTGAAGTCTGCTTCCTGAAAACAGATATCCGCCTACCAGCAGATTATCACGTACTGTTAATGCCGAAAACACCTTTCGTCCTTCCGGAACGTGTACAATACCACGTTGTACGATTTTATTCGGGCGAAGCCCGATAATTTCTTCGCCGAACAGCTTGATGCTGCCGTTTTTAGGCTTAACTAGTCCCGAAATGGTACGCAACAGCGTCGTTTTTCCCGCACCGTTGGAACCAATGATCGAAACGATTTGGCCTTTTTTTGCTTCAAGTGATGCGTCAATAAGCGCTGTGACATGGCCGTAATTAACACTTAGATTTTCTATTTGCAGTAATGTTTCGCTCATATTAGTTGTCCTCCCCAAGATATGCTTCGACAACCCTACAATCACACTGCACTTCCCTGGGAGTGCCGATGCAAATGGTTTCGCCAAAGTTCTGAACATAAATTGTCTCTGATATTGTCATGACAACTTCCAGGCGATGTTCTATGAGCAGTATTGTGATACCGCGCTCTTCTTTGATGCGGTAGATGAGATCAGCTAAATCATTGACCTCTTTTGGGTTAAGTCCGGCTGCCGGCTCATCAAGCAACAGCACCTTTGGATTAGACGCAAGCGCTCTTGCGATCTCCAGACGACGCTGCAAACCATAAGAAAGATTTTCCGGACGCTCATCGGCAAAATCGGCAAGGCCGACCCATTCAAGCGCATCCATACAAATCTCTTTGCTCTTTTTCTCTTCCTGTCTGCGACGTTTTGAGAGAAGTATGGCATCAAGAAGATTATATTTAGACACCGGATCATAGGTGGTCATTACATTTTCAAGGCATGTGAGGCCTTTGAACAGACGAATATTCTGAAATGTACGGGACAAACCCAACAGCGCGATTTCATGCTGTTGCTTTTTGGTTATGTCAACGCCGTCCAAAATGATCTGGCCTTCGTCTGCCGTGTAGATACCCGATATAACATTAAAAATCGTAGTTTTACCTGCGCCATTCGGCCCGATTATACCAATTATCTGGTTACTGTCAGCCTTCATGGAGAAGTCATTTACGGCTTTTACGCCACCGAAGCTTTTTTTGACATGCGAAAGTTCAAGCATACTCATTTATTTGCTCTCCTTTCTAATACCGGTCTTTTTCTTCTTAGCAAACAAATCGGTTACCTCCCAGTGGCCAAATAAACCGTCAGGCTTAAAATTAATGGCAAGTAAAACCAACGCTGAATAAACCAGCAAACGATACTGTTGAACCGAACGCAGGATCTCCGGAAGTGATGTAAGCAGGAATGTCGCAAAAATCGAACCTGTAAGACTGTTTACTCCTCCAAAGAACACCATGATTACCCATTCACCGGATTTACGCCAGTTAAACAGCGTAGGATCGGCATACTGGATAAAGAAGGCATAAAGAGCGCCGGATAATGAAGTAAGCGATGCTGCTATAAGGAAAGAGCGCATTTTAATACGAGGAACGTTAATTCCCATCGACTTCGCAGCAAGTTCATCACTGCGTACCGCAATGGCCATTCGTCCGTATTTTGAGCGTCTGAAATTCCTTGCAAAAAGAATCGAACAAATCAGTATAATTACAACCAGTGTTAAAGATGTATACTTTGGAATACCGGTAAGCCCCATTGAACCTCCGGTAATACCAACTGACTGATTTATTACGGCGATAATAGCTTCGCCGAAGCCAAGCGTTACCAGAGCAAGATAGTCACGCCTCAGGCGCATGATCGGGAAACCGATAAAGTAACCGATAATTATTGCCGCGATAATTGCCGCTACCAAACAAAGCGGGAACGGAACATTAAGACGAACCGACAAAAGTCCGCCCGCATAAGCGCCTATGGCCATAAAAGCAGCCTGTCCCAACGAGAACATGCCAGTAAGACCAGTAAGGATGTATAAACCACATACTGTGATACATGTAATAAGCGTAAAAGTAAGAATTGCACTCAAAAAGCCCATATCTTTTCCTCCCTTACGCTTTTTCATTTACGATAACACCGGCAATACCCTGGGGACGAATCAATAGGAATGCAAGCATTATCGAGAATGAGACAACCGGCGACCAACCGGATCCAATAAAGTAAATAAGAATATTTTCAGTCAATCCAAGCAGGAATGCACCAATAACCGCACCCTGAATGCTGCCCAGACCGCCTATAACTGAAGATATAAAACCTTTGACTACGATCTTGCTGCCAAGTTGAGCGGTAAGAGTATAGGTGATTCCGAGAAATACACCGCCGAGTCCTGCCATTACTCCGGCAAGCATGAATACTATCTGAATAACACGGTATACGTCAATACCCATAAGGTATGCGGTATCACGGTCTAATGATGCTGCGCGTATAGCCCTTCCGAATTTTGTCTTGTTTATGAAGAAAAATAGCAGGCCTAACGCAATAAGCGCTGAAACGAGCATATATACATCCACTGTTGAAACAACAAGATTTTTTTCCTTACCAAAACGAATGACAAGTGATTTAAAGAAACGTGGATACGACATAAAAGTCGATCCGACTTTTAACGTAATCAATTGTTCCAGAAATACGCCCCATGTCAGTGATGATACAAAATAGTAGAATACGGATGAACTCCTTTTCGTTATACTTCGAAATGCGATGAACTCACCGACAACACCTACCAGGGCACCACCAAGCATGGCAAACACAAGCGTCCCGAAAAGGCCGAGTTTAAACTGGACTGACGCGAAATAGCCGATAAATGCGCTAATGCTTATCATTGCCCCATGAGCAAAGTTTGTGAACTTCAATATCGAGAACACAAGGCAGAAGCCTACGGCTACAAGTGCATAAACAGCACCCAGCGATATTCCGTTGAATAGAATCTGGGACATATGAGTTCTCCCTTCATTAATAAGTTACACGACTGCCTCCGCAAGCGCAGAGGCAGTCTTTCAGAATGATAATTATTTTTACCATTAAGATATTTTTTTAATATATAATATCTTATTAATTATATTTGCATTTAAGTCGCTGTTATTTGACTTTACAAATTAATATGCAACAGGTTCAGCTGTGTAAGCCTTGATAGGTATATTTTCTCCGTTCTCGATCTTATGCATGATCATCTCAAGACCTGAAGGCTGATGTGTCTTAGGATCGATTGTGATAGAACCTGTGAGTCCCTGATAGTTTGTCAGGTTTTCCATAGCTGTACGGATAGATTCTCTGTCAGTAGCACCAGCTTTGATAACTGATCCTAAAGCACCCATCATATCGTAACCTACGCAGAACTTGTTGATCTGGTTGGGCTCATCATTGCCGGTAGCTGCACGGAATGCGTTTACAACCTCTATAACTTTTGGATCATCAAGACGGATATTGGAAACAAAGTAAACATTGTCAGCTTCCGGTCCACACAATGTGTTGAAAGGAGGTGCGGAATCGAGACCGTTGATCATAACTCCGTCGTATCCAAGTCCACGTGCCTGCTGTGTGATGGCAACAAGCTCACCTGTATAGTTGGGGCAGAAGAGAGCTTCCATATCGCTGGCGATGAGTTTTGACAACATTGTCTTGAAGTCTGTGTCTCCGGCCTGGAAGGTCTCTACGGCAACAATTTCTGCTCCGTTAGCCTTGCAGTACGCGTCAAACGCATAGTACAGCGAGTAAGAATAAGAGTTATCAGAACGGTAAAGAACGCCGAACTTTTTATATCCGAGATCGTTGATTGCGAACTTAGCCATAAGTGCGCCCTGGAGATCACAGGATGGCTGCATCAAGAACATATAACCCCAAGGTTCGCCTTTTCCGTCCTCACCCTGGCGTGTAACGCGGTTGTCCATACCCATCAGAACTACAGGTACTTTTGCCTGTTGAGCGATAGGAGCCAATGCGATACCGATATTTGCCTGATGAGGTCCGATTACTGCTACAGCGCCTTCGGATACGAGACGGTTGTATGCATTGATACTCTCATCAACGTTAGCTTTGCTATCGTACTCAATGAGCTTTATTTTGCGTCCGTTGATACCGCCGGCTTGATTTATTGTCTCTACCTGCCAACGGATACCTTCTGCAATCATAAGACCCATAACAGAAGTTTCGTTACTGATGTCCTGAATAGATCCGATAATGATAGGATCTTTGTCATCTGCGCCACCCGAAGGGTTGCTGCTGGCAGATGGTTGGCTGCTTTGAGACGGCTGATTACTTGGTGTGGGATTGCTAGCCTGACCACCGCAAGCAACCAGACTCACTGCAAGCGCGAGAATCAGTATCAGTGATACAATTTTTTTCATACTTATTTCTCCTTTACTTTTTTTCTAAATATATGTCGGCAACCGTTTCCGGCTGCCATCTTACGCCTTTCGGCGTAAAGAACATTATTAAGAAGCTTTTAGTCAAAATGCTCATCGGTAGGATCAAATGTAGGTACAGCTACATTAAGTATCGTCATCTCTCCTACAGCACGATGGCGTGTACCTTTGCAAATCTTTATAGTATCTAGCGGCTTTACGGGTACCATTTCCCCATCCAGTTCAAGAAAACCCTCACCCTCAAGGATCGTATAAAATTCCACAAAGGTTTTATGATAATGGATTTTTGCTTCTTTGCTCACTTTGAGATAATGGACAGATGCATCACGCTCTGGAAGATCAACGAAAGCGCGTTTTGTAGTCCCGCAGGGACAAGCGATTGGTTCTAATTCTGAAAAAGATACTTTTTTATAACCGGACATGATACACCCCTTCCCTAAACCCTCTTGTTAATAAATGATAACATATGTCGAAAAAAGAGTATTTACATAAATCATTGTAATAATTGCACTAAGTATAGAGGAAAGTGAAAAATTATTTGTTGATTCTTGCCGATAATAACACGTTCTTTACAAAAGTTCACTATATAACCAAGTTGGTTACCTCTACCGTATTTCGTAATTATTCCTTAATCACGGGGTCGGATACGGCTAAATCATAGCGGCGGCTTTGGTGCGAAAAAGCTGTCAAAACCCAAAAATAAGCGTTTCTCGAACATGGAAAGGCAACTGTCGGGTGATATCCTTTTGGCGCCATAACCATGTGTCCGCTTTTTACAACAAGAAAATTCATATTATCAAAGTCTCCGGATTCTTTGTAGGGCACCTGCGCGCCTAACTCAGTATCAAAATAACAGTATACCTCCTCAAGATCATTTTCATGCTGGTGAGGAGCCCAGCTTGTCCATCCTCCCTTTCTTCCCCAGGATATACCGCAAATCAGTCGGGATGCAGGAGTTTGGGGATCAAGGGTAAAAAATACTTCCCGCTCCATAGGACCACTGCCATGAATTTGGTGAATGTCTCCTATAGGCAGCGTCAGATCAATCTTACGGAAGAATGCCTTGCCATAGCCTTCACACACGGCACAACCTACATAGAATATACAGTCTGTTTTGGCTGTAAGCTGAGCCTGGCTGTTTCCCGGTATATAAAAACTGTCTAGCTTGCACATGGAGTAGGATTGACTGCAAAGTTCAAGATCACATTCACCTGAAACAAGCAATGCATTCATTTCCTTTTCACCGGACGAAAGTGTGTACTTCTGCCCTTTTGTAAGATTGATGCGCAGGATATTGGATACCTTACAGTCACGAAAAGCAGGCGAAATCACTTCATGCACACCGGGAACTTCCGGCGATACAATGTTCCAGCTTGTTAAATCATTGTTTTCACCTGTCAGGACTGATTTGATGTCTTCAATACAAACTTTTGCCAGGGCACGTCCTGACGGCATAAGCTTATTGCTTTCATTAACACTCTCAACAGTAAGATAACCGGTATAACCTATTTCTTTAAGGGTATTGAAAATTCCCGACCAGTCTACCCCGCCCTGGTTGATGCGGCGATGAGAATAATACTCCGTTCTTGACGGATCAGGCGGCACAACAGGAGTGAAGCGGCCGATATGCTTTGCGTAGAAGGAGTATTCAAAACTGTAGGGAAAATCTCCGCTGGGAAGACGGATTATATCTTTCACATGAACGATAAATATTTTTTCCCTAAGCTCGCGTATATAGGGTTTTACATCATCAACGGGAACCTGATAGATGTTGACCGGATCAAGAATAAAACCGCAGTTGTCGCAGTCTATGCGCTTGATCAGATCCTTGCATGAATCCAAAGTATCGCATAAAGTGCCGTGATGTATTTCCAAAGCAACCTTCTTGCCATGTTCAGCTGCATATTCGCAGGACTTTTTGGTCCAGTATGCCGCCCGTTGACGCACTTCTTCCGGAGCTGTGGCAGATTCCTGCCATGCAGGCCAAAGGCGTATATGTTCGGCACCTATAAATTCAGCAAGACTGACATAATCTTTAAATGTCTGGAACGCCTTTTCACAACCTTCATCGTCAAACAGACCATAATTGCCTGTAAAGCAGGACAGAGACAATATCTTTAAATCGTGTTGGTCACAGTATTGTTTGATCTGTTTAAGATATTCCTTGTCAGATTCGGGTTTCGCGTGGGTGCTGCGAAGCTCTATGGCTTTGTACCCGAATGCTGCAGCCGCCTCAAGATGATCCCATACCGGAAGATTATCAAACATCTGACCTGAAAGCGAAATTTTATTCAGCATATTTTCTTACCTCACAATTCTACAACCTTATGTGTCCGATAGCTTTCAAGCGCCGCCTCCTGGATCCGTATCAACCCGACACCGCTTTCTCCGTCTGTAAGAGGTTTCCTTCCTTCAAATATACTGGCGGCAAATTCTTCGTATTGAGTGGCAAAATTATTTTTTGCATTTTTGTTATCGAATATCGTTTCACCGTTAAGAGATAATTTGGTTTCATCATTAAGGCGGAGAGTTCCCTTCGTTCCCTGAACGAACCGCTCATAAAGAATGTCTGACGATGACAGCATTTTAGTTTTTCCTACCCATTCCTTTTCAGGAGCAAGACGAGTATTCCAGGACATGCGTACAGTAGCAAAACGATCCTTGGAAAAACCGAGTAAGATGGTGGTTTCGTCTTCCCCCTCCCACTCGGTATTGTTGGAATATGCCTCGCAGTATACCCGAAGCGGCATTTCTTCGAATATATACAGTATATAATCCAGGATGTGGTTTCCCCAAAGAGGAATCATCAGGCCGCCGGCTTTCTCACTGCTTCGCCACCAGTCAGTGGGAGGGGAAGCCAAATACCCCATAAGTGTCCCGGTCACCGAAATAACCTCACCAATCTTTCCTTCATCGTACAGCTTTTTTGAAAGCATCACAGCTTCATGATAACGGCGGCTTTGGCCTACCATCAGCGTTACGCCGTTTTTGCGGCATGCTTCATTTATCAATTTGCATTCGGCCACGGTATTTGCCATCGGTTTTTCAAGCAGTATATGTTTGCCTGCCTGGGCACATTTTATTGCATACTCAGTATGAAGATGATTTGGCAGACAAATATCCACAGCATCGAATGTACCCGATGCCAGAGCCTCGTCTATATCCGCATAGGCATTGGGTACATTAAATTTATTTTGAAAGGCTTTTCGTTTTTCTTCTGTACGGCTTACAATGGCAGTCAACTCCACAGCGCCGTTTGAAGCGAGTACACCTTCGCCGTGGCTTTGTGCAACTCTTCCGCAGCCAATGATACATATTTTTAAAGGTTTTTGCATATGAATATCCCCCTTTATAGATTTTGCGCATTACAGGCGACTTTATGTTCAATCCTTGTTTTAATTCTACAGTTTAACAATTGTATATTCTATTTCCAAAATAAGAATCCAGTTGCACTTATCAAAGATTATTCTTAAGATATGCATGATTTATTATGAAACAGTGATCTTATTTTCAAGGTTAAGTTACCAGAAATGCCGGTCAGCGTAAGATCCGGATCTTAATTGTTTAAATTGATCTTGTCAGTCAACCGGAGTTTTCACATAAGGTGGATTTACCAGTGTGATATCCAACAAAAAAACGGTTCTGCGCTCCATTGTCTTCAGAACACAGAACCGACCTTTTTATTAACCTTTTAAGTTTCCTGATCAGAATGACGAGGCTTCATCATTAATGTCCACTTCAATGTCCCGGTATTTTGCAAGACCTGTACCTGCCGGAATAAGCTTACCGATAATGATATTTTCCTTCAGGCCGATCAATGGATCTATTTTGCCCTTGATAGCGGCTTCTGTCAGAACCCTGGTGGTCTCCTGGAATGATGCGGCCGATAAGAAGGACTCAGTTGCAAGGGACGCCTTGGTGATACCCAGAAGCGCACGCTTACCTGATGCAGGTCTCAGGCCTTTTTCTTCAGCCTGTTTATTTTTCTCTTCATATTCGAACATATCAACAAGGCTGCCCGGCAGCATATCGGTATCGCCGGAATCGTCAATCTTTACCTTACGGAGCATCTGACGGACGATAACCTCAATGTGTTTATCATTAATATCAACACCCTGCAGTCTATAAACCTTTTGTACTTCCTGCAAAAGATATCTCTGTACAGCCTGGACTCCTTTAATCTTCAAGATATCGTGAGGATTCACCGAACCTTCGGTAAGCTCGTCACCGGCTTCTATTTGATCTCCGTCCATAACCTTGATTGAAGAACCATATGGGATAAGGTATGTCTTGGTTTCACCGGTTTCATTGTTAACGACTTCGATTTCCCTCTTCTTCTTGGATTCCTTAATATGAACTATACCTGCTATTTCGGACACTATTGCCAATCCTTTGGGTTTACGTGCCTCAAAAAGCTCCTCAACACGAGGCAGACCCTGTGTAATGTCATCACCGGCAACGCCTCCTGTATGGAATGTACGCATAGTAAGTTGGGTTCCCGGCTCGCCTATAGACTGAGCGGCGATAAAGCCCACAGCTTCACCAGCATTACATTTCTCTCCATTTGCCAGGTTGATGCCGTAACATTTGGCACAAACGCCTATTTTTGAACGGCAGGTTAATACCGAACGGATCCTGATTTTCTTATATCCGGCTTTCTCGATCCTTTCAGCAACATCTTCGGTTATAAGCTGATCTTTTTCAATAATAACCTCTCCGGTATTCGGATCCTTGATATCATCAGCAGAATAACGCCCGGTCATACGCTCGGCCAACCCTTCGATTGTTTTACCGCTGATTACGATAGGCGTAATCTCAATACCATCATCTGTGCCGCAATCCTCTTCGCGAATGATAACCTCCTGGGCGACGTCGACAAGACGACGTGTAAGGTATCCCGAGTCAGCAGTACGCAGAGCCGTATCAGCCAGACCTTTTCTGGCGCCGTGAGTTGATATGAAGTATTCCAGAACGTTGAGGCCTTCACGGAAGTTGGATCTGATAGGTATCTCGATCGTCTCACCGGAGGTATCTGCCATAAGTCCGCGCATACCGCCCAATTGTCTGATCTGGTTGATATTACCGCGGGCACCCGACTGAGACATCATGTAAACAGGATTGAAACGGTCCAGTGAAGCTATCAATGCGTTCTTAATATCCTCAGTGGTTTTGTTCCAGGCCGAAATAATGGCTCTCTTACGTTCTTCCTTATTATACAGACCATTTTTATAATGTCTTTCGATTTCATCGACTTTCTTATCGGTCTCGTCCAGATATTTCTGTTTGACTTCGGGTATGGTCATATCTGTAATACCTATGGTTACAGCACCTTTTGTAGAGTACTTGAAACCAAGGGCTTTAATTTTATCGAGAACCTCTGCTGTCCTATGAGTACCGTTTACACGGATACAGCGCTCAATGATCTTACCCAGTTCCTTCTTGCCTACCAGGAAATCTATTTCAAAATCAAACATGGTTTCCGGATTTGTTCTGTCTACAAATCCCAGGTTTTGAGGAATGGCTTCATTAAAGATTATTTTGCCTACGGTAGTTTCAACCACCTTGCTTCTCAGAACACCGTCAACTTCTTTTTTTACTTTGACCTTAATCCTGGCATGCAGGCTGAGTGTATTACATTGATAAGCCATTACGGCTTCCTCAGGACTGCTGAAAGCTTTTCCTTCGCCTATGACGCCGTTGGTAACGTTTCCGTTCTCGTCATATTCAGCCTTCTTTTCTATGGTAAGATAGTAGCTGCCCAATACCATATCCTGAGTAGGAACAGTAACCGGCTTGCCATCCTGCGGCTTCAGCAGGTTGTTGGCTGATAGCATCAGTATACGGGCTTCAGCCTGGGCTTCGGCTGACAAGGGTACGTGAACTGCCATTTGGTCCCCGTCAAAGTCAGCATTATAGGCAGTACAAACCAGAGGATGAAGCTTAATGGCACGGCCCTCTACCAAAACAGGCTCAAATGCCTGAATACCAAGTCTGTGCAGCGTAGGAGCGCGGTTCAAAAGCACGGGATGACCTTTTATAACTTCTTCCAGAACGTCCCAGACTTCAGGTTTTACACGTTCAACCATACGCTTGGCGCTCTTTATATTATGGGCAAGCCCGCCTTCAACAAGCCTCTTCATTACAAAAGGCTTGAAAAGTTCCAATGCCATCTCTTTCGGAAGACCGCACTGGTATATTTTAAGTTCAGGACCGACCACAATAACCGAACGTCCTGAGTAGTCAACACGCTTTCCTAAAAGATTTTGACGGAAACGGCCCTGTTTTCCTTTCAACATATCCGACAACGATTTCAATGGGCGGTTGCCGGGACCTGTTACCGGACGGCCGCGGCGGCCGTTATCAATAAGAGCGTCCACAGCTTCCTGCAACATACGCTTTTCGTTCCTGACAATTATCTCAGGAGCCCCTAAATCCAATAATCTCTTTAGACGGTTGTTGCGATTAATGACTCTTCTGTAAAGGTCATTTAAGTCAGATGTTGCAAAACGTCCGCCGTCCAGCTGGACCATGGGACGAAGTTCGGGAGGAATAACTGGGATTACATCCAGGATCATCCATTCAGGTTTATTTCCTGACTGTCTGAAAGCCTCTACAACTTCAAGTCGTTTAATGGCGCGAATTTTCTTTTGTCCGTTGGAGTTTTCGATCTCTTCTCTCAACTCGGCTGCAGTAGCATCCAGATCCATATTCTGCAGCAGTTCTTTTATTGCTTCAGCGCCCATGCCGGCTCTGAAATTGCTTCCGAACTTTTCGATACTTTCGCGATATTCTTTCTCGTTCAATACCTGTTTATGAGAAAGCGGAGTGCTTCCGGGATCGATAACGACATACGAAGCAAAATACAGCACTTTTTCAAGGGCTCTGGGGGACATATCCAACAGAAGGCCCATGCGGCTTGGTATGCCTTTGAAATACCATATATGGGAAACAGGAGCGGCCAGTTCAATGTGCCCCATCCGCTCACGGCGCACTTTTGAACGGGTTACTTCAACACCGCATCTGTCACAGATTATTCCTTTATATCTTACACGCTTATACTTACCGCAATGACATTCCCAGTCTCTGGTAGGACCAAAGATCCTTTCACAGAATAAACCGTCACGCTCGGGTTTCAAAGTCCTGTAGTTAATGGTTTCAGGCTTCTTAACCTCTCCTCTTGACCATTCACGGATTTTTTCCGGGGAGGCAAGACCTATTTTTATAGCATCAAAATTGTTTAACTCAAACATCGCCCGTCCACCTCCTATATTTCATCATCATCGTCAATAATATCATCGTCATCCAGACCGAGGATCTGGCCTACACTGTCTTCGTCAAGTTCCGCATCTTCAGGCAGGTCGCCAAGATCCAGCGAATCCAGCTCAAACTCATCGTCAATAATATTTTGTGCGTCTTCATCTTCAAGATCAATGTAGGACATGGTTTCATCCTCACGCCCTTCGATATTGACGTCAAGTTCATCCAGATCATCATCGACAGATTCTTTAATTTCAATTTCCTCACGACGGTCGCTGAATACCTTGACATCCAGGGCAAGACTCTGAAGCTCCTTCATAAGAACCTTGAAGGATTCCGGAATGCCGGGTTCAGGGACATTTTCGCCCTTCACGATTGCTTCATAAGTCTTTACACGGCCTACCACGTCGTCAGATTTGACAGTCAGAACTTCCTGGAGGGAATAAGCTGCACCGTACGCGGCCAAAGCCCAAACTTCCATCTCACCGAAACGCTGTCCGCCGAACTGGGCTTTTCCTCCCAACGGCTGCTGGGTTACCAGTGAGTAGGGGCCTGTAGAACGGGCATGGATCTTATCATCAACCAGGTGAGCCAGTTTAAGATAATACATATAACCCACTGTTACACGATTATCGAAAGGTTCTCCGGTCCTGCCGTCATACAGAACAGTCTTACCGTCTTTTGGGAGCCCGGCTTTTTCAAGGGTTTCAAAAATATCCTCTTCTCTTGCACCGTCGAATACGGGAGATGCGATCTTCCAGCCAAGAACCTTGGCAGCATAGCCCAAATGCACTTCCAGCACCTGACCGATATTCATACGGGAAGGAACGCCCAGAGGATTCAATACTATCTGCAAAGGCGTACCGTCAGGCAGGAAAGGCATGTCCTCTATAGGCAGAATTCTGGAAATAACACCTTTATTTCCGTGACGCCCTGCCATTTTGTCTCCCACAGAAATTTTTCTCTTTTGAGCGATATATACACGCACAAGCATATTTACACCGGGAGGCAGCTCATCGCCGTTTTCCCTTGTAAACACCTTGACATCCACAACAATACCCGATTCACCATGAGGGACCCTTAAGGAAGTATCACGTACTTCACGGGCCTTTTCACCGAATATGGCTCTCAGCAGCCTTTCTTCGGCAGTAAGCTCGGTTTCTCCCTTAGGTGTGACCTTACCTACCAGGATATCTCCGGAACGGACCTCCGCTCCTATTCTGATGATTCCACGTTCATCCAGATCCTTCAGAGAATCTTCACCGACATTGGGTATATCACGGGTGATTTCTTCGGGACCCAGTTTTGTGTCACGGGCTTCTGATTCATACTCCTCAATATGGATTGAAGTATAAACATCATCACGTACAAGTTCTTCAGAAATCAGGATAGCGTCCTCATAGTTATAACCTTCCCAGGTCATGAATCCTACAAGAACGTTCTTTCCAAGAGCTATTTCGCCGTTGTCGGTAGACGGACCATCGGCAATGATATCTCCGGCCTGTACCTTATCTCCTTTTCTAACAATAGGTCTCTGGTTGATACAGGTTCCCTGATTTGAACGCTTATATTTCAACAATTTATAATAATCTTTCTGTCCGCTGTTTGTTTTGACTACGATTTCACTGGCTGTAACTTTCTCGACAACACCATCATTTTTAGCTACTATACACACGCCGGAGTCTTTAGCCGCGCGATATTCTATACCGGTACCCACTATTGGAGCCTCAGGCTTTATAAGTGGCACAGCCTGACGCTGCATGTTAGATCCCATCAGCGCACGGTTTGCGTCGTCATTTTCCAAGAAAGGAATCATTGCGGTAGCGACTGAAACCAACTGCTTCGGAGAAACATCCATATAGTCTATCTTCTCTTTGTCAACTTCCAGGATCTGATCCTGATAGCGGCAGCCTACACGCTTGCTGATAAAATAGCCGTCTTCATCCAGCGGCTCGTTTGCCTCCGCCACCATATAGATATCCTCTAAATCAGCGGTCATATATTCGGTTATGTCGGTTACACGACCGTTTATTACCTTACGGTAAGGCGCTTCAATGAACCCATATTCATTTACACGCGCATATGTGCTTAGAGAACCAATAAGACCGATATTGGGACCTTCAGGAGTCTCTATGGGACACATACGCCCGTAGTGAGAATGGTGAACGTCACGAACTTCAAAGCTCGCCCTGTCACGGGAAAGACCGCCAGGTCCCAATGCGCTTAAACGACGCTTATGGGTCAGCTCTGCAAGGGGATTTGTCTGGTCCATAAACTGAGATAACTGGCTGGATCCAAAGAATTCTTTAATGGCAGCAGCTACCGGGCGGATATTGATAAGAGCCTGTGGAGTAATAGCGTCAATATCCTGGATGGTCATTCGTTCCCTTACGACTCTTTCCATACGGGCAAGCCCTATACGGAACTGGTTTTGAAGCAATTCTCCGACAGAACGCAGACGACGGTTGCCTAAATGGTCAATATCGTCAATATTTCCTATTCCGTGGTCGAGGTTCAAAATATAATTGACAGTTGCGACTATATCTTCCCTGGTAATGTTCTTAGGCATCAAAGCATCGTGATTATCCTTAAGAACAGCTATCAGCCGGGTTTGATCGGCATCTTTGTTATCCTCCAGGATAGTCATAAGTACGTCATATCTAACCTTCTCGTTTATGCCGGCCAATGCCGGATCAAACGGGATATAGTCTTTTATATCAACTGTCAGATTGCCTATAACTTTTACAATTTTGTCATCTACAATAACATTAACGGTATTAATGCCGGAATTCTGGATTTTCCATGCCATTTCCTCATTTATTTCATCACCGGCCTTTACCAGAACCTTGTTACCGCTTATATCCTTAATATCCTCAGCAGCGATCTGATTTCGGATACGATTTGCCAATGCCAACTTTTTATTAAACTTATAACGCCCTACATTAGACAGATCATACCGTCTGGGATCAAAGAACAAATTGTTTAATAAAGTAGAGGCGCTTTCTTCGGTTGGTGGTTCTCCGGGACGTAAACGTTTGTATACTTCGAACAGACCTTCTTCTCTGCTCTTGGTTCCATCTTTGGTTATGGTGGCCAGTAACTTGGGTTCTTCACCCAGCAGACCGATCAGCTCGGCATCAGTTCCATATCCTAATGCACGCAAAAATTGAGTGATAGGCAGTTTTCTTGTCCTGTCTATCCTTACATAAATAACTTCCGATGAATCTGTTTCATACTCAAGCCATGCTCCCCTGTATGGAATCACGGTATTTGAAAAAAGATTGTTTCCATGCTTATCCTTCTCTTTGGAGTAATATACTCCGGGGGAACGGACCAGCTGACTTACGATAACACGCTCTGCACCGTTTATAACGAAGGTACCTGTCTCGGTCATCAGAGGAAAGTCTCCCATAAAGATTTCCTGCTCTTTAACCTCGCCGGTCTCCTTATTGATAAGGCGTACCTTAACTTTTAAAGGCGCCGAATAGGTTGTGTCTCTTTCTTTACACTCTTCAACCGAATATTTTATATTATCGGTTTCCAGAGTGTAGTCGATGAATTCCATTATCAGATTACCGGTGTAATCAGTAATGGGGGATACATCTCTTAATACTTCTCTTAAGCCCTCTTTGAGAAACTGCTGGTATGAGTTCTTTTGAATCTCAATCAGGTTTGGCATATCAAGGACTTCCTTGATGCGGGCAAAACTCTTTCTTTTTGTTCTGCCCAGTTGAACTTCATGGACCATTAAAAATCACCTCGTATGAACCGCATATTTTGGTGTAAAAGACATAAAAATATAGAAGGGGAAACGAATCCATTCTGTAAAAATCAATTTTGTCAGGTTATTGACTCGTGTATAAGCTCCAAGGTATCATTCTCCCGATCTATTATTTTAATCCTAAAGATTATTGACATGTATTGTATCATTCATACAATTGTGCTATTATATTATCAAAATAATAGTACAGATGCACAATAAAAAAAGCATATAATACAATACCTGTATATATAATAATGCAGTTTTTAATTGTAACATATGGGTTGCCCAAAGTCAACCAATAATATTGGTTTTTTTAAAAACATTTTCAAATCTTTTACGTTTATGTTTATTCGACTTTGATTTCAAATCGCTCAAATAAAACAGGGTTCATAAATTGGTCAGCATTAAAGGAGGTCCTTCTGTATCTGACATATTCCCGGGTATTTTTAGACAACCAGAGAGGCACTTCAATTTTTAGCAGGCTGCATACCTCTACAAGACTTTTTTCCAGTCTGTCCTGGTATGATCCTTCGTTGTCATCGATCTCATAAACCTGTTCTGATAATGTTATCGTTCCTTTTATAAGTTTTCCTACGATACGCATATAATACTCCTTTTATCAATAGAAAACCTCCATTAAATACAAACCCTGCGGCGGGGCGGTTACACCTATCGAATTGCGCCGACGGTTTTTTATGGCTTGTTCAATTATTTCCGGCTCAAAACGCCCTTTCCCGATGTCCACCATGGTTCCCACCATTATTCTTACCATATTGTAAAGAAAACCGTCTCCCTTTATATCATATATCAAAAATTGCCCGTTCTTTTGCCATTGGGAATGAAAAACAGTCCGGTCAAAGGTTTTCACGTTATGTCCGGCAGCGCAGAATGCTTCAAAGCATTTATGCCCTATAAAATAACCGGAGGCTTTTACCATGGCTTCAAAGTCCAGTCTTTCCGGGACATGCCACGCTTTATTGGCCAATAACGCAGATTTTTGGGGTCTGTTGATGATTACATATCTGTAATGCTTTCCTTTTGCCGAAAAACGTGCATGGAAATCGGCCTCTACTTCTTCAGACGATATTATTGATACATTATCGGGAAGATAGGCATTCAAGGCCGGAGTAAATTTTTCTGCGGGAATGGTTGAACTGGTAGTGAAGCTGGCTACCTGGCCGCAGGCGTGTACTCCTGCATCGGTCCTTCCCGCTCCCTCAGGCATAATGTCCTCTCCAGTAAGCTTTTTTATAGCTTTTGACAGAACCTCCTGCACAGAAAGAGCATTTTTCTGGTACTGCCATCCATGGTAACCCGAACCGTCATATTCAATCACCAGTTTTATTTTTCTCATGCCGATAACCTCTGTCCAGCAACTGTTGCTTATTTGCATGTTTTATTATGAGTATTTATTGTCATCCTGAGTTTTCTGTCATTCTGAATGGAGCGAAGCGGAATTAAGAATCTTACTCATTGCGATATTCTGAGCGTCAGCGAAGAATCTATTGAGTTGACCTTCAAGATCCTTCGACTTCGCTGCGCTACGCCCAGGATGACAATATTCCTGTCATTCTGAACGAAGTGAAGGATCTTTCTTGGTTGAACAGAAGACCTATAGCTCAGCTTTGCGGCTATCAGGATAACATTAAGGTATATTTATTAAATTCTCTTTGAAATAAGGGCCGCTCCAACGATCCCGGCATCATTCCCCATTTGGGCGGCAACAATTTGAGTATTCTTCAAATCTCCTACAAAGAACGTTCTTCCCTTCATTTTCTCCCTAAGCGGTGCCAGAAGGTTTTCTCCCTCTTTTGAAACGCCGCCCCCGATTGCAATAATGTCAGGTTGGAATATGTTGACTATGTTGGCAAGGCCTTCGGCCAGTATGTCTATATAACAATCAATAACCTTTATTGCAGTTTCATCGCCCAGTCTGGCGGCATCAAAGGCTGTCTTCGCGTCAATCTTGTCCAAATCGCCGTCAACAAGCTCCAGGATCTTCGACGAAGGATTATCGAGAGCCGCCGCTTTTGTTTCCCTGATGAGGGCTGTAGCAGATGAATATGCTTCCCAGCAGCCTTTTCTTCCGCAAGTACAGGCTTCTCCGTTTATTTTAAGAACTATATGGCCTAATTCAGCGGCAGCGCCGTTTGCCCCTATGTAAAGCTTATTATTGATAATAATACCTCCGCCTATTCCGGTTCCAATAGTAATAAGCACCACATAATCCAATCCTTTGGCGACACCTGCGACGCTTTCGGCAATAACCGCGCAGTTGGCATCATTCTCTACATAGACCGGCACCGATATTACTTTCTGAATTGCCTCCCTAATAGCCACATATCTGAAACCCAAATTAAAATTGGCTATAATAATACCCCGTTCTCTGTCCAGTGAACCGGGACTTCCGATCCCTACGCTGTATATGTCTTTTTCAGAAAGGTTTGCATCACTCAGCAATTTTTTTGTAAGCAAGCATATGTCGTCAACAATTTCTTCGCTTTTTCTTGTTCTGCCGGTAGGCATGCTGTCCTTTTTAATGATTTTCCCCTCTTCGTCTACTATCCCCGCTTTTATTCCTGTACCTCCAAGATCGATTCCGATATAATACATGATTACCTCCTTGAAAAACAACGGCAGGATCAGCCTTAATTTAATTAAATTATATGATATAATAAAGCATAGTCAAGTTTGTAGTTACAATATAATTAATGAAAGGCAGTATTTATGATATACGGAAAGAATGTAATACTCAGGACTGTATATCCGCATGAGATAGAACATGTATATGAGCTTATTACCCATATTAATTCCAAGGGACCCTACTGGCACCTCAATATCCCATCGGCCAGAGAGTTCATTAATGAATACAATCGCACCGGATTCTGGAGTATTGACGAAGGACGCATGTTAATACTCTCCAATGATGAAGAATACATGGGCGAGATCCTTTATTTCAAGGGTCTGGACTATCAATCAGGCTATGAAGTCGGTTATGAGCTTTTTGATTCAAAATTCGAAGGCAAGGGTTATATGAGTGAAGCATTGCTGTTATTCTGCGCCTATATGTTCTCTATTCGTCCCATTAACCGTATCCAGGTGAACGTCATGGAAGAAAATGTCGGAAGCGCAAGAGTTGCCGAAAAATGCGGTTTTACCTACGAAGGCACCATGAGGAAGGCAACCTTCAACCGTGGGAAATATCACAATCTTAAGCTTTATTCGCTTCTTCGGGAAGAATGTCCCCCTTTGCATGAACTGTTAAGAAAGCCTTAAGATATCTCCATTTATGTTTGATTGAATTAAATCGTTATAAAAGGTTCAAAATATTAGCCGGATTTCTTATTCGAATCACGAGGACTGAGTCGTCATGGTCATACAGCTGATATTCAGAACCTTTTTTATTTATATTTTAGTTGTAATAACCATGCGTATTATGGGAAAACGTCAGATAGGCGAACTTCAGCCGTTTGAATTTGCCATCGCTGTTATGATTTCTGATCTTGCCGCAATACCCCTCTCTGATGAGGATAAAGATCTCTATCATGCTGTTGTTCCTATTGCGGTATTAGTTATATGCCAGCTTTCGATTTCATTTTTGTCAATTAAAGGGGTGCGGATAAGAGAAATCGTTTGCGGGAAACCGATAGTTCTTATCCGGGACGGCAAAATACTGGAAAAAAATATGCGCAAGGAGATGTATACAATCAACGACCTTCTGGAACAGTTAAGATTCAATAGTATCCAGAGCGTCAATGATGTCGAGTACGGAATTCTTGAAACCAACGGTCAGTTGAGTGTGCTGTTGAAACCCAATAAACGGGCATTGACCCCGGAGGATCTCAATATGAATCCTCCGCCAGAGTCTTTCGACTACGATATCATTATTGACGGAAAGCTTATAGGCAGAACTTTAGAACGGCTTAATCTAAAAAGGGAATGGGTTGACAATGCTTTAAAGGAGTATGGGATAAATGACTATAAACAAGTCTTTTATGCCTCTGTGGACAATAATTTGAGACTTTTTGTTCAAAAAAAAGGAGAGTACCTGGAATAAAAGCAAGATAATTCATCTATTGCTTCTTAATAAGCTTTCAACAATAGCTTTCATGATCTCGATCTCTATTTTTTTAACATCAATTTTATCGATTATTTTTTTTACACTTTCAGGGTAATCTATTGTAACTTTTGGCGGTTTTCTGTCTACTGGTATCACTTCAACAAACTTATGTTTGCCGTCGTTATATGAGACCCTTACCATAAAATGTGGATCGAAGCTTTCATTTCTTATTACTTCCGCTCTGATCTCTGTATTCAAGGCAATTCCTCCATAAATAAAATTATACTTCTCAATTATTTTATCGTAAATTTCAATATAAACACTTACATAAAATGAATCAGTTATCTATTTAACCGATTATGTTTCACGAAAATAATCGGCCGCTGAATATTATGCCCAGCAATGCAATCCCTGCCAAACTGGCTGAAAGGTCCAGTTTTGAATAGTGAATTTCTTTAAGTCTTGTTCTGCCCTTCCCTCCGCGGTAACATCTGGATTCCATTGCTTCGGCCAATTCGTCGGCTCGCTTGAAGGCGCTTACAAACAACGGGACCAGAACAGGAATAAAGCTTTTGATTCGTGAAAAAATACTGCCTGTATCGAAATTTGCACCTCGTGATGCCTGAGCTTTCATTATACGATTGGTTTCGTCAAGCAACGTAGGTATAAATCTCAGAGCTATTGACATCATCATTGCTATTTCATGTGCGGGAACTCCTATTTTCTCAAAAGGCTTCAACAATTTTTCTATTCCGTCAGTCATAGTCATGGGGGTAGTGGTAATGGTAACCAACGATGCTGTGATAACCAGCATTACCAGTCTCAGGAACAGTTTTATTGCCGCGAAAATCCCCTCGTAAGTTACCTTTACGGGTCCTATCGCTAAAATTGGTGTTCCGCCGGTAAAAAATATATTCAGAACCGCAGTGAAAATCAGTATGAACAACAGAGGCTTGATTCCTTTAACTGATTGTCTGATGGGAACACCGCTTATCAACATAAGCATTAAAGTGAATAAACCCATCATCAAATATTCAGCCCATGAGTCTATCAGGAATGTCGCCGCCATCAGCAGTATTGTCCAGAAAATTTTTGTCCTGGGATCAAGGCGATGAAGTATTGAGTTGCCGGGAATATATTGACCAAGTGTAACGTTATTAATCATTATGCCTTACCCCCACACCCGAATTTATCATACTTATAATAAACTCCTTTGCCTCATCCACTGTCAATACATTCTGGGGAACATCGTGGCCGGAATTATGAAGTTCCCTGAATAATTCAGTTATTTTAGGTATATCAAGATTATAGTTTTTCAATTCCTCGTATCTTGAAAAGACATTTGCGGCAGTATCGCAGAAAACCAGTCTGCCTTTGTTCATAACAGCTACACGATGACAGAAAGCCGCAACTTCTTCCATGTTATGAGATATTATTATTATTGTGGTTCCTTCCTCCCTGTTAAGTCGCGAAAGAAGCCTGAAAACTTCTGAACTGCCTTGAGGATCCAATCCTGCAGTAGGCTCATCCAGCACCAGTACTTTTGGTTTCATTACCAAAACGCCGGCAATCGCCACCCTGCGTTTTTGACCGCCTGAAAGCTCAAAAGGTGATTTTTCAAGAAGCTCAGGAGAGATTCCCAAAATATCGATAACGTGAAAAACTCTTTTCTTTATTTCTTCCTCATCTAAACCTAATTTAGTCAGTCCAAAAATTATATCTTTATATACCGTTTCTTCAAACAGCTGATGCTCAGGATATTGAAAGATAAGCCCAACTTTTTGTCTGAGCTCTTTAAGATCATTTCCTTCTGCTTTAAGCCCATCTACCTCTACAGAACCTGAGGTAGCTTTTAAAATGCCGTTAAAATGCTGAACCAGTGTGGACTTTCCTGACCCGGTCTGCCCTATGATCCCCAGTATCTCACCTTTGTTTACAGTCAGATTGATATCATAAAGCGCCTTCTGTTCAAAAGCCGATCCAGGCATATAAACATGGCTTAAATCCCGAACCTTTATTATCGGACTTTCCGGCTTTAATTCCCTTACAATATGACGCCGGGCTGAATCTGTATTATCACTGTTTTTTCTTTTTATAAGGCCGTTAAGGACATTAACCATTTCATTCACATTTAATGGGAGTTTGTCCATCCTAACGCCCTTCTCTTTTAAATCATAGGCAAGGGCGGTTATTTGCGGAACATCAAGTCCTGCTTTTCTTATTTGCTCTATATTCTCAAAAATCTGCCTTGGTGTTCCGGTCAATACAAGTCTGCCGTTCTCCATGACCATAACCAGGTCAGCCTCCACAGCTTCCTCCATATGGTGGGTAATATGAACTATAGTAATACCTTTTTCCCTGTTCAGTTTTTTTAATACATCCATTACTTCCCTGCGGCCACGCGGATCCAGCATTGATGTTGCTTCGTCAAGGACAATGCACTTTGGCTCCATTGCAAGTATCCCCGCTATGGCGATCCTTTGTTTCTGTCCTCCTGAAAGCATATGGGGCGAATAGCCGCTGTATTCTCCCATCCCCACCATCTTAAGGGATTCATCAACTCTTTTCCTGATATCATCAGGTGAAATCCCCAAATTTTCAGGGCCGAAGGCCACATCTTCTTCAACTGTAGTGGCAACGATTTGATTATCCGGATTCTGAAAAACCAATCCCAGGGTTTTTCTTACTTCCCATATCAATTCATTATTGCTGGTATCAATTCCGTCAATAATAACAGTACCTTTTACTGGTATCAAAAGCCCGTTCAACAGTCTTGCCAGTGTTGATTTTCCGGAACCATTGCGCCCCAGCACAACAACAAACTGACCTTGCCTTATAGACATGGAAATTCCTTTAACAGCCTGTACAGCAATGTCACCCTCATTTTGTGCCATATATTCATAATAAACATTATCTGCTTTTATTATCGCATTCATATTTTCACCATATAAGCAATGGGTATTTCCGATTATCAACTTCTGATCTCCGGTTTCTTACTGCTGCTTCCAATCTCAAAATTCTGACCCCTATAAAGCGAATAATGGAGAACGGTACACTCCGTTCTCCATTATTATAAGCAATCGCTCTTTTGAATCAAACCAATTCAAGTACGACAACTTCGGCACCGTCGCCACGTCTTGCTCCAAGCCTGTAAATTCGGGTATAACCGCCTTTTCTGTCCTTATACTTTGGAGCAATCTCATCAAACAATTTGTTTGTCAGGCTAATGGTTTTTCCATTTTCATCCTTTACTCTGTAGACCCAGTTCATGATGAGACGTCTTGCAGCTAATCTTGAGGGACTGTCAACTGTTTTAAGCTCAGTTTTGGTTTCTCTCTCAACTACCTCATACTTATTACCGTTCTTTGAAGTTACGGTCTTAAGAACTTTACGTCCCTTGCTGTCTGTTACCGGAGCGCTGATTGTTACATTTTTAGATGCTGTAAAATTATCACATTCTTTAACAGCAAGAGAGATTAATTTCTCTGCTATGGTTCTAACTTCCTTTGCTCTGGTTTCGGTTGTCTCAATACGACCATACTGGATCAGAGAGGTTACCAGATTCTTTAATATTGCCTTACGTTGATCTGTAGGCCTTCCTAACTTTCTATAAGCAGGCATTACGTTTCCTCCCCTTACGCATTACTGTTAATCATCACTGCTTGCAAGCTTTAAATTCAGAGCTTCAAGCTTTGATACTACTTCTTCAAGTGATTTACGTCCAAGATTCCTGACCTTCATCATTTCTTCCTCGGTCTTGCTTATAAGATCGTCAACAGTATTAATACCGGCTCTCTTCAAACAGTTATAGGAGCGAACTGACAGGTCAAGCTCTTCAATTGTCATCTCAAGAATCTTGTCTTTTTCAGGTTCTCCCTTTTCGACAAGTATCTCGGTGTTCTTAGCTCTATCTGTTAAGTTAATAAATAGATTGAGATGATCGCTTAAGATTTTGGCACCTAGACTAATCGCTTCATCGGGTCTTATGGAACCATCTGTCCATACCTCGATGCTCAGCTTGTCATAATCCGTTACCTGGCCGACACGTGTATCTTCTACTGTATAATTCACCTTAGTTACCGGTGTATAAATGGAATCTACCGGTATAACGCCTATGGGCTGATTTGGAAGTTTGTTCTTTTCAGCCGGCGCATATCCGCGTCCATGATTAACATTGATTTCCATAAATAATCTGCCGGGACCGCTCAACGTTGCTATATGCAGTTCCGGATTCAATATCTCAACATCCGAATCAGGTTTGATATCAGCAGCCGTGACTTCACCTTCACCCTCGAAATCAATATACAGGGTTTTGGGGTGATCACAGAAAAGTTTCAAACGAAGCTCCTTAATGTTGAGGATAATTTCCGTCATATCTTCAATTACACCGGGTATGGTAGTGAACTCGTGAAGCACACCGTCTACCTTTATAGATGTAACGGCCGCACCTGGTAGTGAGGAAATCAGAATCCTTCTCAAGGAATTACCCAAAGTCGTGCCATAGCCTCTTTCCAAAGGCTCTATGACAAACTTTCCGTATCTGCTGTTCTCACTCTCTATACACTCAATCCTAGGCTTTTCTATTTCGATCATCAGTCAACCCTCCTTGGGTTATTTTAATAAACGGCCAATGGCGTTTTATTACTTGGAGTACAACTCAACAATGAGATGCTCCTGAATGTTAATATCAATATCGTCTCTCTCAGGTAAAGCTACAACCTTACCCTTAAGATTCTCCTGATCAACTTCCAGCCATTTGGGAACTACCTTTGCGCCAGTAACGTCGAGTATTTCCTTAAACCGTACAGATTTCCTGCCATTTTCGTTTACTTCAATAGTGTCACCCACTTTAACGATGTAAGACGGAATGTTAAGTCTTTTACCGTTTACATTAAAATGACCGTGAGTAACAAGCTGACGAGCCTCGGCCCTGGTTGTTCCGAATCCCATTCTGTATACTACATTATCCAGCCTGGTTTCAAGCAATCTCAGCAGGTTTTCACCTGTAACACCCTTTTTGCGGTTTGCGATTTCAAAATATTTTCTGAACTGGCTCTCTAATAAGCCATAGAACCTCTTGGCCTTTTGCTTTTCTCGAAGCTGGATTCCATATTCCGACAGCTTCTTTCTCTGAGCGCCATGCTGACCGGGCGCGTACGGCCTTCTGCCAATTGCGCATTTATTTGTATAGCATCTTTCTCCCTTTAAGAAAAGCTTTTGCCCTTCTCTCCGGCAGAGTTTACACGATGCATCCGTATATCTTGCCATCTATCCTTACACCTCCATCAAACTCTTCTTCTCTTAGGCGGTCTGCAACCATTATGAGGAATAGGGGTTACATCCTTAATGGAACTAACCTCTAATCCAGCCGCCTGAAGAGCACGGATTGCTGCCTCACGACCGGATCCCGGGCCTTTTACGTAAACCGACACTGTTTTAAGACCGTGCTCCATAGCAGCCTTTGCAGCTGTCTCAGCAGCCTGCTGAGCAGCGAAAGGAGTACTTTTCTTGGAGCCTCTGAATCCAAGTCCACCGGCGCTTGCCCATGAAATAGCATTACCCTGGACGTCGGTTAAGGTCACGATGGTATTGTTAAAAGAAGAACGAATGTGAGCCGCGCCACGTTCGATATTTTTCTTTTCTTTTCTTTTTCTGGATCTTCTAACAACTTTAGCTGCTGCCATTTATTTAACGACCTCCCGATTATTTCTTCTTGTTGGCAATAGTCTTTCTTGGGCCTTTACGAGTTCTCGCATTGGTCTTTGTTCTCTGACCACGAACCGGCAACCCCATTCTATGCCTAATTCCGCGATAACACCTTATCTCTGTAAGGCGTTTTATATTAAGCGCAACCTCTCTCCTGAGGTCACCCTCTACTGTATATCCTTTTTCAATAGTGTCTCGGAGCTTCGCGATCTCATCATCTGTAAGATCACGCACACGTGTATCCGGGTTAATCCCCGTTTTTGCTAATATTTCATTTGAACGGGTCCTTCCTATCCCGAAGATATACGTAAGGCCGATTTCTACTCTTTTTTCTCTTGGCAAGTCAACACCTGCAATACGAGCCAAATTACTACACCTCCGATTGGTATCTGTCTAACATTTTAGTATTTTCCAGATTCTTTAAAATTTTATATATTTATATAAAAACTCTCCTACTTTATCATGACATATGATCTAACCGTCATGACCAGCCGCTTTTCAGAGAATTTGTATACCAGGCAACATGTATGCAACCGGCAGGAGCATTAAGCTGCCGGCTGCAATGTTATTAACCTTGTCTTTGTTTATGCTTCGGGTTTTCACATATAACCATAACCCGTCTTTTTCTGCGGATAATCTTGCATTTTTCGCAAATTTTCTTAACTGATGGTTTTACCTTCATGATTGACCCTCCTGTCATCTATGCCTTCCTGATTACTTGCCTCTCCATGTGATACGACCGCGAGAAAGGTCATACGTTGACATTTCAACTGTCACCTTATCACCCGGAAGAATACGGATATAATTCATCCTAAGTTTACCCGATATATGAGCAAGAATTACATGACCATTCTCGAGCTGAACTTTAAAATTCGCATTTGGCAGGGCTTCCAATACCGAACCTTCCAGTTCAATTACGTCTTCCTTTGACAATCCAATACCCCCTCGCTTACTGTTTGCTACTCGTTATATTTATTTAAATAATTGTTTATAGCTTTCTGAAGATCAGCATTAACCAACTTTTTCTTCATCGTAATCAAATCTCTGATTTCCTCAGCTGTGCTGTTAGTTATATTCAGATGCTTGAGTTTCTTTTTCTTGGGGTTTTCTACCCGTCTATATTCGCCATCTGCAATCAAAACATGCTGGTCATCGTATATACCTATGATTATAAACAATCTGTCCTTGTCTCTGCCCGATTTTGACCAGGCATAACGGCCAATTACAGTTTCCAAGTATTCTTCCCCTATCTTGATTTTTATAAGTCATCATAGACGAAAAATGCTTCATCGCACGCTTTGAGGCTTTTTTGCCGAATAGCCACAACTGCGCCAATTATATATTCTATAACAATTTTAAGTCTATTTCAAGATTATTGACTTATTTTCTTGATATTAATATAATCTGGTCAATATTTCCGGACCATTTGGCGTAATCGCGATCGTATTTTCGTAATGAGCCGATAGCTTTCCGTCAGCTGTAACAACAGTCCATTGATCATCCAGAACTTTCACCCGCCAGGTACCAATGTTGATCATCGGTTCTATTGCAAGTGTCATTCCGCTTGTCAATCTTACACCCTTTTCGCGGGTTACATAATTAGGGATTTGTGGTTCCTCATGCATTTCTGTTCCTATACCATGTCCTACAAAATCCCGAACGACACCATAACCTTTTCCTTCTGCATATTCCTGTATGGCTGTCGATATATCTTTTATCCTGTTGCCTTCGACAGCTTTCTCCATCCCCCGCTTAAAAGCCTCCTCGGTATGGAAAATCAAATCTCTGGCTTCCAGGGAAATATTGCCGACCGGGAACGTTCTTGCAGCATCTCCGTGATAACCGTCAAAAACGGCTCCCACGTCAATACTGATGATGTCTCCTTCTTTCAATACCGTATTATCAGGAATTCCGTGTATCACCACATTATTAACAGACGCGCATATGGAACCGGGAAAATCCATCCCTCCGTACGCGCTGGGAAATCCCTTAAAAGACGGTATAGCGCCTTCCCTGGTAATTATTTTTTCAGCCTCTCTGTCAAGTTCAATAGTAGTTATCCCCGGCTCAATCAATTCCGCCATCCGTTTCAGTACTAAAGCCACTATTTCGCCTGCCCGTCTCATTTTATCCAACTCGCGTTGAGATTTTATGACAATCATTTCAATCCTCTTATTCCAACCTATATATTTTGCAGGCTGTCCAATATCTCCTGGGTCGTAACCTCAATCGGTTTTGAACCGTCAAAATTCCTAAGCAGACCTTTTTTCTGATAATAATCTATCAATGGGCTGGTCTGCTTATGATAAGTCTTAAGTCTCTCTTTTATAGTTTCTTCCTTATCGTCATCCCGTATATAGAGAGGACTGTTGCAGACATCGCAAATCCCTTCGATCTTCGGAGGATTGTTTTTAATGTGATATGTCTTGCCGCAGGAACACATCCTTCGTCCGGACAGCCTATTTATGATTACATCGTCATCTACTGTGATGTTTATTACAACATCAACCTTCCTGCCAAGTCTGTCAAGCATCTCGTCAAACATCTGCGCCTGAGGAATCGTTCTTGGAAAGCCGTCCATAATAAATCCGGATTCGCAGTCTTTTTCATTTAATCTGTTTGCCACGATACCGACAGTTACATCATCGGGAACAAGCTTTCCTGCATCGATATAGCTTTTTGCCAGTAAACCGAGGTCAGTTCCGCCTTTAATATTAGCCCTGAAAATATCCCCTGTTGAGATATGAGGTATTTTCAACGTTGCTGATAAAATTGCAGCCTGTGTACCTTTCCCTGCTCCCGGCGGACCTAAAAGTATCATTCTCATAACATATTCCTCTGTAAAACCTCTAAAACCTCTTGTAAATCTGTATTAAAAGTAATTAATACAATCACAATAACGAATACTTTATTAAACTATCATAAATAATACATACTGCTTTGAAGTTTCTGAATCCAATCTCTGGTTTCCAATATCCAACTTCTGACTTCTATTGGGCACAAAAGCGGATGGCGTTAAAATCATCCGCTTAAGTACCATCATTTTTTTATTATTCAAGAAAACCTTTATAATGTCTCATCATCAGCTGTGCTTCTATTTGTTCAGCCGTTTCAAGAGCTACACCCACCATAATCAACAGTGAAGTTCCTCCAAATCCTATCGGTACCCCTGTTATAATCTGCATTAAAGTTGGGAGTACTGTTATTATTGCCAGGAAAAAAGCTCCAAACCACGTAATGCGGTTCAGCACCTTGGCGATGTAATCACTTGTTGGTTTTCCCGGACGGATTCCCGGTATAAATCCACCGTTCTTACGTACATTATTGGCAACTTCTACCGGATTAAACGCCATTATTGTATAGAAGAACGTAAAGAATATAACAAGTAACGCCATTACCACCATGTACAACGGATTAGAGCTGAAATCTCTCAAACTTATAAGGAACTTGTTTGTTGTATTCGGTGCAACAAGGCCTATGATTGTCGGGATGAAAGCCAGGATGGATGAAGCGAAAATAACCGGCATAACTCCGGCCAAGTTAACCTTAATAGGTATATGGGTACTTTGGCCGCCATACATTTTACGCCCTACAACACGCTTTGCATACTGTACCGGTATTCTTCTTTCTGCCTGAGTTACGAAAATTACGAATACCACAACCAAAATAAACATCAATACAATAGCCAGCGTTATGAGTATGCCTATTAAAAGACGCTGATTGCTTTCATATACCTTAATTATATTATAGAGGGTATTAAACGCAGTTGGCCCTCTGGATATAATATTGACAAAAATAATTAGCGAAATACCATTACCTATACCATATTCATTAATTTGTTCGCCTAACCACATTATTAATGCTGTACCTGCGGTGAGTGAGAAAGTAACGGTAAGATAAGACAATACACTACGATCTATCGCATTTTTAAAACCAATATACATAAAGGTAGCTTGCAGAAAGCCTAATATAACCGCACCGTATCTTACCCATTGTGCCAGCTTCTTCCTTCCTTCTTCGCCTTCTTTCTGCATTCTTTCAAGTGCAGGAATGGCGACTGTCAGGAGCTGAACTATAATCGAGGCATTAATATACGGTGTTATTGACATTGCGAATATACTGGCATTTTCGAAAGCGCCGCCGCCTATTATGTTCATGAAGCCAAAAAGACCGCCTTGTTGGCTTGCCATACCGGCCAGGACACTTCTGTCCATGCCGGGAATTGGTACGTAAACTCCTAAACGATATACCAACAGCAACAGAAACGTTGCAATCAATTTCTTTCTTATGTCAACAACACGCCAAGCGCTTTTGATAGGGGCGAAGATACTCTCCATCCTAAATCACCTCAGCCTTTCCTCCTAAAGCTTCTATCTTTTCGGCAGCTGTCTTTGTGAATCTGGCAGCTTTGACAGTAAGCTTCTTAGTAAGGGTACCGTTCCCAAGAACGACAATTCCGTCATTGACCTTGCTGATGATTCCATTTTCTTTTAACAGTTCTGCAGTAACTTCTGTGCCGTTTTCAAAGCATTCAAGATCTGAAAGCTTAACTTCGGTATATTCTTTTCTGAACTCGTAGTTATTGAAACCTCTCTTTGGTATTCTTCTGAAAAGGGGCATCTGTCCGCCTTCAAATCCGGGTCTTACTCCTCCGCCGGATCTGGCGTTTTGACCTTTATGGCCTCTGCCTGCGGTCTTGCCGTTTCCCGAGCCGGTTCCTCTTCCTTTGCGCTTTGGAGCCTGTTTAGGTGCTCCAGGTTTTAATTCGTACAGGTTCACTGGTTGCACCTCCTTTATATTTCTTCAACTTCAACCAGATGTGATACTTTATTGATCATACCACGAATCTGGGCGTTGTCTTTTTGTACAACGCTTTGCCCTATTTTGCGAAGACCAAGGGCAATAACAGTAGCCTTCTGGTCTTCTTTGGATGCTATTGTACTCTTTTTAAGAGTTATTTTCAAATTGCCCATGAAAGCTACCTCCTATTCTAAAATTTCCTCAACGGTTTTGCCTCTTAGCCTCGCTACCATTTCTACTGTCTTTAACTGAGAAAGACCGTCCATAGTAGCGCGAACCATGTTTGTCGGATTATTTGAGCCTAATGATTTAGTATATATATCACTGATTCCGGCAAGTTCCAGAACCGCTCTGATAGGTCCGCCGGCAATAACACCGGTACCTTCCTTACCTGGTTTCAGCAACACCTTACCTGCTCCGAATTCCCCCATTGCCTCATGTGGAATTGTTGTTCCAACTCTTGGAACAACAATCAGGTTCTTCTTTGCATCCTCTATTCCTTTACGAATAGCATCCGGAATTTCAGTAGCTTTCCCGCTTCCTATTCCTACATGACCGTTTTCATCTCCAACCACAACAAGTGCGCTGAATCTGAAGTTTCTGCCACCTTTAACAACCTTGGTGACACGACCGATATTCACAACCTTTTCCTTAAGGTCCAGAGTACTTGGATCAATTTTCTGCAATTTGTTCCCCTCCTTTTACTTTAGGATGTGATCAAAACTCAAGCCCGGCTTCTCTGGCGCCGTCTGCAAGTTCCTTGACTCTCCCGTGATAAAGATAGCCGCCTCTGTCAAATACAACGTTCTTAATGCCCTTTTCGATTGCCTTTGTTGCAATAAGCTTTCCTACTTCTCTAGCGGCTTCTTTATTACCGGTATAGTTTAGCTTTCCTTTGAGAGCCTCATCCAAAGTGGAAGCTGCAACCAGAGTGGTGCTGCTAACATCATCGATAATCTGGGCATATATATGTTTTGAACTCCTAAAGACACAAAGGCGCGGTTTCTCGGGTGTACCTTTTATTTTTTTGCGAACTCGCGCATGTTTACGGAGTCTGACCTTATTCTTATCAATACGCTTAATCATCTGACACTCACTCCTTTCACTTAACCTTTGCCTTTAGCGCCGGCTTTGCCTTCCTTACGGATGACAACCTCATCAGAATATTTAATACCCTTGCCCTTATACGGTTCGGGCGGACGCTTTTTGCGTATTTGTGCGGCAATCTCACCAACCATCTGTTTATCCGCACCCTTTACTTGAATAACATTGGGAGAGGGTACTTCGATTGTTATGCCATTGGGCTCTTCTATTTCAACAGGATGTGAGAATCCAATATTCAGAATAAGCTTCTTGCCTTGCTTCTGCGCTCTGAAACCTACACCGACTATTTCCAGACTTTTTTCAAATCCTTTTGTTACGCCAACCACCATGTTATTGATAAGCGAACGGGTAAGTCCGTGAAGAGCTCTGTTTTCCTTTTCATCATTTGGGCGTTTAACAATTATTGTATTGCCATCTTTTTCAACAATCATGTTTTTGTGAAAGCTTGTACTTAAGGTACCTTTAGGGCCTTTAACCGTAATATTGTGGCCGTCAAGCTTCACATCCACGCCTGCCGGTATTTCAATCGGCATTCTTCCTATACGTGACATAGTTTTAACCTCCAGTCCTTATATTGTGAGTGTTTAACCGCAAGCGGGACAAACACTTTTTTCAGGAACTATTATTTATACTTATTTTAAATCTTCTTTAGAGCGATCATCGTCTTTTAAGCAGTTCATTACCATACGAATGCAAGAATTTCTCCGCCTATTCCGAGCTTTCTTGCAGCCTTATCAGTCATAATACCTTGAGATGTAGATATAATGGCTATGCCTAATCCGCCAAGAACCTTTGGAATTTCGTCTTTCTGAGCATAAACTCTCAAGCCGGGCTTGCTGATTCTTTTTATCCCGGTAATAATGCTCTTCTTGTTTTCCGCGTACTTGAGCGTTATTCTGATAATTCCCTGTTTTTTGTCGTCTATCTCAATAAAATCTTTGATATAACCCTCATCAAGTAAAATCTTCGCAATCTGCTTCTTAAGGTTCGATGCCGGAATATCCACAGTCTGATGTTTAGAATTTGCGGCATTCCTTATCCTAGTAAGCATATCTGCAATTACGTCCGTTGCATGCATTATTACAGACCTCCTTTCGCTCCTTTTACCAGCTTGCCTTTTTTACACCTGGTATTTGGCCTTTATATGCTAAGTCTCTGAAGCAAAGACGGCAAATGCCGAACTTCCTCATATACGCGTGAGGTCTGCCGCAGAGCTTGCAGCGATTATAATACCTGGTGGAAAACTTCGGCTTTCTTTGCTGCTTTATAATCATGGACTTTTTAGCCATATCAATTACCTCCTTTAGCTCCTTCTGAACGGCATCCCGAGCAGTGTCAGCAATTCCTTTGCTTCTTCATCGGTCTCGGCTGTTGTAACGAATGTGATATCCATTCCATGGATCCTGTCAACCTTATCGTACTCAATTTCCGGGAATATCAGCTGTTCCTTTACACCCATTGTAAAGTTACCTCTGCCGTCAAATGAATCTGGATTAACTCCTCTGAAGTCCCTGACCCTGGGAAGAGCTACATTGAATAATTTGTCAACAAACTCATACATGCGGTTACCACGAAGAGTGGCCTTGCATCCTATACTCATTCCCTCACGGACTTTAAATGCCGCAACGGATTTCTTAGCCTTGGTGACAACCGCTTTTTGTCCTGTAATTGTTGCAATCTCGTTTACTGCTGTTTCAATGGCTTTGGGATTTTCCTTTACTTCTCCCACGCCCATATTGATTACCACTTTAACGAGCTTAGGAATCTGCATAGGTGTTTTATAGTTAAACTTGCTCTGCAGAGCCGGCGCAACTTCATTTTTATACTTGTCAAGCAATCTTGGCATGTCTCGTCAACCTCCTTAAGGATTACTCCTTTCCTTCCCCGATAATGTCTATTACTGCATCGCATTTCTTGCAGACTCTGGCTTTTGAACCATTATCCATGATTTTTTTGCCGACCTTGGTGGGTCTTCCGCAGTGTTTGCAAATCAACATTACCTTTCCAGCAAATATGGGTGCTTCCTGATGGATAATTCCACCTTCGTTTATTCCCTTGTTAGGATTTGGCTTAACATGCTTTGAAATAATATTCACGCCCTCTACGAGAACCTTGCCCTCAGACGGAAGAACTGAAAGTACTTTTCCTTTCTTTCCGCTGTCCTTGCCATTCAAGATGTAAACCATATCACCTTTTTTGACGTGTACTTTGGCCATTTTGTCAAGCCTCCTTCCTTACAATACTTCCGGAGCCAAAGAGATAATCTTCATGTAATTCTTGTCTCTTAATTCTCTTGCCACCGGACCAAATATACGGGTTCCTCTCGGATTTCCGTCCTCTTTCAGAATTACAGCTGCATTCTCATCAAAACGGATGGTAGAACCATCAGCTCTTTTTATTCCTTTTACACTTCTTACTATAACGGCTTTAACAACTTCGCCCTTTTTAACAACACCGCCGGGTGTTGCATTTTTAACCGAACAAACAATTACATCGCCGATATTAGCATACTTTCTTTTACTGCCGCCCAGGACCTTAATACAGTACAATTCCTTGGCGCCAGTGTTATCAGCAGATTTCAATCTGGTTTCTGCCTGAATCATATCCCAACGCCTCCTTTACTTCGCCTTCTCTACGATCCTGACCAGTCTCCATCTCTTATCCTTACTTAAAGGTCTGGTTTCCATAACTAGTACACGATCGCCTATTTTGCATTCATTATTCTCATCGTGGGCTTTAAGTTTATAAGTCCTTTTTATGATCTTTTTAACCAAAGGATGCCTTACGCTGTCTTCTACAGCCACTACGATTGTTTTATCCATTTTATCACTTACGACTTTGCCAACTTTGGTTTTTCTGTTACCTCTGTCTGCCACGCGGAACAAACCTCCTTCCGGGTAAAACGGCTATAAGCCTTTTAATTTCTCTTAATTCCAAGTTCTAATTCACGAATCAATGTTTTTACTCTTGCAATATTTTTCTTACATTCCTTAAGCTTCATCGGATTCTCTAGCTGACTTGTAGCATGCTGGAATCTAAGCTTAAACAACTCGGCTTTCAGTTCATTGAGCTCCTGGTCAAGCTCTTCGCGTGTCTTTTCCCTAAGTGCTTTCAGTTCAGACGCCTTCATTCTCTACACCTACCTCTTCCCCACGCGCAATTATTCTGCACTTTACGGGCAATTTGTGGGATGCAAGCCTCAATGCTTCTCTTGCTTGTTCCTCGGGTACTCCCGCAATTTCGAAGAGAACGCGTCCGGGCTTGACTACTGCTACCCAATACTCAGGAGAACCTTTACCGGAACCCATACGGGTCTCAGCAGGTTTCTTCGTAACCGGTTTATCCGGGAAAATCTTTATCCAGACATTTCCGCCTCTTCTTACAAAACGAGTCATCGCAATACGGGCGGCCTCAATCTGATTGCTGGTAATCCATGCCGGAGCCAGCGCCTGCAAACCAAACTCGCCATCCGATACAACGTTACCACGCGTTGCTTTACCGGTCATACGACCTCTTTGAACTCTTCTATATTTAACTCTCTTAGGCATTAACATATTATCTGTCTCCCCCTTCCTTTTTCTCCTTCTTTTTGGCGGGAAGGACTTCACCCTTATAAATCCAGACTTTAACGCCTATTTTGCCATATGTGGTGTTTGCTTCAGCAAAACCATAGTCAATATCGGCGCGCAATGTCTGAAGAGGTATCGTACCATCTGCGTAATGCTCAGTTCTTGCTATTTCTGCTCCGCCAAGTCTTCCTGATACCATAGTCTTGATACCTTTAGCACCAGCCTTCATAGTCCTTGACATAGCCTGTTTCATAGCACGACGGAATGAAACACGTTTCTCCAGCTGAGCGGCGATATTCTCTGCAACCAACTGTGCAACCAAATCAGGATTTTTGATTTCCGTGATATTAAGAAGCACACTCTTACCGGTCATTTTCTCCAGCTCTGCGCGAAGAGCTTCGATTCCTGCTCCCTGCTTTCCTATGACAATACCAGGCTTACCGGTATGAATATTAATCTTAATCTTGTTTGCTGCACGTTCGATTTCAATCCTTGCAATGCCTGCAATATATAGCTTGTTTTTAATAAACTTACGCAGCTTCACATCCTCAACCAGAAAACTGCTGAAGTCCTTGGAGCTGGCATACCATTTCGTATCCCAGTCCTTAATAATTCCTATTCTAAGTCCATGCGGATTTACTTTTTGGCCCATTTTACAACCTCCTATTTAGCCCTTTCCTTAAGTACCAGTGTTATGTGACTGGTCCTTTTTCTTATACGGAACGCCCTTCCTTGTGCTCTTGGCATAATTCTCTTAAGGGTTGGCCCCTCTTCAGCATATACCTCAGATACAAAGAGGTTGTCTCTATTGAGCTGATTGTTATTAACCGCGTTTGCTTCTGCTGATTTCAGCAGTTTATAAAGAATCTCGGATGCGTTTCTCGGCATGTATTTCAATATGCCGTAAGCCTCGTCAATATCTTTATTTCTAATTAAATCAATAACCAGTTTTGCTTTTCTGGATGAAACCCTTGCATACCTTACGACTGCTCTTCCTTCATCCTTACCGATTCCCAGAATCTTGCGCTCTTTCTTGGTAAGAATCGGAAGCTTGTCTGCTTTCCTGCGGGTCTTTCCATATTGTTCAAGAAGCTCCTCCTTCTTTTCAAGGAGCTCATCTTTTGACATTACTTTCTTGCCCAAGTCATTTCCTCCTTCCGATTAAGAGTTTTTTAATTCTTGAGTTTACTGGTTTTTTCTCCCTTGCTGTGTCCCCTGTAAGTACGGGTGGGAGCAAACTCACCCAGCTTATGACCAACCATATCTTCAGTTATAAATACCGGAACATGTTTACGTCCGTCATGAACAGCAATGGTATGCCCAACCATCTGCGGGAAGATGGTGGAGGCACGAGACCAAGTTTTCAAAACCTTTTTCTCGTTCTTTTCGTTCATTTCTTCGATCCTTTTCAAGAGTTTCTGATCAACATAGGGTCCCTTTTTAAGTGATCTGCTCACGGTTTCAACCTCCTTCTTCCATCTTACTTACGTCTCTTTACGATGAGACTGTTGCTTGGTTTATTCTTCTTGCGGGTCTTGTAACCAAGCGTAGGTTTTCCCCACGGGGTAACCGGACTTGGCATACCAATAGGAGATTTACCTTCGCCGCCGCCATGAGGATGGTCACAAGGATTCATAACAACACCACGAACGGTTGGTCTAACTCCCATCCAGCGTTTTCTGCCGGCTTTACCTATAGAAATGTTTTCATGCTCTATATTGCTTACCTGGCCGATTGTAGCCTTGCAGCGAATATCGATCTTTCTGACTTCGCCCGATGGCAGTCTTACCTGTGCGTATGCACCCTCTTTAGCCATCAATTGGGCTTCGTTTCCGGCTGACCTAACCAGTTGGCCGCCCTTGCCGGGTTTCAACTCAATATTATGAATTACGGTACCCACAGGAATATATTCCAAAGGGATCGCATTACCGACCTTAATATCAGACTTTTCTCCTGAATAAACGGTATCGCCTACTTTAAGACCATTCGGCGCCAGAATATATCGCTTTTCACCGTCTGCATAAACAAGAAGAGCTATACGAGCGGTTCTGTTAGGATCATACTCAATCGCGGAAACCTTTGCCGGGATTCCATCCTTATCGCGTTTGAAGTCGATAATTCTGTACTTTTGTTTTGCGCCGCCGCCATGATGACGAACGGTAATCCTACCGTAGGAGTTTCTTCCTCCGCGTTTATTCAGCGGAGCCAGAAGGCTCTTCTCCGGCGCCTTCTTAGTAATCTCCTCAAATGTAGATACAGTCATGAATCTTCTTGCAGGAGATGTCGGATTATACTTTTTAATTGCCATTTCTTCCACTCCTTTGATATATGCCGGTATATCGTTCTCAGGCTGACTGTGAGGCCTATATTTCCGATATATCGGTTATTAATACATTATTGTGCTACTCCAAATTCATCAATAGAAGTCTTGTACTTCTTCGAAGTTGTGACGATCTTACCGCCTTTTGTTGCATAGGACACAGGCTTAGGATCAGTGTCGATTTTAACCATAGCTTTTTTGAAAGACGCGGTCTTACCGACATGAACTCCCTGCCTTTTTTCTTTACCGTCATAAATAACAGTGTTAACTGATAAAACCTTAACTCCGAAAAGCTTTTCAACAGCCTGCTTAACCTGAGTCTTGGTAGCCTTCTTGTCAACTATGAAAGTGTACCTGCCTTCTGCAATTTCAGCGTTTGTTTTCTCGGTAATGTACGGCCGAATGAGAATATCTTCTGAAAACTTCATTATGCGTACACCTCCTCAATCTTGGATACAGCATCCTTTGTAACGATAAACTTATTATATCTCAAGATATCGTAGGTGTTGATGCTGTTTGTTGTAGTTGTTTTTACTCCCTCAAGATTCCTGGCTGATAAAACTACGTTCCTGTCAACTTCGGGAAGTACTATCAATGCTGAGGAATCAACCTTGAGATTATTAAGGACATTAACCATTTCCTTTGTCTTAATGGCTTCGAGCTTAAGATCATCCAGTACGATGATATTGTTCTCTACGACCTTGCTGGTAAGAGCGCTCTTAAGAGCAAGTCTCTTAACCTTCTTAGGCAGTGTGTATTTGTAGCTTCTGGGTTTTGGTCCTAAAGCAACACCGCCGCCTGTCCATTGCGGATTACGGATACTTCCATGGCGTGCACGGCCTGTGCCTTTTTGTCTCCATGGCTTTTTCCCGCCGCCGCGTACCTCTGCTTTGGTTTTAGTTGATTGTGTTCCCTGTCTTGCATTAGCGAGATAGTTTACTACCGCGCTGTGCATTGCAACTTTATTTATTTCCACTGCAAAGATATCATCACTTAAATCCATATCGCCGACCTTCTGGCCGCTTATATTGTAAACATCTACTTTTGGCATCTCGTTCTCCTCCTTCCGAATCAGTCCTTTATTTCGCCTTAACCGAATTCTTAATCACAAGGAGGCCGCCTTTCGCTCCGGGAACTGCGCCTTTTACAAGGAGCAGGCCTCTCTCAGCGTCAACTCTTACTATGGCAAGATTCTGAACCGTTACCTTTTCAGCGCCCATGCGGCCAGGCATCTTCTTGCCTTTAAAAATACGGCTCGGGCTTGAGTTGGCGCCCATTGAACCAATACCCCTGTGATATCCGGAACCGTGTGTCATACGACCGCGCGCGGTGCGATATCTTTTCACGGTGCCCTGGAAGCCTTTACCTTTCGAAATACCGGAAATATCAACTCTGTCTCCGGCTTCAAACATGTCTTCTACCTTAAAAACTTTTCCTACTTCGTATGCGGAGATATCGTCCACCTTAAATTCTCTCAATACTCTCTTGGGAGAAACACCGGCTTTTTCGAACTGGCCCTTCATAGGCTTGTTGACCCTTTTGTCGGAAATGTCTTCAAAACCGAATTTCACTGCATTGTATCCGTCAACTTCCACGGTCTTTTTCTGGATGACCGATATGGGACCTGCACTGATAACAGTTACCGGAACCATTACGCCGTCTTCGGTAAAGACTTGTGTCATGCCTATTTTTCTTCCAATCATACATTTCTTCATGTCTTATATTACCTCCTGTCATTGGTTCGGTTATGCCCGAACTTAACATTCTTTTACTCTTACAGCTTGATTTCTATGTCCACACCTGCCGGCAGATCCAGCCTCATAAGAGCGTCTACCGTTTTCGGCGTAGGCATAAGGATATCAATGAGTCTTTTGTGAGTTTTCATTTCGAACTGCTCACGAGAATCCTTATACTTGTGAGGAGCCCTTAAAATCGTAATGATTTCCTTTCTTGTAGGAAGCGGAACCGGCCCGGAAACCTTGGCACCAGTTCTCTTTGCTGTTTCAACGATTTTTTCAGCTGATTGATCAATAATCTGATGATCAAAAGCTTTCAGTCTTATTCTGATTTTCTGTTTGTTCGCCATACACAATCCTCCTTGAGTTACAATTTGTTGGCGCAACAAGCTTTTCATGTACCACACTGCCGGGTGTTTCATGCTTTCCCATATAAAAAGCCCAAAGGTTATACACCTGGGCTACATTACAAACACGCCAAAAAATATGCATGTATGATGTACAATGACTTGTCGCCCGGTTTCTTTGAATCGGACATTCTCCACCGCAGTTCCCAGTTTTTTTCACCTGCCATCTGCAGCTTCATCGTATGCCATGTCACAGCAAAAGATATTATATATCAACCTGTAAATGAATGCAAGAACTTTTTTTATATATCTTAATTACTTTTTTTAAGATAATTCAAGGGTTTTGACTATTATTTGACAGTATAATAATAATTGTATCATTATCATCGGCGAAAAATTTCTTTTTTTGTATCTTTCATATATAATGTCGGATAAAATGAACTTTATAAGCCACCTTTTATACTATTATTATCAATGTCATAAAAGCCAATAAGGAAAGAATAATACTGATTGATATTGTGTTTAATATAAACTGCTTGTTTTTCTCTTCCTTTTCATCCATATAAACCGGTATGACAAACGGAGGAGGCAGTAAAAACATTGTATATAAAGCTATTTTAAATGTATTGTCCAAATTAAGTAATCTATCGATAACAATTTCATTTATAGCATATGCCATCCCCAGATGCAGTACCATCCTTAAAACTATAGCCAGCAAAGGCCCGCCTATTTCTTTTATATTAATTTTCAGCTCATACCCTATTGCAATGCATATAATTGGCATCGTCATTTCCGAAAGCAATCTGAGTGTTTCAAATAATGCATCTACAACCGGTGATGAAACTGAACTGATACCGCCCAGGAAACTCACTGTAATACCAAATAATATTGATAAAATGACCGGGGTTTTTATAAAGGAAAGAGTCAATTCTTTAGCATTTGCAGATTTCCCGTTCAGTTTTTGCAGATAGCTTACGAGAACAAAAAACACAAATATCACTTGCCCTAAATCTATTAGGGCAAGTTTATAAATATTTGCAGAGCCATATACTACTGCAAATAATGAATATCCCATCATTCCGGTCTCAAAACCGCTGAATATCGCAGGATAATACTTATTGGACTGTTTTAGAAGTCTTTTTGTTGCTTCCCCCAACAGAAGCATAATAATACATACCAAAAAGACCAGTGCAAAGACTATTATATATCGGCTTTCAAAAGAGGTCTTCGCAAATGTCAAGAAAAGTGTGGCCGGTAAAGTAATATTTACTGCGATTTTTTTTAATCCACTTACAGTATTTTGTTCAATAAATCGGGTTTTCCTAAGAAATCCGCCAAAAATTATAAGGATTATTACAGGTAGAACCTTAGATAAAATTTCAACTATATTTCTCATTTAATACCTCACAAATATTTTGCTGTGGTTTCGGCAAAATAGTGCAGTTTTTTGTATACTCTGTCATTTACCGTCCCCGGAGGATATGTACCGTCCGGTAGTCTTTTCCCAGCAGGAACCCCGGTAAGCAATTCTATTCCTTCATCCACCGTCTTAATGGGATATATGTGGAAAAGTCCTTTCTCTACTGCTTCCACCACCTCATCCGATAATACCAGATTCTTCACATTTTGATAAGGTATTATTACGCCTTGTTTGCCGGTAAGCCCGTTGATTTTGCATATTTCAAAAAATCCTTCAATTTTGAAGGTAGCCCCGCCAATGGGCTGGATGTCGCCCATTTGATTAACTGACCCGGTCACGGCAAGACCCTGATATACCGGCAGATCAGATAAACTGGAGAGGATGGCGAATAATTCGGCGGAAGATGCGCTGTCCCCCTCGATCCCGCTGTATAGCTGTTCGAAACATATACTTGCCGCAAGAGACAGGGGTTTTTCCTGAGCATACTTCTTTCCTATATAGCCGCTTAGAATCAGCACACCCTTGGAATGTGTGGTACCGCCGGTCTCAACCTCACGTTCTATATCCAGTATCCCGGTTTTACCCATGTAGGTGGCCGCAGTAATACGACTTGGTTTGCCAAAAGTGTAATCCCCTAAATTAACAACCGCAAGACCGTTAATTTGCCCTATTTTATAACCGTCGGTATCAATCAACAAGGTTCCCTCTCTGATGAGCTCCAACAGCTCTTCATGGTACTTATTGGAACGTTTTTTCTTTTCTGCGATGGCCTTTTTTACATGGCGTTCAGAAACGAGCGGGCTTCCTTCGATATTGGCCCATGTCCCCGCTTCCCCCAGGATATTTACTATTTCGGAGAAACGTGTGGTAAGCTTGGTTTGATCCTGCACGATCCATGAACTGTAATTGACTACCTCCGCTACTCCCGTTCGGTCGAAATGCTTAACCCCTTCCTTTCTGCAAAAGGCTCCTATGTATTGGGCAAGCCGCTGTACATTTTCATCATTCCACTCCATGTGATCGTCAAAGTCGGCTTTAATTTTAAAATACTTCTTAAAATCTCTGTCATAATTATAAAGAAGATGATAAATCTCCGGACTTCCCACAAAAATAATCTTTACATTGATGGGAATAGGTTCGGGTTTTAAAGCCGATACCGCCACAAGACCCATTTGCTCCTTTATGTTCTCTATTACTATCTGTCTTGTTTTTAAAGTCCGTTTAATTGCTTCGAATGCCTGGGGATTGGAAATTACGTCATTGATCTGGAGGATCAGAAATCCTCCGTTGGCCTGGTGAAAAAGTCCCGGTTTTATCAAGGTATAATCAGTAATCATGGTTCCCAGTTCATTCTCGTATTCACACCGACCCATCAGATTGTAATATGTAGGGTTGTAGTCAACTATCACAGGCGCTCCGTGCAGACGGCTGTTATCAACGAGGAGATTAACCTTGTACCGTGAATAGGGATTGTCTTCTCCGCCTTTTTTCATCATTAGGAATTGTGTCAATACGTTTTGCTGGTCGTCTGTATAATGGGGTACCGCAAGCTGTTCTATGTTATTGAGTATATCTTCCCTGACAGCGTCTAAGTAAGCTATGATAAAAGGGTATTCATTGTATTTGTTCTTAAGGTCTTCAATATGTATGCCTACCGCATAAAGCGCAATTTGATGTTCCCATTCCTGTATGGCATTCTCAGCGTCCATTTCCAATTCCCTTATTTTTCTGATGGTCTCGGCAGTTTCATTCTGAAGGGCTTCAGAGGATTTTGACAATTCGATTTTTGTTTCTTCGTCCAGTGCTTTAAAATCTTCCTCGCTTAATGGTTCCCCGTCAATGATGGGCATAAAATATACCCCGGAATTGGCAAGCTTTACTCTGAATCCGCGTTCTGCCGCCTGATTGCTGAGTTTTAACACCAACTCGTCTTTTTTGTCACGGAATACTTTTATAATTCTGGAACGTTCTTCTTCATACTCTTCGCCGTCAAAGGCTTTGGAGATTTCCTGCTCGATGATTTTTACGAAATCCTCCATATCTTTTTTGAATTCCTTACCCATGCCGGCCGGAAGATTTATCGCCTTTGGTCTGTTGGAATCTTCAAAATTATATACATAACACCAATCGTCAGGAGTAGGCATGAACCTGGCCTGACGCTGAGCGCTTTCCAGCGCATAACGGGTTTTGCCCACTCCGGGTTCCCCTGCCATATACAAATTATATCCGTCATATTGGATGCTAAGTCCGAATTCTGTGGCGTCCATCGCTCTTTGTTGTCCAATGAGTCCTCTTGACGGTGTAAGAAAAGAGGTGTCCTGAAAATTAAGAACTGAGGGATCACATTTTCTTCTTAATTGGTTCGCGTCGAGTGGTGCTACCGGCATAAAAAAACACCCCCTGTTTTTATTAATATCATTTTATCTACCACAATGATAAAATATGAAACAGTAGGGGGTGTTATCTACTTTTATATTTAAACTGATTTAGATCATGCTTCTCCTGCGGATGTCGCTTATTTTAAATTTTCCACCGCTGCCCTTTCTATCTCAAGACCCTGAGCATATCTCTTCATGAATTCATCAAAGCCTTTTACATCGGAAGGATCCGGTTCAACAGTCGCTCCGGACTTACCTTCAAAAATCTTGTTCAGGAAATCGGCCAGGGATTCTTCTTCTTTTTTGTTGGCCATATATGAAGCAAGCAAAGCTATGCCCCAGGCTCCGCCTTCACCGGCCGTCTCAAGAACAGAAACCGGCACTGTTGTTGCCGCGGCCATTATCTTCAGACCTACGTCTCTTGTCTTGAAGAAGCCTCCGTGTCCACGGATAACATCGACTTTTACATTTTCTTTTTCAAAAAGGATATTCAGGCCTGTTCTCAGCGCTCCCAACGCAGTAAACAGATTCACCCGCATAAAATTGGCAAGGTTAAAGTTGGAGTTGGATGAACGAACGAACAACGGACGCCCTTCTTCAAAGTTTGTTATATGCTCTCCTGAAATATATCCGTATGACAACAGACCGCCGCAGTCGGGATCTCCCTTTAATGCCATTCCCAGCAGAGTGTCATACAATTTCGGCTTTGGAATTTCCATGCCCAATGCCTTGCAGGCTTCTCCGAAGAGAGCGATCCATGCATCGTAATCGGATGTGCAGTTGTTGGAATGAACCATGGCCACCAGGCTGCCATCGGGAGTCGTTACCAGATCTATTTCAGAATACGCTTTTGATAATTCCTTTTCCAGAACGATCATAGCGAAAACCGATGTACCTGCAGATACGTTTCCTGTTCTGACTGCAATGCTGTTGGTTGCCACCATGCCGGTTCCAGCATCTCCTTCAGGCGGGCAGAACGGAATACCGGGTTTCAGATTGCCTGATGTATCCAAAAGTTTTGCTCCTTCGGGTGTCAGTGTTCCGGCCTGTTGTCCGGCAAGAAGAACTCCGGGGAGAATATCTTCGAGTTTCCATGGATAATTCTTATGACTGATCAGTTGGCTGAACATATCTATCATTTTTTTGTCATAAGTCTTTGTTTTAAGATCAATGGGGAACATGCCGGAAGCCTCGCCGACGCCTAAAACCTTCTGACCGGTTAGTTTCCAGTGGATATACCCTGCCAGGGTGGTCATAAAGGTTATTTGCGGAACATGCTCCTCATCATTGAGTATGGCCTGATATAGATGGGCAATGCTCCATCTTTGCGGAATCGGGTAATTAAACAAATATGTTAATTTCTCAGAAGCTTCCCCGGTTATATTATTTCGCCATGTACGGAACGGTGTCAAAAGGTTGTCGTTTTTGTCGAATACCATATAACCGTGCATCATTGCGCTGATACCCACAGATCCCACTGTCTCAATTACGGTATCATACTTTTCTTTTACATTTTCGGCTAAGCTTCTGTAACTGCCCTGCAAGCCTTCCCATATTTCCTCAATGCTGTAGGTCCAAATGTTGTTGATATAACTGTTTTCCCAATCATAGCTGCCTGATGCAATAGGGTAATTATCTTCACCGATCAATACTGTTTTTATCCTGGTGGACCCCAACTCAATCCCTATTGCTGTTTTTCCGCTTTTTATCATACTTTTGATTTGTTCAACACTGCAACTCATACACCAATCCCCAATCCCTTTATTTTTTAAGATTATTTTGGTAATTTTTCGTTATCTAAAATATAAACTATTTTTTACATTAAATCAAATCCTTTATAGCTTTAGCCACATGATCAGGGCATCCTCATTATTGTCGGAATAGTACCCGCGGCGAACTCCGGAAGATACAAAACCCAGGCTTTCATACAAAGAAATCGCAGCTGAATTGCTTACCCTTACCTCAAGAGTCACGGCAATTATCCCCAGTTCCTTTGCTTTTTCCAGCAAGGTGTTAACGAGCATCCTTCCGTATCCTCTGCGCCTGTGGTCGCAGTGTACGGCTATGTTTGTTATGTGAGCCTCGTCAATAATTTTCCAGAAGCCGGCATAACCTGCAATTTCCCCGTCCACCTCGATTACATAATAATACGCGTTTGAGTTATATAACTCGTCCTCGAACATACACCTGGTCCAGGGACTTTTAAAACAGCTCTTTTCAACTTCCAAAACTTCATCCAGGTCCCTGGGCTCCATCAAGCGGATTAAAGGTTTTCCCGAACTCATAAAAATACCTCAAAATTTATTTCTTTTGACTGTTCTTCAACCTTTCAGCCTGCGATTTTCTAAGATAGAAGGGTTCCAGCTCATATGCAGTTATTACATTATTACTATGAAAAGCTTCTTCAGCCAGAAGCGCGATTGCGGACCCTCTGGGGTATGTCATGGCCAGCTGCGGGCAAAATATTTTATTGCCGAATATTTCTTTAAGCCTCGGTAAATGTAAGTCCGCCGCATCTCCAAGAACCATAATGTCTTCGTTGAATTCTCCGGCCTTGTCTATCCAATCTTTGATGGTGATACCAGAATCAGGACTTAGTTTCTCCAATCTTCCGTTCAGCTTTCGGTAGAAAGCAGTAAAAACCTGATTATTCCTGGCATCCAGCATTGGAGAAATAATACCGTTAAAGTCTGGCATGGAGTATGCGAGAGCGTCCAGGGTAGGTACGCCATAAGCGGGCTTTTTCAGAGAATATGCCAATCCTTTTATTGTAACAACACCTATGCGCAGTCCGGTAAAAGACCCGGGACCAATAGAAGAAGCGAAAAGATCCACATCTTTCATCTCCCTGTCCAGCATTGAAAGAGTGGTTTTTATCATGGGAAGTATTTTTTGCGAATGAGTCTTGCCATGCTTTGTGGAGACCTCGGCAATAACCTTTCCATCCTCAACTACTGCGCAGGACGCGGTGAGGCCTGATGTATCGACAGCAAGAGTAAGCATTATAATACCTCCCTTTCAATAGTGATAATGCGGCTGTCGTAATCTTTATCATCCCGCTCAATTCTGATAACGATCGTATTTTCAGGCAGGATATCCGATATCCTGTCTCCCCATTCAACTATGCAGATCGCATCATCAGCGAAGTATTCCTCCCAGCCAATTTCCAGAAGTTCTTCAGAATCGCCGACCCGGTATACATCAAAATGGTGCAGTATACATCTGCCTTCATAGGAATTTACCAATGTAAAAGTTGGGCTGGTTATCGGACTGCTGATACCCAGACCTGCTGCAATTCCCTTAGTTAAAACCGTTTTCCCGGTTCCTAAATCACCTTCGAGGCTTATGGCGTCTCCGGCTTTTAATTCCTGAGAAATTCTGTATCCCAGCTCGAAGGTTTCTTTTTCAGAATGAGTCGTAAATTTTTGTATTTCCTTTGGCATCTTTTTTATCCTTCTTGGCTTTCATAGACTTTTTGCCCGTTGATAAACGTCATCTTTACCTTGCTTGAATAATCTAAAGGATTTCCCGTATATAATACCATATCCGCATCTTTGCCGATCTCCAGGCTGCCTATTCGACTATCAAGCCTAACACATTTTGCGGCGTTAATTGTAATTGCCTTCAGTGCAGCTTCAGGCGCCATGCCTTCCCTGACTGCCAGCGACGCGCATAGCATCAGATGCTGTATCGGTACGCAAGGATGATCTGTCATTATCGCTACATCAACACCAGCCCTGGATAATATTCCCGGAGCTTTCATGGTTTGATTCTTCAATTCAATTTTTGACCTGTCTGTCAGAATAGGTCCCACTATGATATTATAGCCGCTTTCTTTCAATATATCTGCCACAAGCCAGCCTTCGGTACAATGATCCAGCGTCATATCCAAATTGAATTCTTTTGCTATCCTTATGGCCGTAAATATATCATCAGTACGGTGGACATGCGCCTTAACCGGCAATTCTCCTTTTATTACAGGAATAAGGGATTCCAGTTTAATGTCGTATTCAGGCTTGTCATTTTCCTCTTCATCTTCCTGGTATTTTTCAAGAGCCTCCAAATACTCCTTAGCTTTATACAATTGCTCTCTTAAAAGAGCGGCTGTAGCCATGCGAGTGGTCGGCAGCTGATGCTTCTCATGGTATACTGTCTTTGGATTCTCGCCAAAAGCGATTTTCATGGCGCAAGGCGCTTTTATTACCATTTCATCCACAGACCGGCCATAGGTTTTTAACGCGGCAAACTGACCGCAGATAACGTTGGCACTGCCGGGACCTGTAACCACTGTGGTTACACCGTTCTGTCGCGCCTCCTCGAACGCCCTGTCCATGTGATAAATTCCGTCTATAGCCCTTAACTGGGGGGTAACGGGGTCTGTCATTTCATTGACATCATCCCCTTCAAAGCCTGTTGAATCTTCAACCAAACCTATATGACAATGACTGTCGATCAGACCCGGCATAAGAACCATCCCTGCTGCATCAATAACAGTATCGGTACCTGATACGACAGGCATATCGCTCATATCACCCAAACCCGATATTTTCCCGTCTTTCATAGATATAAATCCGTTTTCGTAATTCTTATCTGTCATAGTAAGGATCTTTGCATTTTTAATATATAGCATACTGCCTCCAAAAAATAAGCTGGTATTAAGAAATAAAAAAACAGGTTTTGAACCTGCTCTAAATTATATCATGATTTTTAAGACAACAACAATCATCATATATTCACATTATCCTTATATAAACATGTATATCGGAAAAGGCTGTCTTGCGGCAGCAAGGCAACCTTTTTCAACCGATAGCTGATATTTTATTTTGCTTAATTCTCCAGTGATACGGCAGCTTCTTCAACCGCGGGATTTATGATGACATTTTTACTGGTTCTTTCTGGTTTCTTTCCTTCCGGCTTCTTAACAAGGGCGTATCTGATCACATCACTCATATGAGAGACGGGTATTAAACGTACTTCTTTCCTCACGCACTCCGGAATATCTTCAATGTTTTTCTTGTTTTCATAAGGCATGAGAATGGTATCCACTCCTGCTCTGTGAGCAGCCAGCACCTTCTCTTTCAGTCCTCCTATCGCCAGAACCTTGCCACGCAATGTGATTTCCCCTGTCATTGCCACGCTTTTTCTCGCGGGTATGCCTGTAAGCGCTGATATCATAGCAGTAGCAATGGTTATACCTGCCGACGGCCCATCCTTTGGTATAGCTCCCTCGGGTACGTGGATATGGATATCGTATTTCTTATGAAAATCTGCATCTATACCATATTCTCCGGCAACGGAACGAATATAGCTCCTTGCTATGCGGGCTGATTCTTTCATCACGTCTCCCAGTTGTCCTGTCAGTTCCAAATGCCCTTCCCCCGGCATTATGTTAACCTCAATAGGCATGGTGTCGCCTCCCACAGGTGTCCAGGCAAGGCCCCTTACAATGCCTATCTCATCTTTTTCGGCGGCTTTATCATATGTGAAGATCCTGGCCCCCAAATAATTCTTGACCGTATTCTTTGTAATCTTGACTGAAGTTTTTTCGCCCAATACTATCTTTGTAATAGCCTTTCTGATAACGGTAGCTATCTGCCTTTCAAGATTTCTTACGCCTGCTTCTTTGGTGTAATGAACTATAATCTCCCTTAAAGCAGATTGGTCAAAAGCTACTACCTTTTTGCCGGCACCGTGCATTTCCAACTGCTTGGGTACAAGATACCTGGAAGCAATATTTAATTTTTCTTCTTCCGTGTATCCTGATATATCTATAACTTCCATTCTGTCCAATAAAGGCCTGGGTATGGCATCTTTATAGTTTGCTGTGGTTATGAACATCACATCAGACAAATCAAAGGCTACTTCCAGATAGTGATCCCTGAAGTCTTTGTTCTGCTCTGCATCCAAAACCTCAAGCATTGCAGATGCCGGATCACCCCTGAAATCGCTTGACATTTTATCTATTTCATCAAGCAGAATAAGAGGATTCGAGCTTCCTGCCTGTCTTATCGCATTTATTATCCTTCCGGGCATGGATCCCACATAGGTCCTTCTGTGGCCTCTGATCTCAGCCTCATCCTTAACTCCGCCCAATGACATCCTTACATAGCTTCTGTTTAAGGCTTCGGCTATCGATTTGGCAATGGATGTCTTGCCTACCCCGGGAGGTCCTGCTAAACATAGAATTGGTCCATGAAGACCGTTTTTCATTTTTCTGACCGCTAAATATTCCAATATTCTTTCTTTTACTTTTTCAAGGCCATAATGATCCCTGTCAAGTATTTCAGATGCATATTTAATATCCAGCCTCTCCTCGGTCTTTTTCTCCCACGGCATATCCAGCAAAATATCGAGATATGTGCGTATTACGCCGCTCTCGGCTGAGGATGAGTGCATACGTTCCAGCCTGTCCAGTTCCTTTAATGCCTTTTTCCTTACATCTTCGCTGAAACTGGCTTTTTCTATTCTTTCCCTGTATTCATCGATCTCTGTAGTCGTATCGGCCGAGACACCAAGTTCCTTCTGTATGGCTTTTATTTGCTCACGGAGATAATACTCTTTCTGGCTCTTGTCAATTTGCTGGCGAACCTTGAATGTTATGCTTTTTTCCAGCTCGAGAATTTCATTCTCCTTTGCCAGAATATCTAAAAGCTTTTCCAGGCGCCTTTTCGGAGACAGTTCCTCCAGGATCATCTGTTTCAGTTCGGTTGATATTCCCATATTAGATGCAATAATATCGGGAAGGCGTGTTAAATCGTTTACATTGGTAATTGAAAATGTTGCGTCAGGTGATACCTTGCCTGAAAGTTTCGCATACTGTTCAAAATGATCGATCACTTGCCTGGAAAGCGCCTGTATCTCAGGTCTTCCGCTCTGGAGAGTCTTTGATTTGACAGGCTTAACATCAACTTTATAGAAAGGATCATTGGTTACGAAATTGGTTACCTTTGCCCTTTGTATACCTTCCACCAATACCCTTATGGTGTCTCCCGGCAATCTCAGCAATTGTTTTATTTGAGCGATCGTGCCGAAAGTATTGATTTCGTCAAAATCAGGGTCTTCAATGTTGGGATCCTTTTGGGATGTTAAAAATATAACCTGATCATTCAGCATTGCCTCTTCAATTGACTTGATTGATTTCAATCTTCCTACATCAAAATGTATGATCATATGAGGAAAAACCACTATACCCCTAAGCGGAAGCATTGGGATACGGTAGGCTATGTCATTTTTATTCTGCTTTGGCATGTATATCACCCTTTCATATTCTAAGGCCTTAGCATAGACGGCAAATAATATTATAATGTCGGTTTTTATGGATTTCAAATGTTACTTTTACCAATATATTTTTATTTGTCGTATTTTTAGTTTTATTTTACAAATTATGTCTGGTTTCGAGTAAGGAGTACGGAAGTGGAAAGATAGATCAACTCTTGTTATTACATACCACAATTCTGACGTGTATAACTATTTTAACCTTATATCTTTAAAATACCTTCATAATTCCTGAAACACAGCAGGATCCACATATGGGGTTTATTCCTCTAAATCGGCTTCTGTGTAATATCCGCCGTCAATCAGCACTTCCTTTATATTATCAACCGTCACGACAATCGGTTCGCACAAAAATGCCGGGACTTTTTTACCTTCCCATAATTCGATAATGTCATTAACAGGTACTTCCCTGCCCGTCATCACCGCATCGATCATCTCAATAAGTTTAGCTATAAGTATTTTCCTGTCATAAAAAACCGTCATCGACTGCTTACCGGCTTTCATGGCCATGATGTTGGGCTTATAGCAATCAGCGCCGGTGATTATCGGATATTCGGTATATCCGGCTTCAGTAAGAGCATCGATCACTCCAAGGGCAAGAAAGTCCACAGGGCAAAGCACCGCATCCAGCTTTTCGTCGGTGTAATAGTCAGCGAGGATTCTTTCCATTCTGGCCTTTGAATACTCAGGTTCGTAACCATATACAGCAATTTCACGCATATCAACCTCTCCGCTTCTTACAACCAGTCGCCCATTACCAATATAAGGCCGAAGTGTTTCCATTGCATCTCTGTAATATGTGTGTATGTTTCCATCATACATGCCCCCTGAAAAAAGCTCGATATTGAAAGGTCCTTTTCCGTCCTTGAGACCCAGCTCATCTACAATATATTCGGCTTGTAGTCCTGCGGCCCTGAACATGTCAAAAGAAACAAAATAATCTAAGTTATCAATCAAATAAATATCAATTCCGAAAACAGTGAACCCAGCTTCTTTAAATTTTATAGGAAAGTAGCTATTGGATAATGTACAAGCGAAAACCATGACCTTACAGCCCTTGGCGGCCATTTGTTCAATATAATATTCAGAAAATTCCTCGTATACTTTCAATTCTACGGTATATCCCTCATCTTCCAGCTTCTTCTTTATTTCTTCACTGATCTTCACCGAATGATTACTGTCCTTCATCATGAAAATACCAATCAGACCTTTGTCGGGAGGCTCAGGATCATCCGAAGTATCCGACACAATTATTTCAGGCGTAGATGAAGGTGTGGTATCAACTGTTTCCGATTTTTGACAGGCAGACAACGTAAAAATTGACAATGTAAAAATTAATAATATAACATTATGGAATACCCGGGTATTCTTCATGGGTGTTTCCTCTCAAAATAATTTGGTTTATTAATTATTGCATATAATGTGAAATTTTACAATGAATTTTAATTACAAACAGTATTTTTTTACAGGACTAAATTACTATTATTATTCTTAATTCTTAGAAGAAACTCATCTGGAAGCGTGGACTTTGATGATATCGCAATAATACTCCATGCCATGGCTTAAAATTATCATCTTAAAAACCAAAAGAAACTGGCATAGAGCTATTTCATTTTACTTTGTCCTACCCCAACAATTGACGTAGAACCTTCATTTTTCTTAGTTTCGCCCCAACAATAATTGAAGCAGAACTATAAAAATATTATTCAATAATATCTACAACAGCACCTGAACCAACGGTTCTGCCACCTTCACGGATAGCAAGTCTGAGACCTTTTTCAATAGCGATAGGAGTAATAAGCTCAATTTCCATTGTAACGTGGTCGCCAGGCATGCACATTTCAACGCCTTCAGGAAGTTTGATGTTTCCTGTAACGTCGGTGGTTCTGAAATAGAACTGAGGTCTGTATCCTGAGAAGAATGGCTTGGAACGGCCACCTTCAGAAGCTGTCAGAACGTAAACCTGTGCGGTAAACTTTGTATGAGGTGTAATTGAACCGGGCTTAGCAAGAACTTGTCCTCTTTCGATTTCAGTTCTCTGAATACCACGGAGAAGAGCACCGATGTTATCGCCTGCAACAGCCTGATCAAGGATCTTACGGAACATTTCAACACCGGTTACAACTGTCTTCCTGGATTCGTCTGTCAGACCAACGATTTCAACTTCATCGCCAACTTTAAGCAATCCTCTTTCAACCCTACCAGTAGCGACGGTTCCACGACCAGTGATGGTGAAAACGTCCTCAACAGGCATTAAGAAAGGAAGATCTGTAGGACGTGCCGGTGTTGGGATGTATTCGTCTACAGCTTTCATAAGTTCAAGAATACAAGCATACTCAGGAGCGTTTGGATCTTTGGAATCGCTTTCGAGAGCATTCAATGCCGAACCTCTTACAAAAGGTATTTCGTCTCCAGGGAATTCGTAGTCGCTAAGCAATTCTCTGAGTTCCATTTCTACCAGCTCAATCAGTTCTTCGTCGTCGACCATATCGCATTTATTAAGGAAAACAACGATACTGGGAACGCCAACCTGACGGGAAAGGAGAATATGTTCGCGGGTCTGAGGCATAGGACCATCAGCAGCCGAAACAACGAGAATAGCTCCATCCATCTGAGCTGCACCAGTGATCATGTTTTTAACGTAGTCAGCGTGACCAGGGCAGTCAACATGAGCATAGTGACGGTTAGCTGTCTCATACTCAACATGTGATGTATTGATAGTAATGCCTCTTTCTTTTTCCTCAGGAGCAGAGTCAATCTGTGAATAATCCTTAACCTGAATGTTAGGATTGTTTAAAGCAAGAACCTTGGTGATAGCAGCGGTAAGAGTAGTCTTACCATGGTCAACGTGACCGATTGTGCCGATGTTAACATGTGGCTTTGTACGTTCAAATTTAGCCTTTGCCATTTGGAATAAACCTCCTTCATTTGAATCACTGATGATTCAAAATTATATAATTATTAATTAGTAAAATCAATAGTTTCAATAGTTTCAGTATTATACCCCGGGATTCCTTCCCTCGGCTATTTGTTCCTGCACACTCTTGGGAACAGGTTCATAATGGGATGGCTGCATAGTATATACAGCACGGCCCTGTGTACGGGAACGCAGATCGGTAGCATATCCGAACATCTCAGAAAGAGGAACGAACGCATGAATATTTTGTGCCCCTGCAATAATCTCCATACCTTCAATCTTGGCCCGACGGGAGTTAAGATCCCCTATAACATCACCGGTATAATCGTCCGGCGTTGTTACGTCTACCTTCATGATAGGCTCCAGCAGTACAGGATCAGCTTTCTTCATTGCTTCCTTAAATGCCATCGATCCGGCAACCTTAAATGCCATTTCTGATGAGTCGACTTCGTGGTATGAACCATCTAAAAGAGTTACCCTGACATCGAGAACCTGGTAACCGGCAATTACACCGCTGTTCATAGCATCGCGGATACCGCTGTCTATTGCTGGGATATATTCCTTCGGAATGGCTCCGCCGACTATCTTGTTGACAAATTCATAACCTTTTCCTGGTTCAAGGGGCTCAATTTCAATAACACAGTGTCCATATTGGCCTTTGCCGCCGGATTGCCGTACGAACTTGCCTTCCGCCTTAACAGTCTTGCGGATGGTTTCCTTATATGAAACCTGTGGCTTACCGACAGTTGCCTCGACTTTGAATTCTCTCAAAAGACGATCAACTATGATTTCAAGATGAAGCTCTCCCATTCCGGCTATAATAGTCTGTCCGGTTTCCTGGTTAGTATATACTCTGAATGTCGGATCCTCTTCGGCCAGCTTCTGCAGTGCAATACCCATTTTTTCCTGTCCGGCTTTTGTCTTGGGCTCTATCGCCACATTAATTACCGGTTCAGGGAATTCCATGGATTCCAGGATTATCGGGTTATTTTCATCACACAAAGTATCACCGGTTGTGGTATTTTTCAGACCCACGGCTGCAGCGATATCCCCCGAGTAGACCATGTCTACGTCGGTACGGTCATTCGCGTGCATCATCAGGATACGGCCAATTCTTTCTCTTTTATTCTTAGTAGAATTAAGAGTATAAGAACCGGATTTCAATGTTCCTGAATATACCCTGAAGAATGTAAGCCTTCCCACATATGGGTCAGTCATGATCTTGAATGCCAACGCTGAAAACGGTGCATCGTCAGATGAAGGTCTTTCTTCTTCAACGCCGCTGTCCGGTACAATACCTCTGATATGCGGTATATCAATAGGTGACGGCAGATAGTCCACAACACAGTCCAAAAGCTTTTGTACGCCTTTGTTTCTGTAAGAAGAACCGCATGTGACCGGAATGATCTTCGTGGTAACGGTGGCCTTTCTGATACCGGCCTTCAGCTCGTCTTCGGTAAGTTCTTCTCCGTCAAGGTACTTTATGAGGAGTTCCTCGTCAAGCTCGGCAATGGCTTCCACCATTTTAAACCTGTACTCTTCGACGAGTTCCTTCATATCTTCGGGAATATCTGTTTCATCAATCTGCTTTCCCAGATCATCCCGATAATAATATGCTTTGTTCTTTACAAGGTCGATAATGCCTTCAAAATGTTCTTCTTTTCCTATAGGAAGCTGAATAGGCACTGCATTTGCGTGTAATCTGTCTTTCATCATTTGAACGCAGTTATAAAAATCTGCGCCCATTATATCCATTTTATTTACATATGCAATACGCGGTACCCCGTATTTGTCAGCCTGTCTCCAGACAGTTTCTGTTTGAGGCTCCACACCGCCTTTCGCGCAAAACAGTGTCACCGATCCGTCAAGTACGCGTAAAGAACGTTCGACCTCTACTGTAAAGTCAACATGTCCGGGTGTATCAATAATGTTTATACGGCAATTTTTCCAATAAGCAGTAGTAGCGGCAGAGGTTATTGTAATACCTCTTTCCTGCTCCTGCTCCATCCAGTCCATAGTAGCTGAACCTTCATGGGTTTCGCCGAGTTTATGTGTACGTCCGGTATAAAACAAAATTCTTTCAGTGGTGGTGGTTTTCCCTGCGTCGATGTGTGCCATAATACCGATGTTGCGTGTATTCTCCAAGCTGTATTCTCTGGGCATCGATACCCTCCTTCCGATGTAGTAGTACGATGTTTGCTACATTTATTTTTTAATTACCACCTGTAATGAGCAAATGCTTTATTGGCTTCTGCCATCTTATGAGTGTCGTCCTTTTTCTTAACGGCTCCACCCAGGTTGTTGATTGCGTCCAATATTTCTCCGGCAAGTCTTTCCTTCATGGTGCGTTCGCTTCTTTTCCTTGCAAAGCCTACAAGCCAACGCAAACCAAGAGTCTGTCTTCTTTCAGGCCTTACTTCCATAGGAACCTGATAGGTTGCACCGCCCACTCTTCTGGCTTTGACCTCGAGTACTGGCATAATGTTATTCAGGGCCTCTTCAAAAACTTCAAGGGGATCCTTTCCGGTTTTCTCCCTGATTATATCAAAGGCGCCGTAACATATTTTCTGTGCAACACCCTTTTTGCCGTCCAGCATGATCTGGTTGATAAGCTTTGATACGATCTTATCATTATATATTGGATCAGGCAGAACATCTCTTTTTGGAACATGTCCTCTTCTTGGCACTTTTCTTCCCTCCTTTGCATGATAACTACGGGTATACGACCCGGTATCACAGGTACTCGAACTTATAAAATAAGTTCGTCAGTGCGAAACGCATCAAAAACTATATATTGAAAACGTCTTGCACGTTGCTTAGTCCTGCAGATAATTTAACATTTCAAGTAGCATCCTTGATTATGAGATTCTACTTTTTCTTAGCGCGTTTTGCGCCATACTTTGAACGTCCCTGCATACGATTGGCAACACCTGCTGTATCCAAAGTACCGCGAATAATATGATATCTTACACCCGGCAGGTCCTTTACACGTCCGCCCCTTATAAGAACAACACTGTGTTCCTGCAGATTGTGCCCGATACCAGGAATATATGCGGTTACTTCAATACCGTTGGTCAGGCGAACCCTTGCAACCTTACGAAGAGCTGAGTTTGGTTTTTTTGGAGTAACAGTTTTAACTACTGTACAAACACCTCTCTTTTGGGGAGAGCTCAAATCAATGGCTTTCTTTTTCAGAGTATTCATACTAACCTGTAAAGCCGGTGAATGTGATTTGTACAATACTTTTTTCCTGCTCTTTCTAACCAACTGATTAAAGGTTGGCATCCTTGATTTCACCTCCTTGTAAATATTGTCGACAATTTATATATTAACGCTTTTACGTTAATTTCATGAACGTAATATGCCTGCGATGGCAGCTCCGACATCAATGCCTGCCGCTTTTCCCAACTGTTTCATTGTGTTCTCGGTATTAACTTTTATTCCTTTGCTTTCACACAGCTTGATAATCGGCTCAACTATTCTCCGATCTGCGTCTGAAGCAACAAAAACCATTTCCAGTCTATCTTGTTCAACTGCTTTTTTGGTTTGCTTTAAACCTACTACTTTTTCCTTTTTTTTAAGTAACTCAATCACTGTAAATCCTCCGGACCTTATAGTTCCCTGATTATTTACACAACACAAAAACATGCAAACTACCACGTTCGCACGCTCAACTATTGTAACACCGCCGCTTGAAACTTGTCAAGCGTACTTTTTTCACGGAATACACGAGTATATCGTTGATTTTTTTATACAAAAAGATAGCGTACAATTACATGGAATATTGAACCGTCATTGTTTATTCTGAACCTTTCCACACTGATCTGTATACTCGGATACCGCCTTTTTTCTCAATATCTTCTACATTCCCGAATGCCTCATGCATGATCCGTTTCAGGGTTTCTCCACCCTTATTATGGTACGCTACAAGCCAGAGAGCCCCATTTTTCAGTAAATGATCCCTGGCATCGTGGATCAGGCGTGTATTCAATGCTTTTCCTGCCGCTATAGGAGGATTGGAAAGTATGTCCCCGTACAGTCTTCCTTCAAGCTTTGAGTAAAGATCGCTTTTCATGACTTCGATGCTCAGATTGTTTAACTGTGCGTTCTTTTCAGTATAGAGAACCGCACGTTCGTTAATATCCACAGCCGTAATTTGAAGATGCGGATATCTTGATTTGATATATAGCGAAACAGGCCCTATTCCGCAGCCCATATCAAGAACAAAATTCCCCGCTCCTGAAGGCCTGTAATTTTCGATCAAAAGCCGGGTAGCTTTGTCTATCTTCTCGCTGAAACCAAAAACCCCGCTTACCGATATAAACTCAAGCTCTATCCCTTTGATTTCATACCTGAATCTATGTTCTGCTATTTCAGATTTTGGCTTTTCACTGTAATAATGATCCATAACTATTACTCCCAATGTTTCCACAGGTCTTGCATCCTGTCTACTATATTATAGATTTCTTCAGATTTCAACTGTTCACCTATTCTTTTTCCACTGTCAGGACAATTATACCTTGTTTCTTTTGTAATCCTGAATTTTATGAAAAATCAATCATATTTCGGTATAATGATAAACCTGCTGTAAATTAGCCCAATGCCGTAAAAAACCCCGCTTTTTAAGCGGGGTAAGATTCGGATATGAAATCCTGATTTCAAATATGCATCCCGATTTTTTGTATAGACGGCAAGGTAAAGCAACAAATAGATCCCTCTTCTTTCTGGCCGGTTCCGTAATAAGCGTTAAGATACATTTGCTTGATCTCGCTCATTAGCGGATAACGAGGATTGGAACCTGTGCATTGATCATCAAAGGCCTGTTCGACCATTTCATCCAGAGAATCCAGGAAAACTTTCTCGTCTATGCCATAATCCCTTATAGTCTTTTTGATACCGACTTTTTCTTTTAGTTCTTCAATATGCTTTATTAAATTTTCAACTTTTTCTTCAGCCGTTTTGCCTTTTAAACCTATATAATCGGCGATTTGAGCATACCTGGAAATGGTATGCGGGTGATCATACTGAGGGAATGTGCCCATTTTTGTCGGAACATCAACTGCGTTGAACTTAATCACCTCGTTTATAAGCAGTGCATTTGCTATACCGTGAGGCAGGTGATGGAATGCCCCGAGTTTATGAGCCATTGAATGACATACGCCTAAAAATGCGTTGGCAAATGCCATTCCGGCCATAGTCGCAGCATTGGCCATCTTCTCCCTGGCGACAGGATCTTTGGAACCGTTCTTGTAGGCCCTTGGCAGGTACTCGAATATTATTTTCAAAGCTCCCAAAGCAAGGCTGTCAGTATATTCTGTTGCCATGACAGACGCATATGCCTCGAGGGCGTGGGTCAAAGCGTCAATTCCGGATGCTGCGGTCAATCCCCTGGGCGCATCCATCATCATATCAGCATCAACAATAGCCATGTCCGGCATAAGCTCGTAATCGGCCAAGGGATATTTAACACCCGTAGTTTCGTCTGTAATTACCGCGAAAGGAGTAACCTCGCTGCCTGTCCCGGCGGTGGTGGGTATTGCTATGAAGTATGCCTTCTGACCCATTTTGGGGAACGTATAAACACGTTTTCTTATATCTGCGAAGCGCATTGCCATATCCATAAAATCAGCTTCCGGATGTTCGTACAAAACCCACATTATTTTAGCGGCATCCATAGCCGATCCGCCACCCACTGCAATTATGCAATCGGGTTCAAATGACCTCATCAGCTTTGCGCCTTCTTTAGCGCAGGCTAAGGACGGGTCCGGAGCAACATCATAAAATGTTATATGTTTTATGCCCATTTCATCCAATTTATCAGTGACCGGCTTTGTATAACCATTGTTGTAGAGGAAGTTATCAGTTACAATGAATACCTTCTTTCTGCCTATAACGGTTTTAAGCTCGTCAAGAGCAACAGGCAGACAACCTCTTTTAATATATACTTTTTCTGGTGTCCTGAACCACAGCATATTCTCTCTCCTCTCAGCCACCGTTTTGATATTCAGAAGATGTTTTACCCCGACATTATCCGATACGCTGTTTCCTCCCCATGAACCGCAACCCAGGGTCAATGACGGAGCCAGCTTAAAGTTGTACAAATCGCCGATGCCTCCGTGGGCTGACGGTGTATTCAGCAGAATTCTGCAGGTTTTCATTCTTTCTGTAAATTCATCATACTTTGCCTTCTGAGTTATCGGATTCAGATAGACAGATGCTGTATGGCCATACCCTCCGTCGGCTATCAAATGCTCGGCTTTATCCAGTGCTTCAGCAAAGGTTTTTACCTTATACATTGCAAGGACGGGAGACAGTTTTTCATGGGCAAATGCCTCAGTAAGCTCTACGCTTTCCACTTCGCCAATCAGGATCTTTGTGCTTTGGGGAACAGTAAACCCTGACAGTTCAGCGATTTTATATGCCGGCTGTCCTACGATTTTGGCATTCAACGCTCCGTTTATGATTATAGTCTTTCTTACCTTATCAAGTTCATTTTCGTTTAAGAACCAGCAGCCTCTTTTCTTAAACTCTTCTTTTACCTCGTTATATATCTTTTCCAATACGATAACGGATTGCTCGGAAGCACAGATCATACCGTTATCAAAAGTTTTGGAATGTATGATGGAATTGACAGCAAGAAGAATATCCGCTGAATCATCAATTATGGCTGGTGTATTACCGGGACCTACGCCGATAGCCGGTTTACCGCTTGAATAGGCGGCAGTGACCATTCCGGGACCACCGGTAGCCAGAATAAGATCCGATTCTTTCATAACCAGGTTTGTCATTTCCAATGAAGGTACATCTATCCAGTCAATAATTCCTTCTGGAGCGCCGGCTTCCACAGCAGCTTCCAAAACGATTCTCGCTGCTTCGACAGTACATTTTTTGGCTCTTGGGTGAGGACTTATCATAATTCCGTTCCTTGTCTTAAGAGCGATAAGTGCCTTAAAAATGGCTGTTGATGTGGGATTGGTGGTAGGAATAACTGCGGCTATAACGCCAACAGGCTCTGCTATTTTTTTAATTCCGAAAGCTTTGTCTTCCTCAATGACACCGCATGTTTTGACATTTTTGTATGCGTTATATATATACTCTGAGGCATAATGGTTTTTTATGACCTTGTCCTCAACGACACCCATTCCTGTTTCTTCAACCGCCATTTTTGCAAGGGTAATCCTTGCCCTATTGGCAGCTGATGCAGCCGCCAGAAAAATTTTATCCACCTGCTCCTGTGAATAAGTCGAGTATACCTTCTGAGCTTCTCTAAGCCTTACCAGTGCTTTTTCCAGTTTTTCCACATTGTCAATCTGTTCCTTTCTTTTATTCCTGATCATTCTCATCTCTCCTTCTTGCTGAATTTTTCTATTAAATTTCTTTTGTTACAGCCTGTCAGCTGTAGCATATTTCTGTTTCATTATTGTTAATAATTTAACGAATATAGATAAAAAAATTAATGTCTGGGGTCACTATGACTATTCTCATTTAATACCTTTGTTATTATTTTAACAATAGTTCCATCTTAAATATACCAGTAGATTGACAAAATTTTGTCAATCTTATGTATTTTTTTTTGTGCATTATTTATATACTTATCATACGGCTGCGCTGACAGGATCCGTCCATGGACATTTTCTTTGAATATTCAATGCTTCTATGATATACGTTATGTCGAAATTCAATGTCATTGATGATTTTATGCCTTGACTTTTCAAAATATTTTAAGCGAAACAAAGGAGCCGTTGACTAATCTTCTGCTCAAACAGCTCCTTTAGAGGTTTTTATATATGAATATTATATCTTATCGAATTACATCATGCCCGGCATTCCGCCGCCCATGCCTGCTGCGGCTGCTGGATCCGGTTTTTCCGGCTTATCTGCTACAAGGCTCTCGGTTGTCAGCACCATAGATGCTATGGATGCAGCGTTTTGCAATGCCGAACGGGTAACCTTCTTAGGATCCACTATACCGGCTTCAATCATATTAACGTATTTCTCGCTGGTGACATCATAGCCTATACCAGGTTCGCTGTTGAGAACCTTGTCAAATATTACAGAGCCTTCAAGCCCGGCATTGGCAGCAATTTGTCTGATTGGCTCTTCCAAAGCTTTCGCGATTATCATTGCACCGGTTTTCTCGTCTCCGGTAAGTTCATCAACAACTTTCTTAACTCTCGGAATAACATTGACAAATGCTATTCCACCGCCGGATACAATACCTTCTTCAACGGCTGCGCGGGTTGCTGCCAGAGCGTCTTCGATACGGAGTTTCTTTTCCTTCATTTCTGTCTCGGTTGCGGCACCGACCTGGATAACAGCTACACCGCCCGAAAGCTTGGCAAGTCTTTCCTGAAGCTTCTCTCTGTCGAAATCAGAGGTGGTCTCTTCAATCTGGGATTTAATAGAGTTGATTCTGTCGCGGATTGCTTTTTCATCGCCGCGTCCGCCGACAATAATCGTATTCTCTTTCTGAACGATAACTTTTTCTGCACGGCCTAATTGATCAAGTTTAGTTTCTTTAAGATCCAGTCCGAGTTCTTCGGTAATTACCTGACCTCCGGTAAGAATGGCGATATCTCTCAACATTTCCTTTCTTCTGTCGCCGAAGCCAGGAGCTTTTACAGCTACACAGGTAAATGTTCCGCGGAGTTTATTGACGATCAATGTAGCAAGAGCTTCACCCTCAACATCTTCTGCAATGATAACAAGTTTTCTTCCCTGTTGAACGATTTGTTCAAGGATAGGTAGCAATTCCTGGATATTTGAAATTTTCTTATCTGTAATAAGCAGGTATGGATCATCCAAAACTGCTTCCATTTTATCTGTATCGGTAACCATGTATCCGGATACATAACCGCGATCGAACTGCATTCCTTCAACCAGTTCAAGGTTCGTACCCATGGTCTTGGATTCCTCAACGGTTATAACTCCGTCATTGGTCACTTTCTCCATAGCGTCCGCAATTAATTTACCGATTTCTTCATCATTGGATGAAACAGAAGCAACACGGGCGATGTCTTCCTTGCCTTTCACTTTCTGAGCTATTTCGGACAATCCTTCGACAGCGGCATCGACGGCCTTCTGAATACCCTTCTTGAGAATCATGGGGTTTGCTCCGGCTGCAACATTCTTAAGACCCTCACGAATAATTGCCTGAGCAAGCACTGTAGCTGTTGTTGTACCGTCGCCGGCTACGTCATTGGTTTTTGTAGCAACTTCTTTAACAAGCTGGGCGCCCATGTTTTCAAATGGGTCTTCCAGTTCAATTTCTTTTGCTATTGTAACACCGTCATTGGTGATAAGGGGAGATCCAAATTTTTTATCAAGAACAACATTTCTTCCTTTAGGACCTAAAGTAATCTTAACTGTATTAGCTAACTTGTTCACACCCGCTTCCAGGGCTCTTCTGGCGTCTTCGCCGAATTTAATGTCTTTAGCCATTTTTTCTACCTCCTATTACTCAACTATTGCAAGGATATCATTCTGCTTGACAATTGTATACTCATTACCGTCTAATTTTACTTCGGTACCGGCATATTTGCTGATAAGCACTTTATTCCCTACCTTAACTTCCATCTCCACATCTTTTGTTCCGGGTCCTACAGCAATTACTTCTGCAATCTGCGGTTTCTCTTTTGCTGTGCCGGGGAGTACTATTCCGCTCTTGGTAGTTTCCTCAGCTTCCAGCATTTTAATAACAACTCTGTCTGCCAGTGGCTTAATATTCATAGGTAAACCTCCTTATTTTTTCCCGATCACGGGTTATTTTCTTGTTAGCACTCACCTTAAATGAGTGCTAATACAATCTTAAACAATTTCTTTGTTATAATCAAATGAGAAGTATGGATGATTTTGCCTGATATTTTAATAAAAAAGGGCAAAAATTCATAACATCTCTCTCAAACTTGATGTTACTCCCGATTTCTCATTATTTTATTGTTTTTTCGGATTAAACTATAGAATTCAGCTGGTAGATAACCTTCAACCCTTCCAGGGTCAACAGGGTATTAACCTCATCAATCATAGTTGATTCCGATGCTATTAGATTTGCCATGCCTCCCGTAGCAACAACCCTGATATTATCCTCCTTCATTTCTTTCTTCATCAAGCTGACAATATAATCGGTCTGCCCAACGAACCCGTATAATATCCCGGATTGCATACTGTTAACCGTAGTCCTTCCAATAATATGTTTAGGTTTGGTTATTTCTATGCGGGGAAGCATGGAAGCTTTATTGAAAAGAGCTTCAGCCGAGATTTTAATACCGGGGCAGATTATTCCGCCCAAATAATCCCCTTTACGATTTATTGCGCAGAATGTGGTTGCAGTGCCAAAATCCACTATAATAACAGGACCGCCGTATAGTTTTAAAGCACCCACCGCATTTACTATTTTATCGGTCCCCACTTCACGGGGATTCTCGTACTTAATATTGATTCCGGTTTTGACTCCAGGTCCCACAACAAGCGGATCTATTCTAAAATATTTTTTTATGGCATTTATGACAGAATGCAAGGCAGGCGGAACAACAGAACATATTATAGCACCGTCTATTGCCGACGGGTTTATGCCGGCATATTGCAATATTGATATAAGAAGCATGCCGGTTTCATCGGAGGTGCGTTCCCTTGTTGTAGAAACACTCCAGTTTCCTAAAAGAGTATCCCTCTGATAAACTCCTATTGTGCTGATGGTATTGCCTACATCAATGGCCAGTAGCATACTTTCTCCCCTTTAAATACCCAGCTTTATGGCTTTTATCTGCTTGATTTCAAATTGGATTTCCTTGTCGATCCTTTCAATATCAGCCTGGATGTCTTCAATTGTTTCAATACGCTTCGTTGTTATACTTTTAGCCAGAATCTCACTGGGGTTGGTACTTCTGGTCCCATTACGTCCATATCGGGAACTTCTGCCTGAAGAAATCCCCAAATTGGATTTATATGACTTGTTCTGATGCGGTTTTGAATGCTTTGTGTGCTGTTTCTCAGTTGATTTTTGTTCCTTTCCCTTTGTCATAGATTTAATGTTTTCCCGTCCTTTCATATAATCCTGACTTAAGAGTTTTTCACTGTCGCCCGGCTGGGCGTTAATAATATCTTCGCTCTCACTATTTGAACTGCGACCCTGAGAATAGCGCTTATTTCTGTCTGTTGTTCTGCTTCCTGCCCTTGCATTGTTATTCTGTAAATTTTGTTTTGCTTTTTGTTGATTATTAGTGTTTTGATCCATAAAAACCTCCGCTATAACAGCTAACTGTTATTACACATTTTAACCCTTACGTTAAAAAATTAAAATACCGCATTTTTAACCTATTGAGTTTCCCTGATGGAAATCTCGCCTGAATACAGCTCAAGCACTTTTCCTTTTTCATCTTTTACAATAAGCCTGCCTTCTTCTGTTATATCAATTACCTCGGCATTGGTTACTCCTTGTTGATTAATGATCTTTATCCGTTTTCCCAGTGTAACATTATACTTTTTCCATTCCTGTACGACCCATGCTGAACCTTTTTCAATAAAACTCCCGTATACCTTCTCCATTTCGTCGATTATGTCTGCCGCTATTACACTGCGATCCAGCAATGAACTTTTGTTTACATTCATTCTGAGTGATGTGGCAACAGAAGAAATGTCATCCGGGAAATCCGACTCCCTATGGTTAACATTAAGGCCTATCCCGATTATGACCCAGTCGACCTTTTCGGCTTCCGCCGAAAGTTCTGTAAGAATACCGCATACTTTTTTCCCATTAATAAGGATATCATTGGGCCACTTTATACCCGTCCCATCAATATTAAGAGGTTCCAAAGCCCGCATCACGGCTACCGATGCCGCAAGAGTCAGTGTTTGTACAGAGTTGGGATGGAGATTCGGTCTTAACAAAATTGACATCCATATTCCCAGATTCGGTTTAGATGACCAGGCTTTACCTCTTCTTCCTCTGCCTGCGCATTGCATGTCGGATATTACGACAGTGCCTTCGGGAGCATTCTGTGCTGCCATTTTTTTCAGGACTTGATTGGTGGAATCTGTTTCATGAAAAAATTTAAGATTATGTCCAAAAACAGAACCGGTTAATTCGCTCTGAACGGCCAATCTGCCATAGGGAGCATTTCTGTTGCAGGCCGTCTCATCCAGGATGAGCCGATAGCCTTTTTTTGTAACAGCCTCAATATTAAATCCTTCTTCCTTTATTGATTCCATACGCTTCCAAATGGCTGTGCGGCTCATTCCAAACATATCGCTCAGTTCTTCGCCGGAAACATATTGATCCTTTACACTTTTAAGATACTTTAATATTTTTACGGATGGGTCCGCCCACTCAGACAATCGATTCACTCCTTAGGAATTCTTAATACAGTATATTCCTTGCTGTCGTTATAAAAGAATACTACATTTTTATGCTCCTTATCCTCATATCGAGTAACCTTTCCTAATAATTCGAGATATGTGAAAAATGCATACAACAGATGATTTCCGGAATCGTTGTATATCTCCTCATATTTCTCACGAAGATTTACCAGGTATAACTTTTCGGAGTTTTCATACAACAGGGGTGTATCCAGAACTTCTCCGGCGACCTTAATAAATTCGGGCAAAACAGATGTCGTAACAAGTACTTCGGGATTTCTGAAAGTACCAAAACAATAATTCCTTAAAGAGATAATATTATTATAATACAACTCCATTGTTCGAGAGTCTTCCTGACCCATTTTATAAAGCGAAGCATCCGCGACCCAGCAATAATCAAGTTCTACTTGCAGACGAAGGCACTGATAATTAGCGTCCCTCATCATATCCGAATCATCCCTGGGATTCAGAAGAGCCTTTAATACCTTCTTTTTTTCGTTCATACCGGGAAGAATTAATTCACGGTCATACCATTCCGACAATTTAAGACCGCAATCAACTATATCTTCAACTTTTTCTCTGGGAACAAAGAAATAAAGATCAGCCATCCGGACTCCCCCATATGTAGTTTGCAAACCCTTTCACAGAAGTATTATATACTTTTTAATGTTCAGAATCAAATAATATGCTTTGCGTGGGAAAACCGCTGTAATACTTGACTTTGTACATATCACGGTATAAAATAATGACGAAATTCTTGTGCAGGAGGTAATCCTAATGAATAAAGCCGAATTAATCAATGCTGTAGCACAGCATTCAGGCCTTACCAAAAAGAATAGCGAAGCTGCTATCGATGCTTTTGTAAATGTTGTCGAAGAAGCATTGGCAAATGATGAAAAGGTAGTTCTTGTAGGCTTTGGAACATTTGAGACAAAGAACAGAGCCGCAAGAAAAGGCCGTAACCCTCAGACAAAGGAAACCATCGATATTCCGGCGTCAAAAGCTCCTGTTTTTAAAGCCGGCAAGTCTTTAAGAGACAGAGTGAATGGTTAATGATCGATTACACTTAAGGGCAGATAAACTCATTATCTGCCCTTAAATTATATTAATCAGATTATTTTTATGTAGATTTTTAGAGCGGTTTTCTTACAAAAAGCGTTCCTACCTCTTCGCCATTGAGAATTCTTTGAATTATGGCAGGATCAGATCCGTTGGCTATAACCATATCAGCACCCGCATTGGTTGCTATTTCAGCAGCGTCAAGTTTGGTTACCATTCCTCCCGTTCCTCGCCTTGAACCTGCTTCTCCTGCACAATTCCGTATTAAATCATCAATGGTATCAACAACAGAAATAAGATGGCTTTCCTTGTTTTCCCGTGGATTTGAGTCATAAAGCCCGTCAATGTCCGAGAGGATGATCAGCAAATCAGCCTCCACCAGTTTTGTGACGACAGCAGAAAGAGTATCATTATCTCCGAACATCATTAGGCTTTTTATCTCATCTACAGATACAGTGTCATTTTCATTCACTATCGGAATAACACCGAGTTCCAAAAGATGAATAAAGGTGTTCAGGACATTTTCCCTTCTTATCTCGTCATTGATATCGGGTTTTGTCAGGAGTATCTGGGCCACCATCTGATTATATGTAGCAAAGAGACGGCTGTATATATTCATTAGTTCGCACTGTCCGATAGCGGCCAGGGCCTGCTTCATTCCCATGCCTTCCGGTCGTTTTTTCAGGTTGAATTTCCCCATGCCGACACCAATGGCGCCGGAGGAAACCAAAATTATTTCCTTATCCTCGTTCATCAGCTCAGACAGCGTCATAGCCAGTCGGTCCATCCTGGTAAAGTTCATTTTGCCGTTTTCATGGGTCAATGTTGACGTCCCTACTTTTACAACTATTCTTTTGGCGTCTTTCAAACGCAATCTGTGATTAATTTCCATAATAATTTCCTCGATTCATTAAATTTCAACAAGGGTAATATTTAATGCGTTTATTTTGACGAACACTTTTTTATACTGCTCTTAAATCATTTAATAATGCTGTTTTAACATTATGTCGCCAACGACTGTTTTAGGGGAATCATTTACCATTCATCCCGAATAAGTTATTATAGACATTGCATAAATAAATTAAGACGTTAATTTATTTATGCTGCAACACTTTTGAGCCAAACCAAAATCCAACCCCCCGGTGGTTTGGCTTTTTTTTTACCTCTTATTAGAGATAAAATATATGTGTTCAGTTTCCGCCACTTGGCTATTGGGGTCGGAAAATATTTGCCCATTAGATTTAATTATAAGCTGATGTACCGGATAATTCAATCTTATCCCCAGGAAGCGCAAGGAGTTGTTTTTTCATTTTAATATCTTTTTTTAATAGTGCTATAATATCACTAAATACACAAAGACAGGATGGTTATAAAATGATTTCTGAAAGATTAAAAAAACAAATTCAGTTTATCGTGGAGGCAGACAAAATCAAAAATATTTTCAGAAGGTCAAAAATACACGACGGCTCCCGCAGAGAAAACGATGCCGAACATTCCTGGCATCTGGCTTTAATGGCCTTTCTCCTGAGCGAATATTCAAAGGAAAGCATAGATGTTCTCAAAGTAATGAAGATGTGTATAATACATGATATTGTTGAGATAGACGCCGGAGATACCTTCTGCTACGATGCAAAAGGAAATCTGGATAAACAAGAACGGGAACAGAAAGCAGCCGACCGCATCTTCGGATTGCTCCCTGAAGAACAGGGAACAGAGTTAAGGAAGCTTTGGGAAGAGTTTGATGCCATGGAAACTCCCGAAGCAAAATATGCTGCCGCATTGGACAGATTACAGCCGGTATTGCTTAATTATCTCAACAAAGGCGGGACATGGCAGGAGTATAATGTAAAAAAAGAACAGGTGCTTAAGCGCATCGGCCCTATAGAAGAAGGCGCGCCGGAACTGTGGGAATTTGTATCTTCGCTTATTGAAGACGCAGTCGCAAAAGAATATTTGTCCGAATAAGCAAATAACACATTTGTCATCTGCCATTGTCTTGGAGAAACAATTTTCTGTATGATGATAAAGCTAATTTGAGTATAAATATAGGGTTGTCTCAAAACAATCGGTCATTATAAAGATTCTTTGGCCATTTTAATGCTTAGGATTACAAGTTTATAATCTTGAGACAACCCTTATGGATAATCGATATTGAGTTATTTCCCTATAAGCCCCAGGACTGTTGATTTATTATGTATAACGATTTCCCCATTACTTTTCGATGCTATTTCCCCTATTGAAAGAGCGCCCTGCACTATTGGCTTAAGTTTATTCTGAATGTTGGCCAGCTCTTCTTCAAACTTGTCCTCCATGAACATAGCCCTGGAAATGCAGTTAAAAAGAAGCGGGAAATGATAGTCCGGTGCATTTTCAGTGCAATATTCCGTTATTTCCAGTGAAGAACTCAACAGAGAATCAACATCGCCTTTCAGTACATATACCTGGCTGTCAACCGGAATATCTGCAACACATATTATTTCGTAGTTATCATTAAGCCCTATCGGATCTCTGACGATAATCGATCCGTCTTCCTGGACAATGCCGAAAGGATGGTCTTTTGCTATTGCGAAAAAGTCCTCTTTGAACAGGGTTATGTGTTCCTCAGCCTCGATAACCTCTTTATATACTTCAAAAGCATTATCTCCATCCAGAGAGATCAAGACGTTGTCTATCGATCTGTCAACCGAAAACGGTCCCATCAGTTTCCTCCAGCCATGCTTTACGCCGGAGAAACAAGGTGACGGGATAACGCATACATAGAGAACATCCTGATAGATACCTTTGTTATCAAAGATACATGGTCTCTGGTTCAAATCATAAAAGCCTGCTCCCCCGCCCAAATAGTTCACATATGTACCCATCTTTTTAAATAATGTATCGATGAGCGCCTTCATATGAGGAGATAACCCGTCAACCAGCACAAGAGCGGTATATCCTTTCATCGTAGCCGGATCTTTATTGAATCTCATCATATGAGGAAGAACGAGGGAAGAAAAAACGGGATTAAATCTTTCGACAATAAATCCGTAAGGCTTGTTATTTTTACCTGTCAACAGTCCTGGGTAGATACCTCCGAAAAAGTTTATCCCTTTTTCATTCAGAAATTCCATAACTTCGGAGACTTCATCGGCGGATTTATATCCTGCCAATATCATAAGTTGTTCATCCGGCTCAACAATAATGCGGTTTATATACGTCTTCAGCCCCTCCGCAGTTTCAAAATACATAATGCCCCCTCAATTCATATTGTAATCTTATAAAATGTCAATGGTTAATAATTACCATCGTTTAAAAAAGAATAAACAGGGTGACTCTTTTAAAATTTACTAAAGATAATCCATCAATTAGTTCGTTTCATTGTGCAAATCATACCAATTCGTAAAATTCTGCAGAAAAAAAGTCAGGCTGAAATGTGTGATCCAGCCTGACAGACTTTTATGATTATATTCTTATTAACTGCGGGCTATTATTTAAAGGCATTCCAAAAATCACCTTCAGTATTGATATGTTCGCTGAGATCGGAATACGGGATAAAAAACTCCTGCATCCCTGCCGCATATGATGCTATATCTCCTGCAGCATAATAAATAACAATACCATCCTGTTTGACAGCAAACGACGTATCCGGTCCTATGACTATTTCATCTGTAAAGTACCCCATCTCATCCATTTTTTCACGTACCTGTCCGGTTACAGCCCCACTTAAATATTCCCATACACCGGAATCAGTCCTGAAAAGATCGGCAAGACCGTAGCTTTCTCCTGTTCCGGAATCTATATAGACCGTATTCCTGTATGAATAACCATGAACTGCCCCTAAAAAATTCGTATAAATATTCTGGTCGATTAAGATAAGATTTTTAGCCCTTGTGATCACATAAGTGCTGTATACATACATCGTATTTTCCGGGCCGTCGAAACTGACTAAATCCTCATTAGCCTCCACCATCTCATAATATATGGTATCGTTGATTTTTTTCTCGATTGAACTATCTTTCAGACCCGATATAACCGGATAGGAAAGCACAGCTGCCGGGGTAGGAAGCTTAACCTGCTTTTTCGATATGATCCCATCTCCCAGGTCAATATCGCCGCTGTTCTGTGCAAGTATTTCCCCTTTTGTGTCAATTACCGTCATCTTACCGTTCAAATAGCCTCTGATCAGCGCTCCGTCCTTTATGAATTCCCCTCTTCCCGGTAGTTTCGGAAGTTTCCGGGATTGTTCCAGTTCTTTGTCAATAAAGTAAGCTGAGGTATCATCGTTAACACATACATGTTCATCATCAAAATCGGATACATGATCAAAGATGAAATCGGTAGATCTTTTCAGATCAGGGGTATAAAGCGCCTTTTTACAGTAATCAAAATACTCTGTTGGAATATAAGCAAAGACATTGACCTCTTCCCCTACCACAATGAGGCCGTTGCTCAGTCTTTTTATTTGGCAATATTTTGGTTCCAACACCTGATTTCCCGCTGTATCTATAATCCCATATTTGAGATTACTGGAATCGGAGGTAACGCATACTATTGCATACCCGTTATAAAAAGGGCTTGCTCCGTAATACTCTGCGCTTATAACGATATCGCCCTGTCGGTTTTTAAAGCCAAAAAGATTATTTGTCTCATCCTTGTACATCCTCAGCCCCGATGAGACCTTATCAGTAAGATCATTGCCGTTTTTATCAATATAATGGGACGGTCCGAAATATTCCGGAGCTACTTCTGCCATACCGTTTCTAAAAAAATCCAGAGATTCATAATCAAGTTTTATGGCAATATTTCCTGACGTATCAAGATATCCTTCGCCGCCCAACGGAGACAGTCCTTCGCTGTAGTCAGCAATGTATCCTTCTTTCTGAAAAAGCATCCTGCCGTTTTTGTCAAACACAGCGCTTATATATTCTTCATACTTGTATCCTAAAAATATATCATCAGTGTAAAAAAGATAATTCCATTGCGGTTCAACTACGTATTTACCGGTTTTATCGATGATCCCCATTTTCCCCGATAAATCAGTCACCGGCGCAATCCCGCTTTCAAAGAAAGGTTCGACGGATTTAAACTGTGGTTCGATTACAAATCTTCCCGTGTTATCCGTAAAGCCGTATGTAACTTCAAAACCATTGTTTTTGGCAGTGGGAATCAGGATATTTTTATTTATTATCCCGGGATCAGAAAGTCCAGGTTTATTTTTCTCTTCATTATTACTTTCTTCCAGGTTTTCTTCATTCCCGCCTATTACGTTCCCTGTGCTTCGGTTTAACCTTTGACAGGCATCCATCGGTAAAGCAAAAACAAATATAATCATTATAATGGCAAATAGTTTCAATTCTTTTAACATATAATTTCGCCCCGCATTCTGAATTTTAATAAAAAATCGGGATTATATCGATCAGAAAGCTTACGCGCGCCTACCGATGTCATCCTGGGGGTCAGCAAAGGACCTTATACTAATAATTGAGCGGGCGCAAACCGGTCTATCTCTATAAGAAACCCTGCGCCCGCCAATAATGTCATTCTGAGCTAAACAAAGACGTAAGGTCTTCTGCTTAAACACAATATTCTCGTTCATTAATTTGTTATTACAGAACAAATAAATGCTTTAAATCTATTTAATATAACTTGAGAATTCTCGTCCTAACTGGAAACATTCCTTAAGCTCATTTTCATCCGGCTGGTATTTGACTCCGACAGGTTCGTGGACCATTTTGAAGCCGGCTTTTTCGAGCTCTGAGTGTATCTTTTTATGAGCTTCACCGCTCCATCCGTAGCTGCCGAAGGCAGCACCGATTTTATTCTTAAACTTAAGGCCTTTTATAACATCCAGTAAAGCAGCAATGGAGCGCAGATAACCATTGTGGACTGTACAGCTTCCTACTATAATGCCTTTTGATTTAAATATTTCGGTTATTAAGTCGCTCATATCGGTTAATGAACTGTTAAACTGTTTGCAAAGTATACCCTTGCTTTCAAGGCCTCTTGCTATTGCGTCGGCCATTTTCTTTGTTGCGTCATACATTGTGTCATATATTATCGAAACATAACCTTCGTCATAATTGTCCGACCACTTTGCATAGTATTCGACTATCCTCAGGGGGTTCTTCCTCCATATCGAACCATGGCTTGGCGCGATCATTTCTATGGGAAGATTCATCTCCAGGATCTCATTTATTTTTTTCTTTATCAGAGACGACATGGGGGTAAGTATTCCCGCATAGTATTTCATTGCTTCCTGCATTACCACGCATTCATCATTTTCATCTTCAAATATGGAAGCTCCTGCAAAATGCTGACCGAAGGCATCATTGGAAAACAGGACATTGGGACCCTTTACAAAAGTCATCATGCTGTCGGGCCAATGTATCATGGGCATTTCCACAAAAAGAAGTTCATATTGTCCTATATTAAGCGTATCTCCGGTTTTGACCGCTCTGAAGTGCCAGTCCCTGTGGAATTGTTTTCGTATTATTTCTATACCCCTAGCCGTACAATATATCGGTATGTCCGGACGCCTTTCAAGAATATCGGCCAAAGCACCTGAATGGTCGGGTTCAGAATGGTTTACGACAATATAATCTATATTGTCTATACCTACCTCCTTATCCAGTATATCCATAAACTGCTTTGAATGCCGGTTCCATACCGCATCAATCAGAACCGTTTTTTCGTCTTTTATGAGATAGGTATTGTAACTTGAACCATTGAATGTTGAAAATTCGTGTCCATGAAAACTCCTTAACTCCCAATCTTTAAGACCTAAGTAATAAATTTGGTCTTTTACCTGTATCATAATGCACCTCCTCAACTTAGGTTTACTTTTTACTTACCCAATTATGGATAAATGTATCCATGATTATTATAAGTTTTTTCATCTCCTAAACTTTGGAAGTACCTTTCTGAGGAAATATCCTGTATATGATTTATCAGATTCGGCTACTTCTTCAGGGGTCCCGGCAGCCACTATCCGTCCGCCTTCATCTCCCCCCTCAGGACCTAAATCAATAATATAGTCAGCTGTTTTTATTACATCCAGATTATGTTCTATGACAACTACACTATTGCCTGCGTCCACCAGCTTTTGCAGCACACTTATCAAGATGTCGACATCGGCCATATGAAGACCTGTTGTGGGCTCGTCCAGTATATACATAGTTCTTCCCGTTGCCCTTTTGGACAGCTCGGTAGCCAGCTTCACCCGTTGAGCCTCTCCGCCCGACAATGTTGTGGCCGGCTGGCCGAGTTTGATATAACCTAAACCCACATCATATAATGTCTGTATTTTTCTTTGTATTTTAGGTATGTTCTCGAAGAACTTAAGAGCCTCGTCCACCGTCATATCAAGGACATCAGCGATATTCTTTCCCTTATACTTGACTTCCAGTGTCTCACGGTTATATCGTTTTCCTTTACATACCTCACATGGGACATATACATCCGGAAGAAAATGCATCTCAATTTTAATTATACCATCACCGGCGCATGCTTCGCATCTTCCGCCACGAACATTAAAGCTGAACCTGCCGGGTTTATATCCCCTGGCTTTTGCATCGACGGTCTGGGCAAACAACTCCCTTATATGGTTAAACAAGCCGGTATATGTCGCCGGGTTGGAGCTCGGCATACGGCCAATCGGCGACTGATCTATATTGATGACTTTGTCCAGGTGCTCCAGACCCAGTATATCCCTGTGGGATCCCGGCTTTGTCTTTGCCCGGTTAAGTTTCTGGGCCAGTTTTTTATATACTATCTCATTGATCAATGAGCTTTTTCCCGATCCGGAAACACCGGTTACACAGGTGAATACCCCCAGGGGGATGTCTACGTCAATATCCTTCAGATTGTTTTCCTTAGCTCCCAAAACCCGTAATATCTTTCCATTAGGTTTACGTCTTTCTGAAGGAACTTCTATTTTTCGCTTACCGCTCAAATACTGACCGGTTATTGATTCGGGGTTGGCTTTTATACTTTCAATGGGGCCTTCGGCGATAATCCGTCCTCCATGTACCCCCGCTCCCGGACCCATATCGATAATATGGTCGGCCGCATACATGGTATCTTCATCGTGTTCTACGACTATCAGCGTATTCCCCAAATCTCTGAGGCGTTTAAGCGCCGCAAGAAGCTTTTCATTATCCCGCTGGTGAAGCCCGATACTGGGTTCATCCATAACATAAAGCACACCTGTAAGGCCGGAACCAATCTGGGTTGCAAGACGTATTCTCTGGGATTCACCGCCTGACAAAGTGCCTGAATTACGGCTGAGAGTCAAATAATTAAGACCTACATCTCTTAAGAATCCAAGCCGAGCTTTGATTTCCTTTAATATCTGAGCTGCTATAAGTTTGTCTCTTTCATTTAAATTCAGATTATCAAAGAATTCTGCACATTCCCTGATGGTCATGGAAGTAACTTCATGAATATTCTTTCCCGCCACCTTAACTGCCAGGCTCTCTTTTTTCAGGCGCATCCCGTTACATTCAGGACAGGGTATGTTGCTCATGAAACTTTCATAATATTCTTTCTGGCTCTCAGAATTGGTTTCCATGTAGCGCCTTTCCATACTGTTTATTACTCCTTCAAAAGTGGTAAGGAAAGAGCCGTTTTCATATTCCCTGTTGTATTCGACTCTGATTTTTTCATTCCCGGTACCATACAGGACTATGTCTAAAATTTTAGGTGGAAGTTTCTCCACAGGTGTATTGACATCAAAATTATAATGCCTGGCGAGAGCATCCAGGTACATCCGGCTATATCCGTCCTCGTTGGTGAAATTCCATCCGGTTGTTGCCAGAGCCCCTTCCACCAGGGATTTAGTCTTATCCTGTATCACCAGATCAGGGTCAATTTTCAGAAGTGTCCCTAAACCACTGCATTTCGGGCAGGCACCGTAAGGGTTATTGAAGGAAAACATCCTGGGAGCAAGTTCTTCTATACTTATTCCGCAATCCGGACAAGCATAATTCTGGGAAAAAACCATTTCTTCCCCGCCTATAACATCAATGGTCACCAATCCACCTGTTAGGTTCAGGCATGACTCAATTGAGTCGGTAAGGCGTTTTTGAATACCCGGTCTTACTATCAGACGGTCCACAACGATTTCGATAGTGTGTTTACGCTGTTTTTCCAATTTGATGTCATCACTGATCTCCATTACTTCCCCGTCGATCCGCACCCTGACATATCCGTTCTTTTTCGCGTCCTGGATCAGTTTTGCATATTCACCCTTCCGTCCTCTGATTACCGGGGCCAGTACCTGTATCCTGGTCCCTTCTTCAAGTGTCATGATCGCATCGACCATCTGGTCAACACTTTGCTGGGTGATGGGTTTTCCACATTGGGGGCAATGGGGCACACCAATGCGCGCAAACATTAACCTCAAATAATCATAAATCTCAGTAATTGTTCCCACAGTGGACCTGGGGTTTTTGGAGGTGGTTTTCTGATCTATGGAAATAGCAGGCGACAGGCCGTCAATATACTCGACATCCGGCTTTTCCATCAACCCCAGAAACTGCCGGGCATATGCTGAAAGGGACTCAACATAACGTCTCTGTCCCTCGGCATAAATAGTATCAAAAGCAAGGGATGATTTGCCTGAGCCGCTTAATCCGGTAATAACCACAAGCTTGTCCCTTGGAATTTCAACGTCAATATTCTTAAGATTATGTTCGCAAGCTCCTTTTATATATATTTTATCTTTCATCCTGTACTCTTCTTTCTAAATCAAAAATGTTTTATTTGTTTAATGTTAGTATAATATAACGATAAATTTTTATTGTAAACTAAATTGTTTTGAACGATAATAATCATTATATCGAACATATGTACGGAATTCAATATTAGGCTTGCACAATAATGCTTAAAAAAAAGAACCGCAGAAAGAAGTATATAACCTCTTTGCTGCGGACTATTCAACAATATTGTATTAATATTTATCTTTGCACACGTCCGGATCCGTCTCCGCCCATAAGCTTCTTTACATCGTCAACTGATACTCTGTTAAAGTCGCCGATAATAGAATGCTTCAGGCAGGATGCTGCTACCGCGAACTCCAGAGCAGATTGTTTGTCTTCGAAATTATTCAGTCCGTAAATCAAGCCGCCGCAGAAACTGTCTCCGCCGCCGACCCGATCAATTATATCGTTAATACTGTATTTCCTCGAAACATAAAAGTTTTCCCTGTCATTTAGGCAGGCAGCCCAGTCATTATGGTCAGCGCTCTTTGATTCACGCAAGGTAATGGCTATCATCTTCAAATTTGGATATGCCTTAAGCACCTCATCTCCCAATAATTTATACTGGCTGCGGTCCAATTCCCCGGATTCAACATCTACTTTAGCATGAATATCCAGTGATTTCTGCACATCCTCCTCATTTGCTACAGCCACATCAACATATTTCATCATTTCACGCATAACCTCAGAAGCTTTCTTTCCGTACTTCCACAAGTTTTTGCGATAATTTAGATCACAAGAAACAGTTATCCCTTTTTCTTTGGCAATCTTAACAGCTTCAATTGACAATTGCATGGCTGATTCCGAAATAGCAGGAGTTATTCCTGTAATATGGAACCAGTCTATACCGGAAAAAGTCTTCTCCCAGTCAATATCCCCGGGTTTTGCCAAAGCAATCGCCGAATATGCCCGGTCATATACAACCTTGCTGGGAAGTTGATTTGCACCGCCTTCAAGGAAATATATCCCTAAACGTCCCGGTCCAAAAACAATTCTGCTGGTGCCTACATTAAAATAACGCAGTTCCCGCAGGCATGCATCTGCAATTGCATTGTTTGCAGGCAAAACTGTGCAGAATTCCACATCCATGCCGTAATTTGCCAAGGAAACCGCAACATTAGCCTCACCGCCGCCAAAAGTAGCTTCCAGCATTGGGCTCTGGAAAAAACGTTCGTGGCCTGGTGCTTTTAATCTAAGCATAATTTCACCAAAGGTTAAAATCTTCATTTTTTAATCCTCCTGTCAATTCAACTGTAAGTAAAGCCGGCAGATAACTAATATAATTATCCGCCATCAAAAAGTTTATTATTTTTGCAACAGATGGACTGCAAATCCCCCGAACTCTTCCTTTAAATAGACAGCTATCATCTTATCGCCTTTATATCTGGCAGAATTCATATCCATAACAAATCCACGTCTTTCAAGCTCATCGATAGCGGCGGTCAAAGAGTTGGTTCTGATTGCGATATGGCCATTTTTGCCCAATCCCATTGATTTCATGACTTCAATTGCATCAGAGACATAATTGGAGGTATTACCTTCCTTGATATTAAAGGCAAATGCGCTGTTAAACTTCTCGCAGACTGCCATAGATTCATCCACATCGGCGCAGTTGATGCCTATATGGGCGACTTCAAAGCCCAGGACTGTTTTCCTGGCTTCAGCACATAAAGCAGTTATTTTATCGAAATTACCTTTTGAAATATCTTCCTTTGAACAAACCCAGCTTCCGCCCACAGCATGAACAAAAGGCGCTGATATAAACTCAGAAAGATTTTGAGCGCTCACTCCGCCGGTGGGAATGAATTTTACATCACCAAAAGGTCCGGACAATGCTTTCATTGCAGAGAGACCGCCATATACATTCGCCGGGAAAAATTTAACTACCTTTATGTTATACTGAAGTGCCATGGTAATTTCCGTAGGCGTAACACATCCGGGAGTAACTGCAACACCGTTCTCCACACACCACTCAACCACCTGTTTGTCAAAACCTGGGGATACAATGAATTTTGCGCCTGCATCAACGGCGGCTTTACACTGATCAAGAGTAATTACTGTCCCGGCACCCACTAACACTTCAGGACATTCACTGGATACATTTTTTATAGAATCCAGAGCCGCACCGGTTCGCATTGTGATTTCCATTACATCAATACCGCCTGCCAGCATAGCTTTTGCAGTCGGCACCGCATTTTTAGCATCTTCAATTACAACTACAGGAACAACTCCTGAGCTGGCAAGTCTGTTGAGTACACTCATTATTAAACCCCTCCCTAAATATACACTTAATTCCTTAAGCTCTCTAAAATATAATATAAACAATAATAGTATAAACTAAAATGGATGGTATAACAAGGAAAGTAGTCGATTCATATAAGGAAGTGCAAACAATTTCGAAATTTGTCTAATAAGCTTCTATAATTATATGATTCTATAATTATTTGCAAACTTTTCGGACAGAAACTCCCTGAATCCGTTTAGATCATCCACATCTTCTTTCCTGATCAATGACGCCTGATTTACAGTTAAATAAAATATAAAATAATCCTTGCTTTCCAATAAGGCATGGAATTGACTATACTTCAACTCACCCGTTGACTTAAGTTCTTCATTCTCAAATACTATTCTGTCTTCATAAAATTTTAGAGTATTAATGCTGTCAAATGATCCTGTTTTATCTGTCTTTATTCGTTGTGCATTTTTTCTTTCAACCTTGAACACAACAACAGCGATTGCTGCTGCAAACAGAACGATCCAGCTTATTATGAGTCTGGTAAAGTCCAATACACCGTTTTCATAACTTACTATCAGGCTTCCGATCAAAGCGATCAACCCTATCCAGGGAATTACTAACTTATTCCTTCTGAAAGTTGCTATGTACAAAAACTTTCTGTAGTCTTCCCTTGTCATAGTTGTATTTATAATGATTTTTGGCTCTTCCATATCATCCATCCCTGCTTAACCATAGTCTGATGAGGAGAACATAAGAACATGTTTCTACTTAATTCTAGAATTATTATATCATTAATATAAGTAATTCTCCAAAAATAAAAAACCGCCAAAGGTTTTTAAACCAGTGACGGTTTTGTAAACTCGCAATCAAACTTTGTAAGTTTGAGAAAACTCGTTTGTAAAGAAACAAAATATTATCTCTTGGAGAACTGCGGCGCACGGCGTGCTCCCTTTAAACCATACTTCTTTCTTTCCTTCATTCTTGGATCACGGGTCAAGAAGCCAGCTTTCTTAAGGGGAGTTCTGTATGCTTCATCTACCTTTAAAAGGGCTCTTGCGATACCATGGCGGATAGCGCCTGCCTGGCCTGTGAAACCGCCGCCTTTTACATTAATAACTGCGTTAAATTTACCGAGAGTGTCTGTAAGTACCAGAGGCTGCCTGCAGATAACCTTAAGGGTTTCCAGACCGAAATAATCGTCTATGGATCTGTCATTTATTGTTATAGTGCCGTTTCCAGGTACTAATCTGCACCTTGCAACTGATTTCTTTCTTCTACCTGTACCGTAATACTGAATCTTTGCCATTTTTCGTATCCTCCCCTCCACTAAATATTCAGTTCAAGAACTTCGGGCTTCTGAGCCTGATGATTGTGTTCCGGACCTGCATAAACCTTGAGCTTCTTAAACATGGCACGACCTAAGCTGTTTTTAGGAAGCATTCTCTTTACTGCAAGCTCAAAAACTTTCTCGGGTTGCTTTTCAAGGAAATGTCTGTATTTCGTTTCCTTCAAATGCCCTATCCAGCCGGTGTGACGTCTATACATCTTCTGATCAAGCTTATTACCTGTTAACACAACTTTGTCTGCGTTAATAACAATTACGTAATCGCCTGTATCAACATGAGGTGTATAGATAGGTTTATTCTTGCCGCGAAGTATTTTGGCAACTTCACTTGCCGCACGACCCAGAACTTTACCTTCAACGTCAACAACATACCATTTTCTATCGACTTCCTGCGCCTTAGCCATAAACGTCTTCATTAGGTAACCTCCTTAATATGCTTTACGGGAATAATCCCTATAAACTATCTTAATCATAAAATAACGCCGCATAGTGCAGCGTTATTCATTTTATACAGAAACTTTTTTCCTGTCAAGGCGAGAATCCGTTAAATTTAAAATACATCTCTCTAGCTCGTTTATTTGCTCTTTTTTTCTCGTTTTCTCTCTTTATTTCATTTACCGTCCCATTATTGCTCAAGAGTCATGAAATCAGACATTTTGAGCGTTTTATTCGTACAAAGTATGCTTTTAACATTCCGATAACAGCGGGAATCTTTAAAAATTAGACCCTTCGACTCCGCTTTGCTACGCTCAGGGTGACAGCAGGATAAGACCACTCGACTCCGCTAAGCGACCCTCAGGGTGACATCTATGTATGTCATTCTGAGTGTAAGCGAAGAATCTTAAGTTGACATAAAGATTCTTCACTCCGCTTCGCTGCGTTCAGAATGACGTAAAGACAGATCCTTCGACTTCGACTGGAATGACATCGGCAATACTGTATTCAAAATGACATTTGAGATCCAGTGGGATTATCTATTAGCTTTACCGTAATTTTGCCATCTTCATAAGAAACAGTAACGGCATCTCCCTCTTTGATCTTGCCATCCAGCATTTCTTCGGCAAGTTTATCCTCTATATGCTCCTGGATTGTGCGTTTAAGAGGTCTGGCTCCATATGTTTTGTCATATCCTTTATCCGCAAGAAATTCCATAACGGTTTCTGTGAATGTGATTTTAATATTATTCTGTTCCATCCTTTTGGCTGTTTCATCCAGCATCAGTTGGCCGATTTTCTTGATATCCTCACGGTTGAGAGGATGGAATACTATAATCTCGTCCACACGGTTGATAAACTCGGGTCGGAAGGTCCTCTTAAGCTCTGTCATAACATTCTTCTTCATGTCTTCGTAATCCCGGGCTGCATTTTCCTCCATTGATCCAAAACCAAGGCGCTTTGGCTCAACAATATCCCGGGCTCCTACATTGGATGTCATAATAATTACGGTATTTCTGAAATCAACCGTCCTGCCGGTAGAATCAGTCAATCTTCCGTCATCCAGGATCTGAAGAAGCATGTTGAACACATCGGGATGGGCTTTTTCTATCTCGTCAAACAAAACCACCGAATATGGTTTTCTTCTCACTTTTTCAGTTAGCTGTCCTCCTTCGTCATATCCTACATAACCGGGAGGCGAGCCTACAAGCCTGGATACACTGTGTTTTTCCATGTACTCGGACATATCAATTCGAATCATCAGGCTTTCATCGCCGAACAGAGCCTCAGCAAGAGCTTTTGATAGCTCTGTTTTGCCTACTCCGGTAGGTCCTGAGAAAATAAATGAACCTACGGGACGCTTAGGATCCTTCAATCCTACCCGTCCTCTTCTTATGGCTCTTGCCACTGCGCTGACCGCGTCATTCTGACCTATTACCCTCTTATGAAGAATGGATTCCATATTCTTAAGGCGCTCAGATTCTTCCTGGGCAAGCCTGCTTACAGGTATGCCGGTCCAGGAGCCTATAATATCGGCAATTTCTTCCTCAGTAACAATCTGGGTATTCTTTGAATTCTCAATCTGCCATGCATCCTTTTTAGCCGCCAGCTCTTCTTTAAGCTTGTTTTCCTCGTCCCTGAGGGCCGCCGCTTTTTCGAATTCCTGGCTTATAATGGCATCTTCCTTCATTTTGTGAACATCTTCGATCCTGCGTTCCAGATCCTGCAGATCCGGTGGCGCAGTGAAGCTTTTTAATCTAACTTTACTGGATGCCTCATCGATAAGGTCAATTGCCTTATCGGGCAAATACCTGTCGTTTATATATCTGGAAGACAGTTTAACAGCCGCTTCGATTGCCTTGTCAGTGATTTTGACCTTGTGATGGGCTTCATACTTATCTCTTATACCCATCAGGATCTGTATCGCCTCTTCCTGGGTCGGTTCGGAAACGGTAATGGGCTGGAAACGGCGTTCAAGGGCGGCATCCTTTTCAATATGCTTTCGGTATTCATCAAGAGTCGTAGCGCCGATTATCTGTATTTCACCCCTGGCAAGAAGCGGTTTTAAGATATTTGCCGCATCTATTGCGCCTTCTGCCGCTCCCGCGCCTACTATGGTATGCAATTCGTCTATGAACAGTATCACATTTCCGGCATTTCTTATTTCTTCTATAGACTTTTTCAGCCTGTCCTCAAATTCGCCTCTGTATTTTGCGCCGGCAACCATGGACGATAGATCAAGAGTAACGACCCGCTTATCTTTCAGAGTTTCTGGCACATTCCCCTCTACGATTTTATGAGCAAGCCCCTCGCATATGGCTGTTTTTCCTACTCCCGGCTCACCTATCAGGCAGGGATTGTTTTTGGTCCTTCTGCTTAAAATTTGAATTACCCTCTCTATTTCTTTGTCACGTCCAATTACAGGGTCAACTTTACCTTCACGGACCATAGCTGTTAAATCCCGTCCGAACTGGTCTAAGGTAGGAGTGTCCAAATCCACCGCCTGGGGTTTAGCCTGGGCAACCGCCATAGGTGTATCCTCACTCAGCATGGCGAGAATATTCTCATACAACTTCCGTATATCGCAGCCCAAATCGGTCAGGATCTTTACTGCAACACTTTCTCCCTCTCGTAATATAGCTATAAGTATATGCTCAGTTCCGATAAAATTCTGTCCCATGCGCCTTGTTTCCGCATAGCTGAGTTCCAGGACCCTCTTGGTTCTCGGAGTATATGCCAGGCTTGGAACAGAGCCGTCTCCTCCGCCCACAAGTTCCAGGATCTTATGCTTGATACGCTCATCATTTATCCCGTTAGCAGCAAGAACACTGGAAGCAATACCAGTTCCTTCTTTGGCAAGACCCCATAGAATATGTTCCGTTCCTATATAAGAATGCCCTAAAGCCATGGCAATTTCTTTCGCAAGCATAAGCGCAGCTTCTGCCTTCTTGGTAAACTTTCCGTATATCATGTTATCACCTCTATCAATTTCGTTTATTTATCTGTATTTCTTAATTACCCTTATTTTGACTAAGTTGAACTAATTAATGTGAATTATCTGTCTTTTAAATAAAAGCGTAGCGGACTTGGAATCTACTGTTAAATAAATTCGGATAAAATCTCCTGCTACGCTTATTATTAAACCATATTGGGTTTAACTTAAATACTTTGTCTTTCTCCGATTTTATTTCTGACATATTCGGCTCTCAAACTGTCTCTTTCATCCGGTTTCAGCGGTTCACCCGCATATTCCTGCAAGTTGCCCGGCTGGATCATCAATATCATTTCATTGACATCCATTTGGGACAAATCTTTAATAATGCCCAGATTGATTCCCAGGCGTATATCAGAGAGCCGTTTTAAAGCCTCCTCCAAGGTCAGGATCCTGGAGTACCTTAAGATTCCGTATGAACGCATAATACGATCTTCAAATTTATTTTTGTTCTTATTCAATAATTCTTGTCTCAAAACCCTTTCCTGATCAATTATCTGGCGGCCTATACTGTTTATGCTTTCAACAATATCTTTTTCGCTTTTCCCCAGGGTTATCTGATTGGAGAGTTGGAACATATTACCGTAAGCTTCTGTATTCTCACCGTACAGGCCTCTTACGGCCAGCCCCAGTTTGCCGCAGGACTCAAGAAAAGCACGAATATAGCCTGTCATGGTCAATGCCGGAAGATGCAGCATTATGGACACTCTTATGGCTGTACCTACATTGGTGGGACAGCTTGTTAAATATCCTATCTTGTCGATAAACGCATAATCTATTCTGTCGGAGATCGTATCATCAAGAGAATTACATAAGGCAAAAGCCGAATCAAGCTGCATGCCGGCCTTAAGGCACTGGATCCTCAAATGATCCTCTTCGTTTATCATTATACTGATCTGTTCATCGTCACTTATAAGCGCACAGGTTTCCAGACTGCTTTCAGCAAGCTCCTTGCTGACCAGATGTTTTTCCACCAAAACCTGTTTCTGTATTGTATTCAAATCATTTATACGAACCAGGGTAAGCCTTCCCTTAAGATCCGGCCGACCTGCAAACAGAGCGTTGCAAGTGTCGATTATAACGTTTTCCTGATCTTCCTTTGTGCTTCGCTGAGGAAATGGGTATGCCGCAAAATTTCTGGCCAGGCGGACCCTGCTGGAAACAACTATATCGGAATCCGGTCCTGAATCAATATACCATTTACTCATTGGCAAGACCCCCTAACTGGCTGGTCAGTTCTTTGATCTTATCGCGTATTTCTGCGGCCTGTTCATAAGCTTCATTCTTTATGCATTCTGAAAGCTCTTTCCTCAATTCTTCGATTTGTGCATTGGTGGATTGGATAGATGCGAATTTTTTCGGAACTTTTCCCCGGTGGCGGGTATTTCCGTGTATACGGTTAAGCAGTTGCTGCATCGGTTCAAAAAAGACCTCATAACATTTGCTGCAGCCTATCCTGCCTGTACTGTTGAATTCATCTATGGTCATTCCGCATCTTTCGCATTTCAGTTCCTGATGCGCTGTTCTTATTTCCTGGTTTTGTATGCTCAAAAGGCCTGTAATAAGTGAATTCAAATCGATCTTTATTACGTTTGTTCCCGCGCACTGACTGCATACATTCATTTTTGTCTTTACACCGTTAATGATTTGCGTAAAATACACTGTTGCCTCTCTTTGTTTGCAAATTTGGCAAAGCATCAAAATCGCCTCCGTTATAGGACAGTCAGGCTCATGAGCATGTTTTTGAGTATAGCAGCTCTGACATCATCGCGCTTATCCATGGGAACATCCGAAAGAGCTTTGTCAGAAGTAGCCGCTTTCATTATCATGGCCTCACGAGTCTCTATAATATTATAATCAACAAAATTATTAATAAATACCTCAGAGGTAAGCTGCGAAATCTTGTCGCCTATTGAAGTTATTATATGCATCAGATAATCTCCGGCAGAATTGGGATTGACCCTTTTAATGCTTATATAGCCTCCGCCGCCCCGGCGGCTTTCCACATAATAGCCCTTCTCCGCGGTAAAACGCGTGGATATAACATAATTAATCTGTGAAGGAACACAGTTGAACCTGCTTGCAAGCTCATTTCTCTGTATTTCCACAGTTCCTTCTTCTTCTATTATTAATTCTTTTAAGAATTCTTCAATAATATCACTTAATCTCGCCATATTACCACCTCGACATTTTTGACTATCTCTGACTATTATTATAAACTATTTTTTTAATTCGCGCAATACGGTTTACAACTCCCAGAACCGTGCAACAGAAAGCACCCTGCAGTAAGTCAGGGTGCTTTTTTTGATTATAATTTTGTAATTAATGTTTTTACAAAATAAAATATTTTACTCCTCGGTGTTATTACGTGCCGCTTCAGCGATAACCTTTTCAGCTACCGGCGGTGGTGCTTCCTCGTAACGCTCAAATTTCATAGTGTAATATCCTCTGCCCTGAGTAATTGAGCGAAGATCGGTAGCATAACGGAGCATCTCGGCCTGGGGAACCTCAGCTACAACCTGCTGGATTCCGGGTTCAGCAGGATTCATACCCAGAACACGGCCGCGGCGCTTGTTAAGGTCGCCTATTATATCACCCATATAATCATCGGGGATATATACTTCAACACGGCAAATAGGTTCCAGGATAACCGGATTGGCCTGCTTCATTCCTTCTTTGTAAGCAAGGCTGGCAGCAATTTTAAAGGCCATTTCAGACGAGTCGACTTCATGATATTTACCGTCTACCAAAGTAGCTTTTAGATTAACTACAGGATAACCGGCCAGTACGCCTTTCTGCATACTTTCTCTCAAACCTTTTTCAACTGCCGGGAAGTATTGCTTTGGAACGGCTCCTCCGAATATCTTCTCTTCGAATACCAGGTCTTCTGTCGGACCGGGCTCAAATTCGATCCAGACATCACCGAATTGTCCGTGACCGCCGCTCTGTTTCTTATGTTTACCTTCAACCTTTACCTTTTTCTTAATTGTTTCACGGTAAGGAACGATCGGATCGATAAGGTTTACATCAACCTTAAATTTACTTTTCAGCTTGCTTGTCAGAATATCAAGATGCTGATCTCCTACGCCGTATATAATAGTCTGCTTGGTCTCGGTATTGAGTACCATTTTATAAGTAGGATCTTCTTCCAGTATCCTGCTTAATCCGTTTCCTATCTTGTCCTCATCGCCCTTTGTCTTTGGAACAACTGCCATACCAAGCATAGGTTCGGGGAATTTGATAGGTTCAACCAAAACAGGTTTTTCCTTCGTTGCCAGAGTATCATTGGTATCGGTTGCCGTAAGTTTGGAAACTGCGCCAATATCCCCTGTAACGAGTTTTTTAAGATTAATCTGCTGTTTGCCCTTCATTGCAAAAATGTTGCCGATTTTTTCTGTTTTTTCTTTATTAACATTATATACGACGCTATCGGAGTTAAGAGTACCCGAAATAACTTTTAAGAAAGAGATTTTACCTACGAAGGGGTCAGCTACGGTCTTAAATACATGAACCACCAATGGTTCGTTTTCTCCTATCTTTATCTCAATAGGTTCTTTGGTTGATGCATCAAGAACCTTATAGGTTTCATGCTCGCAATGTGAAGGCATATATTTGGTTATAGCATCCAAAAAGAGAGTAACACCTGCTTTTTGTATGGAAGAAACACAGAGAACCGGAGCAATACTTCCTGCTTTAATACCGTTCTTAATACCATTATTTATTTCATCCCCGGTAAATTCTTCCCCTGAGAAATATTTTTCCATGAGATCCTCATCGGTCTCAGCCACTGCTTCAACTAAACCTTCTTTATAGCCTTCAGCTTCACTTAATAAATCAGCAGGAACCTCACCTTCGGTCGTATCTTTTCCATTGAAATAAATAGCTTTCATGTGAGGAACATCAACAATTCCCTTAACCTTGCCATCCTCTACAATTGGAAACTGAATAACCACAACGCTGTTCCCGAATTTATCCCTTAAATCATTATATACCTTGGAAAAATCGGCATGTTCTTCGTCCAGTTTGCTTATGACAAACATTCTTGGAATTTTCTTATCATTTACCTCTTTCCAGGCTTTCTCAGTACCTACCTGAAGTCCGTCCTTCGCTCCGACCAGAATAGCCGCGCCGTCGGCTACGCTTGCGCCTTCAAGCATTTCTCCCACGAAATCAAGATATCCGGGAGTATCAATAATATTGATCTTTTTGTCTTTCCATTCGATGGGTGCAAGAGCTGTAGAAATAGAAAATTTTCTTTTGATTTCTTCAGGATCATAGTCCAAAACAGTGTTTCCATCGACAACGCTCCCGAAACGATCTGATGCTCCGGTCAGAAATAACATCGCCTCGGCCAGCGTTGTCTTTCCCGCATTGCCATGCCCTAACAGACACACGTTGCGAATATTTTCACAACTATAGTCTTTCATACCAATTCCCCCTTATCGGATAAAAATTACGTAAACCTTTATAACAATGTAAATGTGTATTTTACACAAATAAAAGGTTCAATTTCAAAACAATTTAGAAGTATTATAACAGATATATTACCTCGAATCAATTTTTTATACCTAAATACAATTAAAAGAATATAAATATAGTTTATATTCTTTCTTCATCATCTTCGTCTTCATTATAGCAGGAATATATATCTGAGAATTCAATATTTATTCTGTTTCCTAAATCATCAGAAATCGAAGGATTCATGGACTTTGACAATAATTCGTTTATTTTCTGGCTGCCATCTTTTTCTATTACACGTTTGGGTAAAGCAATTTCAAAAGTTGTTCCTTTAGATACTTCGCTTATAGCTTTTATTTCACCATTATGGGCTTCAACAAAAGCCTTGACCAGGTATAAGCCTATGCCGGTTCCTTCCTTATTGTGAATAATATCCTCCTCATCCTTATTAAACAATTCAAAAATTTTGCTGAGTCTTTTCTCAGGAATGCCTATGCCCGTATCTGTTACTGAAATTATCACGTCTTTTTCATTCTCACTGATACTGACGGTTATCCTTCCGCCTTTATCTGTAAATTTTATGGCATTTGAAATAAGGTTAAGCATTATTCTTTCGATCATATCCGGATCACAAGCTATTATCCTGGATCCGACAGATGATTCAAACAATAAATGGATTCCTTTTGATTCTGTATACCTTTTAACTGAATTGGTTATATCCTTTATCAACTTTACAATATCATAATTATCAGGCTTTATTCTGAGGAATCCGCTGCCATGTCGATTTATGTCGATAAGGTTATTGGTTATGCGCATTATCCTTAAACAATTTTGCAGAATAATTTTCATTTGTTTTGATGTTTTGGTCCTGTATGTTTCACAATCTGCATTTTTTTTATAAGTATCAATAAGCTGGATTGATGAAAAAATAACATTCAGGGGCGTCTTAAATTCATGCAGAAGATTAGTATAAAATGCCTGCCTGTTTTTGCTGAAATTTTCAATGTTTTCGGCCATGCGGTTTACAGATTCAGCCACCAGTCCTATTTCATCTTTGCTGTTGAGATTTACCTTCTCAGAGTAATCACCAGTAAGAAATTTTTGTGAAGTGCTTTTTAATATTAAAAGAGGCTTCATTATTTTTTTTTCAAAAAGAAAGGCAATTACAGTTAACAGCAATAAAAAAACACAAATAAATATAATATCTACAGAAAGGCTGTGCCTATATGCCTGCAACAGCAAATCGCTGTGAAGATTGCCCTGTATTGTCTCAATATGTTGAAATTGTTTATGTAAAAATATGATTCTGACAATTAATATGGGAATAATGACAGACAGAATTAAAACATAGAGTTTAACCCTGATACTGCGAACTTTTATCATATATCCTCCAAAAATCCATGCAAAAAATCGACAAGATATCCTTGTGCATGATGCATGTCATAATTTTATTCCTACTATCTATCTTTTCCCTATTATGAAATATTATAACAAAATCATTTGTAATTTTATATATTTTATGAAAAATTTGTCCAAACAGGTTTTTATACTTTACTAAGCTATTAAACAGCCATTATAAATTTATGACAGATAAGAAAAGAGGATGACTATTTCCCTTTCATCCTCTTTTATATAACTGAATTAACGTTTTACTCTGGCATTACCTTCCCAGATGCTCCAAACCTGTTCTTCATCGGCAGGCTGAGCATAGTCGGTCAGGAATGTTGTTGCCATAGCTCCGGTTGCCCATCCGAACTGTAACCATTTCTCGGGTTCCCAGCCCTTTAAAATACCATATAACAGACCGCCTACAAAGCCGTCACCGCCGCCTATACGATCCAGAACATGTATCGGACGTGGCTCAACTACATGCCAGGTATCGCCTTCCAGCATAATTGCCCCCCAAAGGTGGTTATTGGCATCAATGACCTGACGAAGGGTAGTAGCATAAACAGAAGCGTGAGGATATGCTTTTTTCACCCTTCCGATCATTTCCTTGAAACTTTCGATTTTAGCTGCAAGGTCTTTTCCTCCGGCTTCAGGTCCTTCAATTCCAAGACATAACTGGAAGTCCTCTTCATTGCCTTCCAGAACATCTGCAACTGAGGCGATCTCAGAAAAAATACCTCTGAGTTCTTCTTCTCTGCCTTTCCAGAAAGAAGCGCGATAATTCATGTCAAATGATATACGTGTTCCGTATTTTTTAGCGGCTCTTGCAAGTTCCAGACAGAATTTGCCTGTTTGAGGAGATAAAGCAGCGAAAAGACCTGACATGTGTATCATCTGAACGCCTTCTTTGCCGAAAATCCTCTCCAGATCAAAATCCTCGACACTTAAGATCCTGCCTACTTCACCGGCCCGGTCATTGTGTACCCTTGGGCCTCTTGAACCGTATCCGCTGTCTGCTATGTTAAACTGATGGCGATATCCCCAGGGTCCGCCTTGGGGAACATCCCTACCCTCATATTCCATATGTCTTGATCTAAGGTTGCTCTTGATCATTGCAGAGATCGGGCTGTCTTTTACAAAGTTTGTGAGGATCTTTACCCGAAGGCCCAAATAAGAAGCTATACTTCCAACATTTGATTCGGCGCTTGTAACCTGCATTGTAAAAGTGTCGCTGCAATGAACAGGTTGTCCGTTGACAGGAGTGATTCTAACTCCCATACTTGTTGGTATAACCAGTGAATAAGTATAGTCTTTACGCAGTTCCATAATACACCCTCCCTAATAATTAAAAATAATATTATAAAATGTTTTACATAATCGATCGGCTTCAGTCATAAGGGCAACAGAAGAGATGCAGGCCGATTTTGATTTATGCTGTTCTGTTGTTCCGACAGCAATAATCTGTATTTATGATTCTTTATCAAATAATTCCCTGTATGCCCACAGTCCCAGGGCGGGATTACTGATATAGAATATTTCCTCACCGTCCTCCAGAATATTGAAGCCATCCTTAAGTTTCTCAGGATTGTATCTTTTAAGGGTCTCCTGCAAAGGCAGGTATTTAAAGTTTACACTTTCCACTTCCTCACGGGACAGTTTCTGTGTTGAATAGGTTATATTGAATCTGCCGTCCGAGGAACCGTGGATCAGGTGAGCTGCTGCCGAAAGGTTGTTTTTCAAATCGTCATTTTTCTTGTAGTATTCCAATATTTTCAGCCGACCGACATATCCATACTTTCTTATAAGCTTGTCTATCTCGTCATCCTCACCGAACTTTCTTACTCCCGGAGCCAGGATTATCAATTCTCCGTTGTCGGCAATAGCCATTCGGGTCCTGTAAATTGATTTGTTTCCCAGCCAGGTACTCTTGAATTCTCTCTCATCAAGATAGACCACGACTTTTTTCAATGGCTTATCAAGAAAGATCAGGTTCTTTTCCTGGCTTAATGCCACAGCCTCTTCAAAGAGTTCGCGTTCTCTGCCTATGAACAAACCCTCAAGATTTACATCGTTCCTGTGAGCGGTTGTAACGGTTAGTACATACATCATTGGCAGTTCAGCCAGAAATCTCTCTTCGGCGTAATCGAAAACTTTTCTGACAGGAGAATGATCTCTGCCCATCATTCTTTCCATACCATATACTGCGCCTAGAAAATGCGATTTATTGATGATGGTACTGCCTCCGCAACCCACCAATATATTTTTTGTATAGTTCGCCATTCCGACAACTTCATGCGGCACGACCTGGCCAATAGAAATAATAAGGTCATAGGTACTGTCCAAAAGCCTTTTATTAACTTCAACGTCTATAGAGTAGTCTATAAGACCTCCGGATACCTCTTTAACGTAATCAGACGGAATCTGTCCGATTTTTACAATGTCAGTCCTCCATTTATGCGGAATAATTGATTCATAGGGTACATCGGGACCAAAAAATTCAAGACACTCTTCTTCAGTCATAGCGTCATGGGTCCCTAAAGCCGGCATTATATCAACCTGGCACTTTCCTTTAAGGAGATTGTAATACATTGCAGTAATTTTACCCGCATAGGAATGAAGCCGTGTTAAATCAGGAGGTAAAAGCAAGATTTTAGACAGTTTTCTTCCTTCCAAAGATTTTTTCAAAGCCTCTGAAAGGACGCTATCTGTAATTGGGCTGCTTTTATCAGCTTTTATTGAAATATACATATTACGCTCCTTTCTTTACACACCTGAGTAGGCCGAAAAACCACCATCCACCGGGACAACAATGCCTGTAACGAATTTACTTCCCTCTGAGCATAACCAGAGCAATGTGCCCAAAAGCTCTTCCGGCTCACCGAAACGCCCCATTGGAGTCATATTAAGGATCTTTTTGGTTCTCTCGGTGGGCGTGCCGTCGGGATTAAACAGAAGCGCTTTGTTCTGTTCTGTTGCGAAAAATCCCGGAGCAATTGCATTTACACGGATTCCAACCTTTGAAAAATGCACTGCAAGCCATTGGGTAAAATTAGAGATGGCTGCCTTAGCGCCGCTGTAGGCAGGGATTTTTGTAAGTGGGCTAAAAGCATTCATTGAGGATACATTTATTATGACAGCGTCTCTGTCTATCATATCCTTTGCAAAAGCCTGAGTTGGAATAAGAGTACCCAGGAAGTTCAAATTAAAAACAAATTCTATTCCTCTAGGATCCAGGTCAAAAAATGTTACAATATCTTTTTGACCTTCCAAATCCTCTTTAAACAAATATTCCTTCGTTGTAGTCCCCTTTGGGTTATTTCCCCCCGCACCGTTTATCAATATGTCACAGGGACCCAGCTTTTCCAGCACGATATCCCGTGCTTTTTTCATACTCTCATATTCAAGTACGTTTCCGGCCACGCCTATCGCTGTGCCGCCCTCCTGATTTATTTCGTCCGCTACTGCTTTTGCCTTGTCTTCCGACAGGTCAAGGACAGCGACTTTGGCGCCGTTCTGAGCCAGAGCCTTGGCGAAGGCGCTGCAAAGCACTCCTCCGCCTCCTGTAACAACAGCTGTCTTGTTATTTAAATCTATATTAAAAGGTAATTTATAACTCATTTCTATTCTCCTTCCCTCTGGCGTATTTTTCTCTAAGAGAGGAAGTTATACAGTATAGGTAGAAGCAGATGTCGTACCGCCCTCTCCGGTCCAGTTGGTATGGTAGAACTCTCCGCGAGGCCTGTCCACTCTCTCATAGGTATGAGCGCCAAAGTAGTCTCTCTGTGCCTGTAACAGATTTGCAGGAAGTCTCTCGCATCTATATCCGTCGTAGTAATTTAATGCAGAAGCGAAAGCCGGAACAGGGATTCCGTTTAAGAAAGCCTCGGCTACAACTTTCCGCCAACTTGCCTGAGCTTTTTCTACCTTATCTTTAAAGAAGGGATCCAGTAAAAGATTCGTTAAATTCGGATTCCTGTCAAATGCTTCTTTTATCTTGCCCAGGAATACTGATCTTATTATGCATCCGCCCCGCCACATTAAAGCGATTTCACCGTATTTCAAATCCCAGTTGTAGGTTTTTGCAGCTGCCTGAAGCAATGTATATCCCTGTGCGTAGGATACTATCTTGGATGCGTATAAAGCTTCCCTAATGGCATCGATAAATGCCTTTTTGTCTCCTTTGAATTCAGGCTTCGGTCCTGTCAGTACTTTTGAAGCTGCGACCCTTTCATCTTTTAATGCTGATAAGCATCTTGCATATACAGCTTCTCCGATCAATGTCAAAGGAATCCCTTCATCCAGTGACGCGATTGACGTCCATTTTCCGGTTCCTTTCTGGCCGGCGGTATCTAGGATCTTATCAACCATGGGCTCGCCGTCTGTATCCTTATATGCAAGAATGTCGCGGGTTATTTGAATCAGGTAGCTGTCCAGTTCCCCTTCGTTCCACTCTTTAAACACTTCATGCATTTCATCGGCTGACATGCCCAGGTAATCCTTCATAAGATGATAGGCTTCGCAAATCAATTGCATATCACCGTATTCAATTCCGTTGTGAACCATTTTAACAAAGTGCCCGGCTCCGTCACTGCCTACCCAGTCACAGCAGGGAGTTCCGTCTTCAACCTTTGCGCATATGCTTTGGAAAATCGGTTTAACATGCTGCCATGCCTCAAAGGAACCGCCTGGCATCATGCTGGGGCCTTTCAGGGCACCTTCTTCTCCTCCGGAAACGCCTGTGCCGATGTACAGCAGGCCTTTGCTCTCCACATATTTTGTACGGCGAATTGTGTCAGGGAAATGCGAGTTTCCTCCGTCTATAATTATGTCGCCTTTTTCAAGGTAAGGAATGATCATATCGATAAAATCATCAACAGGTTTTCCTGCTTTAACCATCAACATAACTTTTCTTGGAGTCTTTAAATTATCAACAAGCTCTTGAATAGAGTATGTTCCGATGATGTTCTTTCCCTTTGCTCTGCCTTCTATAAAATTTGTAACCTTTTCAGTACTGCGATTATATACGGCTACTGTAAAACCTTTACTCTCCATGTTCATGACAAGGTTCTCACCCATAACTGCCAGACCTATCAGGCCTATGTCCGCTTTACTCATATAAATCCTCCTTATAGCTGAAATTTATTCAGTTTATTATCTCTATTATATAGTTAAAATATGAATTTTTCTTTTTAGATATTGTTGATATTGTTGCAAAAATTGCTATAATAAACAAAGGAGGGGGAATCAATGAACATTACGAATCAGCCTTTTTCTCACAGACAATATATGCTCAGCGATAACTTTGAATTTTTTCACTATAAAGATAACGGTCCCCTTGAGGTTGAGTACCACAAGCATGATTTTTTTGAAATATATTTTTTTATTTCCGGTGACGTAACTTACATAATCGAGGGGAAATCCTACAACTTAAAGCCATGGGATATAATACTCATAAATAATAAAGAGCTGCATAAGCCCATAATTAACTATGGGTCAGTTTACGAGCGCATAGTCATATGGGTCAATCCTGATTACATATCCAGAAACAGCACTCCCACCTGCAATTTGAATATGTGCTTTGAATCAACTTCAAAGAACAAATATAATCTTTTGCGGCCCGGAACTGAAATCCTCAACATAATAAAAGTCATCCTTGGAAAACTGAAAAGAACCCTCTTTGCCGAAAGCTTTGGAGCAGAAATATTGAAAGAGCTTTATTTGACTGAGCTTATAGTATTTCTTAACAGGGCCTATACCGACACAGATTTGGTTGATATAGGGGATGATGTTTCGTATAATTCCAAAATAAATGAAATAATCCATTACATCAATCAAAACCTTTCAGATGATCTTTCATTGGATGCTCTGGCTTCCAGGTTTTATTCAAGTAAATATCATTTATTGCGGGAATTCAAAAAACATACCGGATATACTCCTCATGAATATATAACGCTAAAAAGACTCTTGATGGCAAAAGAACTTTTAAGAAGCGGAATGAGTATATCGGACGTATGCCAGGAATGCGGATTTAATAATTATTCAAATTTTATCAGAAGCTTCTCCAAAACCTTTAACATATCCCCGAAAAAGTATGCCAAAATGAATAATATGTAGTTTTAAATCATATTCCGGTAACTTATTATTCATAAAAAAAGCGGCTGCTAAAAAGTTTTTCCCTAAGTGTCAATGGAAAGCCTTCTTATCCCTGAATCATCCATCATCAGGACAAGATGCTCTTCTCCTTTTGAAGCAGCCGCCGATTATTATCATATTTTTTTATAATATCTTAATTTTCTTAATTATGATACTTTTGCGGAAACCTTAACTTCAATGTTGCCTCTTGTTGCATTGGAATACGGGCATACATAGTGAGCCTCATCAACCACCTCATCGGCCGCAGCCTGGTCCAATCCGGAAATCAAAGCCACAATATCAACAGCCAGTTGAAAGCCGCCGCTGTCATTCTTTCCAATTCCTACGGTAACCTCAACACTGGGGGTCGGGATAGGCAGCTTTTTTTCTCTTATAACATGCTGCAGAGCACTTCCGAAGCATGCCGCATATCCTGCAGCAAAAAGCTGTTCGGGATTAACTCCGGTTTTCTGATCTTCGGGTTTTCCACCCATCTCCACAGGCGGAGCCATTGTAAATTCCAGTGGACTATCCTTTACTGTTACTTTTCCGGTTCTTCCTTTTGTAGATACTGCAGTGGTTTTATACATAATATCCATACTTTCGCCTCCTTTATAAGCGTTTCTAATATTTAACAAAATGCTCTTGTTGTATTATTACCCTTAAAAATTCATTTGTATCAAATTTTATACTGTACAAAATTGTTCCCGCCACTATATGCGGACCCCTCTATTGTGCTTTGCTTTTTATTACGTTACAATTACTGTAAAGGAAATTTGTCATATAATTAGGGGTTAACAGTCTATCCTTCCACATATTAATAATGAGTCTAATAAATAGCCGAAAATTTATGACCAATAAATTTCCGAAAATTTCTTAATATGGAGGAGGCCAAATATGAGATACGAAATCTTGGGTGAGCCGCTGCCGGTTGTAATATGCCATGTTCATGAAGGGGAAACACTTATAACAGAAAGAGGTTCCATGAGTTGGATGAGCCCTAATATGAAAATGGAGACATCTACTAACGGTGGTTTGGGAAAGGCTTTGGGAAGGATGTTTTCAGGGGATTCATTTTTTCAAAACAGATACACGGCCATTGGCGGAGAGGGTATGATTGCATTTGCATCCAGCTTTCCCGGATCTATAAGAGCCCTTCAAATTTCCCCGGGAAATAGTATGATCGTGCAAAAATCCGCATTTCTCGCATCCGAATCAGGGGTACAGCTTTCCGTCTATTTTCAGAAAAAGCTTGGTGCAGGGTTCTTTGGCGGTGAAGGATTTATTATGCAAAAACTATCCGGTCATGGCATCGCATTTATTGAAATAGATGGTCATGCTGTTGAATATAATCTACAGGCCGGGCAACAAATAATAATCGATACGGGTTACCTCGCTGCAATGACAGAAAGCTGCACAATGGAAATTAAGGCAGTTCCGGGCGTTAAAAATATGCTGTTTGGCGGCGAGGGAATATTTAATACAGTAATAACTGGTCCAGGCAAGATTATTCTGCAAACTATGCCAGTCAGTAATGTCGCTGCATCAATCAGACCCTTCATGCCTTCTGCTAAATAAGGCAATAATTAATAACGAAATACGAAAAAGCCTTCCGTAGAATATGGGAAGGCTTTTTATAGTTTTTACAGAGCTAATAGAACCAAAATTATTTTTACCGTAAAAATAACACCCGCTACCGGATCCGAAGATTCCGGTAACGGGTGCCGAGTATTTAAATCTCGGGGTAGGGGAGAGAGGGGATATTTTATTTATCAGCTTCTGCAAGTTCTGCGAAGCTCTGTTTCAGCTGACCATACAGGCCTTTATATATCGCATAGACTTTGTTGTATTTCTCACTGTTCTCCGCAACAGGCTGCTGGGGAGGATTGGTCTTGATTGCTGTTTCGCAGGCTTCTTCCACTGATTTATACAATCCTGCGCCCACGCCTGCCAAAAGGGCTACGCCTAAAACAGGGCCTTCCTTATTGGTGGATGTCTTTACCGGGAATCCGAAGTTATCTGCTATCATTTGACGCCACAGCGGGCTTGATCCGCCGCCGCCGGTTGCAAACATTTCTTCGGGATAAACATTCATTTCATGCAGAACGTCCAGGCAATGACGCTGAGAGTATATGACGCCTTCCATTACAGCCCTCAGCATATCATATTTCCCATGAATGGCAGAAAGTCCGAAGAATACGCCGCGGGAATTCGAGTCAAGGATCGGACTGCGTTCACCCATCAGGTATGGAAGATAAATAAGTCTGTTAGCGCCAATTGGAACCTTCTCGGCTTCTTTATCCATCAGGTAATAGGGATCTACATTTAATTCTTTTGCTTTTTGGATTTCAGCATCACAGAAGTTATCCCTGAACCATTTTAAACTGAGCCCTGCCGCCAGGGTACAGCTCATTACAGTCCATGCATTAGGCACTGCAGCGCAAAACGTGTGAACACGCCCTTCAGGATCGATCGTGACTTTGTCTGAATGAGCAAAAATTACTCCGGATGTACCGATACTGATAAATGCTCTGCCTTCTTTTACGACACCGGTCCCTACAGCTGCAGCGGCGTTGTCGCCGGCACCGCCTACTACAAGGGTTCCTGCTTTGAGCCCGGTTGCCTTCGCTGCCTCATAAGTAACGTAGCCCGTTACATCAGCGCTTTCATACACTTTAGGCAGGATGGATTTATCAATATTCAGTTTCTCAAGGATCTCGTCACTCCAGCATCGGTTGGCAACATCCAGCAGATTTGTTCCTGATGCGTCAGAAACCTCGGTAGCATAAACACCTGTCAGCTTGTACCGTATATAGTCTTTCGGCAGCATTATTTGTGCGCATTTCTCCCATATTTCCGGTTCATGTTTACGCACCCAGAGGATCTTTCCTGCAGTGAATCCAGGCAATGCCGGGTTGGCACTGATTTCAATCAACCGTTTTTTGCCTATGATTTCGGTTATTTCTTTACATTCTTCGGTTGTACGTCCGTCACACCATAGAATTGCCGGGCGGAGTACATTTCCGTCTTTATCCAACATTACCAGACCGTGCATTTGTCCTGAAATTCCGATTCCGGCAATATCTCCGGGGTCAATGTCACTGGCTTCCAGTACACGTGAAACAGTATTTTGCGCAGCTTTCCACCAGTCTTCCGGATGCTGCTCGGCCCAACCGTTTTGCGGCTGATGCAACGGGTATTCTTCTGTAGCTGATGCAACAGGTTTTCCTTCCTGAGTGAAAATAACTGTCTTTGTACCACTGGTACCCAAATCAATTCCTAACAGATACTTCATTGATAATTACCTCTCATATTTTTATTTATAACTTTTATTTGCTGAATACCCTTGTGTTGCATTCAGCGGCGTATTAACCAAACAGAATACTATTTATGATACTTTCAAGGTATTCCTGTTTACCGCTTCCAGGCAGAGCGGGAGCACCCAATTTAGCGGCATAATCAGCAAGCTCTTCGAGTGTTGTTTCCTTTGCGCGAATTTTAGCGCCGATTCCGCTTTCAAATGATGAGTATCTTTCTTTAATAAAGTTGTCTATTCTGCCGTCTTCTATAATTGCAGCAGCTTTGATCAATCCCAGAGCGAAGGAATCCATACCCAGAATAAATCCGATGAACATGTCTTCGAAAGTATAGCTGGGACGACGATTCTTAGCATCGAAATTCAATCCGCCGTTTGTGAATCCGCCGGCCTTCAGCACTTCATACATACACATGGTGGTTTCATATACGTTTGAGGGGAATTGGTCAGTATCCCAACCTAAGAAGAGGTCGCCCTGATTGGCGTCTATGCTTCCGAACATACCGTTAATGGCTGCTACCCTTAATTCGTGCTGGAACGTATGTCCGGCCAGTGTAGCATGATTTGCTTCAATATTTAATTTGAAGTCCTTATCAAGCCCGTATTGACGTAAGAAACCTATTGTCGTAGCTGCGTCAAAATCATATTGATGCTTTGTTGGTTCTTTCGGCTTAGGCTCTATATAGAAATCTCCTGTGAAGCCGATCTTACGGCCGTATTCAACTGCCATACGCATAAGATTTGCGATGTTTTCGATCTCGAACTTCATATCGGTGTTGAGGAGGGTCTCATATCCTTCACGGCCGCCCCAGAAAACATATCCTTTACCGCCTAATTTAACGGTAATGTCAAGCGCCTTTTTGACCTGGGCAGCTGCAAAGCAATAAACATCAGCAGAGTTGGTGCTTCCTGCACCGTTCATATAGCGTGGGTTGGAGAACAAATTGGCTGTACCCCAAAGAAGTTTTTTGCCTGTGGCATCCATTTTCTCTTTTATATAGTCTGTGATTTCATCAAGACGTCTGTTGGTTTCCTCAATAGTATCTGCTTCGGGAACAATGTCAACATCATGGAAGCAAAAATATTCAATCCCAAGCTTGTCCATAAACTCAAACCCTGCGTCTACTTTAGCCTTTGCATGTTCCATCGTGCCGGGAACTGCTCCAAAGCTTTTATCTGCTGTTCCTACTCCGAACATATCGACACCGGTTGCACACAAATTATGCCACCATGCCATTGCAAACTTAAGATGGTCTTTCATCGGTTTTCCCATAATTACGCGATCAGGATCATAGTACTTGAACGCAAATGGGTTTGTACTTTTCGGTCCTTCATACTTGACCTTCGGAAGATTTTTGAATATTTCTGCCATAATCCCACTCCTTTATATGAGGTAAATATTTTTATTGCAACCGTGCCCGCGCACGGTATAGTATTATTTTACATCTGAGCTATATCAATGTCAATTGATAATATGATTAATAATATGAAATACCGGTGATTATAAGTAATATCCCCGCTATTAATTTTGTATAATATTAATGGAATATTAATTGACTTTACTGTAACCGGGCACAATTGACAAAACCCCCTTTTGCATGTTATTCTCGGACAGGAGGTTTATATGGCTACGATTAAACAAATTGCAAACCTGGCAGGTGTCTCACGGGGTACCGTTGACCGAGTACTCAACAACCGTGGCACAGTAAATCCTGAAACGGCTGCGAAGGTTCGTGAAATAGCCGCTCTGTTAAATTATACCCCTAATAAACTGGCCAAAACATTGGCTACCAAAAAGAGAAATATCAAATTTGGATATATTTTGTTCAGCAGCACAAATGAAAATCCGTTTTTTGATGATGTTGTAAACGGAATCAGGAAGAAATCAAACGAGCTTAAGGAATACGGAATTTCTGTAGATACATGTTTTTCAGCATTGAGAGATCCTTCAAATCAGGTAAAACTGATGGAACAGCTGGTTGATTCCGGAATAAACGGTCTTGCCATTACTCCCATAAATCATCCTGACGTTGCCATGAAAATCAAAGAACTTTCAGAGAAAGGTATTCCCGTTGTCACTGTCAATACCGATATAGAAAACTCGGGACGGCTTGCTTATGTAGGAAGCAATTATCTTGAAAGCGGGAAAACAGCCGGCGGACTTCTACGCCTTATCACCGGCGGCAGAGCAAACGTTGGTATAATAGTAGGTTCCATGAACATCTTATGCCACTCTGAACGTGTGAAGGGATTTAGGCAGGCTCTTGAGGAGTCCGGAAGTAAAATCGATATCAATATTGTTGATATTGTTGAAAATTATGATGATGATATTATAAGTTTTGAAGTTACCAAATCATTATTGGAGAAACACCCTGAAATCAATGCATTATATTTGGCGTCGGCAGGGGTATATGGCGCATGTCGTGCCGTTAAATCTTTGAATCTGGATAAAAAGCTAAAAATAATAAGTTTTGACAGCGTGCCAACGACAAAACTGCTGATTGAAGATGGAACCATTGACGCAACAATAACTCAGCAGCCTCATGTACAAGGTTCAAAGCCATTAAGCATACTTTATGATTACCTTGTTCTTAATATTCCTCCCAAAACCGACAGGTTTTATACGGTCCATGAGATCAAGATACGAGAAAACATCTAAACCGTTTAATATCAAGGCAGCATCGTAATCAAAACGAGGCTGCCTTTTTAAAATCTCCAGGACTATGATACAGCATTTTTCCATGTAAACTGTGTCTCTCAAAGGTCTTTAGCATATTCTCAGTTATTCGGATCACTGTTTATTTTGCAAGCAGACTGTACAGTATCTGGGCGATTTGGGCCCTTGTTGCCTTACCGTTGGGAGTAAGCTTTCCGTCGTTCCCGACAACGGTACCTGTTTCCACCAGCAACGTAAAGGATTCTTTCGCCCATGAATTTATTTCATTCGTGTCAGTAAAAACGTCAAGGGTTTTCCCTGAGCTGCCCTGCGGAAGCTTGTTGATTGCCTTGAGTGCATTGTACAGCATGGTGAACATTTCCTGCCGAGTGATCTCTTTGTTGGGCGAGAACATGTTATTGCCGGTCCCGTATGATATTCCCAGTCTCCTGGCCGCCGCAAGGTAACCGGTATAATACGTATTGCCCGCATCAGTGAAGTTATCGGCCGGATTCTTATCCGGGGCTATTTCATAAGCCCTCATAAGCAGCGTGATGAACTCTCCCCTGGTAATTATGGCATTGGGGCTGTAGTTACCGTTTCCTGTACCGGAGGTAATCTGCCTTGATGCGATGAAACCCACCGCCTTTTTGTACCATGCATCCGGTGCTACGTCATTAAAGCTTACGGGATAATAGACAACCGCGAAATCGCTGAAATGTGTCGTGGTAAATGTTACAGTTTTACTTACAGGATCATAACGGCTGTTGGGCACCGATACGGCACGGCCGCTGCCGTCAACATACCAGATGACGATGCATTCGGGATTCGCAAGTTCCTCCTGGGACGGCGTATAAGGTATGGTTACGGTAACAGGTGCAGATGGGTTGTTCCAGTCGATCTGTTTTCCATCCAGCGTCAGGGTGAGCTGTATGAGCGGACAGTCGCCAATTGCCTCTCTGATTTCATCCGGTAGCCCGGTCTTATCTCCGGCGGCGATATTGATGCCGGCTGTCTTGCCCTCCAATCCTGTCATTCCTGACAGCATATCCGGTCCAAAAGTGATACTTCCCACAGCGGTCTCAAAAGTGATAGTACCCTTTCCGTCATCGTCGGATAATGAAGCAGCCTGTATTTCCAGAGTATATGCATTCACCCCTGGAATTGAAGGAACACTGATAACAATATTTTCATCTGCCGCAAATATTTCTTCGTCCAGTTTTGCCAGATCGACCGAAGCCTTACCGGAATTACTGTCGACCTTAACAGGAAGATTTATATTTTGCATGCTTCCATTTGCTCCAATATTGGCGCTGTATGAATCCGTGGGCTTCGGAACTCCCGAATTATTATTGCTGTTACCGCCAGGATTATTACCGCCGGAATTATCGTCATTACCACCGGTATTGGAAGTAGTAAACGTTAAACCGAAGTCTTCCAGCAGAGCCTTATCGCCATTGGCAACCGCTCCCCGGGGAACCACGAGAGAATAAGTCGTGTTGCCGCTGAAAACTGCTGCTGGCCTGATGTAAAGCCATGAATTCTCCCGAATGGATACCGATACAGGAATTTGCAGATTATTTTTTCCATACAGTTTTATATTGTTGTATGTAGGCCCCTGGGATATATCCTGGTTGAACATAAGCCGTATCTCTGTATCCACGGCTGTTTCATCCAACCCGTCAGCGGGCCAGGCGAATGCAACTTCCGGATAGCGGGATGTAGTGGTAAAGCTCATGGTGTAAGATTTTGCCATGGTATGCCCGTAGTCGTCCCCAATCGCATTTGCCGGAACGGTCAGCGTATATTGAGTGTCGTTAGTTAAAGGATCAGCAGGAGTAATTGTCAGGGTATCTCCATCAATAGTTTTCAAAATCTCAATAACATTCAAATCTTCGTCTTCCAGAATGATTCCGTTGAATCCTGCTCCTTCTTTGACTTGCAGATTAAATACCAAGGTTATTGTCGAATCAACAGGTACCTTTGTCTCATCGGGCGAAGGATATCCGCTGTTAACATAGATCGTTGCGGACACCAGGGCAAAGTCCCATACATTATCCTCTGTTGATCTCTCATTCACTCCCTCAGGATGGACAACCATTAATACCATGTTGATATTACCGTTCTCATCCTCCTCAAGGCCTTGGGCTGAGAAGAGCATGCTTACCGGGAATTCCTGTCCGGGCTCCAGTTTCCTTAAGGACTCTGATTTAACTACCTCTCCGCTGTCAGCATGTACCAGTTTTATTGTCATATCATTGATGGTTTTGGTGCCGTCATTTATAATCACAGCATCCAGGATATAATCTTTCTTTGCCACATTCTCGCAAACGAGGTCACCCACATAAACATTAGCCGATTGGATCACCAGACTGATGGTGTTGTTGTTCTCATCCTTTTCGATGATGCCTCTTTGAGGCCTGATAACGGCATAGAGATAGTATGCATCCCTCTCCCCTGAAGGTACCAGCCATTCCATTTCTACGCCCACATAAGAACGTGCAGGGATCGTCAGTTCATCCGATGAGGCAACTTTTACGCCTCCGGCTTTTGGATTTCCGTCGTATAGATCAACAATGACTCTTTCTGCAAAATCGCCCTGGTTCACTACACCGGCAAAAACAGTTATCATTGCCTCAGGAAGCGGGACTACGGAGGAAAGCAGCAAGCCTTCTTCTTCATCAAAGGCCATGTCATGCAAAGGCGTATAGGTCATCACTTTCAAATCGACCTTATCGCTGATTTTGCTTGTTTCTACTATCTTATCATCACCGTCAATCTTGACAGGTATAGCCTCGGTGATGATCTCTGCCTGTGTATAAGCCGCAGTCAGTTTTCCGTCATCGGTAAACATGGGTTCGAATTTCTGGATATACCCATCCTCTTCGGTAAGAAGGATCTCACCGCTCCACATGCCTGCCTCCAAGTCATAGAACACAGCATATAAGTTCTGAGCAAGGTCATTGCTTGTCCTCTTGTATACCAGTGCCGCCTGCGGATATGCGCCATCCAGAACAGCAAGCTGATAATCGTATTGCATGCTTGCTTCCATTTCCCAGGTCCTGGTCTGGCTGTTCAGACCTTCTTTGTACTGTATGATTCCGTCCTGTACCCATGTGATGAACCAGTCGCCGTTAATATACGCGGCTTTCGGATTGATCTCGTCCTGATCATTGTTTGTTATCCTGATGGGCTCACCCCAGCGGCTTCCGTCAAACAACACTGCAAAGAGCTCACGATCGTCATTATCCATACTCATACTGAGGGTATATAGCAGCAACCCCTGATTCCCGTTCATAGTGAGATTTGTTTCCATTACAGTGGCCAGGGAACTTTGAACCACCAATGGAGTACTCCAACTGCTGCCGTTCCATCTTGAGAACAAGAGGCTGTCACTATTGGCAGGAGCTTTAAGGTCTTCCATGTCTTCTCCCAATGAGAAGCCCAGTCCTTCGGATCTGGTCCAAACCATCAGAGCGTTGTTCCCGTCTGCAGCCAGCCTCGGAGAATGATCTATATTACCATCGTTCGGGAAAGTCACTGTCTCAAAGGTACCGCCGTAAACAAAGGGACTTGATGTAACACTGATTGCCGAGTTTTCCAGCATACCCCTTAAGTCTTCCTCGTCTCCAATCTCCTTTGAAATATCATGCCACGCCATCAGTATTCCATCGGGGGCAGAAGCCAAAGCCGGGCTGAAATCTGCTGTCCTGTCGTTATCTAGCCATGCAGGTTCGCTCCAGGTACCGTTTTCGAAAACTGAATAGCGTAATTGTGTCCGGTTAATAGCATCCCTTTCCGGATTATCATCGTTCCATACCAGCCAAAGCTCATCACCCATTTGTACCATCTGCACCTCGGCATCGGGGAAAATATTGCTCATCAGGGCGCCGGATTCCGGAGCTGAAGTACCGCTTGCATACAGTGATGATCCCCTTAAGGCTGCTCCTGCTCTTTGCATGGAGCTTGTCGCATTTCCTCCCAGCCAGACAGACTCCCTGTTAAGGTAGTTTCTGTCCATCAGTTTAAAGCCGGAGCCTGCTGACGACGGTTCTTCCTCATCAGAAAGATCTATGGATCCCGCCATTTTCAGAACAATCTTTGGCCTGCCATTATTCCAGCGGATACCTATCAGTCTTTCATCAATCGGGGTCTCTTTATGCAATAAAATCCTGTACCAAATATAAGCATTAACATCTAATCCGACCTCAAAATATCCGGTGGGAATATGCAGCTCGGCCGGGAGATTCGCTGAAATTCCGCCACCTGCCGCAGCTACTCCAACGGATCCACTCACAGAAACCTCCAATCCGGGATTGAATTCTATGATACCGCTGTATTTCGTGGAACTGCCATTCTGATTGTCAACTATCAGAGTTCCCCCGACATAGGCATCCAGTGCAATCGTTCCTTTAATGCCTACGCCAGGAACAAGCTCCAATCCTTTAGACCAGGATTTTTCGCCCCATCCGCCCACATGGATACTCATATATTCCATCTTCCACTGGCGGGATGCTTCGTCCCAGAATAATCTAAATCTGCCATCCACCTCTATTTCCACTTCATAACCGATGGTTTTTACTTTCTTAAGTTTACCGTTTTTAAAATAAACATAATCCTTTGTTTTATTCATTTGGTTATGGGCAAATTCTCCGCTGATGTCGGCCTCCGCCAGTATTCTGCGGTTGATGTTTATAGGCTCGTGGATAATACCTGTAAAGGATGGCATCCCTCTGCCAAGCCCAAATTCTGCTTCACCCAGATAGGGAATATCCTCAAGGGGCTCTATAGCTCCTCCCATGATTTCTCCAAATGGCGTTGCTAACGTCATGGTATAATATCCATATTGATATCTGACATCAACAGTAACGCCCATAATTTTAGGTTTTGGCAGTACATTCAGATCCCAATACGCCCAGTTGCTGCTGACGCCGTTTTTGGATACCATACGCATCATCAGTTGATCTCCTGCTTTGAAGTCGGTTCCCGGGCGCAGTTCAAATCTGTATGAGGTTGATGTCTTGTGCATTTTGCCGCTGGTGGTCGTAAGTTCATAATATCCTGGAGTCATGCCATTCCAGTTTCCTTCGACTGCGAAGGAACGAGTGCCGACATCTACACCTTCAATATAGAAATTTGTTAAAACGCTCGTGTCCACCAACTTGTTGAGGCCGAAATTAGGCCTATATCCCATCTTCAGCGGAGGTCTTGTGTAGAAGTCGCCCAGCTCGCCGATATTATATAGGATTCCGTAGCTGTTGCTGTAGTCTGCTATCCTTTGGTCGCTTCCGTGTTCGTTGAATCCCTCCAGCTGGAATTTATAATATCTTAATATGGGGAATTGTTCCTGTACAGTATAGACATATTCATTCAATGATGGTATCCATTCCCTCACAGCTACTTTTGATTGACCCTCCACTTTAACATTAAGGTACTCGGCCTCGCTGTATATCTCTCCGTTTCTCCTGTCGTACAACTGCACCCTGAGGTAACTGGTGGCATTTGATGCTGTGATCCTGAGCGAATCGCGTACCGTCATAACCCCTGCAGGACTGTTATAAGTGAAAACCAGCTGATAGCTGCCAAGGTAATTTGATTCTGGTGTGAAAACAAAAGTATATTCGTTATTGGCGCCGGACGTTAACTCATCATATGTTTTTATTAAATTCCCGTTTTTATAGAGAGCCGCGTTTATTCTTTCACCCGGCACAAACAGATTTTCACACTCAAGTCGAACATTATAGGTTCTGGACGGAATAGACCAGCCTTGTGCAATATAGAGATCACTGCTCCCATTTCGGTTTACGATCATTTTTACATCCTGTATCGGTAAGATACTGATGTTTTGCTCGAATTCATAGTAAAAGCCCTTGTTGTCAAGCACAGTCAGTTTTATCAGGTAATCTCCCGGTTGGCTGAATATGTGCTCCGGATTCGTAACACTTCCGGAGTTTCCGTCAGCAAAATCCCACTGATAAGAAACTACCCCATGGTTTTCGGATTTAATCCATTTCTCGATCCTGTCTGCGTTGAACCTGACAGTTTTCCCCACCAATCCTGATGAAGGAACATTCAGGAAATTTGACTCGAGTTCCAGTTTCTTGTCGGTTTTGAATCTGAATATATACTCATCGTTGATTATATCGCTCTGGCCCTGGTATGCTCCTTTTGGGATACGGATAAAATAGACCTTTTCTTCGTCATAATCTGCATCCGGAATGAAAAGGGCCTTATTTCCCATTTCTACTCCACTAAAGCTTACAGGGTTGCCGTCAGAATCTGTAAACTCTATTTCCGGGAAAGCCGGACCCTTCATGGGAGGTGCAGAGAATTCTATTTCAACCGCTTTATCGATTGGAATATCCATACCTCTGTCTTCGGGAGACATGCTTCTTATACCCAGCTTATTTTCCCCTGTTCTGAAAGTATGCGAAATCTCTGACTGTGAAGGATCAAGCTCTGAATAATGCTTGCCGTAAACAGTATAGACAGTATCAGGTTTCAATGGTTCGTAGGGAATCAGACTGTATATCTTTCTGTTTCCAGCCATGCTGTCTCTGGTGGCGACAGGGACATTTTGCCCGGTCTCATCTCTTAACCACAGTTCGACATAAAATAAGGATGTCGGCTCTTTGAAGGTAACATATATTTTCTGATGGATGTCAACATCGGTCTGACCGCTTCGGGGGTATACATCTTCTATTACCGGAAGAAGCTTGTAGCTTTCTGATCTGAACTGTATGATCTGCTCAGGGTTTTGATTTTCATAATAATCGGTAAAAGTCCCGGCAGGGATTATAACCCTGTATGTCATGTCATATTCCAGGGTATTGTTAAGATCAATGACAACTTCATCACCGCTGAGACTCGGAGTTCCTTTATTAATCGGCACTCCATATTTATTTACAACCTTTATAAAGCGGTAGTTGTTTTCGACCCATTTGATATCACTATAATTAAACTTCAGCGTTACACTTGAAAGTCCCCGTGAAACTTCTCTTTCCCTGTCAGCAGGGGTGGAAGAAATCACCTGGATGGTCCTGTATGGTCTTTCCTCCACACGAACAGGTATCCTGATTTCTCCAGCCGGCATATTGCCGTATACATCTCCCACATAATGGGAAGGAATAATTATTTCGTAGACTGCTCCCGGATTTAGAAGACCGATTATATCAAATATAACCTCGTTATTCCATGTCTTACCCCAAACAGGAGTTGCGCCGGGACTTTCCATTCTGATACCCGGGCTGGATCCGGGCCAATATTCCAAAACCTCATCAAATTCGATAGAGATCCTGGTAGTCAACCACGGAAGCACAGGAACGTCGAAAGGAAAGTCGTAGCAGGCAATCTGTACGCCATTTTTTCTTACATCCATATTGACAATTTGGGGAGGTGTCACATCAGGCTCGGCCAAAACAGTATATGTAAAGACCTTGGTTTCCTCGGCGCTGCCTTTTCTGAATACAGCTGTGAGGTTAACTGCCTTGTGGCCCTGGACAGATGTGGGCCTTATAACCCTGCCGTCATCCAATATAAATGCAGGCGTATCTGAAGACCAGGTGATTGCTGAGCCATTAGGTGCCGTGTTTGGAAGTGAGAGGTTTTCCTTTATAGAAAACTCGGACAGGTTCTGTCCCAGGGTACGTGAAATATCCAGCCAGTTTTTATCGGCTTCCACGGCCTCGGCATCGGTCTGGGGCAGGGTCAGGACTGTTATTTCGAAAGTCTTCTGAACGCTCATTTCGCCTCTTGATATGTCAGCAGTAAGGGTGATTTTCTTTTTCCCCTGGGAGAAAGCCGGCTGGACTACATCTCCGTTAATGGCAACGACATTTGTGTTTGATGATGTCCAACTAATGGCGGTATTCCAGGGACCTTCGTCAGGAAGGTCCAGATCATCCGCAACACTGTCCATGTCTGTGTTTCCATTCTTTATAATATCCCATGTGAGCCAGTTGAAACTTATGTCAACGGCTTCGAGGTCGTTTGGATCAAGCGCCCTAACGGTAGCGGTATAGCTTACAGTGTCACTGGATGATCCTTTTGTTATTGAGGCAGTCAGAGTAACGGTTTGATCTCCCTGGGTATAGGTAGGTCTTGTAACTGTTCCGTTAGCGGCTATAAAATTTTCGTTGGATGATGCCCATATGATGGAACTTCCGTACTGACCGGAAGATAGCATATTAAGATCTCCTATTATATTGTCCCAGCTGCTGTTTTCCTTTAAAATCACCGTATCCAGCCAGGTTTTGTCTGCCGGAACTGCAGAGGCGTCCGTAAATCTGACAATTATAGTGATTTGCTCAGTTCTGGAAGCAGTACCTTTAGATAATGTTGCTGTAAGGATCACCTGCTGATTTCCTTCCTCAGGCGTGGGAAGAATCACATTACCATTTGCCGCATTAACATATGGGCTGTTGGAACTCCAGGTTATATCGCTCCCATTAGGGCTTGCAGAAGGCAGGTTCAGCGCTGTAAGTATATTATCCAATGAGCTGTTGCCGTTCATCAATAAGGTCCGGCCTGCGCCATTGACCAGCCAATCAACGTCAAAGTTTACAGAATCCGCGTCTGTAGCAGAAAGTGGCGCATCAACTTCAGCCATGGCGCCGCCCGGGGCTATGGCTTTGACATGAGCCACACCGGTATGCTCACCGCTTAACGTGATGGTTGCTTTTCCTGATGCGTCAGTTTCAATAACAGGCTGACCCAAAAAAGTGCCGAAATCAGTATGGAATTCCACAGGTATACCCGCCATGGGGCCCGTTACTCCAGATACAGTAACTGTTAAGATGCTTTTCAGCATCTCTTCAGAAGCAACAGCCGAAAGGGTTATATTCGAAACATCATAAAAATCGTAGATTTTTTTGTTTATAGGCGTGGAATCGTTTTTAAAATACCAGTCATATATTTCAATGTCTTCCCGGGCATCTCCCATCGAACCCATGAATCCTGCATATACATCACGGACATCCTCAAGGGTCAGGCCATCTCCTGCGCCTCTGAGTATCTCGCCCAGGTCAACATTTCCTACCCATAAATGCATATAGTTTATATCAGGCCTGTCTCCGTCAGTGGAAAACCATAGTTCAAGGACTTTTTGGGTACCGTCGTACTCTATCCAGATGGTATGATAGTCCATCTGTTCATTGGCTCTGAAGGTTCCTATGCGATACTTCTCGGTAGCGTTGCTGTAATCTCCGTTATAAAAGACCTGGGCATAAACATCGACATAATTTGAATATGCCTGCCCTGACCCTCTTTGAGAACGGCTTGTTGTAAACGCTATGTTAAGGCTTGGCTTAATGGCCGTATCGTTCAGACCCTGCGGGTATACGCTGCTGCCGGTCCCCTGTAAAGTGAAGGTAAAGGCGCCGCTTTTCTCAAGGTCATAATAATCAGTCAGATTATTTATACGGAATGTAAAGGCGGTACTGAAAGAAAGATCATCGCCTAATCGGATCCTGTTTTTTGTAAAGACACTGCCGCCGGTAGAACCGGTGCCATTACTGAACTTAAGGGCAGTAACGGATTCTTCATTTCTGTTGGTCGTATCGACGATCCCCGACCCGCCGTTGAACTGCAGCCTGTCTGTGTTGTTGAAATCATCATAGTTTATGGCCAGGGGATATTCTTCCGTGGGGGTTACGATGAAAGTAAAGCTTTTCGTATCTGTCGCTTCGCCAAATGATATGGTTGCAGTTAGGGTTACTTCAACACTAGGCTGCCCTTTCTGAGGCCGGGTCACCGTACCGTCTGCCGCAATAACATCGGGATTAGAAGACTCCCATGAAATAGTACATCCTCCGATATTTATAATATTACGGTAATATTGACCACTGTTTGATGTGGGCAGAGAAAGATTTGTTTTAACATATGACGGATCATTGCCATGTAATATGATATCATCTGTTAAATAATTCTCTTTGCAATAGACAACACGGTCAAGATCGGTAGGTGCTTCAGGATAAACCCAAACCTCTTTTTCTATGACCGCGGTTAAACCTCCTCGCCTGGAGACAGTCGCTGTAAGTGTTACCACCGCATATCCTTTGTAACGCGAAAATTCCGGATGGGTTACCTCACCAGCCACCGAAATAACATCCGGGTCGGAGGAAACCCAGCTTATTGTACTGCCATTGAGACTTGAAACGGGAAGTTCCAAATAGCTTAGCCTAAAATCATTTAAATTTTTATAATGGAAAAAATCATTTTCAATCCAGTATGCATCGGCCTCCAATAAGGATTCCTCTTCCTCTGAAGAAGACGCTTTTATTGTAAACTCAAATGTTTTGGTACCAGTAACCGCGCCTCTTAAAAACGTTGCTGTAAGGGTTATGATTTTGTCTCCCTCAGCCTCGGTCGGTCTCATAACAGCCCCGGTCGGAATAATATACCCTTCTTCGGAAAAGGTCCAGGTGATAGTGCTGTTCTTTGGTCCGCTGGTTGGCAGATTAAGCCGCCCCCTGACTTCATCGGTGCCGTTCCCGTCGAGAATCATTTCCTCTGTCAGCCATGCCATATCCGATTCCAAGTCTTCGGCATATGACCCTTCGAGAATTTTGACCGAGAATCCTCCCTTGAGCTTGACAGCCGGCCCACGGGTGATCAGAAAGGAAACTGCTACTAATTGGTCTCCTTCACCTTTGGGTGGTCTGTTTATTGTTCCATCCGACGCTATCACATCCGGATTTTCAGATGACCAGCTTATTGTACTGCCATTGGGAAGAGTTGCCGGAAAATCGAAATGATCTCCTTGATATCCTTCCCAGTCATCCCATCCCTCTGACCAAATAATATCGTATACATAATCATAGTCTTCTATTGCCTTCTGGTCTTCCTCAGTTTCCTCAAGGCCGGATGTTATGTTGATATAATAATATTTATCAGTTTGAGCTTCTCCTTTGGAGACGGTGGCAACAAGCTCAACAGTCGAATAGCCTCCATAATAGTAAATAAATGTACTGTAACTGGGTATATTTATGGTACCATCGGTTCCTACCAATTCTTCATGGCTGGATGCCCAGGTTATAGTACTTCCGTTGGCACCTAAAACAGGAAGAGTTATCTTGTCGGTATTGATTCCCCCGGAATTCTGCCAGTCTTCGGTCATGGCCAAAGCATCAAGGTCTTCAATATCTTTATATACAGCTTCCCAATCAGTCATGCCTTCCTCGGCAAAAACCCTTATACCACCTGTATTTGACGGAAGAGTAAAGGGCAAGGCGGTAAAAAGATAGACAAAGACGAGAACAATGCTGACAACTTTCCTGAAACTTCGCATAAATACACTCCCTCTGCTATTCTAAGTTATCACCATTGTCCTGGCTTTCTCTATTAATAAGTTTTTATTAACGGAAGACAGTAAAGTGCACGCTTGGAAGACGGGATTATTTCATCAGAGCACAAAATATGGTATTATAACTTAAAATAATATATAATGACTACAGTCAATGACTATAGTCATTATATAATATTATGGCAGATAACGTCAATCATTAGCAATATTAGTCGAATAGGTGGAGAAAATGAAAAATACGAGCATGGGAAAAAGACAATTACAAGCGATGGAGACAAGAAAGAAAATATTTGAAACCGCCCGACAGTTAATATTAGAACATGGTTTCGAACATGTAAGCGTAGACTTGATCGCTGAAGCTGCAGGAGTTTCCAAGGGAACTTTTTATGTACATTTCGAATCAAAGGATGCCCTGGCTGCCGCTTTGGTCGAAGAATACACAAACACAGTGGATATGGATTACAAAGCATTGATGGCAGGCCTTCCTGAGAACACTTCAGTAGATGACGCCATTATTCTGTTGTCTGAAAGAATATCCGACGTTATTGCTGACAATATCGGCCTGGAGAATATCCGGGTGCTTTATAAAGCTCATCTTGCAAAAACTGTCAACACGACCCCTGCCATGAGTTATAACAGGGAACTGTATAAATTATTCGCCGAATTGCTGCAAACAGGGATATCCCGAGGCGAGATAAGAGATGACATCCCTGTGGAATCCCTCTCCAGGCATCTGATCCTGGCCATAAGGGGAATTGTCTTTGAATGGTGCATCAGGTATCCCGATTTCGATTTGAAGGAGCAAATCAAAGAACATTTCAAAATACTGCTTTATGGTATAAAAAAGTGATACCTGCTTTCCCAAAGGGACATCTTAAAAGTACGATACTAGAAGGAGTTTTATTAAGCACTATACCTGCAATACTTTTTATCGGCGCTTATGGTAGGTTTTATAGACGCAATGATGACCTGCTGCATAAGATCCGCAAATGCCATTTTGGGTAACAATACGTACCATCAATTGATTTCCTGCTTTGAAATCTCTGTCCGGGCACAGTTCTTAGTTGTCTGTAGCCGGATTCATTTTTACTTTGCCGCTGGTTGTCTTAAGTTCGTAATATTACGGATCAAGTCCCCCCCATGTACCTTGAATTGCGAAGATTGCAGTGCGCCGACAGAATAATTTCCTTTTGACATAATATCGACATACACAAGATTATCAATGTCCGGCACTGCTTTATTTCCTGTCTTCAACAGCGGCCTTTCGTAGAAATCTCCCAGCTAACCAATATTGCAGATGATTCTGTAACTGTTGCTGCATTCCCTGAATCCCTATAAATTTGTAATATCACATAATGGGAACTGCTCCCGGACAGTGCATACATACTCTTTTAATGATGATATCCATTCCTTCACAGCCACTTTGTTAACACAGTCAACAGTAATGTTCAAATATTCGGCCTCTTGCCTCCCAGATAACTTAAACAGTACTTTTTATTGTGTAGCCTCAACTGCTTCGTATGCCAGCCGTATTCAGAGAATTAATCAGTACCTTTTATCTGATTTTTCATTATCAAGGAAAGACTCATTCAATGCAGAATCGAAAGATCAGATTTCTTATGTACATGTTGATATAAAAAACGAAATTCAAATTGAGCCAAATCATAGAGCCCTCCTAATATAGAGCCCTAATTTTTATTAAATATCTATAATAATTTTATATTATAGAAATTTTTAATTTAACGTCATAATGCTATAATATTATTAAATTATATGTCAATATTTTGTGTAAAAAGTCAATTAAAAGTAAATAATAGGGGATTGTGTCTGTGAATAATCAGTTTCCCTTACACTCAATCCCCTAACATCCAGGTAAAAAATTGTTAACGTTATTTTATTGGACAAAGGATATCTTTCATAATCCAAACAACTTTAGCAGCCGCTGCCAGAAAGTCAGCTTTTGCACGGGTTCATCCTGAAATATCTCTGATTTGACCTCCGGAATGGAAATACCATGGGTTTGCATAACGAACTGAACTCCAGAAACTTCTCCGTTTTTATCTGATACGAAGGATTTAACCGGGATATCTCCCCCCATCATTTTATTGATTTCGTCCTTAATCGCATCAATAATTTTGGTATCAAGAGATTGGGTTTCGCGGCGGAACTTTCCTGTACCGTCCTTCAATTCTGCCACCCCATCGTATAAATCATCCGTACCGGTTTTCAGTTTTCCTATGCCATCAGTCAGTTCAATCATGCCATTGTTCAACTCTATGGCGCCGTCGTTCATTTCAATTACTCCATTATGAAGCTCAACAATCCCGTCAAAGAGCTCAATGACTCCGTCCTTTAACTCAATAACCCCATCCTTGAACTCAACTATACCGTCTTTTAACTCAATGACACCTTTAAGCAGCTCTGTCGTACCCTTCTTCAGTTCATGAGCGCCGTCAACCAACTTTCCTGATTCCTGAGTAAATACCCCCATACCGTAAAAATACTCCGAAAACCCTTCCCTGTATTCCAAAAGGCCATTATGAAATTTATTTATTCCTGTTGACAGACCGCTTGCACCGGAGCTGATCTCATCTACGCCCGATACATATTGATTGAGTCCTGAAAGCAACTGTTCATAACTTCTGAGCATATTCAGCAGTCCTAAAAGCTGTTGCGCTTCCGGAGATTTTTCCACCTCTTCCTGAATAGTCGGAATTTGCTGTTGAAGAAGTAATTCAACCTGCTCTTCCAGTTTACCCTGCATTAATGAAAGCTGTCCTTCCACAGCCTGATCAATGCTTGCCTTATCCTCCGGCGGCAAGAATTCATATGCTTCCGGAGGAATCTGAAGTGTTAAAAGGATTTCCGCTAAAATTGACTGCCGGACACTATTGTAGACTCCGTCGCTTATTGTCTGGCGGGCTATTTCTATGGCCTGCCCATAAAGAGCGTCTTCCAATACATCTGAGTAATTTGATCGTGTCAACGGCAGTCCGGGGATTCCCGAACCGGCCAACTGGGCATTTACCAACGCCAGAATCCCGTCAAAATATGCATCAAATCCCGCTGCCAGTTGCCTGCCGCCGCCTGCCGCCGCTGCTGCGCCTGCAGCAAGAGACTGGGCTCCCGACTTTATTCCTGCAGAGCCGTCGGCAATCTCGTTTATTCCCCCGTTAAGCTTTGAAGCTCCAATCAACAACTCTTTTATGCCATCAAATAGCTGATCGACACCATCGACAAACTCACCTGTACCATTATCCAGTTCCCGGACCCCGTCAACCAGCTCAGAAGCGCCGTCAGCCAATTGAATCGCACCATCCGACATCTCAAGGGTCCCGTCCTTAAGCTCAGACACTCCGTTTTTAAGCTCACCTATACCGTCAGAAAGTTCCCCCGTTCCTTTCGTGAACTCTCCCATGCCGTCCCGAAGTTCTTTGCTGCCATCATGAAGATCCGAAGTTCCTTTTTTCATATCGAAAATACCGTCAAGAAGTTCCTGTACTCCGTCATCCAATTGGGCTATACCATCGGTAAGCTCATTAAGTTCAGACAAGTCATAATTTTCGATACTGAAATCCATATTCAAACGAACGCCGCCTATGGTCACGGCCGGCATCTCAAAATTTTCCACATCGGCGCTCAATTTTAGATTTGCAGCCCTTCCGGGTAAAACAATATAGTTTATCTGTTTGTTCCTGCCTGATGTTGCTATTGTTCCTCCCGGCGCGGAAATATTTCTGCAAATGCTGCTGTCCAGTGTAAATGAAAGTTGGAGTGCGTAACTGTCAAAAAAATCCTTGTTGCCAAGCGGGTTGGCACGGGTTTCAACTTCAATGGTCAAACTCCCTGTTTTACCCGCTGCATCATAGGGAGGGATTTCTTTCCCGTCAAGAAAATATTTTATAGAAATATCCCACGGCAATTGGGGATTCATTAAGAAGCCCTCATAATACAGCTGCTTTCCCTGCGCGTCCACGGTAACTTTTCCGTTCTCCAGCTTAATCTCGCTGCTGTCGGTTAGATTCTGCACATAGGCATAATTGCCGTAATCAATGATCGTATTGTTCTCACCCAGTTCGAAACTGTTGACGACATAGACTTTATCCACCGAACCGTCATTGTTGAGGCGGACATATACTACCTCTTCTTTCAGATTTGCCGCCCCGGAAGGGACCGGAGTATAAGCTGTGATCAGCAAAGTAATAATGACAAGAAACGCGGTGATTCTTATTATGTTTTTATATTTACAGGATTTTATTGATTTCATGAATAAAATTCCTCCTTTTTCTCACATTTTTCTCTTCTATTTCTCATAAGTTTTTATCTTATCCTGAGCATCATCTGTCATTCTGAGCCTTCCCTGTCATTCTGAGCGCAGCGAAGAATCTTTTTTGTTAACACATAAGACCCTTCGACTCCGCTAACTCTCCGCTCAGGGTGACAATTGTAGGTGTTTACGCTCTGCTCATGATGAAAATTCTATGGTGTTGTGCCTCCTTTGCGACTACTAACTTTTCAGCACCCTATTACGGTTCTTCGTGACGGTACCTCCAGTTATCCACTTGAGTTATCTATAGTACCGTCCCTATGGATTGTCCCTCTGGTAGTTTTGCCTATGAACTTATCAAACAAAATGAGCATTGCAGGCAGGAAACAAATTACCATAAACATGGATATCAGCGTGCCTCGCCCGAGTAATAATCCAATATCTACAACGATTGCGTTTGACGAAGTAAAATATAATGTAAATCCTGCGAAAGAAAGTATGGATGCCGAAACCAGAATTGATCTGAAGGCAATTGACATGGCCTCATAAACTGCCTTCTTCGCAGACATTCTCTTTCTCTTTTGCAAAAAGTTATCGGTAAGTAAAATGGCATAGTCAATCGTTGCCCCCAGCTGGACAGTATTAAGGACCAAATAACCTATATAATTTATAGAGGTATCGGTGAAATACGGTATTGATAGATTTATCCATATGGCTACCTCTATTGTAAGCACAAGAATAACCGGCAACATAAGGGATTTGAAAGAAAACAGTACCACCAGGAAAACAGCCGCAATAGCTATAAGATTGACCCTGGTATTATCGACCTCCACCACCTTCTTTATATCGTTTAAAGTTGCGCTCTGGCCGACCATGTAGGCCTCATCATAATATTGGTTTATGATACCGTTTATCTCCTCCACAGCTTTAAAAGTCATTTCTCCTTCATCAGGCAAATCAGTGTATAGAATGATTCGGGCATAGTTTTCAGAGTAAAACTGCCCGGTAATATCCTCACTTAAAAAATCCGAAGGAATGTTCGCACCGACATTTGATGCATACGAGACCACATTCTTAACGTGGGGATGCTTTTTCAGTTTTTCAGATAGTTCTGCTTCTTTCGCGATTTCACCTTTAGGAACCAAAACCGCTAAAATATTTGTGCGTCCAAATTTCTCATTAATGGCAGTATTGCTTCGGCCAAGCTCGCGTTTGGCGTCAAAGTCCCCATATCCGTATAAAAAATCAGTCTTTCCCTGTCCTAAATATGCAGGAACTATAACAATTGCGACTATGACAGTTACAGGGATAAAAAGCTTTGAAAGATATTTGCCTATGCTTCTGAATTCAGGCATAATTATGCGATGACCGGTTTTATCAATCAATTTGTAAAGAGAAAGTGTCAATGCCGGAAGAAATACAACAACTGATATAAAACTGAAAACAATACCCTTCGCGAGACAAATTCCCAAATCCGGTCCAATCCTGAATTCCATGAAAATAAGGGCCAGGAATCCAAACAATGTGGTCAATGCGCTGGCCGCCACGGTGGTAATCGAAGCCTTGATGGCATGAAACATGGCTTCTTCCGCATCATCATATTCTTTACGAAAGTCCCCAAAACTGTGAAGCAGAAAGATAGCGTAGTCCATTGATACCGCCAATTGTAGGATAGGGCTCACCGAGTTGGTTACAAATGAAATCTCACCGAAAATAATATTGGTGCCCATATTGACGATTACAGATACCCCAATCGCCGAAAGAAACAGTATGGGTTCCAACCAGGATGTTGTTGACAGTATCAATATGATTATGATGACCGGCAGTAAAATGGAAACAGCCAGACTTACTTCTGTTATGGCTGCTTTTTGCATGTCATTGTAATTTGCTGCTTCTCCTGCAATGAATCCTTCAGGTCCGACAATTTCGCGGATCGCAGCTATGACTTCCTGTTCGGTTCCGTCTTCAACTGTAACTGAATACAGGACACTCCGGTCTTTATAAAACCCTTCGACAGTTTCAGGATCCTGCATAATCAAAGGTATTTTTATATCGGCCACATCATCCAGCCACAGAACCTCTTTTACTCCTTTTATCCTTGCAATCTGCCTTTTGATTTCCAATGCTTCGGCAATCGAAACATCTTCCACCATAACGCTTGCATTTGGTATGGTCTGTGTGAATTCATGTTTCATTACCTTGATTCCGGTTGTGGATACTGCTTTCTGAGGAAGATAATCTGCAATATTATAATTGATGTTCACAGACAATATAAGAACTGCGGAAATTATTGAAATAATAATACAGAAGATTATGATTGTTTTTCGTTTGTTTATAATAGCCCTGGCAAGTCTGTCCATATTTTCGTCCTATCTATAATGAAATATATACTTGAGTTAATCTTCTTTATGAATTATAATAAACACATTGTTGGAATTCAACCAACAGTGTTGGCGAAAATGCTTTTTATCCATCATAATTATTTTTTGTTGTTGATTATGCATAAAAAATCAGGGAGATTGTTTGTCATGAAAGAGAAAACAGATCGCAGGGTAAAGTACACTAAAGCTCTTCTTAAAGAAGCGCTTGTTGAACTCTTAAAAGACCGTCATATCTCAAAAATTTCTGTCACTGCTTTGTGTGAAGCGGCGGATGTCAACCGCAGCACGTTTTATGCCCATTACACCGATCAATTCGATTTGCTGCGGCAGGTAGAGGGTGAAGTAATAGCTAATCTGAAGAGCTTTCTGGAGCAATATGTGGATGATCGAATGCCCATAACCGAACAGAACTTAAAAGGATTATTGGAATATGCCAAGTCAAATGCTGATTTATTTACAGTACTTTTAGGCGAAAACTGCGACCATGCCTTCCATTATGATTTAATGGAGCTGGTAAAGCTGATACCGTTCCAATACAGCGCACAAGAAAGCCAAAAAGAGTATTTATTGACCTTTGCAATAAATGGCTGCATCAGTGTCCTGTATAAATGGCTTGTTGAAGGAAGAAAGGAAACTCCGGAGGAAATGGCCAACCTTGTGCTAAAGGTTATTTATAACGGTTTTTTGAGTTTTTAGAGCCTCTCATAGAACGAGAGGCTCTCTTAAGTTATGCCGCATATATCTGCTTTTTCGGTGTTGCTGTGTATGCCTGGGATAAAAACTTATGAATACTCTCTGAAAATCACATGGGAGAAAACATGTTTAACCGTTACTTTTCCATCTTCCGTTGCTTCTTCCTCCGCCTGTCGTTTTGTTGTGGAATAAACCGCTTTGATACCTTTGCTTTTCAGGTAATTAACGACCTTATAAGTAGCGCCGAAATCTCCCTGGACAAGAACCACATCATCAGTATCTGCTTTTTCTTCAAGCCAATCAATTATTGAATCAACTTCATTTGATATGTCCTCGGTATCCGGAGAAATATTGCTCCATATCTTCTGCAATTCTTCCGGAAGGTGTATATATTCATCAATATTTAATACTTCAGCTCCTTGTCTTATTTGTTTGTCAGTCAGATGATGCGAGAAGATCAAAAACATTTTCCGCTTTTTGTTTTTGCCGATAAGCTTCTCAAATCTGTCGGCCAAACGTCCCAATTCATTGGCAAACTTATCTGAAGAAGCGGCTCTTATCCGGGTACTCCTATATCCCGCATGATTAATATCATTTCTTTTATGAGCAATATCCACCAGCAAATCCGCCATTTCCTCAATTAAATCGCTGTCCAGCAAGCTGTACATTTGATTTTTAATATCCAGTTCACTTTTTTCCAGGGGGTTAGTTTTTTCTTCTCCCCTTTTTCTAATGCTGTAGATGTAGTTTAAAACCCTGGAAATCTTCATACGTTTTTCAGAGGCACACACATCGATGCTTAGCGTATTGCAAAAAAAGCTGAATATGTTTTCTTCGAGAAAAGTATAGCCTTGCTGAATAAGATTAAAATTAATACATGCCTTGACAGCCTGAAGAACATCGTTGATCAAATCTCCCGTAAAATTTTCAACGACTGAATTCATTTTATCCAATATTTTTTCAAAGGGTTTTAACTCATCAATGTCTATCTTTTTAAGTTCATTTAACGATTTTTTCAGACTCAACGCACATTCTGATATATCGCAGCCCCTTACGGTATATAACGCGTTAGAAAAGTTCTTTAAGTTCCTGTTTATGTTCCTTGTGGCTGCAGCAGTCACATTATTGCCTTTAGAACTTTTTAAAACAGGATTGATGGTCTTTTCAATCAAATCGGCTATTTGACGGCAGTCTCCTATTGTTATCAGCTTTTCGGCGGCTATGGTCCAATCCGAGAATAAATTGAAGATTGAAAGATCCACGATTTCGGCAACAGGTTCATTGGGAATATATGCGCCATAATAGATACCTTTTATTTCAACGTTTTTTACAAATTTCGCATAGTTGAGCACCGCCATAATAATAAAGGGGGTCGACCTGAATGAGTGAGTCACATCCACATATATTTCATCGTTCTCTTTTATATTTTCAAATATTTGATCGAAATGTTCCCAGCGCTCCCGGTCGTTATGACCGTCTTTAATATGGAGCTCTTTATATGGTATCTTTTTCCTGTCAAAAAGCTCCTTTAATCCTAGTTTTTCTGCATCTTTCGTTTTCCAGTTCTCTTCGTAAGCCCTTGCCGTCAGCGCTACAAGAAATACGGCATCGTTCCCTATTATTTCGGACAATGCTTCCTGTACGAATCTTGTTTCTATTTCGAGATTCTCATATTTATATATAATCTTTTCATACATTCCCGCACCTAAAAAAGTTATGATCTTTTTCATGATAAACAGCCTCACTTCTTTTATATACTTGTGTTCCGGAATCGCACTGCTGCAGGCAAATCCCGTACATCATTTCATGTGTTCTCATTTGTAATACTTCTTCTCATACTTCACTAACTATCCTTAACTAACTTTTCCTGCGTTTTTCCCTCAAAAGCTCGATCCTCTGCCGGAGCAGCTCGTTATCATCCTGCCCGACCCTGTCGGTTTCAAATTGTATCAAAGTATCCTCTACCATCTGAAACAGACTGTCGCTGATTCGAAGGTGAACAATGCTTCCCAGAAAATCATCACCCGAGCAGACTCTGTCAAACTGGTAAATTTGTCTGAGAATATAGTAATTCCTGTTCTGGATCAACTCGTTGATCAGCTCTTCGGAAATTACATAAACTAAATTTCCGTTATTGTCTGTTAAAATATTTTCATCAGTTACAGGGATTTCCCTGTTAAGAATTCTGACCTTGACTTTGGCATTACCTCTGACCGAGATATATCCTGTTTCTTTAAACCCGGTGGATATCATTATTTCTTCCAGGATTGACGGATTATTTTCAAGTATGCTTCTGAAGAAAGTTTCTTCCTGGTATGTAACGGCATCAAAAGTTTTGAAACTGCCATCCTTAAATATGGCTATATAGAACGGTGTAAACTGAACATGTTCGGAAGCCTTCTCATACTCATCGTAGTCAAAATCTATGTCGATAAGTTCCTGGGGGACATTATACCTGATCCTTTCTTCCCCTTTAAGATTCAATACCGCATTTTGCAACTCGAACTGATTTGGATCACTCCATGTATTAATAAAGTACGAAGCATAGTTTGATATTTCACTGAAACCCCTGATTCTGTAACTGTTCTTGTAGAATTCCTCCGGAAGGGGCCTGCAATTGATTGCATCAAAATACATCTTTCTCTTACTTGTTTTCTCAATTTGCTTCTTGCCGCATTTAACCGAATTCCTGGCCCATTCGGTGGCATGCAGGCTATGCTTGCCCTCAACAATGTGGTTGCAGGTCAGGAGGTTTTTATAAAATACCTCGGCTATTTCTCTGTTTGTTTCCAGCCCCAGTATTTCTATAAGCTCTTCTTTATCGGCAATAGTTGTCTCGCAAACTAACTTGTCCATGTAATACTCGATAATATGAAAATCATCTTCATAATATTTTTCCCGCATATTGAACTGCTGCAGAAGAACAGGATATTCCACCATCAGAAAACGGCTTATCTCATCTATATTCACCTGTTTTTTCAGAATCATATTGCTTTGGTTTTTTATTTTCATAATGCACCCCCGCTGATAAAGCCCTTGTGATAATATCCTTTTTGTTTGCAATACTCTATAAATGCCTTAAAATAATACCTTGGCGGCTTATCATCAGGCAAAGGATTTTTGGCCGAAGTATTTATAAGGGTATGGGAATCTCCAACCATAATAAGCAGTCTCTTTGCCCGGGTAATAGTCACATTGAGTCTGCGCAGTTCGTTTAAGAAGCCGATTTTGCATTCCGGATTGCTTCTTACAAAAGAATAGAATATGATTTCCTTATCTCTTCCCTGGAAAGAATCCACCGTATCTATTTCAATTTTTTCTATTATGTTTTTAACCTTTGCTCTATCTATTTGCGCGTTATTAACCAATTCGTCGATTAAATGTTTTTTTATGCACTCTATTTGGGCCTTGTAGGGGGTAATTATCCCTACATCATCAAGCGTGCAGTTTCTCTCTCCTTTATAGTCGAGGATCCTGATGCCTTCACTGAGAAAATCAATTCTCTCGCCGATAATTTTTGCTATTATGGCTGCTTCTGTATGATTCGTATATACATTCTGATTGTCTACAACTCTTACAGTCTCATTTTTTTCAGGCATATCACACGTATCGATAAAATATATCGGATTTTTCATACCACCGAAATTTATTAATCTGTGTTCTTTTTTGCAGCCGGTCTTATACTTGCCATCATAAAACAGCTCAGATATAGGCTCGGCGATATCCTCATGCATCCTGAACTGGGTATCCAGCATTACCTTATTCTCGTCCCCGACAATATGGAAAAGCTTTTCAAAAAGGCTCACTTTATATATTTCATCCAGGTTGATCTCAATATCCTCGAATTTTTCTCTGGCTTCTTTTATGAAATCATTATCCGCGACCGGAGGCAATTGTTTATGGTCGCCGATAAGTATTGTCTTCCTGGCCTTTGACATGGGAACGATAATATCATGAAGCTGTATCTGGCCTGCTTCATCAATAATGGCTACGTCATACTCCATGTCTTTAAACAATCTGTTGGTATTGACACCGATACAGGTAGCCCCGATAATCTGCACATATTCCAACGATATTTCTGACAAAACATCCTGTCGGCCCTGAAGCTCTCTGATCCACTGTTCAGAAATCGAAAGCTTTTTGGGCGCATCTTCTATCAATTTTTTGTATTTTGTTATCAGTATATCCACATGGCTCTTGAAAGCCCTGTTTTTCGCCGTGAACTCAAGCCCGACAGCAGTGGATTTCGTCCTGATTTCTTCAATTATGCCCTGGAGGATGTTTGTCATCTTATTGACATTCTGGTTAAGAGTTTCATACTTTCGGGCAAAATACGGAACAAAAGAAATCAGCTTTAAAAGTTTGAATAAGAATAACAGGATTTTTGTCCAAATCAGTTTTCTCTGTACCTTGGATTTTTCCTCCAGTTTGTACCAGACAGACTCCAGAATGCCTAGTTTTTCATTGTATTTGTGTACATTTTCCTTCATATTGTCCTGGTATTTACGGGCATGCTGCTCAATCTCCTTTTGCAGCGCAAGCACATAAACATCCACCAGCACATTCCTGACTCTATCGATCTTTACAGTCTCGGGCCTTCCCAGCCGTATACATTTGAGCCCTTTATCGATGCACTTTTCCAGTACATTATCCACTGCCAGGTTGTTCTTTGAGCTCACTAGAACTTTTTTCCCCTGGTCTACAAACAGTTTAAGCATAGCGACAATGATTTCGGTTTTGCCTGTGCCGGGAGGTCCCTGGACAAGCATGAAATCTTCCGCATTGATTGCCATGTTTATTGCCTTTTCCTGGGATTGGGTCAGCTTATCCATTTTTACAACCGTATGGTTGGTTATCGGGAAGCATTCGCCTAATGCAATATTATTAAATATCCTTTGATTTACGGCATTACCTTCGGCAATGCTGTTAAATGCCGCCCTCTGGATTTCGAAAGTAACATTTCTGTCGCTTTTTTTAATGTATCCGGCTTGCGGAATTTCATCGTGACCCACTATTTTTAAAATTTTAATAACAAACTCGTTGTTCTGTGTATCAATATCATTAATGGTAGCAGGTATCCCCTTGTCTTCTTCATCTTTCTTGATTAAAATACTTTGCCCTACCAAGGCATCCTTATCCAGCTTCTCCAGGCTTTCATTTATCTTAAAGCAATAGCTGACGCCCTTTATATTCTCATTCTTCTCGGTTGCTCTTACACCAGAATAAGTAAAGTCATATCCTTTTTTCTTATCATATTCTTCTTCCAAATCAATCAGCTTGGTATGTATGCTGCAAAATTCAGCTATGCTTTCCTTCAAATCCGTATTTTCCTGACCCAGCAGTTCCTGTAGTAAATCATCCTCTTTTTCAAGTTCTTCCGCAATATTAAGCCTTATACATTCGTTTTTGATCCTGTTAAAGAATATCCATGCCGCCGCGGGGTCGGCATCGTTTCTTGTACCTTTCATAAGCAAGATAAAGCGATGCTTGACCTGGATATAATTCTTAAGGACGCTTCGGGTATCCGACTGTTTCTTCGGGAATATGCCCCTTACTGAAAGGAAATAGTTACCGGGCGAAAAATCTTTCAAAATAATATACATCTTATAGTTATTGGTTAACATATACAGGCTCTCTGACTGGTTGCCGGAAATATCCGCCCTGCTTTGATACTTTACCCACACCAGTGGCGACTTTCTGAGTTCCTCGGTGAGAATGCGCATTTTGTCGTAGTCTTCATAAAGAAATACAGGTACTGTTGGAATTGTGTTCATATCAAAGAATTTAGTGCCGTCTCTTACGCCCAGATTATAGTTTTTCATTTTGATTCTCCCATCGTCTAAATATACAGTAGATATCCTTTGCCGTTCAGTTTAGCCTTGTTTTCTCTGTTTTCCTGAAAACTGCCTGCAAAATAGCGGGTCGGCTTCAATACAGAACCTTCCATGATGTATTTGATCCCGTTTCGAATTCCCACTTTTAAATACGAATTTTTTATATCAATTTCCTTTGAAATATCAACAGGGCAGTATTTTGAAATCAGAATCCCTCTTTTGGTTTCTACAATGTAACATTCTTTTACAGATTGGATTTCAAAAACATTATACAGCCCCATATCGATTCTTGTTCCCGGGCTTAACAAATTCTCAATATTCGGTATATTTGCCTTAAGGTAAATTTGAAACTTGCTGTTGTTTGTTTTTATCAGCCTCTGACTTCTTGTTACAAACACACCATTTTCCATCTTTCTGACGCCGGTAATGTAGTCTTCAAGGTTAAAATTAACCCTGCCATGGGTTGTTGCCAAAATATCATTCTGTACATCCCATTTGCCGGCTGAAAGGTTGTCCAATACTTTCGCAAAGAAATAATTATCGGATATGTAAGGCATTAAATCTATGCTGATATATTTTATCTTTTTTATTTTCTTTAGCAGCGGATAGTCATCATTATTTATTTTCCTTTTCCCAAAATCCAGGGGAATCAACGGCCTTAATACCGTATTCTCCGGCATTACACAGGAAACTGTCAATAATCCGGCATTTTCTTCTGTATTGTTAAAATCAGCATACTTTTTCCCCGCCAGGATTTTGCACAAACACTCATAGATGTCCTGTGAATCAGGTATTGATACTATTTCCCCCACTGATGCAAAAATGATTTTGTAATCTTTAGTCATAAGCTGCTCCTCATTGTTCTCTTGTCAGAAGCTGTCTTATAAAATCCCTGTCTTTTTTATCGCAAGAATTCTCTCCAAGCACCTTTAGATAATGCCTGAATTTGAAACTATAAAGGTCATCTCTTTTTTTTGAATCCAAACTATGACTGTACCTGTGGATGATTTCATACAATTTTTGCCACTCGTCCCAACTGATAGACAGGTTTTCTACGGTTATCCGGTTTTTTCCCCTGTCCTTGGATTTTAACAGTTCATTTTCCGCATTGTCCATATAGTGTATAATCGGCACATCTTTGTGGAACAGGCATATTCCGCATGAAATTCCGAAGGCTTTTTTATAATCTTCCAAAGCCGGCTCTTCATAAACTCTTTTTTTTATATTAAGATAAACGATTTGGATTACTTCGATCATATCGTTAAACGGACAGATGAAAAATATGTCGTCCCCGCCGGCGTAAATAAGATGTATGTTTTTTATACCGGAAACCGCTTTATTTATTGTTTCTGTTATTGTTTTGCTGATACCGGCTTTCACATCTGCTTCTCCTATGCTGGAAAACAAATGTCCCAAATTGTCAAAATCCATTTTGACTGCAGCCAGCTTGATGCTGTCAAGACTGTTGGAATTCTCAGATTCCTTTTTGGGCAGAAGAGAGTATACAGAATAAGGCGATTGCCCTGAATATTTGGGATCGGACGCATAAAGATTATAACTTTGATACTTGTTTAGTTCTATGGTATTCGCCAATGCCAATAAAGCGCCGTTATATCCGCCGGAAACTCTGTTCTGAAGCAAAACATGAGTTATTCCATAAAATACCCCGATTTTTCCCTGGTTCTCGAAAAACACCGTCTCCTGAACTTTTTTCAAATGATCCTCAAAAATACTTCGGGCATTTTTGCTGTTTTTAATAATGGCCTGTATTTTCCCGCTGGAAACTGTAATGGGAGTATAATAATAATCCTCCAGGATTTCAGTTAATTCTTGATTTATTTTAAGAGTCAGAAGTTGTATGTATTCCGACCGGCTGGCTATTTCGCACAGGCTTTCCACGCTGTCATCCTGATAAATGAAACTTTGTATTCCGGAAAAATCGACACCGGCAAACATAATTTTTTCATTTTTTCGATAGCCTTCAGGTATATCTCTGAAAAACAGAACTTCTTTTGTACATAACATGAAGCAGAACCACCCGAAATCTTATCAATACTGTTACAGTCAAATATGGTATATAAAAAGGCATAGACAGTTTTTTTTCTACACTAATATATAAAATAATACATTAACAGACCTGCAGAATCAAGGATTCGCATAGCGTGATATTTTTCTGAAAACAATCCGAATTTTTTCAACAGACATGCCTGGATTGATCTAATTAATCCGCATCTGAAAAAAGCATCCGGCTTCTTAAAATTCTTTGCCAGGATAGCTGAAAAATATTAAGACGATTTTCAGGATAACCCCGAATATCGCCCTTTTTAATCATATATCAAGATTAATATATTTATGTATTTATGGAATTAATTCAACGTCTGATATTGTATCTTTTTCAGCATGTACATTTTATATTTTTAAAATTCGCGGAAATTTTGAATAAATAATTATTGAGGCTATGCTCATGCCAATAAATAATTGATCTGATCCGACAAACTGATATTTTCAGTATCCCATTTTCTTTCAGGACAATTGATTATTTCATATGGTATTCCCAAAGCATCAATAAATTGAGTAAACTGTTTATCCAGCCACGGAGGAGTCCATGCGCCCGACCTGCATATATGAATTGCCGACACCGTATTGTCTTCATCCAGGTTTTCAAAATTACGATACCTAATGTTATAAATACTGTTGAACTGTTTGAAATGCTGCGGTTTTTCCAATGTATACGGACTGTAGAATATATTAGCTTTTTTGATATGTTCATCTTTCAGAAGTTTACCAAGCCAGTTGGAACAATTGACCTCAAAGTTCAGAGACGAAAGCCCGCCGTAGCCAAGATCGGAATGAGCGTCAAACAGATAAACTGCTTTACACTTGTTCTCTTTGGCTATTTCATAAGATAAGGCATGGGAGTCTGAAACATATACCTTGATATTCTCTGCAAATATGAAACGTTCCCTGATTCTCCCCCAGAACTTTTCATACTCTGAAGAGAGATTAAATGATTCTTTAATATCCACTCCCCGCACTCTGGCCTGGATATATCTTTTATACCAAAGGTCAATAAGACTTCTGCTGTTTTCTATGTATGAACCCCAATTATCTTTTTTAGTATAGATAAAATAATCCCAATCAACTGATAATAGGCACTTTTCCATTTCATCATCCCCTATTTGGAACGTCCTATTTTTGATTGCTCTTGGAACGGGTTGCTGAAAATCAGTCCCACAGTCATCAATACTGTCGTCTTGTTCGCTCGTTTTTCTGTCGCTGTTCTAATCTCAAAGATTCTGAATCTGAATGTGGATACGCAGTTTTTGCCTGCTCTTCATAAGCATCTTGATAAGTCAGCAATTTAAAACCCTGTAAGAAGTTGCAGTGCTATGTTTTATGAAAGATATGTTATGTACCGTTATAAAACATCCTTTTAAGACAGCTCATAAACAATAAACCTCCTCAAAACCTCCAATGGTCCCCATTAGGAATAAGAAGAAGCCATTATTTGTTTTTCATCATCTTAAACAGATTACTAATAATTATAGTATTCTTCTGTCTTTTAAAGTCAATTTTCGATGGTGCTTAATTTTAAGGATTATAGCTTATATGTCCGGATGATTCTTGATTTAAGAGTATTTCACAAAAAATTTTAATAGTTTTCTCCGTATAAAGATGATACCGAAGCTTAATTCTTATATAATACTATTTTGAAATACAATTATAACAGCCTCAATGCAAAATAGACTATAAGTTTGGGAGATGCAGCATGAAGATATGGCCGGATCAAAAACCGTATTATTCTGCAAATCAATATTTTCGACAGATTTTTGGCGAAAAAGTCTATAAAATTTCGCTGGATATCGGATGCACCTGTCCCACCAGGGACGGCACAAAAGGCACGGGTGGCTGTACTTTCTGTTCTTCAAGCGGTTCCGGAGATTTTGCCATAGCCGGGCCTATGGATATTCGTGAAAAAATCGATTCAGCCATTCAAATGGTATCTTCAAAAAGCAGTTCAAACAGTTACCTTGCGTATTTGCAATCCTTTTCCAACACTTACGGACCAGTGGAGTTATTGGTACCATTATATGAAGAAATTTTGGCGGATGAAAGAGTTGTAGGACTTTCGATCGGTACCAGGCCGGATTGTATCTCAAATACAATGATAAAAGAGCTTGCCCGTTTATCCGAAATAAAGCCCATATGGATTGAACTGGGGCTTCAGACCATTCATCAGAAGACAGCCGTTCTCTTTAACAGAGGATATAACCTGCCGGTTTATGAAGACGCCGTGGCACGCTTAAACAAAGAAGGTATCCCTGTAATTGTCCACCTGATAGTCGGACTTATGGGTGAGACTTATGATGATTTTATGACTACGATCGATTATATGGCGAATCAGCCTGTGAGTGGCATTAAAATGTCAATGCTGCACATATTGAAAGACAGTCCTTTGTATGAAGAATATCTAAAGAAACCCTTCCAATTATTGGACGAAGAGACTTATATAAAATGGGTGGCAGAGGCAATAACAAGATTGCCTCAGGATATGGTTATCCATAGAGTGACCGGTGACGGCAACCGTAAAAACTTGATCGCGCCTCTATGGAGCGCTAACAAACGACACGTTCTGACTGGATTGCTTCATTATATGACAAAGCATGGGATGTATCAAGGACTCAATTTCAAAGGCTAAACAATAGCGTACTGCATAAAAAGGGAATCAGACGCATCCGACTCCCCCTGGTACTCTTCAAAAAGAAATACCGTAATTCACACTTATATTACGCAAAATGACCTCTACTGTTACTGGCTAATGTCCAGCTTGTAATTCGCACTCCAGTATTTTGGAATGTCGTTGGGACCTCCGGAATATCCGATGATCCATAACTTATCCGTTACATAGACAGGCCAGAAACAAACTCCCGAACACTGAACCAAGCCGCCTTCAAGCTTTTTATATTTTGCACTGATTTTATACTTACTTTCTTTAAAATATTTCAGCAATTTCGAGTGGTCTACTTCGCTGGTGCGGGAAAAGGTCCTTTCTGAAGATGTCCAGATTCCATTTTCAAAGCTATCAAAGTAGTAACGGGATAATCCATCTGACTGATAGTCATTAAAAGTCGATGCCCAGGCCCCTTCCCAATCAGTCGATCGTATTTCTGATTTATAATAGTTTCCGTTTAAACCGTCTTTCGGATTATCTTGTGATGTTATAAGGATACCGTCGTTTGTAACCATGATATTGTAGATGCCTTCTGCGATCTCATTTATATGATAAGGGTTCGCTTCGTATGTATGTTTTATCTGGACCGTTCGATTACTTAGAACCATAAAGTCATAAAATGAATCCGCTATAGATCCATCTTCCATAATGAAGCATGAAAATCCCAAATCGTCCGAGTAGGTTCCAGTATTCAAATTCAGTGTGGTATTGATAGAGAATATGTTGCTGTAGAATGATCTGATTGAGAGGATAGTGTATTGGTAGAATCCCTGCGCGGCGTTTCCGTCTTTTATCCAGGTTCCGTTAATAATCTCTTGCAGCAGGTTATTCGCATTTTTTGCTGTTATTCCTTCAGTCGGAGGAGGCGCGACATATTTATAGACGCCGTTTATCAAATATCTATCGTTTGGGGATTCAAGAACAAGCTTCCCAATTGAAAGCTCCATTCCGTATTCAACATTTTCAACATTTTCTTCCGCTTCGTTTGTTTCAGTCACTTTCAGACTCTTACCGGTTCTGGTGTATGTGTAATAGTATGCAGGATTGTCGTTCAACATAGATACGATGTCCTTCTCAGTAACCTCCTGATTTGTATGGATATAGAATGTGGTCAGTTGTTTCGTATCAAAGGTTAAAACTGTGTAATTTTGGGGATCAAACTGTTTGACCCATATACCTTCCAGCGCCTGTTCAGGATCGGGCTGTTTAATCTTGTTTTCATATTTATATTACAATTGTAATATTACATTACCCTTAAATCAAGCACTTACTACTCTCATAAAAAGATTTTTTTCTACTCCTGTCATTTTATATTAGCGCTCCTTAATTTATGAATGCATTTTACTTGCAGGATCAAAGAGGTATATCATATCTTCTCTTAACTCCATGGTTATTGACATTTAAAGTAATTTAAGATATTATTTAATAAATACTTGTCAAAATAAGTAAAGCAAGGTAATTTGAGATGAAAAAGAGACGATATGTAATCATTGGAATTATATCATCAATCATTGCAATAGTAGTGGCAGGGCTGCTAATATACAATGCAGTAGTCACCAATGCTCAGTTTAATAAACAATTAGACCTTGGTAATCAATATTTTTCCGAAGAGAATTACCAGGAAGCAATCACGGCATTTAAAAATGCCATAGAAATAAAACCCAATAGGCCGGAGCCATATGTTAATCTTGCCAAAATATATATCATTCTTCATCAATATGATGAGGTCGTCAAAATTCTTACAGCTGGAGAGAAATACATAGGTTATGAAAATTTAGCGGATTTCGTGTATAAACTTGAAACCGAAATACGTGCTGCCTCAGAAGAGAATATTGATATCCCTTCATATGCTGTTCAATTCAAAGACGAGGTGTTTAAGAGAATTATACAAAACGGACTCGGTAAAAATTCAGGAGAAATATATAATACTGAATTATTGGGATTAGAATCGATTACGATAGATGGATCAGAAAAACCAAAAGAAAATACAAATACAAGTACGTCTACAAGTTCGCCTTTTGAAGAAGATACATTTTTACAGAACGACATGATGAAAATCACTGATATTAAAGGTAATGGGAAATTAATGACACTTGATGATTTTAAAAACTTAAGCAATTTACGTCAACTGGTGATTAGAGAACAGAATATCATTGATATAAGCCCACTGGAGGGATTGACAAAACTGGGATCATTGACTCTGGATAGCTTTCTTATAGACGATATAAGCCCTTTGAAGAATTTAACCAGCCTGACTTTGCTGAATTTATCGGGTAATCGTATTTCCGACATAAATCCTATAAAGTCCTTACCAGATTTAACCATACTGTATTTGTATAAAAACAGAATCTCTGATATCCAAGTATTAGAAGCAATGGTCAATCTGAAAGAATTGGATTTGAGCGATAATCAAATTACCGACATAAGCTCTTTAAGGAATTTATCCCGATTGAATCTGTTATGTTTAGGTAAGAATAGAATCTCTGATATCAGTGCATTGGAAGGTCTGGTCAATCTAACGATTATGGAATTGGACAATAATATAATCACTGACATAAATGCGTTACATAACTTAACCAAACTAAATATTCTGGGTTTATCGAATAATCAGATTACCGACATAAGTCCATTGAAAAATTTATCTAATTTGGGCCTTTTAGTCTTAGGTAAAAATCAGATTGCTGACATAAGTCATTTAAAAAACCTGACGAATTTGACCCGATTGTATTTATATGATAACCAAATCTCTGACATAAGCGCTTTGAAGGGTCTGACTAAGCTAGTAGACCTGAACTTGGCTGATAATAAAATCACAGATATAAGTGCTTTGAAGGATTTATCTAACCTAAAATACCTTGTATTATCCGGCAACCCTCTCTCATATGAACAGGTGGAAGAATTGCGAAAAGCCCTTCCTGCCTGTGAAATCGAGTTTGAATAAACCCACAGAGATCGGGAGGTTAAGTAACAATACTTTTCTGCATGACAGGGCAAATATACACAAATATACAGCAACTTTACATCAAGCAAATAAGTAAAGCCAGGTAAAAAGAGATGAAAAAGATATATGTAATCATTGGAATTATAGCGTCAGTTATAGTGGTAGTATTTGCTGGGCTGCTTATATACAATGCAGTCATCAATGCTAATAAACAATCAGACCCTGGGAATACCCAAAAGAATTACCAGGAAGCAAGCTCAGAAACTGAGATTCCTGCGTATGCCGTTATATTCAATGATGAATCATTTGAGCAAATCGTAAGAACCGGACTCCGTAAGAAAACAGGAGATATATATAATACTGAATTAATAAAAATCGAGAGCGTTATAATATTTGGAGCAGAGAGGCATAAAGAAAATACAGATACGTTAAATGAAGATAATAAGTATAATTATGACTCGATTAAGATCACCAGTATCACCGGTTATGGGAAAATAAATGCTCTAGATGATATTATATATATGCCCAATATACGCCGACTAATAATTGATGAGCAGGATATCACTGATATAAGCCCACTAAAGGGATTATCAAACCTGGAATTATTGTCTTTATGTCGCTTCCAAATTGCTGATCTAAGCCCTTTAGAAAATTTAACCAGCCTGACTTGGTTGGATCTAAATAGTAATCATATTTCTGACATAAGTCCTTTAAAATCCTTATTTAAGTTAACCACACTAGGCTTAAATTCAAACCAAATCTCAGATATCCAAGGATTAGAAGCATTAGGTAATCTGACCGACCTGGATTTAAGCCGTAATATAATTACCGATATAAGTCCTTTAAAGGGTTTGCCCCAGCTGACTATGTTGTCTTTAAGCAATAATCAAATCTCTGATATCAGTGCATTAGGAGAACTGGTCAACCTAACGAATCTGGAATTGGACAATAATAAAATTACCGACATAAATGGGTTAGATAACTTATTCAATCTGACTCTTCTGAATTTAATGGATAATCAGGTTACTGATTTAAGCCCATTGAAGGATTTATCTAATTTGAACTTTTTGATCTTAAGCGGGAATAAAGTTAAAGACATAAGTCCATTAAAGAACCTGACTAATTTGACCCACTTATATTTACTGCAAAACCAGGTCTCCGACATAAGCGCTTTAAATGGCCTTAATAAGCTGTCGGTACTGAATTTGGCATATAATCAAATCACTGATATAAGTGCTTTGAAAGATTTAACTAACCTAAGAAACCTGGACTTATCCGGCAACCCTCTCTCATATGAACAGGTGGACGAATTGCAAAAAGCCCTACCCAACTGTAACATTGTGTTCATTAATAACCCAACCAGGTCATCGGAAAATTAAGTAACCATGCTTTTCCGCATGACCAGGCAAATAAAGGAATACATGAGTGGGGATTTTTAATATTGGAACTTGGGTATCAATAGGAATAGCTCCAAAATCGACATGATATCCGATGTTATGGTTTCACCTTGGTATTCATTCTCTCGGCTTAAATTCTTCTGCACTAAACCCGGCATCAAGATAACCACGCAATATCTGTTCCTTATACCCTTTACGGGTTGATTTTTTTATTTTTTTATATTCTTCTGTCATTACATAAGCCATGGCTGATACACGCTTTCCATCTATGTTTACAATGATATTAATTTTGTCGTAGCAGTTCGGATAGCCTTCATAACGATTCAATGCGGTTTCATCTCGCTTGGTTATCTGCCATACATGGGCAGGGGTTTTCTTCCCACTTTTTCTTTCAATATTTGCGTAATGTGGCATTGTAAGTTCCCAATCTTCAAGATATGTCTTCCCAATCACTTTTGCATTCGGACAACGTGATTTCATTTGAGTTCTGTCCATATTGCTGCCATAAGCAATATATAATCGTTTATTAATTTTAAGGTTATTGACTATGTCCTGCCATTCTGAGGCATAGTCTTCGCCCCATGCGCCTTTGGTACATTTCCTCAATATATTTGAATTGTATTGATGCAGAATATTATGGATTAAATTGTGAAATTCAGGACAAATATGATTATGGGATTCAAGAAATTCTTGTAATCCGCCTTTAATAAAAATCTTCAATGCTGAAATACGCACTCTTTCCTCATCATACCCATGTCCCAACAAACCGCCTTTTAAACTTGCCTCAAGCGCTTTCTCCAAGTTCTCTTCCAAATGTTTTTCACCATTGAGATACTTTTTCATAAGTATTGCCGACCCCATGTATGTGGGCATATAGCAGAAATCTATACATGCTTCAGCAGGGACCTCATATGAATCCAATAATTTAAATGAACCATCCTCATCCTGAAACAGTAAAAGCTCTTCGATTGTAAGTCTCTTGCTCGCATTATCCTCAAGTATTTCAGACATAGTTGAAATCATTTCATCAAGCTTATCAAAATCGGGCTTATCAGAGCTCAATCTTCTCAATTTCATTGTATAACCTCCGGATAGACTGTTTTTATTTCTGGTTCTTTCAAGAGGATTAAATTTGTTATATAACCTATCTTCCTTTTAATATTTTTCATTTTAACTTTACCATTATTAACAGTTTATTCTCAACCTTACTACACAAAACAACAAAGAAAGCTATAAAATAGCAACAGCTGAACCATTAAATGAATTAATAAAAAAATAAGGAAACCTCGAAATAGTGTAATAACAATATTTCAAGGTTTCCACGCCTTAGTCCTTATTAGGGAAATGGTTTTATTATACTTTCTCCCCGTTAACAAAAACATTGCCGTCTTTATCTGCGCTAATATCCAAATGATCTCCAGCAAGATCCAGGGCTACTGAAACAATATTACCCACATTAACGGCGCCTGCATTATTGGAGGATTTTATTTCATCAATCCTTACTTCACCTTTATCATTTGCTGCAATCTCCATTATGTTGCCATCATGGTTAAATGCTACTTTAACCGCAAAGTTTTGTTCAGAGAGCATCAGTCTTTTTATTTCACCAATATCGATTCCGGAGTTGGCAGGATTGACCTGTTTTTTCTCTTGCTTGTCCTGCATTATGTCGGTGGCGGTCTCAACATCAAGTGTATTCGATGCCAGTACAATACCGTCTTCACTATATGTATTAACCTGATTATTAAGATCGTTTGCAATGGCAGTACTCTTGCGGTCATCGGCAATAGCTAAAGTTATCAGCTGAGCATTTTCATTCGCTTGTACTGTATTCTGTTCTTGTTGTAGATTTGCTACTGCGTACTGCAGAGAGTCTGCTGTAATTTTGCTATTCTCCTTGCAGCTGTTATCTTCACCGTCAAAGTCAACCGTATTTCTCGTTGTTCCTACTCCAAATTGAGTGTTATCATTCAGTTGACAGGATTTTTGTCTTGCTTTGGCAAAGCTGCCCCCAAGAGCAACTGCAATAGCGGCCAGTTGAACATTTTCGTTATCCTGGTCTACAGCCTGATTCTGTGTAATATTTAGATCGATCAACTGCTGAATTACAGAGTCGCAGCTGCATGATGTTATCGAGTTTATCTTTTTTTCGCAGCTCATCTTCTCACTCCTTTCCCATCCACCAGAACATTTCCGTCGGAATTAGCTTCGACATCAAGTGATATCCCGTCTAAATTGAGGATAACGTGGAATTTATCGAAGTTTAAAGCCACAGGCTTTTTATCAGTAATATCATCTTTATTGTTTGCATCAAACGCAATTTTTTTAATGGTGGGGTTCTTGGTCTGAATATTACTCTGGATTTCCTTTCCATTAATACTTATTGAGGATAAAGGTGACTTATCTAAAACCTTATCCAAGTTTTCATTTGCGTTATACTGCGAATAAGCACCCTCTTGTTCCAGTTTACCAGCCTGAGCCGGCTCCACAGAAGGACAACTTGTAGCTATAGTAAATCGTATTTCATTGGTGGCATTGTCCTGATCAACACAGTCTCTGTCTATTGATGTTACTGCATTTGCTATGGCTGTATTTACTCCGAATACACTTAAGTTAACTTGAATGTCTTGCCGGTTTTGTTGATCGGAAGCACTGAAGGCTGAATTAGTGTCTGAACAAATATTGTCACAGGTTAACGTATCACAGGATGTGGCTATGACATTGGCAGCTCGAACATCAGTGTTTGTCTGGCAATTTTGCTGTGATGCCTTCGCTGTTTGTCCGTTTGTTGCAATGGCGATCGCCGCAGTTTGTAAACTCATATTCACTTGAAGCACGCCTTGATTCTGACTTAAATCAGAACTTGCGGATCGCTCGACAATTTTGCCGCAGCAGCAAAGGGATTCATAACAATTACAATTCTTTATATTGTTAGTTCCGTCTGTTACCATACTTTTCACTCCTTTCTCCCCCCTGTTTAACATCTGTTACCGGATTTGATCTTTCTGTTATTCAGATAAACATCACCGTCGTACATAATAATGAACTCTAACTGATAGCTTCCCAAATCAATAACAATACGGGCTTTTTCGTTGCGTCCAGGGTATGCAACAGCCTTGGTCTTATGGCTTTCTTCATCATTAGTCTTATATTCTTTCCGGTCGGGTTTAAGTTCTTCATTAGTTTTTCTTCCTTCTTCGCAGGCATTGATATTTTTCGCTAGTAATGATGTACTTTGGACATTCGAATTTAACTGGCTGAGGGTTTGTTCTGCACAGGCTCGTCCACCATCAATGGATATAGCCACAGATCCGATTTGAATATAGTCGTTCTCTTGCGACTCTGTGCGATCCTGGTTTCTGTTAATCTCAGGTATCTTCGATTTATCGACGCATCTTCCGCATAGATTGTCGGCTGAATTAGTCGCAACTGCATCAATAATCTGTAAATTTCTATTACATTGCTCAGCCTCCTGACTTGCCACAGCCTCAGAGCCATTACCAATAGCAATCGCAACCGCTACTCCTTGAAAGCTGCTGTTGCTTTGAAAAACCGCTTGAGTCTGTGTTAAGTCAGCATTAATTCTTTGTTCCAATACGGTAATCGCTGTAGGGCAACTCATCCCATCTAACCTCCTGATTTATATAATTTTGGACTTAGTTAACTGTAAAAAAATGAGTTAACAATTATCTTGTCCATTTCATAATATGTAGGAGATTGAAAGTTGGACAAAGGTTAGCGGGAATATTACAAAGTATCCAGATAACACAATCAAGTAAACAATTCCTTTGGGTGTTATAATGACAAAATAAATCATCGGGTTAGGAGAACGGCTTCTTTGCAGAGGCCGAAATTTCACTTGACAGACACATATTATAAGTCATATACTAATTATAGTAAACGTTTACTATTAAACTGACGGCATGTATAGTTAATTGAAAATATTAATTTTGTTAACTTGTTTTGTGAAATCAGAAATAAGGAAATAAAATGGATAAGCCACAAATAGACAGACCAGTTACGATTCGTGATATTGCAAAACGTGCCAACACATCTATAGCTGCTGTTTCAAGAGTTATAGGCAACAGTGGTTATCCGATAAGTGAGGTTACACGACAAAGGGTCCTTAATGCTATAAAGGATCTTAATTACACGCCAAATCTTTTAGGCCGAACGCGTAAAAAAACCGAAGTCAAAGAAATTGATGTTATAGTTCCACCAATTCAAAATTCGTTTTATATAAAAGTATTGATAGATATTGAGAGCGAAGCTAAAAATAGCTACGATATACTTTTTTATAATTCCATAAGAAATATAAACTATGAGAGAAAAAATATCAGACAGTTGGCCCAAAAATGGAAAAACTTAATAATACAGTGGAGGACCCAAAATTTACTGTTTCGCTTGACTCATCCATTATTATACGAAACTCGATAGTAGATTATTTTTAGTTATGTAATAGAATATAAAATTAATGTGATAGAAAACGATTACTAAAAGTCAGCAAGGGAGAGATTTTAATGAACATAAGAGTATTTAAAAGCTCTGATGAGCTGGGAAAAGAAGCTTCCATGTTCTGCGAGGCAGTAATAAATAAGGCAATAAAAGAAAATGGTTCTGCCCGGATAGTACTATCAACAGGAGCATCACAATTTGACACGTTAAAACATTTAATACATGCAAATATTAATTGGAGCCAGGTTGAAATGTTCCACCTGGATGAATACATTAATTTACCCGAAACACATAAAGCAAGTTTCAGAAAATACTTAAAAGAAAGATTTATAAGTCATGTTAATCTAAAAAAAGTTTATTTGGTAGATGGCGAAGGTGATTACGAAGCTAAAATTGAGGAGCTGAATAAAGAATTAATTAAAAAACCTGTAGATTTGGCTCTTATTGGTATAGGAGAAAATGCTCATATAGCTTTTAATGACCCTCCGGCAGATTTTGAAACTGAAACGCCTTACACAATAGTAAGATTAAGTGATACGTGCAAAAATCAACAGGTTCATGAAGGCTGGTTCGATACACCGGATGATGTCCCTGAATATGCAATATCTATGTCTGTAAGTCAAATACTTAAGAGCAAGGTGATCCTGTCCTGCGTACCATACAAAGTAAAAGCAGCAGCCATAAAAAATACAATTGAAAATGAAGTGAATCCTATGATACCAGCAACTATTTTAAAAACGCATCCGGACTGGCATTTGTATTTAGACGTGGATTCAGCATCACTGCTCGGTGAGACTCATGCGTAACAGCATTTAATCCCAATATTTTTCATGAATATTTTAAATAATGTCAGTTTTTAAGAAGAAGCTGACAAACTGACACATTACGAACTTGCAGGCGAAAAGTTTTTATCTTAAAGAGGAGGATTTATATGGAACACTGGGGAGAAATATGCCAGAAGCTGATTCAGGGGGAATCGATCGAAAGCATTAAAAACTTATTGGATGGAAGTTTTCAAAAGTACAGAGTTTACAAAGATTCCATACACCAACTCGATAATTCTTTTTATATGATTGCAATTGTTAACGGTGAAAAGAAGCTTGTAATCAGTTATAAAAACAATCAAAATAATGATTTTATCGGTGAAGAAACAGCCATTGACGATTTTCATGTAAAAATATGCGCACTCAATCATGAAAATTGTAATATAATAAGAAAACTCTTTTCTTTCGTAAATCCACGATCTCACAAAGGATATGATACTACTTTAGGGTTAGGTGACAGGCTGGGTCTGGCTTCGCCAGGTCATATCAGGGTACTGAAGGGTAAAAGGATCTTTCCTATATTTGCTCAGCAGTCTATCCGGGAACTTAACCTTACCGGCAGAACCTATAACGATGTCCTCGATGACGCTTCCTGGGCTGTTTTTCAAGAAGGATACACTTCCGGTTTTGGTGCTGACGGCGATCACTTAAAGTCAAAAGAAGAAGTCAAGATGGCTTTGGACTGTGGGTTTACGATGATAACACTTGACTGCTCGGAGCATATTAATGACAGGGTATTTTACCTTTCAGAAAGTGAGATAAAAAATCTTTATTTGACTCTTGACGATGACGAAAGACAATATCTGGAGTCAAAATATCTGAATAAAGATTTCAGCATAGAAGGAAACGAAAAAATATCCTTTTCTTATTGCGATCTTATGAAAACCTCCCTTATCTATCATCAGGCAATAGACTTTGCTGTATCTATTTATAACGAGATCATAAAAACATATCCCCGCCAAATAGACTTTGAAATATCTATCGACGAAACTTCAGTACCAACAACACCCGAAGCCCATTTCTTTGTCGCAAATGAGCTTATAAACCGGAATGTTGAAATACTCAGCCTTGCGCCAAGATTTCACGGAGAATTCCAGAAAGGTATTGATTATAAAGGTGACATTGAAGAGTTCAGACGGAATTTCATTACTCATCAAAAAATTGCTGATACATTCGGATATAAAATAAGCGTACATTCAGGAAGCGATAAGTTCAGCGTCTTTCCGATTATCGGAGAAATAACCCGGGGCAAAGTCCACGTTAAGACAGCCGGCACTAACTGGCTGGAAGCTGTCAGAGTCATCGCATCGGTTGATCCTGCATTATACAGGGAAATGCATATATTCGCCCTGGATAAGCTTCAGGAAGCGAAAAAATACTATCATATAACAGAGAATGTAGCCAACATTCCTGATATCAGCAAATTAAATGATAGCGAACTTCCCGGACTAATGGATATGAACGACTCAAGACAGGTGCTGCATGTTACATATGGTATGATACTTCAAAGCAAAAACCCGGATGGCTCATATACTTTCAGGGACAGAATATATAAAATATTAAATAAACATGAAGACGTATATTATCAGAACCTGGAGAGGCACATAGGCAGACATATCGATTTGCTTGGCATAAATAATTGAATTGGGAGGTTTGGACAATGAAAGTTGATGCGATCATTAATGCAAAAGTGATTACTCCGTCTCGGATAATTGAGGATTCAGGAGTTATCATTAAAGATGGTAAAATCGTTGAAATCTTGACCAGGGATGACTTTTCATCATTAAACGATATGAACGTTTTTGATGCCAAGGGTATGTATTTAAGCCCCGGATTCATTGATATACATACACACGGCGGTGGCAGGCATGACTACATGGAGGCAACTATCGAAGCATTCACCAGCGCTGCACGTGCCCATTTGAAGCATGGTACGACATCTTTGCTCCCTACTACTTCTTCTTCGCCCGATGAAGACCTTTATAAAGTCATTGATTGCTTCATGGAAGCTAAAAATATCACTGAAAATATGCCTCGGTTATTAGGCCTGCACCTTGAGGGTCCTTATTTCCGTCCGGAACAGTCAGGAGCACAGAATCCTGAATATCTTAAACATCCGGTTCGTGAAGAATATCTCAAGATATTGGATTATGCAAAAGGCAATATCCTGATATGGTCTCTTGCCCCTGAATTGCCCAACGGAATGGAAATGGGACGTGAACTTAGTAAAAGGAATGTAATTGCTTCAATTGGTCATTCCGACGCTTATTATCATGAAGTAGTCGAGGCATATGAAAACGGTTTTACCAATGTTACACATCTTTATTCAGGCTGCAGCTTGCTAAGACGGAAAAACAGTTATAGATTTCTGGGAGTAGTTGAGAGTGCTTTTCTTATTGATGGCCTAAACGTGGAGATTATAGCCGATGGCTGCCATTTGCCACCTGAACTGATCAAGCTTATTTACAAAATAAAAGGGCCGGACAGGATCATTATTGTTTCAGATTCGATTATGGCAGCCGGAGAGCCTGAAGGCGAATATATCCTCGGAAACGAAAATAGCGGCCGAAAGATCATTGTAGAAGATGGCGTAGCCAAACTTCCCGATAGATTGTCATTTGCCGGGAGTGTTGCCACTGCTGACAGACTTATTCGCACTGCATATAAAAGCGCCGGGCTGCCGCTCCAGGAAGTTGTTGGCATGATGACAGTCAATCCGGCCAAACTTCTTGGAGTGTATGGAAAACTTGGTGTTATAGCAAAAGACGCCGCTGCAGATCTGGTTATTTTTGATGACGATATCAATATCCAAAAAGTATACGTTAACGGGATCGATGTGAACAGGTCTTGATATAACAAATAGAAACTTATTTCTCCCGTAAATACAAAATGGATTGCCTTCTCATTATTTGTAGCGGCAATCCATTCTTTTTGTTATAGTTAGCGGAAAAACAATATAGTAAAAGAAATGCTTTAAACATTAATTCCTCACTTTGAAAATAAAAGTACAGTATTAAAATAAGTTTCCGTAAGCATCAAAAGCCATTTCCTCAGGTTCATTCAGTATCTCTATATTGGGATTATTCATAACATCCGGGTACAGAGCTTCGGAAATATACATTTCATCTACATGCAGTGAATCTTTTATACGCACAATTCTCATATTATCACGGTCTGCCAGTGCACAGGCATAAATTGCAGCTGCAATAGCTGATTTGTCTGTGGGCGCGATCAAAGGGATTTTGCATACGTCTAAAACCTTACTGGTGAGGCAATTAGGGTATGTCTTGGCGAAATCTATTTTGTCAAAAAAACGTTTTGTTGTTACTGTTGCCGCTCCTATGCCGATAGCACTGCCATGGGATTCATCTGTCAGATCCAGAACAACGACATTTTCTGTTTTTGGTCCTCCGGAGGCATAAGGTGTAAAGTGAGTGCCGGTAATATTGGGGTCCATACCGTCCCCGCTGATATTCTTCCCAATTCTGTCTACAATGAGTACATCCAGTTCAGAAAATGGGATCGACGGCATGAGTCTCATGGCTTCCTTCAGCAATGCAGGCTCCTCATCAAGGATCTTCTCCTTGGGTAATGCGATGATTTTACAGGTTTCATCATAAGCATTTTCTATTAACCCTACGCCAAACAGAATATTCGATCTCTGAAAGATCTCCTTGCCTATTTTTTTTATATTTTCAGCCATGAACCCCCACCCTTTTCGGTGGCAAATTTCCGCACCCTTTTGCTTTCCCATTCCGATAACAGCCATTTTTACCAGGCCACTTTCATAAGTACTGCGAAAAGCCGTATGGGGTTTAATACGGTTAACGAGTATGATCCCGTCAGCTTGCGCCGCAAATTTGTCTATGTATACGTGTGTCCCATCAGGCAATTTAGAGATTTCAACCACATCCACACCACAGTATATCTCCGCGCCCATGGTATCAGCAGTGATGCCTAAACTCTCCAGAACAGCTTGTTGTCCTTGTGCAGTTGCACCACCGTGACTTCCCATTGCAGGAAAGATAAAGGGCTTACAACCTGCCTCTTTAACAAAAGATACGATAGTTTTCAGCACAAGAGCTATATTATTTATACCTCTGCTGCCAGCCGTAATTGCTATGGTATTTCCGGGACGCAACGTTTTTTGAATTTCCGGCTTACTTAACTGACACAGAACCTCCTTTTGAATATCTGAAATCCTGGGTCTGTCAAATTTCTGGCGAATTTTTGCCACTTTGGGAAAATGCACTTCCTCTGTGATAAAAGATAAAAAATCTTCCAACAGAGCGCCTCCTTTCTCTATAAAAGCGAAGCGGACTCTTTATCCAGAAGCAGGAAAAAAGATGGATGCGTTTTTAAAATAGTAGCAGGAATCATGTTGGTAACATCTTCTTCAATGGTTTTCTTGATAGCCAGGGCCTTTTCCTTATGCGGCACGCACGATATAATATGCTTACTTTGTAGGATTTGGCTGACAGTCATCGATATGGCTTGTTTTGGCACCTGTTCGATGTTATCGAACCAGCCTTCATTTACCTGCTGCTGTTTGCATTTTTCATCCAGATTGACTACGATATAAATTTCTTTTGTATCAAAATCAGCCGGTGGATCATTGAAAGCAATATGGCCGTTTTCTCCTATGCCTATCATTGCTACATCAATGGGTGCTTTCCGTATATTTTCTGTAAGATATTCAATACTCTCTTTTATGTCTTTGGTACTATCAACAAAATACATTGCTTTCGGGGTAACAAAGCTAAGCAGCCGATCCTTTATGTACTTAACAAAGCTGGCCGGGTGTTCATTTGAAATACCGACATATTCATCCAGATGAAATACTTCAACCTTTGTCCAGTCGATATTTTCATGGATAATATTCTTAAAGAATTCAAACTGAGACTTCCCTGTCGACAGCAGAAGCCGTGCAACTCCTTTTTCTTTAATAGCATTATTCAACAGGTCTGCAGCACGCACAGCTGCTTCTTTACCTAGCTGTTCCGGTGTGTCAAAAATGTAGATTTCCATGATCAATTATCCTCTCTCGCAATTTTTTTGTGGCATATGAAATCAAACCGTCATTATAAAGGACGATATCGCTTTTTTGATAACCTCTTTTACATGGACAAGTCCCAACAGCTTGAACAGTATCAGCGATGCTATGGAAATTGCCTCTCTACAATTGCCGGGTGGAATCCCGGACAATAAGTGTAGGCTCAAACTGAGTAATATAATTGATATTTCTCTTATTTTCATAAGAGTCGATCAAAAGATTCGTAGCAGAACTGCCCATTTCGTAGCTATGCTGATCGATAGTAGTAAGCCGAGGATTGATGATCTCCGACAAGTCCAGGTTATCGAACCCTACCACAGAGATGTCACGTGGTACTAATAAACCGTTTTTCTGCAGTTGCTGAATCAGTACGATAGCTGTCATATCATTTATACAAAAAACAGCGGTGGGCTTTTTTTGACGTTCCAGCAACATCTGGGCCAATAACTTGCCGTTTTCAAATTCATAGGCTGTCCTGTACTCTTTTTCATTTTCTGAAATATAGATAAAGTCCTGATCCAGCTCAATACCGTAATCCTCCAGACATTTTTTATATCCTTCAAATTGCTGAACACGACTGTATCTGATAAGCGGCGCACCTACGAATCCTATCTTTTTATGACCTTGTCTGATCAAGTGCTCACAAGCCATATAAGCACCTTTGAAATAATTAAAAATTACTTTGTTACAGTCTATCTCAGGGCTGTTCTCCAAAAGTACAACATTACCACCTTTTTTCACAAATTCCTGGAGGTACTCATTATTCGTACTTAATGAGACAGTCAATATTCCCATGACTTGCCTGCTCATTAAAAGATGCAGGTTTTTTATTTCCAACTCGCTGTTTCGATAGGAGTTACACAGTATAATTTGATAGCCCCGCTGGGCGGCCACATCATGGACACCCAGCAGAAGCTGCGGATAATAATAATTTGTGATATTAGGTATAATTACTCCAATTTCATTATTGCTGCGAGTCTTTAAATATTTTCCCAACAGATTCGGCTTATAATCCAATTCATGGGCTGCCTTCAGTACCTTCGCCCTGACTTCTTCGCTAACGGGATAATCGACATTATTCAGTACCCGCGATACTGTTGCCGTAGATAAGCCACTCTTTTTCGCAACATCATAAATTGTTACTCTTTTCATATAAATACTCCTGAAATTATATTTCATATACTAATCATGTATACTTGTTATGTTTTGATTTGTTGCTCAAATCGTGTGCTTGCTCTATTTCTAGTGCAAATACTACACGCAAACAGCAGGAGGCAATTCTAAATAGGTGCTAAGCAAATCATATACTGTCTGACATAATAATGTCAATTATGCATCACAAACCTAACTGTACGATTTTTCCGGTCACGACGCTTTCATGAGCGGCTTCGCACATTCTGGTGGATATTATTGCCTCCTCTCCGGTGGGATAGTACTTTTTAAGGTCATTTACAGGCGTTCCTTCCTTAACCCGTCTAAGCAGTTTGAGAAAATGAAGCATAGAATCGATCGTATATCCGTTCAGTCGTGTACCGCCGTATATTGTGTCTTCAACTTCCAATTTTCCATAGGGGTTTGCCTGGATTGCCGTAGGATGGCATGAAAAGGCAGCCATCAATCCTCTATCCTGGCTATCCACTTCTTCCATTCCTTCAGATCCCACTACGCGAATTTGTTGATTTACAATAGCTGTGAAGCTGTTTGGCAAAATCCAGGAAGCATCTATAGTAAACGATGCACCATTCTCAAATCTGAATTTTGCCTGAATGGAATCATAGGTGTCAATCCCCATAGACAATAACTTATCTTTGATCCCTGTGGCATAAACATCCACCGGCTTGCTTTCCATCAGCCAGTAAATAAGATCGTAGAAATGTACTCCGATAAACCAGACTGGTGAACTTTTATGAGCCCATGATTTAAACCAAACGGATGGTACATGGATAGTATCCTCCATACAGACATAACCATATTGAATTTTCCCCAGCTTGTTTGCTTTTATATCATTTTTCAACTGTATATGTCCTGGGTCATAACGTTTATGAAAATCAACAAATAACATCACATTATTTTTATTTGCGGCCTCAACCATCTCCTGCGCACCAGCAGTGGTTGTGTCCAGCGGTTTTTGCACAAGCATATGTACACCTTGCTCAGCGCAATAAGTCGCGATCTCTTTATGCAGGTAATCAGGTGTAACGATTGCAACGCCGTCCAGCTTTTCTTTAGCCAGCATCTCTTTATAATCCTGATATCCCTTAAGGCCATAGGTACTCTGTAAATTTGCCAATACATCGGGATTAATGTCACAAACAGATACAAAATCCACTGAACCTTCTTTATGAGCGGTATAATAGGCCTTAATGACCTGCGCTCCGTACACTCCACCACCAATTACTCCAATCCTTGGTTTCATAATAACACCTCCACATATAGTCTCATTTACTGCTCAAATATGCCTTTTGCACTTCTTCATTTTGCATAAGTTCATCGCATTTGCCTGACAGAACAATCTCACCGTTTTTGAGCACATATGCACGGTCGGCAGTCTTTAAAGCCAGCTTTGAATTTTGCTCTACAAGCAGTATTGTTGTTCCTTCATCACGAATCTTGTTGATTGCACTGTAGACTTCTTTTACTATCAATGGTGCAAGCCCCAGCGAAGGCTCGTCAAACAAGATGATCCTGGGTTTAGCGACAAGTGATCTCCCAATGGCAAGCATTTGTTGTTCGCCACCGGATAATGTGCCAGCTAATTGGTTACGCCTCTCTTCAAGGCGCGGAAAAAGTTTGTATATCTCTTTTATGGATTCCTGGAGCTCTTTTTTATTCTTACGAAGGTAACCGCCAGCCAATAAATTCTCAGCAACAGTTAACTTGGCAAAAACATGCCGCCCTTCAAAGACATGACTGATTCCCATAGCCGCGATCTTATTTCCCGGGAGAGTTTGAATAGGTTTTCCGTCAAAGATAATTTCGTTTTTCATGCCTTTTGCAGGAATCAACCCGCTGATGGCCCGAAGTGTTGTGGTTTTTCCGGCGCCATTCGATCCTATCAGGGCAACTGTTTCACCTTGGTTAACATACATAGAAATACCTTTGAGTACATGGATAGCGCCATAAGAGTAATGAAAATTTTTCAATTCAAGCAATGGTGCCATTTAATCATCTCCCCCCAGATAGGCTTCAATCACATCTGGATTTCGCTGGATTTCTTCCGGTGTACCTTGAGCCAATAGTTTTCCATAATTCAACACATAAATATATTCGCTGATGTTCATCACCAAGTCCATATCGTGTTCTACCATAAGGACAGATAAATCCCAACGCTTCATGATTCTTTGAATAATATTGTCTAATTCTTCTTTTTCTTTGCTGTTCATGCCTGCTGCAGGTTCATCCAGCAATAAGATGCTTGGGTTACTGGCCAATGCACGGATAATCTCCAGCAGACGTTGCTCTCCATAGGGCAGACTGCCTGCCGCATTATTTGCTTTATCCTTTAATCCAATAAACTCCAGTAACTCTATAGCTCGCTCGTATGCCTCTTTTTCCTCTTTCCTATGCCTTTTCGTATGGAACATGGATTCAAAAAAATTGGACTTCATGCTGTCATGCATGCCAACGATTACATTTTCAATAACAGACATTTCAGTAAACAGGTTGATTATCTGATATGTTCTGGATATCCCCATTCCATGGATTTGGTATGGCTTTTTACCCTTAATGCTTACACCATCCAAAATAATATCGCCATTATTGGGAGTATAGACACCGCTTATACAGTTGAAGCAAGTCGTCTTTCCGGCGCCATTTGGACCGATTAATGCAATAACCTTATTATTCGGCACCTCCATACAGATATTATCATTCGCAATTAAATCTCCGAAACGGAGCGTCATATTTTCAACTTTAAGCATTGATAACACCCTTCTTTCTCCATTTTAGCCTGCTAAACAGTTTCTTTGTCTCTCCCACAATACCGCCGGGCAGAAAGAGGATGAATATTAACAGAATAATTCCATAGACCAGTAATTGATATTGTTCAGCATGACTGAGTATCTCTTGTAACAATATAATTGCGACTGCTCCAACAACAGGCCCCCAGTTGGAGCAGACCCCCCCCATTAAAATCATTATCATGAAAATAACAGACTGCTGTTGTGCGACAGTCTCAGGACTGATGTAGCCTACCAAATGAACATACATAGAACCTGCAAACCCTGCATAAAACCCATATAGTCCGAATGCATAGACCTTATATTTTCTTACATTAATGCCCATGCCATCGGCTGCGTGCAAGTTCTGCTTAATAGCCAGAAATGCACGACCGACCCTGGAGTTGACAATCATCGATTTTATAGATACGAAAATAACCACACAAACCAATGCAAAATAGTAGAATTTCCAAGACTCTTTCAGATCCAGACCAAAAATATTCATGTGCTCAGTAAATGCACCGTTAAAATCTCCGGTAATACCGCCTGGGGATCTGGTGACCAGTTGGAAAATAATGTGGTTAAAAGATATCGTAGCCAACGATAAAAATGCAAATCTCAGTTTTGAAACCGGATATGCCAAAATAAGCGCAACTACACATGAAATTACGGAAGCTATCAGCATCGTAATAATGATTGGCAATCCTGTATGATTATGCAATAGCAGAGAACCGTATCCGCCAATACCGAAAAATGCACTCGTAGCAAATGAAATTTGCCCGGTATAACCATAGAGTATATCAAGCCCGCTTACGGCGATTATGTATATTGCACAGAAGCAAATGAGGAGCATTCCATAAGAAAAGTTTCTAAAAAATAATGGCATCAAAACGGCAAGAACAGCAACAGGTGCATACCTCAAAAGCTTGCCCTTATTTATATTGAGAGCTTTATTCATATATTTGTTCCCTCCTTAGTCCTTGACCGCTTCAACATTCAGAAGCCCTCTTGGCTTTACAAACAGCATAATAAGTACGGCAATATACGCTACCATTTGTTTGAGTGAAGAGGAAATATATCCCGCAGAAAAAGTCTCCAGCATTGCCAATGTGGCTCCGCCGAGAATTCCTCCGTACATATCACCATATCCACCCACTACGGCACTTGCAAAACCCTTTGCGGACAGATTTGTGCCCAATGTTGTAGTTACACCATAAAGCGGACCAATAAATACTCCTACCAGACCGGCAAGACTTATAGAGATTGCCCATGTCATTCTGGTTGTCAAGTCTACATTTATTCCGCAGCTCCTTGCAGCGGCATGATCCATTGCTGCGGCGCGCATAGCGATGCCAAAGGATGACTTCTTCATGAAAATATGCAATGACAGCATGGCAACGACTGCAACACCAATACACAGCAGCGCTTCTGTCTGATAAACAACATTCAGAATCTTGACGTTTGTCACCTTCAGGAAAGAACGCATATGAAGCGGCGCACCACCCCAGATGATCAATTCTATGCTCTGGATAATATAAGATACAGCGACAGTTGCTAAGATCAGCGCAGATGTCGATACGTTGCGTTTAAAAATAGGACGGATAACAACCCGTTCCAGCATGCATCCTATAAGAAACGTACATACTAAAGTACATGGGATGGCTACCAATACGGGAAGGCCTAGAATACTGTAAAATGTATAACCTAAAAAACCGCCCAAACAAATTGCATCGCCTTGGGCAAGGTTCATGATTCCTGACGTCCTGTAGATCAGACTATATCCTAAGGCAATCATACCATAGATACTACCAGACAACAGCGCAGCAACCAGCAATTGTAAAAACATGCGGTAGACTCCTTTCAAAGAAATTATGAATGAATGATCAGTTCATTCTGGTCAACCTAACTTATCGCCGACTGCCTCTGATTGCTCGGCAAAACAGCACAGCTATTTGATTAGTTAATAATCTCTAAAAGAATCGCTTGCCATTTTACCGAGCACAGAAGTTTTACACAGCAATACCCTGCAAAAGATTAATACTTATTTCCGGTTTCCTGTTTATATTTATCATATCCGCCGTTCTTCATCCAATCATTCCAGTCGTAGTTAATACCGTCGATTAAGATGAAACGTCTTACATTATGATATGGTTCACCGTCGCCATTGCTATAATCCATAGTACCGCCCAAGCCTTCTATCTTGATCTTTGGTACAGCAGCGAGCATAGCCTCTGTCTCATTTGAGCCGGCAATCTTGGTTGCTTCCCAAATAACCATAGCGGAGTCATAGGCTCTATAAGCAATCTCTGTTGTTGGCAGAGCTCCAAACATATCATAATATTTCTCAAGGAATTTTCTCATGTTCTCGATTGTGCAGTCCTCAATTTTTGCATATGTAACATATGGGTTAGCGAAAAGAATGTAATTGGAATTCTCTTTGCCTGCAATATCGATCATTGAAGCAAAGAAAGACTCTTTATCGAAAATAAGACCGGTATAGCCAGATTGACGTATCTGTTTAACGAAATAACCGCAGTCGTTACTGGTCATACTTATGAATATTGCCTGCGGCTTCTTAGCCAGGATGCGTGCGCACTGAGCAGAAAGATCGGTATCTTCAGGCTCGCAGGATTCACTGATCAGTATTTTTATACCTTTCTCACCTGCGATTTGTTCAAATGTATTGGCAAATGATAAAGCTGCTTCAGATTGATCCTTCATGACTGCAATTTCAGTGATGCCCATATCATTGATCATGTTGACAAGTTCAGGAGCCACGAAGTCGTAATTCACGCTGCCGCGTATCAGGTATTTCCATCCTTGCTTCATCCAGGTAGCACTTGTGCCCATACCAATTGTGAATATTTTTGCATCATTGTAATAACCACCTGCAGCCAATACTTCAGAGGAAACCTGAGATGCAATAACTGCATTGACGTTCTCGTTCTGTATGAGTTTCTGTGCAGTTCTAACCGCTTCTTCCGTAGATCCTTTGGAATCGTATAGTGTTGCTAAAACACCTTTTGCACCATTGAATCCTCCATTGGCATTAATCTCTTCCAGTGCCATTTTTAAGCCATTGATAGCTTCTATACCATTTTGGGCATTAGGACCGGTAAAACTAACAGAGATGCCCACCCTGAAGTCTTCTCCTGATGATGAACCAGTAGTTGGAGCAGTACTCGGTGCTCCGGCGCTTGGTGCAGCCGAACTGGTTGGGGTCGGTACAGAAGTGTTACCGCAGGCAACCAGACTTGCCATAAGTACGAGGGTCAATAAAAGAGCCACGATTTTCTTGAGCATGCCTTTCATGTTTCATTACCTACCTTTCTTAATTAATCGTTTACTGTTAAATTATAGCTTTTTTCTTAAAAATAACACTTTTGGGTAGGGTATGTGCATTCAGGTTTTCCCATGACGAGGGGTATTTACGCATACCTTAAAAAGAATGTGATAGAAACCGATTTCTATTAAAAGAGTAATATATTCTCACAAAATTGTCAAGAAAATTTTCGCGTAAACTGTCATAATGCATAAAAATTTTATAAATATAATTCTATTATGGATGTAATTCTGCTTTGCAGGAAAACTTGGAATCTACTATGTTAATATCTTTTTATTACATTGAATCTTTTGAATGATTAATTATGCCTAACAATATGGTAACCGTTTACTTAAATAGAACTGTTAAAACTGTCATCTAAAAATCAAAAGAAACTGGCAGACAACCTTAACGATTATCTGCCAGGGTAAAATAGTACTGTTTCTTTTTACTTTATCCTATCCCAACAATAAATGCAGTGAACCAAAAATTCATGGATGATTACACTAATATTCTTACATCACACTATTCCAAACCTGCACCCTTCATGGCTGAAAGAGCATGATTCGTGTAATGCGCAAAAACTCCGCGACGTTTTGGAAACACCGGCTTTCTGTAATTTTTCCTTCGTTCTTCAAGAATTCTGGTAATCTCTTCTTCACTCTTGTTCTCTCCCTTTACACCGATTATCTGCAGGCGGCGTGCCGGGATATCTATTTCAATTAAATCATTATCTTCAAGTAATGCGATTGGGCCGCCTGCCATTGCTTCAGGCGATATATGACCAACACAGGCGCCTCTTGTCCCTCCGGAAAAACGACCATCTGTAATCAATGATACTGTACCGTTAAGTGCAGGATCAGAGACTATTGCATCTGTTGTCATCAGCATCTCTGGCATTCCTGAACCTCTCGGGCCTTCATAACGAATCACAAGCACATCCCCCTGGTTGATTTCATGGTTTACAACAGCGTTATAGCAATCTTCTTCACTGTTATATACTCGTGCCGGCCCGGTATGGACACGCATATTCCCGGGAATTGCAGAATATTTTACAACCGCGCCTTCCGGCGCCAGATTTCCCCTAAGGACAGCGATGGAACCTATCTCCTCGCACTTTTCAACCGGAACCAGGACTTGATCCCGTTCAAGGCCGTAATTATACAAATAACCAAGAATATTTTCAAAGTAGCCATCTTTTTGAAGCTGCTCAAGATTTTCACCGAGAGTTTTCCCTGTAACGGTCATCACATTAAGATCCAAATGATCCTTAATCATAAGCTGTACCAAAGGAAGCCCACCTGCGGCCCAAAGCACTTCTGTAGGATATTTGCCGCTCGGAGTAATATTAGCGACGTGAGGTACTTCACGATTGATCCGGTCAAATTCGGAAATGATATCCATATCCAGACCGGCTTCACGGATAAGGTCAGGAATATGCAAAAGTGCATTTGTTGACCCGCCTATCGCCGCATGGACGGCAATCGCGTTACGAACCGCTGCCGGAGTAACGATATCGGAGAACTTAAGGCCCTGTCTTGCAAGGTTCATTATCTGTTCTCCTGCTTTTCTGGCGTATGCTTTGATTTCCCTCTGTGTGGCAGGGACCAGGGCATTTCCGGGGAAACATAATCCAAACGCTTCGACCATGCACTGCATGGTCGAAGCAGTTCCCATAAACTGGCATGAGCCTACTGAAGGACATCCTGTTACCTTATATCTGCGCAGTTCTCTTTCTGAGATTTCTCCGCGCTTTACACGAAGCGAAATATCATGATCTCCCAAAGAAGTCGACATATTCGGACTGACTCTCATACTGCCGCCTGGAACAAAAACAGTCGGCATATTCAAGCGGGCAGCTGCCTTAAGCTGTGCTGGTATGGATTTATCACAGGATGATAATAGAACAATTCCGTCCCATGGCTGATGACGTCCGTGAAGTTCGATCATATCAGCGATAAATTCTCTTGATGCAAGAACGTAGTTCATTCCGTCATGTCCCTGGGCACATCCGTCGCAAATATCGGTTACATGAAAGTTTGCGGGATGTCCGCCGCCGGCATAAACACCGTTTGCCGTCTGCTGAGCCAATTCCAAAAGATGTGTACTGCCAGGATGACTGTCGCCCCATACATCGCTTATCAGTATTTGAGGTTTTGTAATGTCTTCCTCTGACCATCCGGTTCCCAGCTGAAGTGCGTCAAATTGTGCCCACAAAGCTCTTTCTTTTTTGCTGGACTGACAGAATCCACAGTTTTCCTGTGAACGATCCATGATTTTGCCTCCTGTAAGTCGCATTTTATAAAAAATCAGCGCTGAAATAATTTGGTTCTATATTAAATGTTGGGGTACCGAAAGATAAAAAATTTGAGGTGCTTCAGC